>Ga0247611_10000737_pt1 | contig 64149 bp, 49 predicted proteins | sample 177DNAGHGhighgp2_FD_192422 | JGI IMG/M metagenome (GOLD analysis project Ga0247611, IMG submission 192422) | Sheep rumen microbial communities from Palmerston North, Manawatu-Wanganui, New Zealand - 1770 DNA GHGhigh gp2 | ecosystem: Host-associated > Mammals > Digestive system > Stomach > Rumen... | reverse complement strand
CACGCATCGACGTGCGCCGCCACTGGGAATGGGTGCACAAATACCAGCAAAAGGACAACTGGACGGCACTCACCGAGCTTGACGTGATGCGCCTTGAGGAAGAAGTGGCTCCGCTGCTCATCGGCAACGACGAGGATGTCAAGGCCAAAGCCTTCGACTTGATTATGCTCAACCTGCAGCTGAGCACCATCGAAGAAGACCACGAGACGCAGCTGGGCGCCTGCCAAGTGAAGCTCATCAAGATTGCCTCGCTGCTGGAGCAGAAAGCCAGCATCCCGCAGGTGCTCGGCAAGATGAAGACCATCAAGGAGGTGCAGACCAACGAATACTGGGCCGACCTCAGCCTGAGCAAGCTGGAACGCGTGCGCGGCGAGCTGCGCGACCTCATCAAGTTCATCACCGGCGAGGAGGGACAGACATTCGTGGTGAACATCACCGACATCATCCGCCCGGCGGCGGGCGGACAGTTGCCCATCGACACCACGATGACCTACAAACAGAAAGTGCTCGACTACCTGAAAGAAAACAGCGACAGCCCGGTGCTCAAGAAGATATACAACTTGGAACAGCTCACTGCCGCCGACGTGGAGGAACTGGAGCGCGTGCTGTGGCAGGAACTCGGCTCACGCGAGGACTACGAGCGGCAGGTGGGCGGCTCGCCATTCGGCGGCAACGTGGCCGCGTTCATTCGCAAGACCATGAACTTCGACTACAACGTGGCACTGCGCAAATTCCAGGAGTTTGTGCAGACCGAGCAGCTCAACTCGCAGCAGATTGAATACCTGCACAGCATCCTCGCCTACGTGAGCGAGTACGGCGACATCCTCGCCGAGAAGATGGGCGAGACCGCCCCCTTCAACGAGTTTGACTGGCTCACCACCTTCGGCGACCGCCTCACCAGCGTGGCCGACTACATCCGCTCACTCCACAAAGTAATCACCATCAATGGCCGAAACCCATTCAATCCGGCTTACAGAATAAACGACATCCCTCCAGCCATGGCCGCCGAAGGATAAAAATGTAATATGATTTAAAGAAGATGGTAATCTCAGTAGCATAAAAAACAAGGACAAAATCAAATTTAACATATAATATGACTAATAATAAATCAACAACTATCGGACTAATCTTGATTGCGGTTATATTGTTGGCCGCACTCTATCTGTCTATATCAAGCATCACAGACATCAACATTTCCAGTCTTGCGGCTCCAATCTCCATTTTGATTATTGCCGCCGTCCTTGTTTTCTTCATGCTAAGAACCAGGAAGATTAGTAAAATCAGCAAAGTGCTTCAAGATGCTTTGAATAGCGACAACATTCTGGAAAACCTGCGCCAAACATCGCTGCAACCTATTGTTGAGCAGTACGAGGCGTCTTTCAATATTGATGTTGATGGAAAGAAGAAATCCAACATCCCTGCATCGGAGTTCTTTAACGCTGAAAGCATCTGTTCTTATTCTGACATCAATTTACGTTTGCTTGATACGGGTTCTGGCACTTTAGTTGGTCTTGGTCTTCTCGGTACATTTCTTGGACTCACTATTGGTATCAGCGGATTTGATAGCAGTAACTCGGAGAACATTCAGTCGAGCATCCAAGGGCTACTATCCGGTATGGGAACGGCATTCATCACATCACTCGTAGGTATGGGTTTCTCCATTATCTACCTCTCATTCTTTGATAAGCCGTTGAGGAACCAATTCACACAATTAACCCAGCAGCTCAACAATAAACTGGATGCTGATTGTTACATTGATGACATCGCCCTCATGCAGCTGAACCAACAAAAAATGATGAATACCATGCTAGCTAAGGTCACAGAGACCATTTCGGCTGAAACGGCATCTACCAATGAGGCACTATCAAAACTCGCAGGAATGTTGACGTATGACACGGAAGATGGTCACACCTCAACAGTTGGAGCCGCCATTCGGGAAGTGCTAAGTGAAAACCAGCAGCAATCAAAGGCACTTAAATCATTCTCAACAGACTTGGCTATTGAGCTTAACAATGGATTTGATACTGTGCTCGACAATCAACTAAGGGATAAGATTATTCCTTTGATGAACAATGTTGACACTACCACCAAAGCCATTATTGACCACATTGACAGTATGGCGGCTTCTGTTGCCAATCCTGCCACCGACATGATGGAGAAGATTATTGACGAGCTTAAAACGACCATGGCAAATGTTGTTGATGAGTTCCGTCAAAATGTGTCACAATCGGCAACTGCCGAACTTGAAAAGCTTGCTATCTCTTTGGGAAGCGCGACACAAGCTATGGGCACTTTCCCTCAGGAAATGGATAATATCTCCAGCACATTACAGACAACCATTACAGAGGTTAAGCAAGCTATCGCAGAAATTTCCCAAACTTCGGCACAAAGCAATTCGAGTGCTATGCAGCAAATGCAAGAACAGATTGCTTATGCGACAACTTCTATCAGCAATGCGATTACCGAAGTGAAGCAAGTGATGAGTGAGATAACAACATCATCACAAATGTCAAGCAATGAGATTGTGTCTCGCTTGACTGCCGCATCTGAACAGATGGGCAAATTTATGGAAACTTCACTTTCGCAAGTCACAGCAAATCTTAAATCGTCAGTTCAATCTATAACCGACGATGTTGCCTCTAAGCAAGAAGACTTGCTTGCAATTCAGGAAAGCACCACTTCTGAAACGAAGAAACTGCTTGAAGTATTTAATGCCGGACTTGAAAGAATGGGGCAAATCAACGAAGCTGTCAACGGCACAATCAGCCAGTTCCAAGAGGCACAAGGTCAGATTGTTGGAAGCACCGCTCATTTGCAGAGTATAACGAGCAGCATGAAGTCGGCTTCAACAGAGCTTCTTGATAGTCAACGCAAATACGCGAGTCAGATTGAAAAGATTCAATCTTCGAGCACTGACAACATTGACCGCATTGCAGAATTGCTTACCGAAACGGATGAATTGGGCAAGGAGCACGCAGAGCAATATGCGGTTATCAGAGAAGCCCTGTCAGGAATTTTTGCCCAGTTGCAAAATGGCTTGAAAGAATATAGCCGTACAGTTCAAACAACAACACGAGATTATCTTGAGAAATATTCTCAAAGCCTCACCAAAACCACGGATGCATTGCAAAGCACCATCCAACAACAGAATGATGTTGTTGAAATGCTTTCGGACGCAATTAACGCACATCGCAAATAATGAGAAAGAGACACATAGAATACAAGAGCACGGACGAGAACGCATTCTCTCTATCAACGGGCGACTTGATGGCAGGTCTCTTGTTCATCTTCATTCTTTTGCTGATGGGCGCATTGCTGCAAGTGCAGGAGAAAGCTGAGCAGGATGAAGAAATCGTTAAGAGATATGACCAAATCAAGACACAGTTATATATTGATCTTCAAGAAGAATTTAAGGACGACCTCACAACATGGAGAGCCACAATTGACTCTACGCTTTGTGTGAGATTTCAAGAGCCATCAATGCTTTTCAGCGAGGGTGACATCAATCTGAAAGACAACTTCAAAGTCATCCTTAACGACTTCTTTCCAAGATATATCGCAGTGCTCAATCGCCCTGAATATAGGGACAACATCGAAGAAATACGTATTGAGGGGCATACCAATAGCAACGGAGGCTATTTTTCAAACATGGAGCTGTCGCAAGACCGCACCCGCACCGTTCTTCAATACTGTATGTCATTAATGTCGGAGTCAGATCAGCAATGGCTGACCGGCCTAATTACTGCTAACGGATTGTCCTATAGCCATCCAATACTTCGTGATGGCGTTGAGGACAAAGACCTCTCACGCCGCGTAGAGTTTAGGGTAAGAACAAATGCTGAAAAACAGCTTGAAGATATTGCTGAGAAACGATTCAAAAACAAAAAGAAGTAACTATGGCGGACGCTTTTTCATTACTAAATATTGACAAGCAGTTCATCGAAGAATTTTCTTTACAAGCATTGAGCGTTACAGACCGACGCTCAGAGCAAGCCCTTGAAAAAGAAATTCAACGTCTGGCAAGCATAGAGCAAACTATGCTTACCGACGTTAAGCCTACGGCTACTAAAGAATCTGTTGATGCAATAATCGAGAAAGTCAATTCCGCAGTTGATGGAAAAGATGTAACATGGGCTTCATACGAATTGAGGACTATCTCATATTACATCATGTACTTTGAGCCAAATGAGGAAGTGTTTATGTATGTGGTAGATTTATTAAACCATAATTGGAAACCATTATTCTTCAATGGTCTGGTCTTTTACTTGCTCAACTCGTGGAATGATATTAAGCCCGATTATCGCGCTCTCGTTAGCGATTTAATAAGTTCTCAACTCAAAAAATATGATGGCACAAGTCGTAAATACATATTGCTTAAGTCCAGAGTGAATTTGCTTGAAGAAAACGGCCCAACTCGCATGGCAGCTTTATTAAAACAGAAAATGCTGCATATCAAAGATGCTCCAACACTATTCGGCTTCAAGCCATCGACAATAACCATGTCGTATTACTCAGATGTTATTGTCAAATATTATTACAAGAATGAATCTGTTGACCTTGATGAAATTGCTGAGGTCTTAATTGAACATAAGAATGACAGAACTACCAAGCTACTTTTGGCAGAACTTGTTCGCCAAGCTGAACGTTCTAACGACTTGTTCTTTCAATCTCGTGTTAGCAAGTTAGGAAATCGCCTGTTGAACGACATCAGTCTTCCGGCAGCATGGGCACCATTTCCTGGTGCGACAGATGAACAAATTGCTAAACTACGCAGAGCAAGAGTTTTAGTGAATCAGTGGTTTGTTAGGCAGGTCATTGAAGTATTCTTTGAAATTTGCGTGCAAGATATAGACCGAAAGAATTTTTGGCTAAAGTATTGCAACATGGTTTCCAAATTTTTCATTGCAGGTTCTGCATCCGTAAAGCGAAAAATTCAAAATGATGAGAGAATTGGAGCCATGGCAAACTCACACTTTATCAGCACTAATTCTAATGTTATTCAAACCGCTGCATTAATTATGTACATCAAAGATAAAGTGTTCGTTGAGTTTTCTGACTTTGGTTCACTATATGTTTATAATCAAGATAATTCAACGATTAAATTTATTGAACAAGGAAGAAGATACATCTCTAAAATTGATGACCTTAAAAGTTCTTGGTTATATACTCTAGTAGAAACGAGTTACGGCTACTATCATTTTAGAGAAGAAGGCAACATGAGACATGCCGGTTATTGGCAAGATCGTTTAACTTCTTATATGAAGAATATGATTGCCCCCAGAGAGGACAACATTAATTCCGAAGAAGATAAAACATTCCAACCCGTGGACTATGCTGAGCAATCATCAAAGCTGGAATTTAGAGAAGCAACTGAGATAATTCTTGATGATAAAAAGCCAACTATAGAAGATGTCAAACTCTTCAAAAAATTTCTATTTGCAAATATATCCAGCAAACCCATTGCTGATAATAGAGTCTCTGTTGTCGCCAACAAAGACGGCATTTATTTATGTGTTACAAAGGGAAGTCTAAATAATAAAAGATACTATCACATCAAACCGATTCCGGCTTATGTGTCTCGATTCAATATTTCAGGGAACTTATGGATTCGCAAGAAAGACAAATGGAATTGGTATCAAGTTGATTTCTTCTATGCAGGTGACACAAAGACCATTGGTTTTATCAAAGTTGAAGGCGATTGTGTTCTTTTCAAAGAATCACAAAGGGCTGACGTAATCAAAAAAATCACTTTCTGATATGTTTGACTTCATCAATAATAGCGAAGGCCTTGTTTTCTTCGTGAATGAAAACGGCAAAAGACTCCCTTTTGAAACATGGGATGATACAGACTATTGTATTTATTCTATGCCGTTAGGAACATTAGTTGATAATGGATTTGCACATATAGAACAAGATGCTTGTGTCGTTCCATACGAGTCGATTTACCATTTAGATGAAGAAGAACGCGAAATACTCGGTGTTCCAAAGCCCTATCCTAAAGCCATGCGACTACGGGGAGACGGAACACTCAATGAATCGGATTTCAGCTATAAATTGCAATTCCTCTCGCATGTGCCGGATGGTGAAATTTATCAACCGAATATTAGCGGTAATATCATCACTATTGGTAATAAACAGCACCTCTTATCGAGCGAGCAATACGAGCTATTGACACTAGTTAATGATTTTAATGCGGCACCTGTCGAGAATAAGACTTTTGATTTTAATCTCAATTACTTCAATAGCATTAAAAAACTAGCAGAGAAATCAAACTGCGAACTCGATAGTTATTTGGCAAACGAAAACGTTTTTGTCCCGGAGAAAATCAAAATTGAATTAGGTGTTGATGAGCAGGGCTTTACTGTCGAGCCAACTATTGATTCTGACAAATCCGAACAATTCAAGCGCAGTTTTGAGAGGTCAAGACGTGTTCCTGCTGTTATGCCGTTATCTAATCAGGATGGAGAAAGAACTCGCGTTGTGCTAAATCCTACCCAACAATCTGAACTGGCTAATTTAAAGACAAAAGGGAAACACCAATCAAGGGAAGAAATTCAAAATATTATTGAACGCCCCACCGAGTTTTTCGACCCGGATGAATTCGACTTGTCTGAATTGTACAGCGACCGCGTGATTGAAATAGGCGTTTATAAACCGCACTTCTATCCTTTTGTGTCGCCATACAAATCTTGTTGGATTGCAGGTGCTACTGTTAATACGCCTAACAATGGAACGGCTAAAATACAAGTAAAAAACCAAGAAGAATTGGCCGAACTGACTCAAAGCATAGCAACAGCAGAAACATCGGGTAAGTCCGTTGTCGATTATAAGGACACCCAACTTGATTTAGGCGATGCCAAATTCCTTGCAAATATCGCTGAAAAGCAGCTATCACAACCCGACAAACCGATTGATGTCAAAAAGATTGAGCGCAAAGTCCTTATCATCGAGGAAAATGCCGAATCATTGGGATATAAAGCAAAGCAGCAGGTGATAGATGGTGGCGGTAAATATACACTTTACGCCAACCCATTCTTGAATAGAAAGTTTGCACTGAAAGACCACCAAAAAGAGGGCATTGCATGGTTGCAACATCTGCTTACTAATAAAGCTAGTGGATGCCTAATTGCTGACGATATGGGATTAGGAAAAACATTGCAGATTCTATATTTCATTGATTGGCATGCTCGGCAGCACGAAGACCATAAACCATATCTTATAGTTGCCCCTGTTTCTCTATTAGAGAATTGGGAAAACGAATACGAAAGGTTTTTCAATGTACCAAGATTAAATGTCACTCGCTTGACTTCTAGAGACGTCCCGAGACATTTCAATAAGCAAGTCATTGACCAAATGCAGTCAGCAGACATTATACTGACAAATTATGAATCGTTGCGCACAAGTCAGCTTAATTTCTGCGCCGTTGAATTTGATGTAGTTGTACTTGATGAAGCACAAAAAATCAAATCGCCGGGAACGATGGTCACAAATGCCGCAAAGGCTCTGAAAGCAAACTTTAAAGTAGCCATGACCGGCACACCGGTAGAGAACTCCCTTCTTGACCTGTGGTGCATTATGGATTTCTGCGTCCCTGGGCTACTGGGCAACGCCAGGTCGTTTGCTAAAAAATACCAATCTCCTCTAAAGAATCAAGATACAGACATCATTAGTCTTGGCAATGAAATACATGAGCAACTTGGCATTTATTTCATTCGACGACTAAAAAGCGATGTCGCCAAAGACCTACCTAATAAGATTGAAGAGAAGCCGAGAATGGCAATGCCACAAATTCAAGAAATGGAATACCAGCGAGAAATTGACAACTATAATACAGGTGTCAATAATAATATGCTGGTTACCATTATGAACATTCGCGAAGTATCGGAACACCCATACTTGCATACGCAGTCTTTATCAGATTATTCTTCACAAGATTTGGTGGATTCTTCAGCTCGACTTATTTTAACAATCAATTCATTAGATGCCATTAAAGCACGTGGAGAAAAAGCAATAGTCTTTGCGGAACGGAAAGAAATCCAGAAAATGCTCCAAAGAGTTTTCCGTGAAAGATATGGAGTCATCGCTTCTATAATTAATGGTGATTCGCCTACTATCGTAACTGCACGGTCTCGGAGCAATAAATTGTCCCGACAAGCGACCATTGATAAATTCCAAAATGTTGAAGGATTTAACATTATTATCATGTCTCCTATTGCAGCAGGAATGGGGCTAAACGTTACTGCTGCAAACAATGTCATTCACCATAGCCGTCACTGGAATCCAGCGAAAGAGAACCAGGCGACCGATAGAGCATATCGCATTGGCCAAACAAAAGACGTTTACGTTTATTATCCAATGGCTGTAAGTGGCAATTTCAAAAGTTTCGATGAAACCCTTGACGAGCTATTAAGCCGCAAATCTTCACTTGCCACATCTACGATTTTCCCGACTGAAAGAATTGAAGTGCAAAGAGAAGAACTTGGGCAAATGCTTTTTGGACAGCATAAAGAACCTTCAAAATGAACCACGATTTGGCATATTATATGCAGTGCTTTGACCACCTTTCGGTGAACAAGAAAGGTGGGCAGCTGGCACCGCACAAGCCGCTGCTGATGTTGGCGGTCATCGACCTGGTGGAGTGCGGCATCATTCGCTCGCCTCAGATTGAGTTGAGCGAGGCTCTGCTCACGGCTTTCAAGTTGAACAATATGCGCTACACACGCCATATCGCTCACTTCAAGCCGAACATCGGGATGCCGTACTACCACATGAGCGGTGAACCGTTTTGGCGGCTCGTGCCCAAAGTGCCGGGCAACTCGCCCAGCAGTTATGCCATCTCCACCCTTCGCAACTTCTACAAGTGCGCAGAGATTGACCTCGAACTTTTCGAGCTAATGAAAGAGCCGGCCACCGCCCAACAGCTTCGCAAAGTCCTCATTGACACCTATCTCGCTAACCGCACCGACACGTCGCTACCATCACTACCGCAGGTAGTCCTGCTCGCCACATGCCTGTGTCAACTAATCGCATAATCAATATGAAACGATCTCTTAAATATTTCTCAATCTTAGCGTGCCTCGTTGTGGCACTGTCGAGTTGTGATGATTATGTTAGCGATTTTGAGACTCGCAAAAATGAATACGAGATATACTACTGTATCACGTATTCAACAGTTTATGATTTTCACAACATCGCTTATATCAACTTTACTGCTTTTGATGACCCTAATGACCCACTCAAATATACCGGTATTGCTCGTCAAGAGGAACATAGCATCGATGGCACATCGGCATATTTCTTTGAAAAGCGAGTCCCAAGAGGGTCACACATCCAGCTATCAACCTTTGTTGATGTGCCGGAGGCTTTACCCAACACCAAGGCTAAAATATCTATTGAAGTCAGCAAAGGTGACTCTAATAACTTTGTAGAAGTAGTATCGGCCGAGGCCGATTGTCCACTAAAGGACATTCCGCTGACAATAAGTTACGACGTGCCTAACGAATAAGCAATGATTGTTGAAAGTATGACATACGAGGAAATTTGCCGTGAGTACAACCGTATTCACGACATATACTTTCCTCGCATTAAGTCAAGGATGAATCCTGACGGCTCTAATTGTGCCAAGATACGGAGATATATGCTGAAGCATAAATCTCTACAGAATGTGTTGTTTCCTGCTATCACCTACCAGGTTGACAACAACACGACATTCTGCTCAATACCGCTCATTCGTGACTATCATACTTTCAAGAAAATCGGGCCGACCGCTGTCACGTTTATCACCTACCTTGATAAACATGGCATGAATGCATTGGTGAGAGGCGGCAGTCGTGACAACCAGTTTTTCTTTATCACTTCTCACTTCTTCGACCGCTACATGGAGCGGTTCTTGGGGCAGAAGATTTCAAAGATTGAAGCCATTGCCGAGTTCTTCGCGAACAATGGCAGCTTTGTGATGACTCCGCACCCGACCGAAGACAATCCCAACAACATGATTGGCAGTGCCAACGATGTTGTTTTCTTTAGCGAGCGACTGACCGATACAATCTCAATAATGAGAACGTGCATCACTCGTGAACAGCTTTTCGACAACCAAACTCATTCTGCAGAGCTTCTCGACAAGTTAGTAGATGAGTTTGATTTGGAGCGTGAAACACTCAAACAATTCATCGTGAACAACAGGAAAAATCCTTATGTTCACGTGCCATTCTTCTAATCTATGGACGAAATGCCGAGTAGAGAACAGCTCATTTTGCTTGTAAACTCGCTGTGCAAGTTACAAGACAAAATCATGTCGGCCAAAGGGATGCCAAAGCATATTCAGCAACCCATCGCCGATAAGGTTGAGCCGTTGAAAGCCCCGATGTTTTTCCTTTGGGAAAAACTGCGATACGGCAGTACTGCCGAACTTTCGCCGCGAGGCATCAAGGGCTACTGGATGGCCTCGTTCAACACCTCGCCGCCTGATTTCCTCTCGGAGTGCATCCAACAACTCCGCTCGTTTGAAATTCCCATCAACGAATATGACGGCGGCATCGATCTACAACGCTCACTCATTAACTTCTATTCCGAACTTCAAGAAATGTATGAAATCTAAAGATATAGCAACGTGACTTTGCACACCCAATGGAGTAATCGTTGCAATAAACGCTGGTTATGAGCCTCGGATTTTTCCGGGGCTTTTTTTGAAAAAAAATTTTGCTGTGCAGATAGAGCGCACTTTTGCACTCTACTTTTGTGCCATCAAAACAAATGGTTCAATATGAAAATCCTTCATCTCACATCTTCGGCAGCCGCAGCAGGTTGTCTTAAACAAACCTGCAAGCTGACTGCGGGCGGCAGGAACGAGGTTCTTGCCCTGGACTATGCCTTCGATGTTGACGCTTTGCCCTCCGACCTGTCTGAAGCGGAGATAAAACGATGCGTTGATATGGCTCACAGCAAAAACTCGCCCACAGAGGCGGTGTTTGAGCGACTTGACGACATGGACTTTGTCGACTTCGACAAAGTGATTATCTGGCATACCGGCCATGCTCAATCACTATTGTTCATGTACTTCATCTGCAAGATTTACAACACGCCGCTCTATCACGTCGAGAAAGACTTATCTGAGTCAAAGCCGTTAAGTCTTGCCGAATACAAGCAGCTTGTTGAAAGCGCAAAGCTAATCTCCATCCTGGAGCATGAGCATTTTGTGGAAACCTACAACTCGCTCTTGGGAACCGATGGAGTGCCTAAAGTCGTGGAAAACGGCAAAATCGTGTGCAAGACCAAAGACTTCGTAAAGTCTCTAATCTTGGACGAGCTGGGCGAAACGCCCGAATCGGTCTATCCTTTCGTGGGCAAGGTGTACCCGAAGTTCCATAAACGCTTCGGCTTCGATTTTGCCTACATCGAAATGATGATTCTTGAACTCATTCAAGAGGAAGAAATCATTCCGTCGGCCATCGAGACCGAACCCAAAGACGAACACCAATCATCATTTGAATTTTCAATCAACCTTGATTTCGCTTTCAAAGGCAAGCCCATCAAAGACTGGTTCAAGTTCTCAATCGCTTTGGCATAACTAACATTATTGTTTCACTTATTAACCTATCGCACCACTTGCCGAGCGCATGGGCTGCAGCCAGTAGTTTGTTTCGCGCACCTTGAAAGGCCATGAGTACCTTTCAATCGAAACAATGTACAAGATTGTGGATGCTCTTGATTTAGTCCTCCTGGCACAAGTGATGGAGCCAGCCTAAGCAAGTTCAATACACACATTTCAAATAAGGGCATTCGTTCATTTAGCTGAACGGGTGCTTTTTCTATAACAGTATAGATTGATTCTATCGAAAAACATTAGCCATCCACATACTGAATATTGATTTTTTTCCTATCAATATATACTAATTATAGCAAAAAAAATAGTAAATTTGCCAAATACTAGATTTAATCTCTGGTTTATGGAAAAATAGTTTTTTTTTTACCCCAGAGGACGTTCAACAAAAGCTATAACAATTAGAAACTAAGAGAGCCATTAATTAAAAAATCTTTTTTAAAACTTATGTCGAAGATTGTAATAAACACGCGTGATGAGTTGACCATGCTTGAGACCAGCCTCGTGGCTGTGGTCAAAGCCAATGGTAACTATAGCACGGTGTACTACATCAACAAACGAGAGATATTGCTCACAATGCCTATAAGTCGAGTCGATGAAATGCTCAAGCGCTACAATAATGAGCACGACAAGTTCATTAAGCTTGGGCGCAGCATTATCATCAATCAGCGCTACGTTTATCGCATCGATCTGCAACGGGAACTCATGTTCTTGACCGATGGTGGACCCGCCGACCGAGACTTGGTGGTGAAGTTGGGCAAGGGCCTGCTAAAGCCCTATAAGAATGCTATTGTGACTAGTATAAAGATAACAAATCAACGAATTCAAAACAACAAAGAAAAATAATATCTATCAAAGTATGGAAACCATAACTTTAGGACGCAACGGAGACCAGTCGTTCAGCATTACAGGTGCAAGTGTGAGTGGCAAGCATGCCAGTGTTACGATAAACGATAATGGCAAGTGGGTGCTCAGGGATCTGGGCTCGACCAATGGCACCTTTGTGCGCGATGATGACACTGGCAACTTGATTGCCGTGGGGCAAGATGGAGTTATCATCAATGAGGGGTCTTTCATTGTGCTGGCTGCCGACAATTCCACTGGCTGTTGTTTCTATGGCAGGCAGTTGCTCAACCCAAGCGACTACTTTGAGGAGCATCGCTACATGAAGCAGAAGAAAGCCGAATTCGACCGCATGGAGGAAACCGTAAGCCTCAAGGCCATGCTCATAAGGAAGGGAATTTTTTACTCGATGTTGATTTTCACTCTCGTCACCTTTATTCCTGGCGTTGAAGAGTGGTGCAACAACACACTTGGAGCCAACCTGTTCATGCTCTATCGTGGGTTGTCGTTGCTCACCATGGGTGCCAGCACGTTCTACGACGCTCAGGGCAAGAAGGCTCGCATCAAGAAGTTGCGCAAGAAGTTCAATCAGTGCCCCAACCCCGAGTGTGACCATCGCCTTAGTGCCGACAATATCGACAACATGAAGTGCCCACGGTGCCAGAAATGAGCATCGGCAGCTCTCATGTGCCATAGCTTATTGTTTCATCAAGAAATGTTGCTGTTTCAGCCAAGAAGTGTGAAAAATGTTGCAAATGCCGTGTTGCGAGCACTAACTTTGCAAAGCAATCACAACTAGGAGAGCAGTAAAGATTAAAAACAATTAAAAACTTTTATATATATGAAAAAATTACTCTTATTTTCAATTTTGACTCTACTTACAGTCCTCGTGGCTAGCGCTGCGATAACTTACAGCCGAGAGCTCGAGGAGCGCGCTATCCTGGGCGACAACGTGGCCATGTGGCAGCTGTCGCAGTGCTACCGTTTCAGCCTGTGGTGTGACCGTGACCTCGACAAGGCCGACTACTGGCTCGACCGTGCTGCCGAGGAGGGCAATGTAGATGCACTAAACCAGAAGGTGTTGCTCGACGACAAGGGCAAGCGCCTCACCGAAGCCAAGCGTCGTGAGCTTGCTGCCTTAGAAAGTCGTGAGCGTGAGCGGCTGTTGAAAGCGAGAGAAGAGCAGCGCCTTGCCGAGGAGCAGCGCAGGCAAGAAGAACTTAAAAAGCAAGAGCAAATAAAGAAACAGACATTTACTGTAAATGGTGTATCGTTCGTTATGGTAGAAGTTAAGGGCGGCACTTTCACTATGGGTGCCACGAGCGAGCAGGGCAGCGATGCCTATGGTTCCGAGAAGCCAGCCCACAGTGTTACCCTGTCGAGTTATCACATAGGTGAGACCGAGGTAACCCAGGAGTTGTGGAAGGCAGTGATGGGGAAGACTCCAAGTGAATTTAAAGGTAACAAATATCCTGTTGTGATGGTGTCATGGAAGGATTGCCAAAAGTTTATTAAAAAACTCAATAACCTTACTGGCAAACAGTTCCAGCTTCCCACCGAGGCTGAATGGGAATTTGCGGCACGTGGCGGCAATCTTAGCAAGGGATACAAATATAGCGGCAGCGATAATTTAGACGACGTGGCATGGTTCAATGAGAACAGCGGTGACAAGACTCACCCTGTAGCGAGCAAGCAATCAAATGAGCTTGGAATCTACGACATGAGCGGCAACGTGTATGAATGGTGTAGCGACTGGTATGGCCCTTACAGCAGAATTGCACAGACCAACCCCACTGGTCCCAAATCGGGCGATTACCGCGTGGTCCGTGGTGGTTGCTGGAAGTGGGGAGCGGGAGCCTGCTGTGTGTCGGGCCGCAGCAACGACTCGCCCAACGACAGATTCAGCCCCCTCGGCCTGCGCTTGGCCCTATAGTTATCCCCCGTCAAAAAAAGCGAGCGTGACGCTGGTTTTGCCGAAAAAGCGAGGAGCGCCAAGCCCGAGCAAAAAGGGCAAAACCAGCATCATGCGAGCCGAGCAACAAAAAGTAACTTTCACCGCCGAACGAAGCGAGGCGTTTTTTAGAAAAGAAATGCAAATAAAAACATTAAATATATTTTTAAAATGAAACGAATTTCAAGTTTACTAATTTTATCATTTGCCATATTGCTGCTTAGCGGCAACGCAATGGCGCAGAAGAGTTATGGATTGTGTGTGGGCCTGTCGAAGTGTGGCACACCAGGAGCCGATGACATCGCAGCTCCTCAAAACGATGCTGTTGACCTGAAGAAGGTTCTCGTCAAGCAAGGATTCAAAGCGAGTGCAGTGACCAATCAGTATGCCACTCGCTCCAACATTCTCAACCGCGTTCGCAACATTGTTGATGCCACCAGCTCGCCTAACGACAAGATTGTGTTGTTCTTTGCCACCCATGGCAGCGAGAACGGCTACTTGCTCACCTATGGAGGTGAGTTTATCAAGTACAGTGAGCTCATCGACATCCTCTCGCACAGCAAGACCAAGCACATCTACTGCTTTGTGATGGCATGCTACTCGGGCTCTCTGGCCAATGCTCTTACCAGCGACCCCAATTGGGGCGACAATGCAGTGAAGAGCGGTATCACCTTCATGGTGTCGAGCCGCCCGGGCGAGACTTCAAAGAGCATAAGTCTTCCACACTGGAAGAACTCCTTCTTTGGGCATGCGCTGATCAACGGAATGCGTGGCCAGGCCGATGCCGACAACAACCGCAAGGTGACGCTCATGGAGCTGTTCCGCTATGTGTATAACGATGTTACTCGCCGCCTTGATGGCAGCCGCGAGGTGAATGGTGAGACACAGCATCCGCAGCTCATAGGTCCCTCGAGCGAGCATGACACAGTGATTGCACGTTGGTGATTTTCGTGAGGCAAAAGTGGGCATTTCGTCAAGAAACCAGGGTGATTTCATCCAAGATGGCTCAAAAAACTTGACTTAGGCACTTGCCAGGTGTTAACTTTGCCTTGTAATTATTAACCCAGTCACCAGTAATGTGTGACAAAAAAATAGCATAAAACTATGGAAACAAAGAAAAGCGACATGGCACTTAACTTAGACATTGCCAAGAGTGATAAGAAAAAGAAAAGTGACGGCAAGATTAGCGGCACCGAACTGGGCGTGGGCCTGGGAGTGGCAACGGTGGTGGGCGCTACCGTGGGGGGCGTGATAGGGCGCAACACGGCAGACGGGAGCACCGACGATGAGCCACTGGCGCAGCTCGAACCCGACGATCAGGTGCAAGATGAGGCTACAGCTCAAGAGGAAATGACCGACGACGGCCTCGCGCAGCCTGATGACAAAGCTGAGGACACCGACAAACAGGGTACTCAGCATGAAGAACCTAAGGTCGAGGAGCCCAAGACAGAGGAGCCCAAGATAGAGGAGCGCAATGGTGAGGAACCCAAACCCGAAGAAAACGACCCTAACGATGTGGCCGAGCGACTCATCGAGAAAGACGAGGTTGACCCCATCGACAATAGCGAGAACCTCACGGCTGTGGAGTGGCGCGACATCACCGATGCCAGTGGCAACGAGGTGCATGCCATGATTTTTGCCGACGAGAATGGCATTGAGATAGCATTTGCCGAGTCGGTGCCCGGCTCAGGAATCTATGACAAGGCTATTGATGGGCTCACTGGCATGGAGGTGGAGATGCCACATGCAGCAAGCTACACCAGCGCCGACTTTGAAGGCATGCTCCACAACGATGGCGGCTACATCGCCCCCGACCCCAATGGCCCTCACTTCGCGCAGAACGATGACATCGACAAGGACATCTTCACCACCGACAATGGAGAGCTCGTGGCTGAGCGTGACCGCCGCGGCGGCTCACAAGAGCACCATGCCGATGATGAACCTGTGGTTGACATCGATGGCGATGAAGTGGACCCGACAGGCGGTGATGCCACCGACGACAACCTCGCCCAGACTCATGCCATGGAAGGCGACAGCGTGGCCGACGACATCGACGAAGGCCTGCTGGCTCAAATCCTGGGCGACGATGAAGCCGATGTCAACGAGGATTTAGTTGAAATCGTTGACGATATTAATCTCGATGAGCCCGAGGTTGACGAAGAACTGCTCGAGGATGAGGAACTCGACGAGTCAATGGACGACGAGCTCGACGACTCTTTTTAACTGAGCTGATCAAACCAATTGTGATTGATTAAACCATTAAAGTTATGAATAACGAAAATAGAAATACCAATCCAAGCCAGCTGCGCATCACATGTGAGACATGTAGCAAATCGTTTAGGATTAACACCCCATCAAAGCCTGGCAATTATAACACAAAGTGCCCTCATTGTGCCACTAGCATAAAAGTGAGCATCGCCGCTCCCAAGCTCAGCGACGCACTGCACGCTCCGCGCATCAAGGCCCCAGTGCTGGGCGAGCCAGTGAAGGTGCAGCACAAGGTGTATGCCATCAAGAAGCGTGCCATCGTGGGTCGGCCCTACAAGGCTGTGTGCCCCGACTGCGGCAACGACATCAGTCTCACCCCCACAGTGGCCAACAAGAACTTGAAGGCACAATGCAAGCAATGCGGCACGGTGGTAGTGTATAAGGCTGTTGAGAGCAATTCCACCAGCGACGACAGCGACGCAACCGACGACGGCTCACTGGCTGGTCACAAGCCTGGAGGCAGGAAAAAAACCGAGCGCCTTAACCCGCCAAGTGGTGCCTTGCGCTGGAAGCTTAAGGGCTTTACTGAAAGATTGTTGAAGCGGCGCGACATGGTGGGCCGGCTCAAGCGAGGCCCCAACATTGTGGGGCGCAAGAGCCCCGACGAGATTAGCGACATTATGATTGAGGGCGACAAGGAGATGAGCCGCCGCTCAGTGGAGATAAATGTCAAAGAGCAAGCCGGAGTCAAGGACTACATCTATGAGCTGCGAGTGCTACGCACCACCAACCCCGTGTTCATCAACGGACGCCCGGTGGCGCTCACCGAGGTGGTGAAGCTCAACTATGGCGACACCATCATGATGGGAAAAACCTCTATTTCATTTTTTAAACTAAAAAACACTTAATTAATGAAGATAACCACAGCAACAAGCCACTCGTTTCACCAGATGGGTGGACGGGGCAATCAGGAAGACTCTCGATATCCCGATATCGACATCATGCCGGCAGGACAGCGTGTCTTTATCGTGTGTGATGGAGTGGGGGGATGCGACAATGGCGAGGTGGCGAGCCAGCTGGTCGCATCAATCATGGGCACGCAGCTCGAAAAAGCCAATCTTGACATGGAGCTCACCGACGACCAACTGCTCGATGCGCTCGACGAGGCTTATATCGCTCTCGACAATGCCGCCACCAGCGACCACGATGAAATGGGAACAACACTCACCCTGCTGTGCTTCCATGCCGGTGGAGCCACCATGGCCCACATTGGCGACAGCCGCATCTACCACATCAGGCCCGGCGAGGGAATCTTGTATCGCAGCGACGACCACTCGCTCGTGAACCAGATGGTGCACAACGGACAGCTCACGCCCGAGGAAGCGGTCAACCACCCGCAGAGCAATGTGATAACCCGCTGCATGAGCCCCACGGCAGCCGACCAGCGCCGCAGCATGGCCACAGTGTTTCACACGGCCAACATCGAGGCAGGCGACTATGTGATGCTCTGCAGCGATGGTGTGTTGCACTGCATGAGCGATGATGAGCTGGTGGCATTGCTCGAGGGTGATGGTAGCGATGAGGCCAAAGCCCACGAGATGGCAAGCCGCAGCGCTGGCAGCAGCGACAACAACACCGCTTGGCTGGTGAGAGTCGAAGCCGTGGAGCGTGATGCCAGCGAAGAGCTCAAGAACGACAGCGACAGCAATAATCAACCCGATGCGAGCGACACTGTGCAAAGCTACGGCTCCACCATGTGGATGAGTGAGCTCGCAAGCGAGCGCCGCGGCAAGCAGTCACTCAAGAAGAGGTGGTTCCGCTTATTTGGAAAGTAAGAAATCAAGTCAATTTAAATTATCAAAAACACTGTGAATTATGAGACACTCCTTTATTATAATAGCGGCACTCATGGCAAGTATCATTGCTGCAACATGGATGCCTATTGACGCTAAAAAGAAAATAAAGAAATCACCAACCACTACCAAGGTGGCTACCACACAGGCCGATACCACAGCACAGGCTCCTGCCGACACCACCGCGCAAGCACCTATCGACACTCTTGCCTGGCTCAAGGCACAGGACAAGGAAGGCAACCTGGATGCAACTTTTGCATTGGGCATGGTTTATTACCAAGGTGAGTATGGCGAGAAGCAAGACTTCAACACCGCTGCCACTTGCTTTGCCAAGGCTGCCGACAAGGGGCACCCTCAGGCCACCACAATGCTTGCAACATGCTACCTTATGGGCAACGGTGTGGAGAAAGACATGGAAAAGGCCCGCAAGCTCTACATGATTGCCATTAAGAAAGGCGACAACTCCCTGATTGATATTCTCACACCACTTGCCGAGCAGCAGGGCAGCCTGTTTGCCAGTCAGCTTCTTGCCGAGTGCTACTCTAAGGGCATAGGCGTTAAGGTTGATAAGGCCAAGTCGATGCATTTCACTGAGATTGCCGCCAATGCCGGCGACATTGAGAGCTGCTTGACCACTGGGCTCACCTATTATAATAAGAAAGAGCGCGACAAGGCTTTTCCTTTCTTTGAGAAAGCCGCGCTGGCTGGTGACACCCAAGCGACTTACTTCTATGGCCTCATGCTCTTCGACGGCGATGGTGTAACACAAGACCGCGCCAAGGGCATCAAGTATCTGCAGCTAGCTGCCGACTCGAGCCATGTGGCCGCCAATGCCAAGTTGGGCTATATCTACTTCAACGGCGATGGCATGACACAGGACAAGGTCAAGGGCTTCAACATGATAAAGCGTGCTGCTGAGCTGGGCAACAACAAGGCGCAGTGGACACTGGCCAACTGCTACCGCACTGGCGATGGTGTGAACCAGGACTACAGCCTTGCCGCTCACTGGCTCGCGCAGGTGGCAACTGGCTCGCGCAAGGGCGACTATGCCACCATGATCGAGGATTTAAAGGCCAAGAATGATCCTTTCTACAGCTATCTCAAGGGACTGCACGCCTATTATGTGGCAGGCGACTATGAAGCCGCTCAGCAGCTCTTCAAGGCTGTGGAGAAGGCCAAGAACCCTGAAGGGCTCACAATGCAGGCGGTGTGCCTCACAAGCAAGAAAAACCCTAAGCTCGACCTCAAGAAGGCCGCCAAGCTCTTCGAGAAAGCCTCAAGCTCGAGCCCCACGGCATGCTACTACCTTGCCTATATGCTTGAGACCGGCAACGGCGTGAAGAAGGATGAGGCACGTGCCCTGCAGCTGCTCACTAAGGCTGCCGACGGTGGCAATGGTGATGCACAATGCCGACTTGCCGACAAGTACATAAAGGGCTCTGGCGGTGTGAGTATGGACCTGGAAAAGGCCGCACACTACTATGTGCTTGCCGAGGCTCAGCATGCTCTCACTCCCGATGCTGCCAAGCAGCTTGCCAACCTCTATGAGAATGATTTCATGTCGCTGCCTTCGGTCCCCGATGTGAAAAAGCATGCCGCCGAGCTGCGCAAAACCAAAGAGAACAACAACTTGCTTAACATGCTGGCAACAACTAAATTCTAATTAATACTGCAAGGGCTGTTACTTGCTTCATAATAGCCCTTGCATCTAATCATTTTTAGAACAATGAAAAAACTCATAACTTCAATTTTACTCATTATTGCCGCCACCGCTCAGGTGTGGGGCGTGGTTTACAGCACCGAACTGCAACGTGCCGCCGAGGCTGGCGACATGGAGTCGCAATATAATCTGGCAAGTTGCTATCATCATGGCAATGGCGTTGACGTTGACATGATTACTGCGGCTTATTGGTACAAGAAAGCTGCCGACCAAGGGGATGTGTATTCTCAATCAGAATTGGGAAATTTGTACTACCTGGGCGAAGGTGTGGGCAAAGACGACAAAGCCGCACTGCAATGGTGGAACAAGGCTGCCAAAAATGGATATTGGGGAGGTGCTTACAGCATAGGCTACTACTACCTTAAAGCTAAGGACTACAAGCATGCCATTGAGTGGTTTAACTATTCTAACGAAATATCGCGCAAGAACATGAAATATCCTATTTTGGCGGATTTTGAGCTTGGCCTTTGTTACTACTCCAACTGGCAGGGACAAGACCTTGCCAAGGCATTCAACCTCTTTAGTCAGGAAGTTGAAAACAACAACAATTTTGCCCGGGCAAAACTTGGCGAGATGTACATGCGCGGACAATTGGTGGCACAAGACTACGACAAAGCCTTCAAGCTGCTCAAGGAAGCTGCCGAGAACGAATTTCAGCCATCGGGCGACGCAATGAACCTGCTGAGCTCTTGTTACCGTTTTGGCCTAGGCACGGCTAAGGATATTAACAAAGCCGACTACTGGCTCAACAAATCGAAGGAGACCGATAGCGACTTGGTGGTGCTGATAATGCAGGCTCTTAGTGAGAAATAGTACTTATAAGAGAGTATTTAGTTGAATCTTTATATATATGAAAAAATTACTTTTATTTTCAATTTTGACTCTACTTACATTCCTCGTGGCTAGCGCTGCAATAACTTACAGCCGAGAGCTCGAGGAGCGCGCCATCCTGGGCGACAACGTGGCGATGTGGCAACTGTCGCAGTGCTACCGTTTCAGTTTTGGAGTAGCCCAAAACCTTGACAAGGCCGACTATTGGCTCGACCGAGCAGCCGAGGAGGGCAATGTTGATGCGCTAAACCAAAAGGTGTTGCTCAACGACAAGGGCAAGCGCCTGAGCGAATCCAAGCGCCGTGAGCTGGCTGCAGTTGAGCAGCACGAGCGTGAGCGGTTGTTGAGGTCAAAAGAGGAACAGCGCAAGCAGGAAGAACTTAAAAAGCAAGTCAAGAAGCAGACATTCACGGCTAATGGCGTTTCGTTCACCATGGTAGAAGTTCTAGGTGGCACGTTCATTATGGGTGACACCAGCAAGCATGCCCGTAGTGAAACGAAACCAGCACATAACGTGACCCTGTCGAGTTATTACATAGGTGAGACCGAGGTTACACAAGAGTTGTGGCAGGCAGTAATGGGCTTCAACCCGAGCTATTCTAAGGGGAGCAAAAAACCTGTCGAAGACGTGAGTTGGAATGCTTGCCAAGAGTTTATAAAGAGACTGAACATAATTACTGACAGGCTTTTCCGCCTTCCCACCGAGGCTGAATGGGAATTTGCCGCACGTGGCGGCAATCTTAGCAAGGGATACAAATATAGCGGCAGCGATAATTTAGACGACGTGGCCTGGTCCGCAGAGAACAGCGGCGGCACCACCCACAATGTCGCCACAAAGCAATCCAACGAGCTTGGCTTGTATGACATGAGCGGCAACGTGGATGAGTGGTGCCAAGACTGGTATGGCACTTACAGTAGCATTGCGCTGACCAACCCCGATGGTCCCAGTTCGGGCGATGACCGCGTGCTCCGTGGTGATTGCTACAACAGCATGGGGGGCTGTGTGTCGGACCGTCACGGCAGTAGGCCCATCTATGGTTACAGAAGCTATGGCTTGCGCCTTGCCGAAGGCCAGCGCCTCACCGAAGAGCAGCGCCTTGCCGAGGAGCAGCGCCCTGCCGAGGAACGGCGCAAGAAGGAAGAACTTAAAAAGCAAGTCAAGGAGCAGACATTCACGGCTAATGGCGTTTCGTTCACCATGGTAGAAGTTCAAGGTGGCACGTTCAATATGGGCAGCATTGTCGATCCTAACGAAAGACCAGTACATAAAGTGACCCTATCGAGCTATTACATAGGTGAGACCGAGGTTACACAAGAGTTGTGGCAGGCAGTGATGGGGGAGGAACCAGTTCCATTTAAAGGTAACAAATATCCTGTTGTTTGGGTGTCATGGAAGGATTGCGAAGAGTTTATAAAGAGACTGAACAAAATTACTGGCAAGCATTTCCGCCTTCCCACCGAGGCTGAATGGGAATTTGCGGCACGTGGCGGCAATCTTAGCAAGGGATACCAATATAGCGGGAGCGATAATTTAGACGACGTGGCCTGGTACGGTGAGAAAATGTCCAGCGGCGGCACCCACAAAGTCGCCACAAAGGGATCCAACGAGCTTGGCTTGTATGACATGAGCGGCAACGTGTGGGAATGGTGTAGCGACTGGGATGGCCCTTACAGTAGCATTGAGCAGACCAACCCCACTGGTCCCAGATCGAAACGTTATCGCAGACCAACCCGCGTGGTCCGTGGTGGCAGCTGGAACGACAACGGGGTGGGCTGCCGTGTGTCGCACCGCAGCAGCTACATTGCCGACAAACACGAAAACTCCGACTACCTCGGCTTGCGCCTTGCCCTATAGTTATCCCCCCGTCAATTCAAGCGAGCATTATTATAATCAAGCTCAAAGCCTTATTGTTTTGTCAAGAAAAGTTGCTGTTTCAACCAAGAATTGTGAAAAAAGTTTCAAATACCTTGTTGGGAGTGCTATCTTTGCAAATCGGTCACAACTAGGTGAGCTGTAAAGATAAAAAAAATTAAACACTTATAATATATGAAAAAGATAATAATTTTCATCTCTATATTGCTTGTTGTATTGACTACAGCTCTTGCGGCAACTACATTTAGCCGAGAGCTCGAGGAAAAGGCTATTCTGGGTGATGCTGCCGCTATGCACGAGCTATCGGTGTGCTACCGCATGGGCACTGGCGTCGCCAAAGATCTTGATAAAGCCAACTACTGGCTTGAGCGAGCTGCACAAGAGGGCAACCCCAATGCACTTGCCACTCTCGAAATATTGGGCAACAATACCAGCCTCACCGAGGCTAAGCGTCGTGAGCTTGCTGCCTTAGAAAGTCGTGAGCGTGAGCGGCTGTTGAAAGTGAGAGAAGAGCAGCGCCTTGCCGAGGAGCAACGCAGGCAAGAAGAGCTTAAAAAGCAAGAGCAAATAAAGAAACAGACATTTACTGTAAATGGTGTATCGTTCGTTATGGTTGAAGTTAAGGGTGGCACGTTCATTATGGGTGCCACCAGCGAGCAGGGTAGCGATGCCGAGAGTGACGAGAAGCCAGCCCATAGTGTGACACTATCAAGTTATTACATAGGTGAGACCGAGGTTACGCAGGAGTTGTGGCAAGCAGTGATGGGGGAGAATCCAAGCAAGTTCAAAGGCGACAAGCATCCTGTTGAGAAGGTGAGCTGGGATGACTGCCAAATATTCATCAAAAAACTCAATGAAATGACAGGTAAGCATTTTCGTCTTCCAACCGAGGCTGAATGGGAATTTGCTGCCCGTGGTGGCAGTAAAAGCCGTGGCTACAAGTACAGTGGCAGCAACAATCTCAATGATGTGGCGTGGTTCAACAAGAATTGTGATAAGGGAACTCATGTAGTAGGCACAAAGTTGCCTAACGAGCTCGGCCTTTACGATATGAGCGGCAACGTGCGGGAATGGTGCAGAGACATAAAAGGCGGTTACAGCAGTTCAGCACAAACTAATCCCACAGGTCCCAAATCATCGTCGTCACAGGTGCTTCGTGGAGGTGGCTGGCACGACGACGCTAAAAAATGTCGCGTATCAAACCGAGATCGATCTTTACATGATTTCTCATACCACTACCTCGGCTTGCGCCTTGCTCTAAAACAACAACAAGAAGTTGCAAAGCCCATCATTCATGAAGTTAAAGAAGGCGACAACCTGTATAAGCTTGCAATACAATATGGCACCACCCCCGAAGCCATACGCAAGGCTAACAACATGACTGATGACAACATCAAGATAGGTCAAAAACTAATCATCCCTGTCAAGACCGAGAAACGCGATGGCAAGCGTGGAGACAGTAGCACTCCAAGACCCAAGCAAAAGAAGAAACAGGAATCAAAGCCATACACTACTCGCACATTCACGGCTAATGGAGTGTCGTTCACCATGGTTGAGGTGCTTGGCGGCACTTTCACTATGGGTGCCACCAGCGAGCAGGGCAGCGATGCCGAAAAAGACGAGAATCCCTCGCATCAAGTAATGTTGTCTTCCTATTACATAGGCGAGACTGAGGTAACGCAGGAATTGTGGCAAGCCGTGATGGGAAAGAATCCAAGTGAGTTTAAAGGTAATAACAATCCTGTTGAGAATGTGACTTGGAAGGATTGCCAGGAGTTTATTTTGGAACTGAACAAAATTACTGGCAAGCGCTTTCGCCTTCCCACTGAGGCTGAATGGGAGTTCGCCGCTCGTGGAGGCAATCTTAGTAAGGGATATAAATACAGTGGCAGCAATAACCTTGATGATGTGTCATGGTATGTTGCCAACAGCAGTGGCATGACTCACCCTGTGGCAACCAAGTTGTCTAACGAACTTGGGCTATACGACATGAGCGGCAACGTGTGGGAATGGTGCAGCGACTGGTATGGCAGTTACATCAGCAGTGTTCAGAGCAACCCCACTGGCTCTGGCTCTGGTTCTTTCCGCGTGAACCGTGGTGGCAGCTGGGACTATGGCGTCAAAAGCTGTCGAGTGTCGGGCCGGTTCATCAACGCGCCAAGTTTCTGCATCTGCAACCTCGGCTTGCGACTCGCCCTATAGTTGACACATAACGAAAACTGGAAAAAATATATTGAAGCATATGAAACACGTTAAGTTATTATTAGCATTGATAGTGGTGGTTCTGATAGGCATTTCCACCAGTGAGATTGTCTTGGCACAGGGCAAGAAAAAGCCGACATCGAAGATTCCTGTCAAGACCGAGAGACCGGCAGCAAAACGCACCCCTCAGCCCAAGCAAGAGAAGAAGCGTAATGCCGACGAGACCCCCAGGAAAGTTGTGGAGCGCAAGCCACAGCAGGAGAAGAAGCGCGAGGCCAAGCCTCAGCCGAAGCAAGGGGCCAAGCAATCCAAGCGTTCGGCCGATGAGATTATCAACGCTTATGTCAACAGCATGGTCTATGTTGAGGGTGGCACGTTCACGATGGGTGCCACGAGCGAGCAGGGCGGCGACGCTTATGATTGGGAGAAACCAGCCCATAGTGTTACACTGTCGAGCTATTACATGGGTGAGACTGAGGTTACACAGGCTCTGTGGGAAGCAGTGATGGGCAGCAACCCGAGCAATTTCAAGGGTGCGAATCGTCCTGTGGAGCAGGTTTCATGGGATGACTGCCAGGAATTTATCAGCAGACTGAACGCGAAGACTGGCAAGCGCTTCCGTCTTCCCACCGAGGCTGAGTGGGAGTATGCCGCTCGTGGCGGTCACAGCGGAGGCTATAAGTACAGCGGCAGCGATAACATCTACGACGTGGCATGGTTCGATAAGAACATCTACGACAAGGGCTCAAGCAGCCCACACTATGGCACTTATGCAGTAGCCACCAAGCTACCCAACGAGCTTGGTCTCTATGACATGAGCGGCAACGTGCAGGAATGGTGCAGCGACTGGTATGGCACTTACAGCAGCAGTGCTCAGAGCAACCCCACTGGCCCCAGCTCGGGCTCATCCCGCGTGTGCCGTGGTGGAAGTTGGTTCGACAGCGCCAGGTACTGTCGCGTGTCGATCCGGTACTACGACTCGCCCGACTCCCGCTGCGACTTCCTCGGCTTCCGTCTCGCCCTATAGTTCTCCCCTTGTTAAAGTAAAGCGAGCCAGTGGAATTTTGCCGAAAAAGCGAGGAGCGCCAAGCCCGAGCAAAACGAGGGCAAAACCAGCATCATGCGAGCCGAGCAACAAAAAGTAACTTTCACCGCCGAGAAAAATGACTTTATTTACTGTTTGTTTCAAGAAAAAATGCTAGGTTTATTGCTTTAATTGAATTACAATTTGTATTTTTCTATTACACGAAATGATTACAACCATAGAACAGAGTTTTTAGATGGCAGACAAAAAGACTTCGCAGTGGGCATTGCATGCTGGCACAGTGCTTGAGAAAGGACGCTTCCCCTATGAGGTGGTGGAGGTGCTGGGACAGGGAGGATTCGGCATAACCTACAAGGTGATGGCCGATATCATGGTGGGAACCATTCCCGTTACCACCTATTTTGCAGTGAAAGAATATTTCCCCTCGGGATGCTGGCGTGACAAAGATGGCGTGACGATGCTCTCGTCGCCGGCGGCAAAGAGCGAGATTGAAGCAGGGCTTGAAGACTTCATCAACGAGGGCGAGCGGCTGCAGCGCATCTGCAAGCTAAACCGCAATATCGTGAACGTGAACGAGGTGTTCCGAGACAACGGCACTGCCTATTATGTGATGGAGTATCTCGACGGCGGCGACGTGCGCTCGATGGTTAAAGCCGCAGGAGCCGGAGTTGGCGAGGCGCGCATGATGTCGATAATTCGCCCCATCGCCATCGCAGTGCAGTGCCTGCACGACAACATGATGCTGCACCTCGACATCAAGCCCGAGAACATAGTGATGCGACGCAGCCGCAAGGGCATGCCCGACGAGCCAGTTCTCATCGACTTTGGCATAGCAGTGCACTTCAACGCCAAGGGCACACCCACTACCAAGAATCCCACGGCAGGCACCAGCGCTGGATATTCTCCCATCGAGCAGTACTCGGCGATAAAGGTGTTTGACCCTCGCATCGACATCTATGCGCTGAGTGCTACATGCTTCTATATGCTCACCGGCAAGGATCCCATCGACGCGCTCAACATGCCTGCGGGCTTTGTGAGAGAGAATCTGCCTGATAGCCTTAGCGAGCTTACCGCTAGCGCTCTGGTGCACGGCATGAGCCGTGACAATGGCGACCGGCAACGCACGGTTAAAAAGTTCCTGCAAGACTTTGAGGCGCAGCACACGCTGCAGGTGGGCGATGTGATAAACGGCTCCTGTGGCGATTACATGATAAGTTCGGTTGAAGAAGAGGAGAACGGCCGCATCCATTACATGGCTATTCCGTGGCTGGGTGCCAGGAAAAATGGCAGTGGCACCAATGACACTTCGGCAATAAAATTTGATGTGCTGGAATGGTGGCTTCCAGGCTTCAGGCGCAATGGTAGGCAGGTCGATACAATGGGGACACCTCTTCCCAATCCATGGCCACTGGCACAAAGCGTGAGCGGACTCACCGAGGTTGGCATGAGTGTTGAGAACGACATGGGTGGCACCCTTGCCGAGCTCGTTGAGCAGAACGGCACTCTCTACTGTGTTGTGAGAAATGGATGGAAACCGCGGAGGCCGCTACCTCGACTGCTGAAACCCATGTTGGCTGCCGCAGGTGTTATAGCAATGGCATTTGCTGGGTACTATGTTGCAAGGCTGCTCACAAGCGGCAGTGACAAGAGTCAGGATACTCAGGTGGAAAGTGCAGCCCTAGTTGGCTCTACAGCACAAGAAAAGATCCTTGAGACCAAACCTGAGTCCAAAAAGCAACCCAAGCCTGCCCCGGCTCTAAGCAACCGCACGTTCACAGTTGGCGGTGTGTCGTTCACCATGGTAGAAGTTCAAGGTGGCACGTTCACTATGGGTGGCACAAGCGAGCAGGGCAGTGATGCGGATGATAGCGAGAAACCACCACACAATGTGACCCTGTCAAGTTATTACATAGGTCAGACCGAGGTTACGCAGGAGTTGTGGCAAGCAGTGATGGGGGAGAATCCAAGCAACTTCAAAGGCGACAAGCTTCCTGTTGAGACTGTGAGTTGGAAGGATTGCCAAAAGTTTATAAAGAAACTGAACAAAATTACTGGCAAAAAGTTCCGCCTTCCGACCGAGGCTGAATGGGAATTTGCGGCACGTGGCGGCAATCTTAGCAAGGGATACAAGTACAGCGGCAGCGACAACATCTACGACGTGGCATGGTTCAGAGAGAACACCCACGACAAGGGCCCAAGCAGCCCCGATTATGGCACTCACCCTGTAGCGAGCAAGCAACCAAATGAGCTTGGCTTGTATGACATGAGCGGCAACGTGTGTGAATGGTGTCAAAACAAATGGTACTACGATGACGGTAGTAGTGATCCGGGCTCTGACCGCGTGGTGTACCGTGGTGGCGGCTGGCTCCTCTACGCCGGGTTCTGTCAAGTGTCGTGGAGGGGCGTCTATTGGCCCGACTTTCGGATCAACTTCCACGGCTTTCGCCTTGCCCTATAGTTATCCCCTCGTCAATTCAAGCGAGCATTATTATAATCAAGCGCAAAACCTTATTGTTTCGTTAGGAAAAGTTGCAGTTTCAGCCAAGAATTGTGAAAAAAGTTGCAAATGTCTTGTTGGGAGTGCTATCTTTGCCAAGCGGTCACAACTAGGTGAGCTATAGAAGAATAAAAAAATAAACACTTTATATATATGAAAAAGATACTCTTATTTTCAATTTTGACTTTACTTACAGTCCTCGTGGCTAGTGCTGCGATAACTTACAGCCGAGAGCTCGAGGAGCGCGCCATCTTGGGCGACAACGTGGCGATGTGGCAGCTGTCGCAGTGCTACCGTTTCAGTTTTGGAGTAGCCCAAAACCTTGACAAGGCCGACTACTGGCTCGACCGAGCGGCCGAGGAGGGTAATGTTGAAGCGCTAAACCAAAAGGTGTTGCTCGACGACAAGGGCAAGCGCCTGAGTGAATCCAAGCGCCGTGAGCTGGCAGCAGTTGAGAGAAGGGAGCGCGAGCGCTTGCAGGCAAAAGCGGAGGGCCCCTCGGGTTCGTCTCAAGGCTCTAACCGCACGTTCACAGTTGGCGGTGTGTCGTTCACAATGGTGGCTGTGCAGGGCGGCACATTCACGATGGGTGCCACAAGCGAGCAGGGCAGCGATGCCTACGATCACGAGAAACCTGCGCATCAGGTCACTGTATCGTCGTTCTCGATAGGTGAGACCGAGGTTACACAGGAGTTGTGGGAGGCAGTGATGGGCAGCAATCCAAGCGGCTTCAAGGGCGCGAATCGTCCTGTGGAGCAAGTAAGTTGGGATGATTGCCAGGAGTTTATCCGTAAGCTGAACGCGAAGACTGGCAAGGATTTCCGCCTTCCCACCGAGGCCGAATGGGAATTTGCGGCACGTGGCGGCAATCTTAGCAAGGAATACAAATATAGCGGCAGTGATAATTTAGACGACGTGGCTTGGTCCGGTGAGAACAGCGGCAGCACCACCCACAATGTCGGCACAAAGCGAGCCAACGAGCTTGGCTTGTACGACATGAGCGGCAACGTGTGGGAGTGGTGCCAGGATAATGGCTACAACTATGATGGGAGTGCTACACAATATGGCTCTCTCCGAGTGCTCCGTGGTGGCGGCGGGGACTACGTCGCCAGGTTCTGCCGCGTGTCGTACCGCAACGGGCAATCGGCCGACTACCGCTGCAACAGCCTCGGTCTTCGTCTTGCCCTATCTGAGCCCAAGGCAGAGACTCAGCCCAAGCCCAGAGTAGAGCCTAAAGAGCCTACTCTTAGCAATCAGACGTTCACAGTGGATGGTGTGCAATTCACGATGGTGGCGGTTCAGGGCGGCACGTTCACGATGGGTGCCACAAGCGAGCAGGGCAGCGATGCGCATGATTTTGAGAAACCACCACACAATGTGACTCTGTCAAGTTATTACATAGGTGAGACCGAGGTTACACAGGAGTTGTGGAAAGCCGTGATGGGCAGCAATCCAAGCGATTTGAAGGGTGCGAATCGTCCTGTTGAGAAGGTGAGCTGGGACGAATGCCAAAAATTCATCACAAAACTCAATGAAATGACAGGTAAGCATTTTCGTCTTCCCACCGAGGCTGAGTGGGAATTTGCGGCACGTGGCGGCAATCTTAGCAAGGGATACAAATATAGCGGCAGCGATAATTTAGACGACGTGGCCTGGTCCAGCGAGAACTTCGGCTACAGATTCCCCAATGTCGGCACAAAGCGAGCCAACGAGCTTGGCTTGTATGACATGAGCGGCAGCGTGTGGGAATGGTGTAGCGACTTGTTTGATATTTACAGCAACATCGCACAGACCAACCCCACAGGCCCCAGTTCAGGCTTTTGCCGCGTGATGCGTGGTGGAAGTGTCGATTCCAACGCGACGACGTGCTACCGTGTGTCGTTCCGTATGTACTACCCGCCCGACGCCTGCGACAACTTCATCGGCTTGCGCCTTGCCCTATAGTTATCCCCTCGTCAATTCAAGCGAGCATTATTATAATCAAGCGCAAAGCCTTATTGTTTCGTCAAGAAAAGTTACAGTTTCAACCAAGAATTGTGAAAAAAGTTGCAAATGCCTTGTTGCGAGTGCTATCTTTGCAAAGCGGTCACAACTAGGTGAGCTGTAAAGATTAAAAAATTAAACACTTTTATATATATGAAAAAATTACTCTTATTTTCAATTTTGACTCTACTTACAGTCCTCGTGGCTAGTGCTGCGATAACTTACAGCCGAGAGCTCGAGGAGCGCGCCATCCTGGGCGACAACGTGGCGATGTGGCAGCTGTCGCAGTGCTACCGTTTCAGTTATGGAGTAGACCAAGACCTCGACAAGGCCGACTACTGGCTCGACCGAGCAGCCGAGGAGGGCAATGTTGATGCGCTAAACCAAAAGGTGTTGCTCGACGACAAGGGCAAGCGCCTGAGCGAATCCAAGCGCCGTGAGCTGGCAGTAGTTGAGAGAAGGGAGCGCGAGCGCTTGCAGGCAAAAGCGGAGGGCCCCTCGGGTTCGTCTCAAGGCCCTAACCGCACGTTCACAGTTGGCGGTGTGTCGTTCACAATGGTGGCTGTGCAGGGCGGCACATTCACGATGGGTGCCACAAGCGAGCAGGGCAGCGATGCCGAAGATATCGAAAAACCAGCACATAAAGTGATCCTGTCGAGTTACCACATCGGTCAGACCGAGGTGACGCAGGCACTGTGGGAGGCAGTGATGGGCAGCAATCCAAGCGACTTCAAGGGCGTGAATCGTCGTCCTGTGGAGCAAGTAAGCTGGGATGATTGCCAAGAGTTTATCCGTAAGCTGAACGCGAAGACTGGCAAGAATTTCCGCCTTCCCACCGAGGCCGAATGGGAATTTGCGGCACGTGGCGGCAATCTTAGCAAGGAATACAAATATAGCGGCAGCGATAATTTAGACGACGTGGCTTGGTCCGGTGAGAACAGCGGCGGCACCACCCACAATGTCGGCACAAAGCGAGCCAACGAGCTTGGCTTGTACGACATGAGCGGCAACGTTTATGAGTGGTGCAGCGACTGGTTTGGCACTTACAGCAGTTCGTCACAGACCAATCCCACCGGTCCCAGTTGGAGCTTTCACCACGCGGTCCGTGGTGGCTGTTGGTTTACCTACGCCAGGGACTGCCGAGTGTCGAGCCGGTTCATCTCCACGCCCGACGATCGCGTCAACGCCCTCGGCTTGCGCCTTGCCCTATAGTTGACACATAACGAAAACTGAAATAGACTTATGAAACACGTTAAGTTATTATTAGCATTGATAGTGGTGGTTCTGATAGGCATTTCCACCAGTGAGATTGTCTTGGCACAGGGCAAGAAAAAGCCGACATCGAAGATTCCGGTGAAGACCGTGAAGCCAGCGACAAATCCTGCGCCCAAGGCCACTCCTAAACAGGAGAATAAACCTGCCATGAAACCTAAGCAGGAAAAGAAACCTGCTGCCAGACGTGAGGCAGAAGGCAAAGGTCAAGTTAAATCACCTAGTAAAACAAATACGATTAATGTCTATTCTGAAGAACAATTTTTAAAAGCATTGGGCAGTAATCGAACGATTGTTCTTCAAAATTCGTTGAATTTATCAAATATCATAGACTACAACTTAGTTTTGTCTGGGTATAGTAATTTGACAATAATAGGGAAAAACTCTTCCATCAGTTTAATTGTTTCAACTACGATGGTTACTATATTAAGTTTCGAATCATGTGATAATATAACGATAAGTAATTTAAATATGGGACATGCTGAAGGTAACAACGGGTGTTCTGAAGGTGTGTTGGTCTTCACTGATTGCTCAAGAGTTAATTTATCTAATTGTGATATCTATGGATGTGGCTGGTTTGGTGTGAGATTTAATAATACCCATAACGTTGATTGTATAAATAGTGTAATTCATGATTGTGATTATGATATGTTCGAAATAAATAATTCTTCAAATATTAGAATCAAAAATACCATTTTTAATGAGAGCTGGACCGGCACCATGATAAGAGCTTCAGAGTCTAGAAAAATTCAATTTATTGACTGCAGTTTTATAGATAAAAATAATGTAGAACAGGATTTTTATCCTCAAGGTTGCTTTGATCTAAATTGTAATATCACATTGACTAATTGCACAATTCGTACTACAAGTACTTTTGGATATGGTGATACAAATTTCATAAAACAGTCAGGATGTAAGTGGTATAACCAGAAGCCTAATGACAACTAATTAAATGATAAATCGCGTCAATTGACATGGCGAAATCTTGTAAAGCTGTTGCTTGTTTGAGATTATTCATAACTTGGCTCGCGTTGTACCTCTTTATTCGAAATCGATCCAAACTTTCTACTCGGAGCTTAGTAAAACGATATGACAATTAACGTTGTTAAAAATAGCAATTTGTGCGACTTGTCGAACATCTTAATTATTATCCCGTCAATGGGTGTTAATAAATAAGCATTATATATATGGCCTTATTTGAAGTAGAACAGAACGGCAGATATGAGACGGACCACATTCATATGGTCTTAAATGAACATATTGATTTTTCGGAAGAAGGTTTGAGTGAGAATAGAGAATATAGTATTTTCGTTCATGAATATGTACACTATTATCAACATTTTGCGACTTTATACGGCTCGCAATTTTGTAAGATGGCCAATATTTTATTCATAGAAACTAGAGCTTTTTTAGAAAATGCTAAAGAAATAGTACTACCTTTTGGAATATGGGAGCATAATAGAGAGATTGATAATTATATAAAACAGTCAAATGCTGTTTGTGGCAGTAAAAATTGCAGTCATATTGTAGGAGATATCGAGATTGATAAACGAGAAATTAACTATGCGACCAGAAAGAAGACGGCTGTAAGGATAGGTATATATGATTATTACGAAAATGAAGCATATGAAGATGGTTTTCATTTTGGATACTATTGTATAATCGAGAGCATGGCTCATATGATACAAAAGATGATACACCTTGAAACAGAGCACAATCAAATCCCTTATGAAGCTGTTGAAATTATTTGTGGCTATTGGTACCCTGAGATAATAAATGACACACGGCAAATGGTAACTATTTGTATGTGTGCTTTAATGTTTGATAATCCTGGAGTAGGTTTTTTTACCGTTGTTGATTTTGCCAAAGAACATCCTGATTTAAAAGGAGTGAGTTTTTTCAAAGAATTCATTCAGACCACTTATGTAACATATAAAAAAGAAACGTGTTTAATGGCTTCTATCGGAGAGGATATGCTTAATGAATATAAAGATTTTCTACAAATCATATGTGGATGCACTTTAGAATATTATAACAAAGTTATTGATAGTTATATCGAAGATTATCAAACGGGTATTTGTGGCTTGCTAATGTGGTTATATTCAGGTGATATAAATGACAGAAAGCAATTTATGTCGTTAGTGGATGCATATGGTTTACCGTATATAGAAACACCTGAAATGACCTACTTACCAATGAATAGAGAAACAGGACATCCATATCTTGAATCTGCAGCACTTGCAGGATTTGAGTTGATATTCCGCAGATTGCAGAAACTTAATGGAGATGTCTGCCCCATGTACAAAGTTTGTATGGCAGGAAGGTTTTCTGATGAGACGAATGTTGATGAATTATGTGGTAAGGAACAATGGAAAAAAAATTGTGAGTGTTTAATGGTTTGTGCATTGAAGTATTATAAACTTATTGACAAGAGTTTTGTGCCGTAGTTGTCTTTATCTTTATCTCTGATTGAGATGTATTAGTTAAATCTTCACCATTCGCTCTTCACATAATCCTCGTTCTCAGTTTCATCGTTTAACGCACAGTAATAACGCGAGTTCGGGATAAGAATAACCCCCAATGACTATGCTCGGTAGTCGTTCAATTGTGCAAGATGGCATGAATGGCGAAAGAGCCACTGTGCTTATCAAAGCACAATTAACACAGATTTTAATCTACGCATTAAGACATTTTTTTTACTATTTAGAAATTGAATTAATTTTATCATTTGTTTGAAGAAAAAATGCTAACTTTGTTGCTTTAATTGAATAATTGAATTTTACTTCGCATTTTTCTATCATACGATAATATTTACAACCATAGAACAGAGTTTTTAGATGGCTGAAAAAAAGATTTCGCAATGGGCCTTGCCTGCTGGCACTGTGCTGGTGAAAGGGCGCTTCCCCTACGAGGTGGTGGAAGTGCTAGGACAAGGCGGATTTGGCATCACCTACAAGGTGATGGCCGACATCATGGTGGGAACTATTCCCGTAACCACCTATTTTGCAGTGAAAGAATATTTTCCCACGGGATGCTGGCGTGACAGCGACGGCGTGACGATGCTCTCGTCGCCATCGGTCGAGGCCGAGATTAAGGAAGGACTCGACGACTTCATCACTGAGGGCGAGCGGCTGCAACGCATCTGCAAGCTCAACCGCAATATCGTTAATGTGAACGAGGTGTTCAGCGACAATGGCACCGCCTATTATGTGATGGAATATCTCGACGGTGGCGACATTCGCTCGATGGTGAAGGCCAGTGGAGGCGCAGTGAGCGAGGCCCGCATGATGTCGATAATGCGGCCCATCGCCAGCGCGGTGCAGTGCCTGCACGACAACATGATGCTGCACCTCGACATTAAGCCCGAGAACATTGTGATGCGGCGCAGCCGCAAGGGCTTGCCCGACGAGCCAGTGCTCATCGACTTTGGCATTGCGGTGCACTTCAACGCCAAGGGCACTCCCACCACCAAGAACCCCACGGCAGGCACCAGCGCGGGATACTCTCCCATTGAGCAATACTCGCTCATTAAGCAGTTCGACCCACGACTCGACATCTATGCCTTGAGCGCCACCTGCTTCTACATGCTCACTGGCAAAGATCCCATCGACGCGCTCAACATGCCTGCGGGCTTTGTGCGAGAGAATCTGCCCGATGACCTTAGCGAGCTTACTGCTAGCGCCCTAGTGCGTGGCATGAGCCGTGACAAGGGCGACCGGCAACGCACGGTTAAAAAGTTCCTGCAGGACTTTGAGGCACAGCACACGCTGCAGGTGGGTGATGTGATCAACGGCTCCAGAGGCGATTACATGATAAGCTCGGTTGAGGAAGAAGAGAACGGCTACATCCATTACACAGCAATCCCATGGATGGGTGCCAGGAAAACTGGCAGTGACACCAATAACACTTCGGCAATAAAATTTGATGTGCTGGAATGGTGGCTTCCAGGATTCCGACGCAGTGGCCAGCAGGTCGATACTTTGCACACTGCCACACCCAAGCCGTGGCGGTTGGCCCAAAGCGTGAGTGGACTCACCGAGGCTGGCTCAAGTGTTGAAAACGACATGGGTGGCACCCTTGCCGAGCTCATTGAGCAAAATGGCACCATCTATTGCGTGGTGAGAAGTGGATGGAAACCAAGGACTGCATCTTCGCGATGGATCAAGCCGCTGCTGGTAGCTGCAGCTGTGGTAGCAATGGCGTTTGCTGGCTACTATGTGGCAAAGATGCTCACCAGTGACAGCGGCGATGAGCAGCAGGAGCAGCAATTGGCAAGCACAACACAGATTGACTCAAATGCCCAGAAAGAAGCACCACAGCTCGAGAATGTGACCGAGAAAGTGATAAAACACCCTAAAAATTTCGGAAGCTCTTTCATCTACACCGGTCCTGTTGATGACGAAGGCTTGCCTAGCGGTAAAGGAGAGGGAAAATATGAAGACGGAACACAGACCTACCGCGGTTACTACAGCCATGGACTGATGAACGGCAAAGGCATCTACAAGTGGAACGATGGCGACAGCTTTGAGGGCACATTCAAGGATGACTCGTTTGTGAACGGCAAGCTCACCAACAACAAGAATGGCATCTACTTTGTGGGTGACTTTAAGAACGATGAGGCCTATAACGGCAAGTGGTATAAAATAAGCAATAACACTGTGCATAGCGTGGTGGCCGATGGCGTGGAAACCACTAACTAAAGAAACGTGGTATTGCGATACATAAGTTTACTTAAAAACAGTTTTTTATGGCCGACAATAAAGAATTCAAATATGCGCTTCCTGCAGGATATGTCCTAAAGGGCGGAAATCATGATTACACTATTGAGGAAACCCTGGGCAAAGGGGGATTTGGCATTACCTATAAAGTTAAAGCACGCATCAAGGCTGGCAACATCACCGTGACCACCCACTTTGCTGTCAAAGAGTTTTTCCCATCGGGATGTTGGCGCGAGGATGCTGACCCCACTATGTGTTATGCTCCCACGGCCAAGCAGGAAGTGGAAGATAGTCTTAACGATTTTGTCAGGGAGGGAAAGCGACTGCAGGAGATATGCAAGCTCAACAGCAATATCGTTAATGTGAACGAGGTGTTCAGCGCTAACGGCACTGCCTACTATGTGATGGAATATCTTTCGGGCGGTGACTTGCGCACCATGGTCAAGAACAACAAGGGTGGGCTGAGTGAAGCAACCATGATGAGCATCCTCAATCCAGTGGCGAGCGCGCTGGCCAGCATCCACAACAACATGATGCTGCACCTCGACATCAAGCCCGAGAACATTGTGATGCGACGCAGCGACGACGCATCGCCCGATGTGCCAGTGCTCATCGACTTTGGCATTGCGGTGCATTTCAAGAAGGATGGCTCACCAACTACCAAGAACCCATCGAAGGGCGTGTCATCGGGGTTCTCGCCAAGTGAGCAGTATGCAGGTGTCTCGAAATTTGAGCCGCGGCTCGACATCTATGCCCTGGCGGCCACTTGCTTTTATATGCTCACTGGTGTTGAGCCCAAGAGTGCATTCGAGATTACTCCTGCCGACATATCAACTGAACTGGCAGGAAAGGCAAGCGAGCGAACCATAGCTGCCATTGCGCAGGGAATGAACAAAGATGCCAGCAACAGGCCATCGAGCATCGCGCAGTTCTTGAAACTATTCAAGAAGTCAAATGCTTTGCCTGTGGGCAACGTGGTCAATGGCCAATATCAAAACTACATGATAATGGGAGTGGTTGATGAAACCCCTAATTTTATTCATTATAAAGCAACTACTGCTAGTACTGACGACCATTCCACCCATGCTACCTCTAAACTTATCTACGACCTGTGGGAAAACTTCATCGCAGGATCCGACACAAGAAATGCCAATGGGGCCGTGCAATCGGCACAAGGCGAGAGAATGGCGATGGATGAGATTTTGAAAGCTGGCTATAGAGTGGGACAGTATGGTTACAAAGCATCGGCCTCGGGATATATCGACAGTGAATATTTCTATAATGGTGTGCAATATCTTGCTGTTAGGCAGGGATATAAGCCTGAACCAGCATGGATTGGAAAATTCAAATCTGCAATGCGGCGCAGCCTTAAGCCTGTGCTCATTGCAGCTGGTGTAGTGCTGGGAGTTGCTGCTGTGGCATGGGCAGTTAGCGCTATTAGCGATGCCAACAAGAAGAAACATCTTGAGGCTAGCGCAAGATTGCAGCAGGCCATCAATGAGAACAATCGAGCAGAGTTGATGGATTTTGCCTCGCAAGACTCGGTGAGAGCATTTTTGCCACTCGCTGTTATCTACGAAGGCGAGCAGCAATATGAGCAAGCTGTGGAAATGGCACAAAAAGCGCTTGATAGCGGTGAACTTAATGACGAAAGCCGAGGTGTGGCTCAGCAGCTTATCGACCGTGTCACACCATTGATAACACCACAGCAATCAGTACAGACTGAACAAACGACCAACGACACTCAGGCCAGCGAGGCTGAACCTGTGGCAACACAACAGGCACCACAACAAACACAAGCCGTACAACCCACTGCCACCTCCAAGCAACAAGAACCGAAGAAAAATGATGTTGAAAAGGCTGACAAAGAAAAGAAAGTGGCTGCAGAAAAAGCAGCAGACGAGGCCAAAAAGCGACAGCAGGAGGCAAAGAAAGCTGCTGAACCCGCAAAGCCAGTAGCACCAAAGGATTCCAAAACTCCTGCGCAACGCGCCCAGGAGGCCTACAATAACGGCGACCTAGGTACTCTCAAATCTATGGCACGAAGCGGAAATGCCACTGCCAAAAAATTATGTAATGGCGCAGGCATTACATATTAATGGCATCCTTTTCCAGAATGTAATGTGAGTATAATCTGATAATATTTATTAGAACCGCCTTCGGGCGGTTTTTTATTTGGTATAGTGGGCGTTACCGCTCACTATGCTTTTGTTTGGCTATGCCCGTCATTGGGCTGCGGCTCGGCAACTCTCAAGCAAGCTTGGAGTTTCTCTCACCTTGCACCAATGGTGATGCTCCTCACGCTGCTTTGCGTGCCTGAAGAATGATATGGATGTTGGCATTATGGATTTTTCATGGCGTGATTTTTGGCTACTGCTGTCACTGCTGTATAACTGTTTTCCGGTACAATGTTAGTGCAAGCCGCTCCGCTCGCAAGGCCCAGGTCGGGTTGACTCGAAAATAATCTCACATTGCCATTTTTTTAAAGGCATTTGCACTTGATTTTGTACAAAAAAACGTTGATAATCTGATTTAAAACCATTGATTATCAACGTTGTGCATACCGTGTGGGTGCTGACGGATTCGAACCGCCGACCCTCTGCTTGTAAGGCAGGACAACGACCCTGTACAAGTCTGATAGTTAATAAATTATGTTAATTGTAAAAACGTGAGCAATCATTTGGGCAATCATTAGCAAGAAAGTGCGCTTATATTTTGCTGATTAGTTCCAACAATTTTTTGTTCTCTTTCTCCAGATTATCTATCCTCTGCTGGCTCTTCACAAGCAAATCCACCAGTTGTGAAATAGTGTTCTGCAGAGACTCCACGTTAGGCTCGCCCTTGATGATGTTGTCAAAAGAGAGCGGCTCCAATTTAGGCAGATCTTGAGAAGGAACAGGGTCTGGAACAGTTTCAATGTAGTCATTGATGTTGCTGATGCCAAGCTCTTTTACAACAATCTTTATCAGTTTGTCGGGTGCGGGACGCTTCCCGTGCTCAATCTGAGACAGGAACGCCTGTGGATAGCCGATACGGTTAGCCAGCTCTGACTGTGTTATTTCAGCGTCTTTCCTTAATCGCTTTAAATCAAGCCTTTCCATAATCTTATGAAAAAAAGTCCTCAAAAAGTGCTTAATTAATTTGGAGTTTAAGCAGAATAATGCTTATATTTGCAATCAAAATGCTAATAAATGCTATTAATGAGTATTCACTCTGCAAAGTTAAGCAATTATAATCATTATAACAAAATAATAACCACTTTTTTTTAATATTAAACTTTCTTTTTTATCATGACATTTCAAGAGATTTATCAAGATGTTAAGAGTCAGGCGAATACATTTATTGAAGATATCGCCAAGTTGACACACAGGTCAAAAGCAGCAGTGAGGAAATGGATTGCAGGAGAATGCGCTCCCGACATGAATGTCCAGGAGAAGCTCTCACAGTATTTCAACAGGCCGATTGAGGAACTCTTTCCACCCAAAGAGTGTAGCCAGCGCAAGAATGAAAGAAGGGAGGAAGGAGATGGTGACTGAAGAACCAAGAGTAAAAGAGGCATCAAGGTATTCTCTAGAAGAAGCAAGCAAGCTGCTGGGCATGCACAGGAACACCCTGCTCAAATATGCAAACAAAGGCATAATAAAGACAGGAATAAGAAGGTCTAACTCCCGCAGGTTCTACCTTGGCAGAGAGATAATACGCTTTTGGAAAGCACAGTTATAAACAATATATAAATAAGGTGTAAGAATGAGAGGCTGGATAGCACTTGACCGTGGCATAGTGTTCCACTGGGTATGGTACGACACGAAAGCGCTTAAATGGTGGCTTGACCTCGTGATACAAGCAGCATGGAAAGACTGTGAGGTGAGATTCCTCGGGCAGCGAGTATCGCTGAAGCGTGGTCAGCTGGTGACTAGCATGAGGAGACTTGCCCGCCGATGGGATGCCGGAGATGTGAGGACCGCGAAGCGATGTCTTGAGGATTTCGTACTAGACAAGATGGTGACTGTTGAGAAAGAAGGTGACGTCACAATAATAACGATAACCAACTACGACAAGTATCAGCTAGACAAGTTCCGCTCAGGGAAGTTTGTTGATGATGAAGTCGAGGATGATTCCCATGGAATGAAATCAACAAGTGAGTTGGATGAAGACTTTCCTGAGTTTGTTGATGAACGTAATGAGGAGGCAGAGGATTATGATGATGAAAGAGAAGAGTTTTCTGATGACGATGAAGACAAGAAAGATGAAGACATGCATCACGAACTCCATCACGGAATCCACCACGAAAGAACAATATATAATAAAACAAAAAACAATATTTCTCTCACTAATGCGCTTGCGCGTGAAAATAAATATTTTGAGAAATTAAGAGATTCTGAGATGTTCACCAAGAAAACTATGGAAGCATTGAAAGTGACAAAAGCAGAACTGCACAAAAGACACAAAGAATTCTACAAAGAGATGCAGATAAAGTCATTTGAACACAAGAATTTCAACGATTATAAACGCCATTTCTATGACTGGCTGAAAAAAACGATTCAGGATGGCAAAAGAAACGCAAAAAATAAGCGAAATTCTGCTGGGAGAGGCTCCAAAGCCAAGGCGAAACCCGAAAACAGTGGAGGGACTCAAAGTATACCACAAGCAGCTGGAAAGGCAACCGACACCCGAGCAGAAGCGCGAGAAGGATATGGCGAAACTGGAGCGTCGGCTTCAGACAATCCGCTCAGTAGGGCAAAAATTAGAAAAGCTGAGACAGATGGTTGACATTCGCGCAGAACAGAGAGTCTTGTGGAACATTCTTCTGAAAATAGAGCCCAGATTCGACAAAAAGAATTATGATGTCAAGATATTGTACAGCATCCTTGGATGGGTGTGGAGAATAGACAGCTGGAACGTGCTGAAACTGGACTATTCAAAAGGACTTTTTCTGTACGGTGACATCGGGCGTGGCAAGTCGATGACACTGATGTTGCTGCGGGATTACCTGAAGGATGTGCGCACAAGACATAAAGAATACTGCAAATCTGAATACAGATTCGGCACGGAATGGATGTCGGCAAGCATGATAGCGAACAGATACGCCGCCGATGGACTGCCTGGACTGGATAAGTTGCTTAAACATGACTGCTGTCTGTTTGTTGACGAGTTGGGAAGAGAACCCAATCCGGCAAGCAACTACGGCACAAAGATGAACGTGCTCCAGTTCCTGATGCAGATCAGGTATGACAACAGATATTCATGCGTGACTCATGCGACAACGAACCTGCCTCTTTGCGAGATAGAGACAGTATATGGCAAATATATAGCAGACAGATTCCTGGAGATGTTCAACTTTATAGAATTCAAGGGCAAAAGCCTTCGCAGACCATGATAATAAAGTCTTTCAAGAAACTAATAAGAATCTTTAAATTTGCGAATGAAATGGCAAAATACGATTTAAAGATGAGTGACATTAGAGTGTACGTAAAGCTGGATTCTTATCTGGCAGAGTGGCTGGTGCATGAACATGGAGGAATACCTGTGGCATTCCCAAAAAACTCGTATGAGAATGACGTGCTGGAGATGAGCCTGACTTTGAGACCGAAAAACTTGGATGATGACGGAGATGGCCCTGGGGAAGGTAAAATTCCTATAGCCGTGCCGTATTTCAAATACAAGAACGTGAAGTCATACAACTACCTGCCGAAAAACGGACAGCTGGCGATTCAGAAAAGCATCAGACAAAGGTTCATGATGCAGCTCTGGCGTGACCTTCACAAGTTCGGAAATATAGGCAAGCAGAGAAAGGAACTCATTTTTGCATGGATGGAGGCACACGGAATAACGCCATCAGACACGAACTGGAATACGCTGGCGAAGATATATCAGCGTCGACAAGATGTGTATCGAAAACAAAGAAAAATGGCGAAAAACACAGTTAACGAACCTTTAGAAACTTAATTCAAGTTAAATCGGGGCTAAAAACTGCACTACTTACCCCCCATAAAAAATCGGGTGTGTTCCAAAGTATTCCGAAAACAAATTTTGATAATGATTTGAGATATGATAACGCAAAGATTACCAGGGATTAAGGCTCTTGGATTTGTGCAGGGAAAATACCTGCAACGCCAGATGATGCATAAGTCACTGGCAAGTCTGCCTGTTGCAATAATGACGGATATAACACCAATAAACTTCGTGGGCAACCCAACCTGCGAGGCGGCATCTGACTATGACAACGGCGGACGCATTGAGAAAACGACGCTGAAATTCGTAACAAATGACTTGATTCAGCTTCAGTCTGACATTGCATTTGTGGTGACAGACACAAACGATAAGTCATTTGTGGTTGGAACACGAGAGAAACCGCATCCGATAATACGGATGACAATTTTCACAGGTGAACCCAACGGTGAGCCGGCAGTGTTCTCATACGAGGTGACGCTGTATGCACAGCGCTCACTGATTCCTTGCTCAGTATGATTTATAGGTTCCATATTTTTTAATGTGAGGTATATTTTTTTCATAAATTAGTTTATTTTTATGGTTATTATTAATTGATTTAGAAATCAATTAGTTTTGTGACTCCGCTAGTGGCTTCGTTGAGAAACGTGGTCACTGTTCCTCTCTCAAAGGCACAATTGGATATGATGTTGTTTTTTACATTTTACAATCAGGTTTTTCATGGAATTATTTTTGAAGTGAAATAATTCATTCGGACCGGGGCTTCGTTGGGAAACGAGGCCTCTTTTTTAATCCTGCTCCACGTCTGCACTCTCTTTTGGGCTCCATTCATTAAGTGAAAAGATTGGTTCATAGCCGTAAAACTGAAGCTAAACATCGGCTTGCCTCCACCGCTTGCCTTTACGCTGCAAAGGTAATGCGCCATCCTCACCTGCAAGGCCAGGCTACGTTGCTTCTGATAATTCTCCAGCCCTTCGGGTAGTAATTCTCAGGCAAGCCTTGCTGGGCGGTGAGTACGACGCACTTTGCAGGCAGTGTAAAGGCGAAGCTGTAAGTGACGGCAAGATCAATGATGTTTACTTTTTAAATATTTACTGCTATGAATGAATTATCTCTTTTCAGAGAATCAATGAATGGTGCCCAGAGCACTGACATGGAGCAGAGTGTAAAGGCTCTCTCAAGTTCTAACAATCTCAATAATGTTGAGGTTTCTTGTGATGAGGTTGACGAGATTGACCTCGCTGACTTCAAGTATGACTACCGCACCGGTGAGCCTGCCCTGTATGTGGGTACTTACGCCAAGTACAATAACGGAGACTTGACCGGAATGTGGATTTCCCTCGCCCAGTGCTACGACTACGACGAGTTTATGCGCGTGTGTTACTTCCTCCATCGTGACGAGGAGGATCCCGAACTGATGTTCCAAGACAGCGATAATATTCCTGAATGCTGGTACAGTGAGTGTGGCCTCGATGAGGAGACTTTCGACCTTATCAAGGCATACGCTGAACTTGACGAGGATGAACAGCGTGCATACGAGGCATACCTGGACCTGCGATGCGAGTCTGACATCACTGTGGAGGACTTCCGTGAGAACTACTGCGGTGAGTGGAACAGCGAGGAAGAGTTCGCGGAGAACCTTATCGAGGAGCTGGGAATCCTTGACGAGGTGCCCGAGCATCTGAGACGCTTCTTTGACGTTTCGGCCTACTCAGACGAACTTTTCCGCTACGATTATGACTATACTGACGGATTCGTGTTCCGTACAACATAGTAGTAATTATCTGTGAAAGAGCCGCCTTCGGGCGGCTTTTTTATTACCCATTGGAAACCGACAACAGACTGGCAACAACTGAAAAATGTCTTTTAAATGATGGTTGCTCCATTATAAATTTGTAGCAGTAAAAATTTATCTAAACCTATGAAAAACACAAATTACCACCTTCATCTGAAGGGGTACGTGGGCGGTTGTGACTTTGACCGTAACTACGTGGACTATATCCTTGCCAGGAACGAGGGGAAACCGGTGAACGTGCTGATCGACAGCCTAGGCGGGTCGTTGGCGACAGCACTCTCAATCGCCAGCGCATTCCGTGCGCATGGCGATGTAACCGTGCACTTCGTGGGGATGAACGCGAGCGCGGCGACCATCGCCTCGCTCGGTGCCAAGCACATCTCCATGGACTCCTCGGCAATGTACCTGGTGCACAAATGCAGCGCGGAGTTCTTTGAGTGGGGCTCGCTGAACGCTGACCAGCTCGCAGAGGTGCGCGACAACTGCGAGGCGGCCATCCGTGACCTGAACAAGCTGGACAACAACGTGGCCAGCATGTACGCAGGTAAATGCAGCAAGAAGCAGGAAGCTCTCCTGGATCTTATGCGTGAGGGTGGATGGCTGACAGCAGCAGAAGCTCTAGAATGGGGATTCGTGGACGAGGTGACTCAGTTCAACGAGGAGAAACCTGTCCTTACCGATGCAGTGGCTTCGGCAATGGCGGCGGCAGGAATGCCGATTCCTAATCTCCCGATGGACACCAATGAGTCGCTGTTGTCAAGGTTCATAGCAGCACTGGCATCTATCTTCAAGCCTAACAAAGTCGAAACCCACGCTGAGCCCATCAAAGTGAAGAGTGAAACGAGTGAAGAGAATCAAGAGCCTGAAAACACAGAAACCCAAGTATCTAACGAACAAAATCAATCTGAACCGATGAAAAGACTTTTCAAACTTGTCGGCGCAGTACTCAAACAAGAGGACTTCGCCGTGGGTGAGGATGGTGTGACGCTGACAGCGGACCAGATGCAGTGCATTGAGGATGCACTCTCTGAACGTGACGAGCGTAACAATGAACTCACCGAGCAGGTGAACGCGCTGAAGGCGGCTCCTGCGGAGAAATCGAACTCGGTGGTGGACAGCTCGCACGAGAAGAACGAGCCAGCTTCTGCCTTCGACGGCTTCGCCAAGACAGTGAACACAGCGAAAGAGCTGTACAAGATGGTTCCTTAACCACACTCAATCTTAAATCACAAACCTTTTATCTAATTCTACAAACATTATGGCAGGACAACTTATTGCTATCCCGCTTTCTGAATTTCAGGAGGCGGCGACTAAGTGGCGCAAGGAACTCCTCTATCAGCCAATCATCGGCTGTCACGACACCTTGCAGCACATGACTCCACGCCCCGGTATCCGCTACAAGGAGAATGTGGGCACTATCAGCGGAACGGCGCAGTTCGCTCCCTACAAGCCAAGCCGCTCCTCAGACTTCAACCTGAACGTGGAATACCGCACCCTGGAGACCTTCATGGGTTCGGTGCACTGCAAGTTCGAGCCTAACTCGGCAGCTTCTACCATCCTCGGTTATATGGCAGCCACAAAAGGTGACGGACAGATGCGAGCTCCAACTGCGCTTCACGTGCTTACTCTCATCGCCAAAGGGCTCTCGGAGAAACTCAACGACGCTATCTGGAATGGCGTGCGTAACGCCAACGGTGACACTACCGCAGACCTCTTTGACGGCTTCGACACCATCACACAGGCTGAAATCACTGCTGGCACTATCTCGGAAGCTAACAAGAACTACATGCAGCTGGAGGAGGAGATCACCACCTCGAACGCTTTGGACATCGCGAAGGAGATTCTCTATTCGCTCGACCCTCGCCTGCGTTCGCAGGACTTGATCATGTACTGTTCGCAGGACTTCGCCGACAAGTACAACGAGGCTATGCTGCTCACCCACGGAGGCATCAACTTCTACAACAACTTCTATCAGAACACGGTGGAAGGAAGCAACGGAAAACTTCACATCGTGCCTCTGTTCAACAAAGCTGACAGCAAGTTCATCCACGTGACTCCCAAAAGCAACATGCTGGTTGGATTCGACCAGATGAGCGACATCGAGAGCGTGATGGTGAAGGAGTATGAGCCTTTCATCCTCTCCTACATCGCTACCATGTTCTTCGGCGTGCAGTTCGAGAGCATCGACTACCGCAAACTGAAAGTGGTTGAACTCGCAGCGTGATCCTAACTGACAACTGATTACTGACAACTGAAAACTCAAACATTATGCCTAGACAAACATGTACTCCAATACAGAGGTCTCTTGCCTGGTGCCAAGGTACGCCTGAGCTGCCTGGCATCAAGCGTAGGCTCTACTACATCAGCAAGGACCAGATTGTTTCATGGCCGACTCTGACACGTGACCAGAACGGACGACTGACTTCGGCAGCATACTCGGGGAACTTCGAGCTGGTGGCTGACGCTACGTGGAAGTTCATCGACATCCTTCCCGATAAGTCGCAGCTCACCAGTGAGGCACAAGGTGAATATCCATCTATGACTCAGCTGAACAAGCTTACTGCTGTTCATCCAGGCGTGGGAGTTGAAGCATCTGCTCTCTCTGCTTACGTTAACAACTGTGACTGCGTGTATCTCGTTGAGACTGTACGCAACAAATTCCGTGTCGTAGGTAGCGAGAAATGGCAGGTGAAGTCAACAGTGGCGCAAGACCTGGGGCAAGGCGCTACTGGCACCACAAGTACCACTCTTAACGTGGAGGCAACAGATGAATGCCCAGCTCCTTTCTATCAAGGTAAGATTGAAACTGAGGATGGTATCATCTATGCCGACCAGCAGCAGGCTCAGCCAGTGGTGGACGGTGACCCTGAAGATGACACTGCAGACCCCTAATTTCTGACAACTGAATCATGACAGACGAGAGAACAGCCATCGATATGAGGGGAACACTGAGCGAATTGACGTTCCCTGAGGTCGGTGAGGGTTCTCTCGTCGTTTCAACTGGAGATAAACAGAGCAGAGCACAGCCTAAGGACTTGTTTGCCGTGAACAAACGCAAGTCGTGGGACAAGACTGTGGAGGCTCGTTGCGATTTCACTTATAAGCTAAGTCTGACTCGCCGCTCGGATGTGAACTTCATCTCCATCTGGAAGAAGTCGGTATATGGCCGCACACTCACGGACATCAAAGGTGATCCTGATATGGTCACCTTCTTTGCCAAGAATATTACTCCAGTGATAAGCGAGACGCTGGGCTACCATCTTGCAGATGGCTCGTGGGCAATATGTACTTCTCCTAAGCGTAGGCACAAGGAAAAGAACTTTGCAACGCTGATAAGTGAGCGCATAGCAGCCTCACTTGGAATTCCATTCTATGAGGACGTGGCACTGTGTCACAGCAAGCAACGAGTGAACGCAGTGTTTGAGCTTAACAATCTTCCTAACGAGAGCAACATCATCGTGTTTGATGACTTCGTGACGACAGGGATGACTCTGGCTGGGATGAAGAAGCTGCTCTCCTCTCTGGGAAAGAATGGGGTTTATTTTAGTTGTATCAACAACAAGTTGTAATACAGATAATTACAAATTATTTTGGAAACATTGGAAAATTTTGGAATATGAAAAATGAATTTACCGAAAGAGTCCAAAAGTGGCTGAACACGCCTGAATCGGAACGTGACTATAATGAGGGAGCAATGCTTCTGCTCAAACTCACTGGCAACCAGATAATGTACCGCAATCTGACTATGCGGCGTACTCGTCAAAGTGAGGAATTTATAGTGTATCAGCTGAAACGTCGGTTGAAGTTCAGACTGGCTCAATTGACTCACGAGCAAGTGGAACAGATGCAGCGTCAGGTTGATGGCATAGTGCAAAAACGACACCTTGAAAAGAAGGAATCTGCACCTACTTCGGAGTTTAAGGCTGGCAAGCGTGCTGACCATGATGAACTTCCTGATGAGGTCCAGGCTCTCTATGTCGAGAACGTTTCTATCGTGCAGAAGATGCGCGAACTGCATCTGAAGCTGAGATCGCTTTCTCTTGATAACGCACCTTGCCCGGACAGTGAGAGGTACCCATTCCTCAAAGAGCTTATCTCGCTCGATAAGAAGCTGCACTCTAACTGGGAGGCATACGACCACTTCACTGGTGATGATGGTGAGCAGGTGATGACTGAGGATTTGCGTGAGCAAAGCAAGAAAGCGGTGAACCTTATTAACCTAAATAAGAACCGCTATAGCAAGAAGCCCACGGAGGAACTTAAGGGTAAGATCCTCGCGTGGTATGGACAAGTGATCAGTCCTACTGATAAACTCACAAATGAGTTGAAAGATATTGGCATCCTTGAATGAGACGCAATGCGGACATAGGAGATTATTTGAAGCCGATACGTGAAAAACCGTATCAGGCTTATCTCTCTAATGCCCTGCAGGTGGCAGACATTCTTGACTGGGTGCTGAAGCAGTTGGGCAAAAGCGAGGTGTGGCAGACTTCTTTCTCTATATCGGAGGAGTTTATTCGGCGATTGTACTTTATCGAGAAGTCAGGACTTGTGACCAAGTTCAACCTGGTGCTTGACCACAAGGCGACTAACAAGACCCTGAAGTTATGGGCGTTTATAACGCAAGTAATAGATACCACATACTTAGCAGATAACCACAGCAAGGTGCTGTTGGTAAAAAGTGAGCGTGGTGAAATGGTGAGTATCATAACATCACAGAACCTAACACGTGGTAACAGGTGTGAGAGTGCAGTGATAACAACAGATAACGATATATTCAATACTCTACACGCTCAAATTCAAGATTTAATAACTAATCATTCGGTTCCTCTCAATGACTTATTCAGAAGAAGAATTGCAGCAGGTTGAGCAGTTTGCCTCAATCTACTTGAAGATCTCAGACATGGCAGTGATTCTTGGAGTCCCTGCAGAGTCGTTGCGCTCAGACATCGCTGACCATAACACGGAGGTTAGTCTGCGCTATCGGCGTGGGAAAGCGGCTTCAAAAGTGAAACTGCTGCATCAGGAGATGATGCTGGCGCAGGTGGGCTCGCCTCTGGCTATTGAGAACACACACAGAAATCTACTCGATATGGAGGACGATGAATAATGGCACAGCTTAGCACATTAGATGTATGTAGGCAGGACTTGTTTACTGCCAAGTCGGATCTCGAATTGCTCTACACTGACATGGTGGTGGCACGCATCATGCGCATCCGTGAGGAATATAACTGGTTCCTATCTAATCCCGATGCTAAAGACCGACAATTCGTGGAGAATGCCATGGCACGATTTGGCATAGAAAAATCGGCTGCATACTCTGACCTAAAGGTGGTAAAAGCACTTCTTCCACATCTTGCTTCTGCATCTCGTGACTTCCATCGCTACCGCTATAACGAGATGATTCTTGAAACGTTCCAGATGGCGAAGAAACGCAAGGACACGAAGACAATGGAGAAAGCAGCTTCATCTTACGCCAAGTTCAATCGTGTGGATTTGGAGGATGAGCAGGTAGTTCCCTACGATATGATTGTAGTGCAACCATTCACAGCCACTGATGACCCGACAGTTCTTGGTATCAAGCCTATTCCAAACATTCGTGAGAAGATTAGGACGCTGTTGAACAAATACCGGGCAGAGAATATCGACATCGAAGATATCGAGTATGAAGAGGCTGACCTCGAAGAGGCAGACCTATTCAATATGGAGGAACAGGAAGATGGCAAACCCGAAGAAAATTTACTTTAACACGCCACAGAGGTTAACTCAGTTAATCGGTGCCAATACCACCGTGATAGTGGCTGGTCGACGCACTGGAAAGACAGATTCCATTGCTTCGCCTTTCGTGCTTCGTAATATGCAGCGAATGCCAGGCTCTACTGGTGGCATCGTGGTGCCGACTTATAAGCATGGTCTGACAAATACAATACCTGGTTTGTTGGCAGCATGGAAAAGATGGGGATATATCAATGGCATTCACTATGTGATTGGGCGCAAGCCTCCCAAATCGTTCGGCAAACCAATCATAGAACCTGCGGAATATGAGCATGTAATTTCATTTTATAATGGTTCGTGCGCCATCCTTATCTCACAGGATAGACCAGGCAGCTCGAACTCACTGACGCTCTCGTGGCTCCTAATCGATGAGGCGAAGTTTATTGACTATGAACGCCTGAAGGATGAAACGCTTCCAGCAAACGGCGGCATCAAGTCGTACTTCGGACAGCATTCTTACAATCACTCAGTGATGATTCTTTCAGATATGCCACAGACTCAAAAGGGTTCTTGGTTTCTCCACTACAAAGACAAGATGGATCCTGAGCTGATTGAAGCCATAGAGGGAACAGTATATGAGATTTGGAAGGTTAAGGAACGTGTACGCTCATTCAAAGAGAAAGGCTTTGATGTTCCAAACTATCTGAGGAAGTACATCCGTAGGTTGGACCGAAACCTGAACCGTATGCGGTCAGTGGCAGTATATTACAAGGAATACTCCTCGATAGAGAATCTTCAGCTTCTCGGTGAGTCTTACATCAAGCAGATGAAGCGTGACCTTACCCCTAAGACATTCCAAACTTCAATCCTGTGCCAACAAATCGGTATCGCCAAGGATGGCTTCTACTCGTCGATGCGTGAGGGACATAAATACAACGCAAGTGACTTTGATTATCTCGACAGCCTGGGTTATGACTTTGACCCATTGCAGGTGGACAGCAGAGCAGACAAGGATGTGAACCGTCTTGCTCCAATCTGTATAGGGATGGACTATAACGCTAACATCAACTGGATTGTGGCTGGGCAGCCTGATGGCCGCAGGCTTAATGTCATCAAGTCGTTCTACACGAAGTTTGAACGCAAAATACCTGCGCTGATAGAAGACTTCTGCCGTTACTATGCCCATCACGAGAACAAGACAGTGGTATATTACTATGACAGCACAGCTCTTGGCGGCAACTATGCCGTGAATGAGCAGGACTTCCACTGGGTGGTGTGCCATGAATTTGAGCGACATGGATGGCAGGTGGAGGATATAAATCTCGGAAATCCTATGCGACATGATGAGAAATACCTTCTGATTAATCAAGGTTTTGCTGGAAAACAAAGGCTGATGCCATTCTTTAACCGCCAAAATAATGATGACCTGATACTGGCGATTCAGACAGCTGGAGTCACTCGTGGAAGGAATGGTTTTCGCAAGGATAAAGGCGGTGAGAAACTCGCAGAAACGGAGGAAGATCTTCTCCAGCACCGCACCGACGGCACGGATGCTTTTGACACGCTCTACATCGGATGTGAGAAAATGCCGTATCGAGACTATTTTGGCTTTACTTCAAGTGGCGTACTATAGTTTTGGGTAGCAAAGAGGTAACATATTCGTGTTATTTTTTTCATTTTACAATACTATCTAAATTAATACAAAAAAGGGATTATGTTATTTCGCTTGTGAAATGCCTTTTTGACGAGTGAAAAGGCATCATTTTGTTTCACAAAAAAGAAATTGATATGGGTAAAATTGAATTTATCCCGCAGCCCTATGCGTCTAAACTGTGCGCTGGTGTGCTGAGACTTGTGCATTCAGATGCACAACTTGAAATGTTCGACTGTGTTTATATCTATGCGGACGAACAAGTGTTAAACCTGGAACGCTCGATTGAGCAGATACAAATGCTGAGAAACCAACAGCTCTTTGGAGTTCTTCCTAATCCTCTGCCTACAAAAGCCGTAATAGGTTATTTGGAGATTGGATGTCTAATCAAATTTGAGGACAATAATCTGATGAAGCATATATTTCTCTATGAGATCAAGGAGGCTTTTGAGTTCGATAAACCCATTTATGTGTCAAAAGAGCAAGCGTTAATCTTGGCAAAGACTGATTCTTTCGAAGGGATCCCTTCTCATTTCGTTCTGCCTACATCAATTGATGGTGACAATGGCGTTTTGTCATTTCCCGTTTCCGCTGAGGTGTTTTTCTCATTGGAAGAAGGAAGTGAGATACAGCTGGAGGTTTTTCATGATGTAATGAATGCCATTTTCAACGAAGACGGCAATTTGAAAGATTTTAGTGGTTTCCAGATTTACACTGGGAATCGCGTGAAATGCTTTGAATGGAGCGATAGGTGCTACATAGATTATGATATTGATGAGCAAGGCAATCTTATTTTTTATAAGAGTGATCTACATCCATCAGGGAAAGCTCCTCGCCAAGTGCTGCGCCTTTTCTGTTCTGACAAGCGATGAGTGAAAATATCGTTTTTTGAAGTGTGATTTATAAGTTGCTGATTATTAGCAGTTTAATCGGGGGGGGGCTAAATTTTGGGTATTTTTTTTCTATGAAAAACTTTGTTGCATAGAGAAAACTGACTATTTTTGCATGCTAAATATGAGAAAAATTTTATACATATTATTTATAATACTGACTCTCTCGTTTGTGATGAGTTGCAGTCGCGGTGTGGATAAGCGTCTTGTCCTCGCTGATACTCTCATGTGGACCCGTCCCGACAGTTCACTAGCTATTCTCAACGCCATCAACCGCGACTCCCTGCAAGGCGACGAGAACCAGGCATATTACGCCCTCCTACTCACCCAAGCACAATTCCGATGCAATATCCCACTGACAAGCGACACATTAATCAGCAAAGCAGTCGATTACTACAGCGATAACCATAACCGTGAGCACTACACACGCTCTTTATTATATAAAGGTGGAGTTTATGAAGATATGGGCGACCCAGTCGAAGCCATGAGGTGGTACAAAAAGGCAGAAGCCAATGCTGACTCAGCCGACTACCGCAACCTCGCACAAATAAACTTCCGCATGGGTTTGTTGTACTATAACAATTACGCCACCACCAACCTCGACTTAAACAAGTTCCAAATGGCAGCTCATTATTACGAGATTTTAAGAGACAAAATAATGACGATGGTTGCCTTAGAATATTGTGGAAATGTGCTAAGAATTACAGATGTTAATGAGGCAAGAAAATACTATGACAAGGCTTTGTCAATGGCAAGTGAGTTAAATGACACCACAAGTATTTATAGCATCAATGTCAATTATGCATTGATGTATATTGAAGACTCTCTATACTCTCAGGCAAAGAATTATATTTTGGATGCATACCGATTGAATAATAGTTTTAAAGAAAACAACAATTATTACATGCTGAGTCTTATTTACGCCAATCAGAAAGATCTTGATTCAGCTAAGTATTTCATCTCGTTGCCTGACATATCACAAAACAATTCCTACGACAGTCTACTGATGTTTAAAGCTTTAAGGGAGATAGCGTTGTGCGAGAACAACCTTTCACAATATCGTGAATTTTACAAACAGTATAATAGAATCTCTAACTCTCTTGAATACAACGAAACGATATATAAACTTCATGATTCAGAACAGGAATTTGATAAGAGCACTAAATCTGAAGCTTCAATAAATTTAGGAAAGAAAAAGAAAATAATATCTTTGCTTATAGGGTCATTGCTGTTGATGTCGATTGTTTTCTTCTTGATATATTTGAGGAAGAAAAAAGCCTCAAAAAGATTGATTGATGAATTAAGAAAAGAGCATATCTCTAGCTATAATTCTTTAAGAGAAGATTTAGAGAAACATGATGATGATTTCAGTCGTTTAATGCAATCTCAAATAGATGTGTTCGAAGAAATCATGGCATCTGGTTATAACCCAAACAAGGATCCATCTGATTATAAGATTACACACAAGATTAAGGCTATTGATGATTCAAATGTTGAGTTCTGGAATGGACTTAAAAGTTACTTAAATCATCATTATGATGGAATAATAGATAAAATATCAAATGATTACCCAAATCTTACAGATGCTGACTTAAATTTTATTGGATTGATATGCTGTGATTTCTCGGATGCAGCTATTGCAGTGTGTAAGGGTTATAGAAATACGGACTCTGTTAGAAGTCGGCGCAGAAAGATTAGAGTTAAAATGAAAATAAATGACTTATTAGACGTTTATTTGAAACAATTGATGAAACAAAACGCTACCTGATTGTGTGAAAATATAAGGAATCTTTGTTGCATGAGAATGTAAGTACGAAAAGTCTTGGTTTGGAGATTTGAAGAAAATTGTGCGTTTTAGCTTTAAGGCTGAGGCGCATTGTTTTTATTATATCATATAGTTGAGACATACTTATCAAGTAACTTGATCGACATCCGCCCATTTGTTTTCGTATAAGAGAGGAAATATATGACAAAACCTTCTCATTTCGCGGTATAAATATGCAAGATGGGGGTGGGCACGCTGTGCCCTAAAACGCACTCTCATTATCAATTAGTTATGGGGAATAGGGCACGGGCTGAATCTTTGGTTTATACATTTTACAGATGTAATTTTGCAACGTATTTCTAATAACAAAAAAATAATAAAACTATGAGAAAGATTATCACATTTACATTTGCATTATTAGCATTGACAACATTTGCTAATGGCAGAAATGACAAAAGTGTTGTATTACATCATGGTGGAAGTGGCAATGGTCATGAACTAGTCTATCTTGACCCTCCCCAAGTGACCTACGATGAAGAAATCAACGAGCTCTATGTCTATTTTGGCACTACAGGGACTATCGACCTAGAGTGTGATGACGGCACTGGCACACCATATTATTATATATATGGTGAAAGCCACTACGGTGGTTATACTGCCACTTACACCTATCTACCTGCAGGTTACTACACTATCACAATCCACAGCGTATACGGTTATACTTACACTGGAAACTTCACAGTATTGTAGTTTTTATATGTGGATGACTTTTTAACCAATTCTTCTAATGGGTTGCCCTCTTCTATATCAATAATGAGGGCAACTCCAAGAAGACAAAAGACTAAAATTATGGCAAGACGTTTACTTATTTTTATTATGAGCATTTTATATGCCTTATGCTTATGGGGGCAGTCTCCAGGTGGTGTGTCTGGTGCAGAACTGTGGCATGTCACTACGCCAACAACTGTTTATCTTGACTCAACTTATTATTGGAAAGATTTGTCGGGAGATGCAATTATGGCTCATGAATCTGGCAGTGCCAACATTGAATATGAGCAGTCGAGGCGTTTTATGCAGGCGTTTAACTTCAATCCTGCATTTCATTTTAAGCTTTTATCAGAAGATTTAATTACTAATCTTAAACATACAAACCTGTCCCATGCAACTGTTTTGGGAGTGTTTGCCCCATCATCGCATATAGATCAAGATGCAATTATTTATGATGTTGAGGGCAGATTGGATGAAGGCTTCTCTGTTTACAAGGATTCGATTAAAGGGGGATCCAACAGTCTGTCTTATGGGGTTGGCTCCTCTTTAAATCTTTTGGCGGAGGATAGTACTGACATTGCTTTTAAAGAGAGCGCATTAAGAACGTTAACGTATCAACGTTCTTTCGTACCAAATCATTCAGTATGGGGAGAGACAACAGAATCTTCAATAATAATCCCATCTAATGATAATTCGAACTTCATTTTTTGTCCAGAGCTGATTGCATATGGGCGGGAGCTTAGCCACTATGAACGTCGAAAAGTAGAATCTTACCTTGCCATAAAATACGGAATAACATTACGAGGTTCTTTCTATGCTCCTGACAGCACATTAATTTGGGATTCGCAATCTAATGAGACATATAATCATAGGGTTACATCAATAGCCAATTATTCTGATTCAAAACTTTTCCAACCCTTATCAACTACATCCTATGAAGAATTGCCAAATTGCGCAATTGACTCATTGTGTGACTCATATTATTTAAGGAGTAGCTATAACAAGCCAACTTCTAACCGTTTACTGGTCATGGGAAGGGAATATGGTAGTCCCATGCCTAACAATTCCTATATGATATGGGGTGACAATAATACATCCCTAAATATAGCAACGAACCAAACAGACACATTATGGCGGATAATGAATCGAAAATGGGAATTGTTTTCTAACTTGCCATACGAAACATCAGATACAGTAACAATTGTTTCCAGCAATATTAATGTCGTTAAGATAAAAGAGGGCGTTTTCAATATTAGTAGAAACACTTCATCAAGAGTTTCAGATGTCACTTTCGGACAGAACACGTCTAAAGATTTACATTTCAGTTTCACATGTCCAAGCAATTATCCCGCATTTGAAGTTTTAATTAAACCAGCACTCTCTACTTCCAATTATGGTTTCAAGTTTAACTCAAATGGCAGTGTTTATACCGTTAATGGACGAAATAGTATGCTTGTCTATTCGGATGCACGAAACCATAGAATAGATATCTATAAGAGAGGGGACAACTTGTTCCTTCAAGTTGATGGTGTAGGAGACAACTCTATGATTCTGGTGGTACCAGTTTTAACATTTGTCCCACTTGATCCTTTAGGATCTGGCCTGCAACCAAATGGTGGAGGAACTGGGATAGGTGATCCTATCGTTATTGAACCCGACATATCACCAAATCCGGGATATAGTTGCAAAGGGGCTTTGCATGTTTACGGTGGAGGCTCATTACTTCTAAACAATTTCCATGTAGATGGTTTTTGTAATACTCATAACCAAGTGGAGCTCAACTATAATCTTGCGAATGACTTAAAGAGATATAGGAACAAGAGGACGTTTATGCTTATCGGAACTGATGAAGACTTGGATCCAAACGACACTCGAACTAGGGCATTCAGATGCAATGAGTTTGATAGTCGAAGACATAAAACTATTTTCCATAATGTGTCATTTAAAGATGATAGTACCCAGTACTTTACTTTTGCGACGTATGACGGATTTGATGTGGACTTGAATGCAATCAGTGCTACATGTGTGAATGGAATTTCTCAGAATAACGGAAAGCTTGAGATTGATATAAAATATGGAACGCCGTTATTCAAGTATTCTCTAATTCCATTTATACATAATGAAACAACTAACAACATGAATTTGCAGCAAGTCCTCAATTATCACATGAATAGCATTGCTCAAGATCCCGAGAATGTTCGGATAGGATGGTTCAATGACATGGACTATACCTTAACCGACATATCCCCAGGAGATTACTATTTTCAGCTTGATCAGATAGGTGGGGTAAATATTTATGCGTCTCCTTTTGTTGGAAGCAATAACCGATATGCGTCTTGTGGGAATAATGTTTCTTTTGTTTCATGGCAACTTGGTGACGATCTTTCCGTATACAATGCTGGATTTGGTAATTCTGAAGGTAACATATCAATTGGTTTTGAGATTAATGGCAAAGAATGCTATACTTATAAAGGGCACCAAAGGGACTTCATTTGTGATGACCTGAGTATAGGCGATTTGTTAACCATTGAATTAAGTGATGGTAATGTTGTGTTGTCAAGGGGAGGCAGGACGGTCAAAACCTATTCTTCAGAAATGCAGTTAAATGAATTTACAGCATTATTCAATAATAGCGAGAGCACATTATCTAATGTAATATGTAAGGATAATAATGAAGTAGATCTGAATGCTTATTTACATGAAAGTGACGAGAGTGTTGTGATAGATTCCATTAGACCTCTGTTCATAAATGCAATTGTAATAATTGCTGACTGTGACGGTGAAAGTGAGGTGCAAATGCAGCCCAATCACAGTAATTTCGTCATGCATAATTATAACTTGCCAAGCATTGGTGATTTCTCCTCGAGCAAGGGGGAACTCACTGTAACTCCTGACGGTTATCGCAACTTCAATGCTGAGTTGAGAACAAAAGATATGAATTCAGCACAGTTACTTGTATTTGACGCGGCAGGAAGACTGATAATACAGACCGACATGAGTCCTGGGGAAGTGAAATATGCTAATTTCTCAGTTCCCTCAAGTGGTGTTTACATTGTGAAAGTATTGACAAGTGATGATGAATACACTTGGAAACTCTTGAGCGAATAAGGAATAGTAAGTTGAATTGATAAAAGAATAAACTATGAAGACTGGTTTTTTAAAAATACTGTTTGTGGCATTTATAGCTTCAATGCTTTCTGCATTACCAGCTGTAGCCGAGAATGAACAGACAACAAAAGTTGTGACAAAAGGAATTGCCGACAGTGTCACATTACAAAGGGCCTCAATCTCTTTTGCAGATGAAGTGCTGTTGCATGACATGGACTTGAGTATTTCCTCAATTGACTCCACTGCGGTGCCAGAACTTGACTATGGCATGTTTAACGTGTCGGTCGAAGGTGAGGGTTTTAGATTCCTTCCTCATGGCATCCATTTCGGTGGTGACGGTGCAACCATTAAGCTTGGATATGACCGCACTCGTATTCCGAGTGGTTACACCGAAGATGACATCAGGACATATTATTATGACACTGACAAAAAGAATTGGGTGGCTCTGCAACTCGTAGAGGTTGACAAGCAACAAGCATGCGTTGTGTCTAAGACTACACACTTCACGGATATGATTAACGGTGTGATTGTGGCTCCGGAATCTCCAGAGACCAGTGCCTTCACACCTACGATGATGAATGACATCAAGGCTGCAGATCCAACAACAAAGATTAATATTATCACACCTCCCACAGCTAATAACCGTGGTTCAGCAAACTTGCAATACCCATTTGAGATGCCACCAGCACGCAATGGGATGCAGCCCCAAGTTGCTCTTTCTTACAATAGCGATGGAGGCAGCGGATGGGCTGGTGAAGGATGGGATATATCTATACCGTCTATAACCGTTGATACTCGTTGGGGCGTGCCGCGTTACAACACTACATATGAGACCGAGACTTATCTTTTAAATGGCCAAATGCTCGCCATGATGAATGGTAATGAAATGACTGTTGCACATAGAACCGATTCTGTCCTCAGACAAGAAAATCGACAGTTCTTCATGCGTCAGGGCGGTGATTTCAGTTTAATCATTCGAGAAGGTGATAGCATAGATAATTATTATTGGGTTGTAACAGATCGAAACGGAGTGAAATATACCTATGGCGGAGATGCAAATGCAAGATTGAGTGGGACATACATAGATGTTGACGGAATTCCTCGCATTGTCGTTGCCGAATGGAAGTTGACAAGAATAGAAGAACCTCATGGTGATTATATTGTATATGAATATGAAGACAAAAATGACACACAAGAAATTGGAATGGGTGGTTTTTCAACTTCCACTGTATATCTAAAGAATATACATGTTTTTCAGAAAAAAGACCAAACAACAAATATAGAAACCACAACAGTCTGTTTCCATCCTTTACAAGATAATGGTAATATCAAGCTAAAAGCGTTGAAGGCTAACAATGCTAGATATGGTTTCTTGACTTCATCAAATAGGCTTCTTGGAGAAGTGGAGGTTAAGTTCCTTGGTGAGACACTGCGTTCATATCCACTGGAATATTACAATGATACTACTTTCCATAAAGATTTGTTAAGAAAAGTATCGCATCTTGATAATAATGGAGACATAGTTTCTTTCCAAGAATTTGACTACTATGATGATGTTGTTTCAACGCAAAACTCTTATTCAACATTTTGTAATGATTTTGAACAATGGGAGAGTGAAACTAACATTAAGAAAAAGGCATTTAATACTGTAAATCCAATACTAAATCCATATGCGAGTTCTCTTGGAGGTACGAGTACATCATCAAATAATGCCTCCATATACACAGGTGTTGGCACAGGGTTTAAATCTGGTAAATCACTGACAGGAGGAGCATCATTCGCATTTGGACAAAGCACATCCACAGGGGAATCTACATTAATTGATATTGATGGAGATGGACTTCCTGATAGAGTTTTTAAACAAGGAAAAAATAATCTTATCTATTGTCCACAGATCTTTAATGGAGACAGTGTGCAATTTGGACCTCCAATCTCCATTCATACAGAGGATGGTTTGACTGTCTCAGATTTCTCTCTCAGCAAGAGCACATCTATAACAGGTGGCGCAAAAGGTTATCCTGGTATAGGACTAGCTTTTTTTGAATGTGGAGCAGACTTGATGTCCTCAACAAATAAAACAACTCACTATTTTTCAGATGTCAATGGTGATGGTCTTGTTGATATTGTAGCTAATGGTGAGGTGTATTTTAATCACATTGAGAATGGAATACCGACTTTTACAAGAAACAGTTGTTATACCCCTAGCCCGATTGACAATAGAGGGCAGATAGAGATTTCTAATCTGACAATAAATGAGGAGTCTCAAGATTCAATATTAAAATATTCTCCCATGCAGGATGTTGTGAGATATTGGTCGGCTCCGTTTGATGGTAATATACGAATAACAGGAACGGTTCAGTTGACATTACCTGATAGTATAGATGTTAATTCAGAAGAATATCTTAATCGGGATGGAGTAAAGCTCAGTATACAACATAACAACACAGTGAAATGGCAAGAGGCCCTAGGTAAAGATGACTTTACAGAGCACCAGACCTTGGTTTCCGGGCAACCAATAGAAATTTATGTCAACAAAGATGATAAAATATTGTTCAGAGTTCAGTGTGGTGAAGATAGTCTCGCAAACGGAGACTATGATATGGTCAAATGGAAATCTAATATAAATTATATATTTGCAAATCCAGAAGACACGATACAACCACCAAGTTATGTTAGTACTTATAATTATACTTCATCAGAGATTCAAGCAGCAACATCATGCAATGAGGTTCCTGTAAATGACCATGGTACAGTTAAAGGTATTTTTATCAAACCCGTTTCTGATGATGTCTTAGCTCTGAAGATTCATTACACATCAAATGAGACATTAAGCTATGAAATGGAAGTTGAGTCAGATTCAACAATTACTCTGAGCTTCTTACCTGAACAGACTTATAACGGAGAATTGACAATTCCTCTGCCAAATGACTGGAGTGATGGAGTTTTAAGGTTTGAGATGTACTCCCCAACCAATATTAATTGGGATCTTGTTAGTTGGAAACCATATATTGAGATTATTAAAGATACCATTCCAGACACTCTAAAGATAGAGGTATCTCCTTTAAAGAAAATATATAGTGATATCGTTTTGGTGGGTTCGTATTATAGAACATTGATTCCAAAACCCAATCAGGACGCAAAATTATATATTCATGCACCAGGATATGCATCTGGCGAATTTACACTTACCCTGAAGTCAGAGGATGAATTATATATAAATGACAGAATTCTCATAGAGAATGGAGCACTTGTTAATGATACAACATATTATTTCAGCCTGCCTGCAAATACCAACATTTGGGCTGAGGCATTTGTTGACGACCCAGAGTTTGCCAATCAAATAGAATATCTCAGGGTAGGTTTTAATAACCAACCACCTGCAAATTGGCAACCAGACATGCCTTTTGAAATTCCAGTTTCGGATGTTTACATCTACTCATATCCTAGTGATAACAATGATTTAGGTTCAACATATCACCAATGGGGACAATTTATCTATAATGCTACAGGTGATAGATGTTCACATCCTATTCTCATGTCTCAACTAATTGCACCGCAAGACAGTGCATCGGCCAATCCTCTGACAATGCCTATATCCTATTTGACTCCAAAAACTGGATATACAGACTATTTTATCGGGCCTCGATCGGATATTTATATTCATGGCGACACAATTAGTACAGCTCGTTTAGGATATAATAATGTGACCCCTACATCGTTATATACTAAAATAGCCAATTTGTCTAATGACACATTACAAGGCGAAACATTGAAGGGAACTATGGCTCGTGGTATAACTCTTATTCAAGAATCTTCCAGTTTCGATGTCTTGGCATCGGCTGGTGTTTCTTTTGCATCTATCACATATAATCACGCTACTGGTAGTGGAATCAGTAAGAATGCATTTATGGATATGAATGGAGACGGTTTTCCGGATATAGTTACTGAGAATAGCATTCAATACACAAACTCATTAGGTGGATTTGCTGGTGGAGGCACCCTTGATCGTAGAAATAAATCATTTGATGACAATGAAATGGAATTGTTATCGAAAAACCATTCTGACAGTTGGGGATTAGGCGGATCTCCAGTTCATTCTTTCTCAACAAGCAAGAAAGATGGTTCAGCAAAAGTATCTGAGGCTAATGCGAGAGTTGGATGCAATTTTAGTATCTCATTCCCTGAGAATAGTGACGAAGTTAAGTTTTCTTATATAGATATCAATGGTGACGGTTTGCCAGACATGCTATCTAAATGGAATGATGGATACATTCATGCACGCCTTAATCTTGGATATGGCTTCACCACCGACTTTGTTATTAATGGATCATCAGTAATTCATTCAACTTATGCTTCTACCGAAACATGTAGCCTTGGTGGCAGCTTTAATATCGATGCAGGAAGTTTTAATGGTGGATTTAGTGGTGCTACAACAACATCAAACGATTCGACTTCATTTGTGGATATTAATGGAGATGGTCTTACTGATATTGTTAGAGTAACTGGTTCGGATTTAGCAGTCAAATTAAACCTTGGTAATTCCTTCGCTGAAGAGGTTCATTGGAATGGTGTCACTTCATTGGGCACAACACAATCTAGCACAAAATCTGAAAACATAGCAGTTTCTATTGATATCCGAATTCTTGGAGGTAAGTTGACAATTACTCCTGGCTACAATCATAGTAATGGAATGAGTAGTCCAACATTTGAGTTACGTGATATTGACGGAGATGGTTTTATTGATGTCTTATCATCTGAGAATGATAGTATTATTAGTGTAAAGCGTTCTTCCATAGCTCGTACGAATAAGTTAAAAACAGTCACTAATTCGCTTGGTGGTAAGTTTACATTAGACTACAAACATAATACACCAACTTATGGTCTGCCTGGTGGTAAATGGGTGATGTCGAGTGTTGAGATTGACTATGGTATTCATGGTGACTATGAGATTCCTAACACCAAGAATATATTTGAGTACAATAACGGTCGTCGTGACCGCCATGAGCGCGAGTTCCTTGGCTTTGGACAGGTTGTAACCAAAAATATTGATACACAAAATAATATATCCCTATATCGTCAAGCAATAGAAGAATATGATACACTAAGTATATATACAGCCGGAAATTTGTTGGGAACTTATGTTGCAAAACCTACTGGTGCCAAGCTGACAGAAGTATCAAATGAATACTACAGCTATGGTTTGACGAACACTTCGGCAAGTGGTGTTAACGGCGGCAAGTACAAGTTCAACGCCAACTTCCCGTTGTGGAACGACCGCGGCGCGGCGTACTGCCCGCTTAAGTACACCTGCAACATGCAGTACGAGGGCGGCTCCGAGGGCACAGTCATGTCTGAGTCGTGGAGCTCGTACTACACCCGCCAGGGCGACCACGGCCTTCTGAGCGACTATCGCTACAGCGACAAGGGCAATCTTGGCAGTAATGGACAAGGAGACTTCGACTACAACACTTCAATAGATTATAATTGCACGCTTTCGGGCAGCAATTACTATTTCGGTCAGCCGAGCAATGTCACCGTGATCAAAGGGAGCGACATCTTCCACAACGTCAAGGCCACCTACAGCAGCACATACCCGACCCAGCTGACAAGCGTCAAGAGAGCTGTGAGGTCAAGGACCACCGACCCGAACACGCCTATAATACCCAGCGTTGGAGACGGCATCAATGGCGGCTTGCGTCCAGGGCAAGATCCCTTCGCTACAGACCCCGACACTCATGGTTATAGCATATACACCAATAACCTTGACTTTGCTGAGACGAGCTACAGCTACGACACATTCGGGAACCTGACGAAGGTGACGCTCCCCGTCCCGTCCGATGGAAGTCCCCGTCCATGGTACGAGTTCACTTACGAAGACACACTGAAGACTCACATCCGCGACATCCGCGACGC
>Ga0247611_10000736_pt1 | contig 64155 bp, 55 predicted proteins | sample 177DNAGHGhighgp2_FD_192422 | JGI IMG/M metagenome (GOLD analysis project Ga0247611, IMG submission 192422) | Sheep rumen microbial communities from Palmerston North, Manawatu-Wanganui, New Zealand - 1770 DNA GHGhigh gp2 | ecosystem: Host-associated > Mammals > Digestive system > Stomach > Rumen... | reverse complement strand
GTGCTTTGCCAAAATGCGCAACACTGCGCCCCAGTAGCCGTGCATCATGGAAACCTCTTCGCCCTTGCTGTTGACGAGCGGATTCTGGCTGTAGGCGTAGAACATGCGGAACGCGAGCGCGAACGAATCAAGTAATAGTAAAGTCTTTTCTGCCATGCTGGGAATGTAGAAAAAACATGCGAGGCGAGAGTTGCACAGGTAAGCTTGCTTACCTGTATAACCGAGCCGATGCGGTTTTGGCGCGAAGCGCAAAAACGAGTAAGCCGAGCGTCGCAGACATGCTTGCATGTATATGACCGAGGCTAGCATTTTGCACGGAGTGCAATTTAGACGAGAGAACGGGCTTCGCCCTACAGACGAGAGACTAAAGAACAGGCCGGCTAAAAACGCCGAAATTGCAAAAGTGGCGGTGAAAATGGCGAAAAACTCGGATTTCACCGCCAAAGATTAACTTGTCTGTCTTAAAATATGCCAAAATCGACCCTTAAGGTTCCTCGCTGGCGGTGAAATGAACGAAAAATGATGAAAATCACCGCCGCCTAACGCCAAAATGTCTCCTTTTTACGCAAAATATTTTAGACAAACTATAAAAATGGCGGTGAAAATGGCGAAAAAACTCGGATTTCACCGCCAGAATTGCATTTCCGGTTAAAATCCGCTCACAAACAATCGTCAAAATTTAAGATACGTCGCTTTTTTTTTATTTTGTATTAAAAACGTTGAATAACAATATGAAACTTTTTTCTGTGGCCTTGATAAATCATCGTCCTCCATTGCAGTCATATCCCCGTCATCTAGTAATGTCGTCAATCCCGGCTTGACCGGGATCACCCAAGACTAAAGCCCCGCCTTTTTATGCATGTAGGTGTCAGGGAGTGAAAGATGATTCATCTTGTGCAAAAATTGCACAGGTTAAGATTGAGAAAAATCGCAAATTTTTCTGCTAATTTTACAAGGCGTAAGCCGGCTTTTGTATATTTCCCCAAAAAAAGGAATTGTCATGAAGAACTTTAGCGAAAATATTAAGTACATCGGTGTCGATGACCGCGATTTGGATTTGTTCGAAGGTCAGTATGTGGTGCCCGAGGGCATGGCGTACAATTCGTATGTAATTGTTGATGAAAAGATTGCTGTGACGGATACGGTCGATGCGCACATGGTGGGCGAGTGGCTTGCCAATCTGGATGCGGCTCTCGCGGGTCGCAAGCCGGATTACCTCGTGATTCATCACTTGGAACCGGATCATGCCGGCGGCATTGCGGACTTTGTCGCGAAGTACCCAGAAGCGACTTTGGTTGGCTCAGCGAAGGCTTTTGCTCTCTTGCCGCAGTTCATGGCGCTCCCTGAATCGGTCAAGAAGCAGGCCGTGAAGGAAGGCGATACGCTTTCTCTTGGTGCTCACACCTTGCAGTTCATCGGAGCCCCGATGGTACACTGGCCCGAAGTGCTGTTCAGCTACGAACAGAGCGAAAAAGTCTTGTTCTCTGCCGATGCGTTCGGCAAGTTTGGCGTGTATGACGCCGACCCGGACGACTGGGCTTGCGAAGCCCGCCGCTACTACTTCAATATCGTGGGCAAGTACGGTAACCAGGTGCAGGCAGTTCTCAAGAAGGCTGCCGCGCTCGACGTCAAGACGATTTGCCCGCTGCACGGTCCGGTGCTCACCGAAAATCTTGGTTACTATATCGACAAGTACAACACCTGGAGCAGCTACGCTCCCGAAGACAAGGGCGTGCTTGTGGCGTATGCCTCGATTTACGGTGGAACCAAGAAGGCCGCGGAATTGCTCGGCGAAAAGCTCAAGGCCGCCGGTGTCGAGAAGGTGGTGGTTTCTGACCTTGCCCGCAGCGACATGGCCGAAGTCATCGAGGACGCCTTCCGTTACGACCGCATGGTGGTCGCCGCTCCCACGTACGACGCGGGCCTTTTCCCGGTGATGGAAGATTTCCTCAATCACCTGAAGGCGAAGAATTACAGCAACCGCAAGGTGGGCGTTGTCGAGAACGGTACCTGGGCCCCGATGGCCGCCAAGAAGATGACGGAAATCCTCGCCACGCTCAAGAACGTGACGCTTGCCGAAACGGTGGTGACGGTGAAATCGACGCTCAGCGCCGAATCCGAAGCTGCGCTGGACAAGCTCGTGTCCGAGATGGTTTAGTATAACGTCATTGCGTGTCCCTAAAAGGGGCGCGGCAATCCATGAATTAACAGCTAAACGCCTGCGGCAGTGAGGCGATGACATCGCTTGGGAGCATGCTGAATGCTCCCATTTTTGTGCGGGCTATGCGGCCTGCTTTTTGGTGTAAAAGTGCGCCGAGTACGGCGGCTTCTGCAGTCGGTAAACCTTGTGCGAGGAGTGCTGCGATGATTCCCGTAAGAACATCGCCGGAGCCGCCCTTGGCGAGCCCTGAGTTGTGTGCGGGAATCACGAATGCGCGACCGTTGGGTGCTGCAATATATGTTGGAGCACCTTTTAGCAAAATAACTTTGTTCGTGCTTGCGGAAATGTTTTTCAAATAGCTCGGGATGTCGCAACTATTTTCTGGAAGTGCGCCGAAGAGTCGTGCAAATTCCCTTATATGCGGTGTCAAAATTGCTGGCGCCTGTATCTCGCGCAAATAGCGGATTGTGGCGCAGTCTTTTTTGATGTTGCAGTTTGCGTCAGTCGCGCGGTCCGTTGTCGCGCGGTCCGCTGCCGCACAGTCCGTTGCTGCGCAGTCCACCGTGCTGTCATTTGCCGCGCCTTTTGCGGTGTTCTCGTTCAATGTCGCGATGGCGTTTAAGGCATCGGCGTCGATGACCGTCGGCGCTTTGATTTGCGGGAGTAGTTCGAGGACGGCTTGGACCGTGCTGACGTTTGTAGAAAGTCCTGGACCGATGGCGATAGCGCTTGCGTGTTTTGCGCGCTGGAGAATCGCCGAGATGTGTTGCGGTTGCAGAACACCGTTAAAATTAGAGCAATCTTCTAGACTGCAAAATACAGGTTCCGAAAGTTTAGCTTGGATAATCGGCGTAATCGCCTCGGTCGTGGCGAGTGTGACAAGCCCTGCTCCACTGCGGAGCGCTGCTTCCGTACAAAGTCTGGCTGCTCCAGGCATATCCTTGGAGCCTGCTATAATCAGGGCCGTTCCCTGATTCCGCTTGTCGCCCCACTCGTCTCGCGTGGGCAAAAGTTGCGGAATCGCCTCTTCTGCGACGAGATAAACTTTTTCATCGAACTGTTGAATGATTTCAGAGGGGTAGTTCAGCGGCGCAATGACTGCATTTCCGAACGCTCGACTACCTTCTTTTACATAAGCGTCCAAACGTGGGAACCCGAACAACATTGTTTCATTGGCGTGAATGCAAATGTCATTGCAGACATGCGCTGAAGAATCGTAACCCGTGGGCGCATCCGCGGCGATTACCGTGAGTCCGCTTTCGTTGATTGTTTGTACAACTGTGGCGAATTCTGGACGCAATTCACCGTGTGCTCCATTGCCGAGCATGCAATCAACCACGAGTTTAAAGTTGGTCAATCCGTCGGGCGTTTTCTGTTTGATTGTTCCGCCGGCGTCTAAAAAATCGTCTAGTGCTAATTTCGCTTCGTTTTTTAATTTATCTGTACTTGCAAGGCTAAAAACAGAACTTTTGATTCCGGATTGCAAAAGAAGCTTTGCAAGAACGAGTCCGTCCCCGCCATTGTTCCCGCCGCCAATAAAAATGGCGATGGGTTCTAAAGCTTTGGCTTGGACAAACTTGAATAGTGCGGTACCCGCTTCTTTCATCAGCGTGTAACCGCTTTGGATTATTTCTTTTTCTGAAGGTTCGCCCGTGTTTTGTGTTGCGTAAAATTCCTTTGACGCAGTATCGATATTGCGCATACCTTTAGTCGAAAGGACTGGTTGCAAGTGTAAAGTTTCGAGCGAACTCATTATGTTTGAATTAGAGGAACCAGTAGGTGACGCCGAACTTGAACATCATCGTATGGGCTCCCTTCAGATTGATGGTTGCCCAGCTGACATTGTTCTTGCTCTTTTCTTCTTTTATGGAATTCATTTCGCCTTCATATTTCACGTCGGGGAATACTTCGGTAAGTCCCAAGTACCAACCGAAGTTGAGACTTAAGTTGTTCATAACGTAGTAGCCAACGCCGACATTGAGACCGAATTCGGCTGCGGACTGTTCGATTCTTTCAAAGTTGTTGGTTGTTCCGTCGTAAGTATATTCTGCGCTAGTATTGATGGATATTTGTGGCGCGAATTCAAGGAAAAATCCGCCACCGAAAACGCCGCGTATATAAAATGCGAAATCGAGGAACATTTGTTTGTAGCATCTTTCGATTTCGTCTTCTTCATGGCTCAAGTTGAATATGCGGAACATGATTTCTGGAGAGAATTGGAGCCCTTCTACCATGATGAAACGGGCTGCGATACCAAATTCACCACCGATGCCTGTGGGAGGTTCTAGTCCGTCGGATTTTAGGTCTTTGAATCCCCACATGTTTCCGTAAATGAATGCACCTCGAATGCCGACGCTTATTGGGGCTTGCTTGACTGCTGGCGCGGGCTGCTCGTCGATGGGCATCGGGTCATCGTTGCTTGTGTTGACGTTTGTGATGTTCGTCACGGTTGTCACGTTGGTCACATTAGATACGTTCGCGTTTGTTGCGCTGATGTTGGTTTGTACGGTTGACGTTTGTTGTGGTTCAGCGACTGTCTCCACCGTTTGCGTTTCGATTGGAGCTTGTGCGTTGAATGAAGGTTCTGCCTGATTTGCCGGCTGAGTGTCAGCCCATCCAGATTGTTGAGTATTATCTTGAGATGACAGGTTTGTCCACTCGTCCGTTGGCTGTGCTGTAGCGAGAGCCGTGGCGCAGAGTGCGGTCAAGAGACCGGCTGCAAATTTCTTCATAAAAACTCCTTTCTAATATGGTGCCCTTGAGGAACCTCTTAATTGTAATGAAAATATAATAAACAAAATATTCTGTTATGACGCAATTTACTCCAAATGGTCGGAAATAGACGCGTTTTTGCTTGACAAAAATTATGAAAATATGTATATATGAATTGTTGTTCATGTATTCAAATTATAAAAACGGGAATTTCTATGAAAAAAGAGCCGATTATACAAAACATTTCGTTGGATACGCTTTTCGAACTTTCGGAGTTCTTCAAATTTTTTGGCGATACGACTCGCATTCGCGTCATCCATCTGTTGCTTTCTGGTGAAATGTCCGTAAGCGCCATTGCCGAAAAATTGAATTTGGAACAGTCCGTGGTGAGCCACCAGCTGCGTATTTTACGCACAGCGAATCTTGTCAAGCCGACTCGTGACGGCCGCAAGATTTATTATGCGCTCGACGATGAGCATATTGGCGAAATCTTCAATACGGGCCTTGCACATATTTTACACAAGAAGAAGGGTTGACGATGAACGTTGTTTTAGAATTTGTTAGGGAATTTATCACTCTGTTTTCGGAGATGGCTCCGTTCCTTTTGTTAGGCTTTTTGCTGGCTGGAATTTTGCATGTATGGGTGCCGAATCATTTGTACGTGCCTAAAATTGCAAAGTCGAATTTTGCATCGGTACTATGGGCCGCTTTATTCGGTGTTCCACTGCCGATTTGCAGCTGCGGCGTGATTCCGACGTCGATTGCGATTCGTAAGGAGGGCGCAAGTAAGGGCGCTAGCGTGAGTTTCTTGATTTCGACGCCTGCTACGGGTGTGGATTCTATTTTGGCGACATATTCGCTGTTAGGTCTCCCGTTTGCGATTCTGCGACCGGTAGCGGCGTTTGTAACGGCGCTGTTTGGCGGAGTATTGACGAACTTTGCAACACGTGGAGAAGAATCTCGCGATGCCGTAGCGGGATTGCGCAGTGAACCGGCGAACTTGAAACATGAGCATGAACATCATCACCAAGATATTGAGCTCTGCGATTGCGGCGACCATGGTGATTGCGACGATGATGATTGTGAATGTGGCGAACATCACCATGGCGACGGCGCGTCGGCCACGACCTTCACGGAAAAAGTCAAAGAAACGTTCCGCTATGGCTTGGTCAACATGGTGGGCGATGTGAGCAAGTGGCTCATGATTGGCCTTGTGCTGGGTGCTTTGATATCTGCCTTTGTTCCAAATGAACTGTTCCTTGCGTTGCGTGAAAAGCCGATTCTTTGCATGGTTTGCGTGCTGCTTTTGGCGATGCCGATGTACACGTGTGCAACGGGTTCTATTCCGCTTGCGCTTGCGCTTGTTGCAAAGGGAATAACGCCGGGGGCCGCCCTTGTACTTTTGATGGCCGGGCCTGCGACGAGTATCGCTTCGATGCTTGTGGTCGGTAAAGCTTTTGGCAAGCGCACTCTTGTAGCGTACTTGTTCTCGATTGCGTTTGGGGCGATGTTCTTTGGCTTTATTGTCGATACGTTCTTTATGGACACGTTCCTTTCGGCGATGTTGCCACAAGGTTCTGCGGAGTGCCATGGTCACGAAGCGTTAGGCGTATTCGATTACATTTGCGCAGGGCTCTTGGCTGTGTTTATGTTGTATGCGAAGTTTGCGCACAAGTGCTGTGACGGTCATTGCGGTTGCGGCTGTGGTTGCGCAGACTCTTGCAAATGCGGTGACTCTTGCGGACATGACCACGAACATTGTGAATGCGAAGATCACTGCGACGAGCATGAAAATGGCAAATCTTGTGGATGCCAGGAACACAGTAATCATGACCATCATCATGAGCATTCCGAACCAGTGTCTAAAACATATCGCGTGAACGGTATGAATTGCAGCCATTGCAAGGCATGCGTTGAAAAAGCGGTACGCTCGCTTGATGGAATCGTTTTTGCCGTAGCCGATGTTGCGAGCAAGTCGTTGCATGTGGAATGGCACGACGATGATGATATCGACGAGTTCGCTTTAAAAACTGCAGTTGAAGAAGCTGGGTTCGAGTTCGGCGGCGAGAAAGTTTAAAGCTTTATGGCGAAGAATTGGAGAAAAATTTCTACATTATTAAAAGGAGTCAATAGCAAAGAAAAAAATTGAAAAAAATATAGAGTTAGAATATGGCAATAAGTGCAAAGTCGATTATGAACGAATTGGCTCAAGAGACGAATCTCTTGGAAGAAGTATCTAGCGATAATAGAACGAAACTGCAGAAAACTCTTCTTTTGATGATGCAAGATGTTCATGATGTTTGTGTAAGAAATAATATACGGTATTCCTTATATGGTGGCTCTTGTTTAGGTGCTGTTCGCCATAAAGGTTTTATTCCTTGGGATGATGATATTGACATAACGATGCATCGAGACGATTGGGAAAAATTCAAGTTATGTTTCGATAAGGAATTGGGTGAGAATTATGTAATGGAAGCTCCACGATACGGAAATAAAGATTGCAAGACAACGTGGGCGAAAGTTTATAAGAAAGGGACGATTCTCGAAGAAATTAACGATGTTAATGCTCCTTATGAAAAGGGTATTTTTGTAGATATCTTTTTTTACGATAATGTTTCGGATAATAAAATTATCAGGAAATTTGATTCTATTGTGTCCGATTTTATGAAAGGTGTTGCAACCTCGATGGTTTATTATAAATATCCTAACGAACTTATGGATAAGTTCTATGAAGCAACACCCAAAACAAAAGTATATTATAATATGAGACGTTTTTTAGGTTTCATGTTTTCGTTTATTTCTCACGAAAAATTTTGCGCTCTGTATGACCGATTTGTTTCGCGGCATCATGAAGAAACTTCTTGCATTACCGTGCCTACAGGACGAAAAAATTATATGGGAGAAATGTTGCAACGATCTTGGTATATGCCAATGCAACTAACTCAATTTGAAAGTACTGAATTTTTTGTATCCATAAATTGTACAAAATACTTAGAGAAAATATTTGGTGGTGATTACATGCAATTGCCGCCTGAGGAAAAAAGAGAACGACATTTTGTTGTTAATTTGAAATTTGGTGATGAAAAAAAGTAATTGTGCGAAATGAGTTTTTTATAGCATTCTCATAATTGTTCGCAATTTCTTTAATCCATCGAATTTTAAACTTCTCCGATTCTAGCAAGCTTTAGCAATGGCATTCCGGCTTCTCGGCTTTCGTCGAGATTGACCGTAAAATCAATGCTCCAGTCGTTGAAATCTTCTTCGTCCTGCAACATTTGCTGGATGTGCATGATGTTGCCTTCGTAAGTGACGATGGTGTGGGCGAGGGCGCGACCTTCCACGTCCATACGGAACTTGTGATGCTCGGCGGTGTAGGCGGCCATTATTTCTAGCAATCGCTTTTCTGTCCATGGAGTGCCTTCGGCATCCGCTAAAAGTTCGCCTTCGGCAAGGTCGTCTGCTAGGCTGTCCAGAACGTCCGAGAAATCTTGTTTTGAAAGGCTCATCATAATCTGGAAAATGCGCTGACGCACCATGGAGAGGAATCGCTTCTTGTCGTATGTGATGTCTGCGGCGGCCTTGTCTGCACCAAACGCTTTTTCTGCTTCGTCCTCGGCGGTACCGGCGTCCAAACGCTTTTGATAATCCTCCGGGTGCGCCATCTTTTCCCATTCTTCAAGCAGGCTCGAATCCACGCGGCGGATCATATCGCCGAGGTAATCCTGCATTTCCAAGAGTTCTTCGTTCTTGTAACCGTCGGGTACTGTCTGCGAAAGTACTTTATAGACACCGTTCAGGTGGCGGAGTAAAATCGCTTCCATACGCTGCAAGTTGTACTGCTTGACGTAACCGCTGAACGTGCTGAAATTCTCGAACATCTCGCGCACGATGGATTTGGGTTCGATGTTTTCATCGACCCACGGGTGGACATCGGCAAATGCGTTGAATGTGTCATAAATAAAGTCTCGGAGCGGCTTCGGGTATTCGACTTTTTCCAATTCTTCGAGACGTTGGTTGTATTCCATACCCTGTGCCTTGAGTTCGTTCATGCGGGCGTCACGAGCCTTGCTCAACTGGATTCGCAAGATGGCTTCGGGATTTTCGAGAATGCTTTCGCACAAGGTAATAACGTCTAAAGCGTATTCCGGTGAATCTTTGTCAAGCTTCGGGAGTGTGTCAAGTAGGTACAGCGAAAGCGGTTGATTCATCGAAAAATCGTCTTGCAAGTCCATGTTTACACGCAGGTGACTGTAACCCTCGGCGACAGGTTTCACGAATTCGATGATGTGCTTTTCGACAAGGCTCCGGAACAAGAGGAACGCACGGTGCTGCAATTGCTTTTTGCTCGCCGCACTCTCGTGACAATCTTTGAGGAGCGCTCGCATGGCTCGGCAGCCGTCCGTTGGGCGGCTCAAGATGTTCAAAAGCATTCCGTGATTCACTTGGAAACTCGATGTGAGCGGCTCCGGTGCAGAATCAATCAAACGCTTGAACGTATTTTCGTCAAAGGGAATGTAACCATGCTCCGGTGGTTTGCGTTTTTGAAATTTCTTTCCTGTCGTGCGTGACTTGGCTTCAAGTTTCAAGTTCTCGATGACGTGTTCCGGCGCTTGTGCGACAACGTAACCAACATTGTCGAAGCCCTTGCGGCCTGCGCGACCTGCAATCTGGTGAAAATCGCGTGCGGTTAAAATTGCGGTCTTGTCGCCGCTGTATTTACAAAGCTGCGTAAAGAGAACCGTACGGATGGGAACGTTCACGCCTACGCCGAGCGTGTCTGTCCCGCAGATGACTTTCAAGAGTCCTTGCTGGGCGAGCTTTTCGCAGAGAATACGGTATTTCGGCAAAAGCCCTGCGTGGTGCAACCCAATGCCTTGCTTGAGCCAGCGTTTGACATCCGGGCCGTATGGGCTTGCAAATCGGACTTCCTTAATCGCTTCGTTAATCTTGGCTTTTTCCTCTTTTGTGCACAAGTCGAGGCTCATGAAATTTTGTGCGTTGCTTGCGGCGGCGGCCTGAGTAAAGTGGACAACATAAACGGGAGCCTTGCCTTCGTTCACAAGCTTTTGTACTTCCGTTGAAATTTCTGTCGTACTATAGCTAAAGTCGAGCGGCACCGGGCGCTGCGTCGAGCGGACCGTTATGGACTCTCGGCCCGTGTGCTTGGTCATGTCGCGTTCGAAAAATTCCGTAGCACCGACGGTTGCACTCATCAAGAGAAATCGCGATTGCGGGAGCGTCAAAAGCGGAACCTGCCAGGCGACACCGCGTTCGCGGTCAGAGTAATAATGAAATTCGTCCATCACAATGTCTGTGATGGAAAGAGTTTCGCCTTCGCAAAGTGCCATGTTCGAAAGGATTTCTGCGGTGCAGCAGATAATGGGCGCGTCGCGGTTGACGGTTGCGTCGCCCGTCGAAAGCCCTACGTTTTCGGCTCCGAATTCCTTGCAAAGTGCCATCCATTTTTCGTTCACAAGCGCCTTGATAGGGCAAGTGTAAACGCTACGGCGGTTATGAACAAGACTGTCGAAATGAAGCGCCAACGCGACCATGGATTTTCCACTCCCGGTCGGCGTATTGAGAATGACGTTTTTCCCGTCCAAAAGTTCAAGAATCGCTTCTTCCTGTGCTGGGTACAACGTTGTCCCGCGGGCTTCCGCCCATGCCATAAATTGTTCTAAAACGTCTTCAGCTGAAATATCTGCACGGTTTCCGCGTGCATTTTCTACCAATTCATTCAAAAAATCTTTGAGAATCCGCTTGCTTTGCTCTGCCATAGTGACTCAAAGATAACTTTTTTGAAAATAAAACGTAATAAGTTTTCTATTTTTGCGAACAAGGAGATTTTATGAAAGGAATCGTACTTGCTGGTGGCTCCGGCACACGTTTGTATCCGCTCACGATGGTCACATCGAAGCAACTTTTGCCGGTCTATGACAAGCCGATGATTTATTACCCACTTTCGACACTCATGTTGGCGGGTATTCGTGATATACTTATCATCTCGACTCCGACAGATTTGCCGAACTTTGAACGCCTGCTCGGTGACGGTTCCGCTATGGGCCTGAACTTGAGTTACAAGGTTCAGCCGAGCCCGGACGGACTAGCCCAGGCGTTTATCCTGGGTGAAGAATTTATCGGAAACGATTGCTGCGCGATGGTCCTTGGCGACAATATCTTCTACGGAAACGGTTTCAGCCCGCTATTGAAGGCTGCCGTCAAAAATGCCGAAGAAAATGGCCGTGCAAGCGTTTTCGGCTACTATGTGGAAGACCCAGAACGTTTTGGAGTCGTGGAATTTGACGAAAATGGCAAGGTGATTTCTGTCGAAGAAAAACCGAAAGAACCCAAGAGCAACTATGCGATTACGGGCCTCTACTTCTATGACAATCGCGTGTCCGGCTTTGCAAAGGTGCAGAAACCTAGCGCACGCGGCGAACTTGAAATTACCGACCTCAATAAGACCTACCTCGACAAGGGCGAACTCGACGTGAAACTCCTCGGTCGCGGGTTTGCATGGCTCGATACCGGCACAATGGACAGCCTCATCGAAGCGGGCGAGTTCGTGAAAATGGTCGAAAACCGCCAAGGAATCCAGATTAGCGCAATTGAAGAAATCGCCTACAAGAACGGCTGGATTAGCAAGGAAAAACTTTTGGAATCCGCCGCTAAATATGGAAAGTCGCCTTATGGTCAGCACCTGAGAAAAGTTGCAGAAGGGAAGATTCATTATTAGAGATGGTGAATGGGATGAATCTGCCTCCTTTGATAAAAAAAATCATTGCGACAAATCCATGTTATGCGGATTTGCTTGAATGTCAAGGCAAAATCTATACGTTTTTGAATCCGGTTTCTTACTTAGAAGCTCTTAAGCATAAAGAAATTTTTGAAAAGATGGATGGAATTTTTTGCGATGGGAAAATTCTAGCTAAGTCGATTTGCTTGTTTTATCATAAACGGGTGGACCGTTGCAGTTTTGATATGACTTCCCTTGCATCGGAGTTTTTTCGGTATTCTGAAATTCATAGCAAGAAAATTTATTTTGTTGCAAGTAAGCAGAAAGAGCTTGAACGCGCAATGAGAATCCTTGGTAAAGTCTATCCTAATCTGAATATAGTGGGTGCGAGAAATGGGTATTTTCGTGATGATCAAGAATTAAATGACGAAGTCCATAAAATTGTAAGCCTTAATCCTGATTATGTAATATGCGGTATGGGAGTTGTTTTACAGGAAAAGTTTTTAGTTCTTCTAAAATCAGCTGGGTTTAAGGGAATTGCCTTTACATGTGGCGGTTTTGTTTCTCAGGCGTCTAGGTCGAGTTTGAATTACTATCCAAGGATTTTCGATAAACTTAATTTGCGGTTCTTGTATCGAATGATTAAAGAAAAACATACACGAAAACGTTACTTGCATGCCTTATTTCTTTTCCCGATTAAGTTTGTCGGGGAATGGATAAATGCTTAAAAAGAAGGTTAAATTAGAAAGTTCTGCAAATCTAGACAGAAGTTTCTATTAATATGTAGTATGAGCAGCTTGATTTCCGCATCTAGTAGTAAACGCTTGGCGAAGAACACTTTACTGTTGTATGTGCGGTCCATGATCGTAATGGCCATAACGCTGTTTACTTCTAGGATTGTGTTGGCTTCTCTTGGAATTGAAGATTACGGAACCTATAACGTTGTAGGTGGGTTCGTTGCGATGTTTTCAATGCTTGGAGGAACATTAGTCAGCGCCACTCAGCGATTCATAAACTTTGAACTTGGAAAAAAGAAAAATCAGAATGTAAACAAGGTTTTTTGTACCGGAATGGCGATTCATGCGCTTATAGCTGTTGTAACGTTAATCTTGTTTGAGTCGTTTGGATTATGGTTCCTTAATTGTAGAATGAATTTTCCTGAAGGGCGGTTGATTGCCGCAAATGTAGTCTTTCAAACATCAGTTGTTTCTTTTTTGTTGAATATTTTTTGCCTGCCTTTTATTGCGGTTATTGTTGCTTATGAGCGAATGAAGGCGTTTGCATATGTATCGTTGTTGGATGCTGTATTGAAACTCGTTATTTCTTATGGATTGTTTTTTTCAAATGGTGATCGGCTCGTTTTATATGCAGTGCTCTTGCTTTGTGTGTCGATTATGAATCAGTCGATGTATGTCTTCTATTGTAAAAAAAATTTCCCTGATGTTGTAAAAATTCATTTTGTCAAAGAAAAAGATGCTTATGTCAAACAAACTAGCTTTGCGGGCTTTACATTTCTTCAGAATGTAGCTTTCGTATTGTCAAATCAAGGAATTAGTCTTATTTTAAATTTATTTTGTGGAGTTTCCGTGAATGCTGCTCGAGCTATTGCGATTCATATACAAAATGCAGTAACTAAATTTGTATATGATTTTATGACGGCGCTAAATCCTCAAATTACAAAGACTTATGCGGCTGGGGAACTCGATAAATCAATGGATCTTGTGTACAGAGGCGCCAAATTTGCTTATTATTTGGTTCTTATACTTTCTGTTCCTATATTTTTTAAAACTTCGGAAATATTGAAACTTTGGCTGAATATTTATCCTGATTATGCAGTTGTTTTTGTCCAGTTGACTTTAATAGCTTCTTTGGTCCAGGTTATAAATCATCCGCTCAATACTGAAATTTTCGCAACTGGTCAAATTAAGGCCAATGTCCTCGTTATCGGTGGTATTAGAATTCTCTCATTCCCCATTGCGTATGTTTTTTTGAAATTAGGTTATGCTCCTTATAGTGCCTATATAGTCCTTATAGTTATAAATGTAGTATGTATGTTTGCTCGCCTTTATGCAATTCGAAGTATTACTGGATTTAGAATGATGGGCTTTTTAAGGCATGTTCTTCTCTATGTGCTTGTGGTTACAGCAATTATTGGTGCTGTTAATATTCCGTTAAATCGATATATGTCTGGCTCAATATCTCTTACTTTTTTGTATATTGTGGTTTCGCTAATTTTTTCTAGCATTATTGTTTGGTTTATAGGCGTTTCTGTTGATGAACGTCGAAAAATTGTTGAGATCGTTTTAAAAAAGAAGCGTTAAAATGTCTTTTTTGTATTCTTTTATAATTCCGCATAAGAACAACCCTGAATTACTCCAGCGTTGTGTCGATTCTATTCCGAATCGTTCGAATATTCAAATTATTGTTGTTGATGATAATAGCGATGTTGATAAGAAACCGTTATTAATTCATAAAAATGTTGAAATTATTTTACTGGATGAAAATCATTCTAAAGGTGCTGGTCGTGCAAGAAATATTGGTTTAGCTAGGGCTACTGGCAAATGGATTTTATTTGCAGATGCCGATGATTTTTATGATTCAAATTTTATGGATGTCTTGGATTCTTATAGTAACGATGAGTCTGAGGTTGTTTATTTTAATGCAAAAAGTGTTATATCTGAGACGTTGCGCCCTGCTAAACTTACTGGTTTCATGAACAAATACTTTGATGATTGCGTTGGAGATGCCCAAAGTATAAATAAAATCAAATATGGCCCTCATTTTCCATGGAATAAAATGGTAAAGTTGTCTTTTTTGAAAAAATACAATATAATGTTTGAAGAAGTTCTTAAGGGAAATGACACTTTATTTTCGTATTGCGTAGGTTATTTTTCTTCTAAAGTAAAGATTGAAAAAAGACAAATTTATGTTTACACATGGAATAAAAATAGTTTGACTACCCAAAGATTCAGTCGTTCCACGTGGTTGGTTGTATGGAAAAATTATTACAAACAACAAAAATTTTTAAAATATGTCAACTGTGATAATCTTACATTGTCATTCATAAGATTTCTAAGTAGGCTCAAAAAAAAAGAAGGCTTTCGTAATGTATTTCTAGGATTGTGGCTTTTTTTCACTAATTTTCATTCTATAGTAAGTCAATCATCTGAATATGTTTCAATAGTAAAGTCTTATGACGTCGACTAAGAAAAAAGTTCTCATATTTGTTTTGTCGGGCGTTGGTGGTGCAGAACGAGTTTCTGTGACCATCGGAAAAAATTTGGATACTGAATTTTTTGATGTTTTTTATTATGCTGTAGGTCCTTGGAAGTGCGAAATTTCAGATTTTATTCCATCAGCACGTTTTAAAGGTCATTTATGGTATTCAAATCCTTTCAAAATGCTATTCTTCCTTTATAAGACAATTCTTAAGGAATCCCCGGACATCATTTTTACATCAGTGATGTATATAAGTACAAAACTTCTTTTCTTGAAACCTTTTTTAGGGAACGCAAAATTTATTGTTCGAAGTGAAAACAATTTTTTTTCGTTCAATAAAAGACAGCAGTGGATGATTCGCCTTTTGTATCGACGAGCAGAGAATATTATTGCACAGACGGATGAAATGCGAACAGAACTTATTGAAATGGCTCACTTGCCAGCTTCTAAAGTAATTGCAATTCAAAATCCTCAAGGTTTTAAAATGATTAGTGAACTTGCGCAAAAATCAAGCCCATTTAAAGATTCTTCGAAGAAATATTTTGTGGCTTCCGGCCGATTTGCTCCACAAAAGGGTTTTGATATTCTTGTTCAGGCGTTCGCTCTTGTTTCTCAAAAAATAAAAGAAGCGGAGCTTTATATTGTTGGTAGAAATTCAGGACCAAATGAGTCATGCTATATGCAAATTTGCAATTTGGTAAATAAATTGGGCATGAAAGAAAAAATTCATTGTGTGGGCTATCAAAAGAATCCTTACGTATATGTGAAAAATGCGGACTGCTTTGTTTTGTCAAGTCGAAATGAAGGTCTTCCGAATGTATTGATTGAAGCTTTGTATTTGGGGACTCCAGCTGCAGCAACAATATGCATTCCTGCTGTTTCTCGGATTGTTGAAGACGGTAAAACAGGGTATTTGGCAAGACCGGAAGATGTAAATTCTTTGGCAGAAGCTATGCTCAATGCTGTTCAATTAGGGAGAATTCAAAGCGATTATCCAATGGATACGATGATTGAATTTAATAAATTATTTTTGAATATTGGAAAATAGAATGTTTTTTTTTGAAAGGTTTTGGTATGATTCGGTATATCTATCATAAATTGTTGAATATTTATCTTAATTATAGACGTAAACCGTATATTGCGGAAATGAAAAAATTTATCACTGCGAATACGAGCATAATTAGTAGTAACTGCTTTGCAGGTCTTATTATGCAAGATCTTGGAATGCAGTACAATTCTCCAACGTTAGGGTTGTATTTTATGGCTCCCGATTATATTGAGTTTTTAAAACATTTGGAATTTTATTTGACAAAGGCTGAGATTATCTTTGTTGAACATTCAAAATACCCCCTTGGTGATGAACGCCGAAAAAATTGGAAGCATTGGTATCCGATAGGATTGCTTGATGGTAAAGTTGAAATCCATTTTTTGCATTATCATTCAGAAGATGATGCAAGAAAAAAATGGCATCGTCGTGCAGCTCGTGTAAATTTCAATAAACTTCTTGTAGTGGGGATGGAGCAAAATCTTTGTACCGAAAAAGAAATCGCAGCTTTTGACCAACTTTCTTTTGAAAAAAAATATTTTTTCTCGTCGAAACGCGTGAATTCGAAAAATTGTCTGTTTTTGAAAGAATACGAAAAAAAAGGCGAAGTGGGGGATGCTTACAAAAAACCCCATGTGTTTTATAAGGCTTTGTTAGATGCTTTGCACAAGGCTGATTTGAAAGACCGTGAATTATATTGATTGAACGCTTGATATTCAAATTAAATTAGAATAGGTGGTGGTATCTTATATTATATTTGTTTTTAGATTTAATAGATGCTTTACTTCAAAAAATGGAATCGTAAATGACGAATGTTGCAATAATCTGCTATAAAGGATTTGGTTCTGATGGAATTTCTGCTTTCATCGTGAATAATTGTAGTGGGTTTAATCATGAGCTGGTTCACTGTACGCTTATTTATTCTTGTTTTTTTGGCGATGCTAATGTTGCAAAGAAAAAGTTGGAGTCTTTCGTAAAGAATGGAAATTCTTCAGTTTGCATTTCTAAGGCGCAGGGAATTGTCAAATATTTCTTTCGGTTAGTTCGTCATTTAAAAGAAAAAAAATATGATGTAGTTCATATTCATGGTAGTAGTGCAAGTGTTGTATTACAAGTTTTAGCTGCAAAAATTGCTGGCGTAAAAAAAATATGTACACATTCCCATAGTACAAGTGGAAATCATGTATTTGTTCACAAAATTTGCAGGGCTCTGTTGACCCGGATAACGACGATTCGTTTGGCTTGTGGGTATAAAGCGGGCTTTTGGATGTATGGAAAAAAATATCCATTTCAGATTGTCCCAAATGGAATTGATTTGTCCAAATATAAATTTAGGGACGATATTAGGGCTTCGGTTAGAAAAAAATTAAATGTTGCAGAAAACCAACTCGTTGTTGGGCATGTGGGCGGATTTACTCAGGGAAAAAATCAAAAGTTTCTGGTTGATTTTGTTAATCTCGCGAAAAACAAAGGCTTGAATATACGAGTGATTTTTATTGGACCTGGTTATGGGCCCAATTTAAAAGAAATTCAAGATGATGTGAAATCATTAAATTTAACGGATTGTGTCTCTTTTTTAGGTCAGCGGAGTGATGTGAATGAACTTATGATGGGAATGGATGCTTTCTTTTTGCCTTCTTTATTTGAGGGATTCCCGATAGTATCAATCGAAGCGCAAGCTTCGGGGTTGCCAACATTTATGTCGGATACGATTTCTAAAGAAGTTGAAATTACAGATTTAGTTCATTGGCTACCGATAGATAAAGGGCCGGAGTGTTGGTTACAGACGTTGGAAAAAAAAATTGTTCCAATAGATCGTTCTCTATATGCTAATGAAATAGCAAGACATGGATTTGATGTGAAAGATGTTTCTGAGTTGTTGCAAAAGATATATTTAGAAGGCGTATAAAGAAAAAATATATTGGTGTAATTGGAAAAATAAGGTGAAAAATGATTCAGCAACGATTAAGCGATAAAGAGCAATATATTTGCTATTTATTGTTTATTCTTGATCCTATAATAACATGGCTTGGAGTTCCGGGTCATTTTGCAATTATTTCTAGTATTTTTGTTTTATTCGGTCTATATTATTCTTTGACAAAGGATTTTCGAGATATTTTAACATCGAAACCTATGGTTATATGGTTGATTTTAACATTATATCATTGTTTCAATGGCATGGTGAAAGGCATTCATGAAGTTGATTTCATTGACGTTTTGCATGGATTGAAAATATATTGTTGTATTGCAATATTTATTTACTGGGCGCAGATTGATTTACTTAAGACCTACAATATTCTTTATAGGTGTTTTTTCTTCTATTTAATTGTATGCTTTTTTGTTTGCGGTGGTTTGAGTTTGGGAGACGGGCGATTAAGCGGATCTGTGCATTCAACACAACTAGGGCAGGCTGCTGCAATAACCGCTTTTTACGGAGTAGCTCTTTATTTTCTAAAATCGCGAACGGTTTTTGTTCTTGGGGCATATTTGTTTATTCCCTTTGTTATAGCTCTATTGACTCAAACAAGGAATGCTGTTGCGATGATTGTAATAATTGTTGTGGGGGCTTTTTGTGCCAGTCGATTAAAAACGGGCATAAATATTTTTAATATGATAAAAATGATTGGAGCCGTTCTTTTGAGTCTAGCTCTGATTGCTATTGTTGTCGTTAATAGTCCCTTGTATCAACGGGCGCAGAAAACGCCAGAAGCCCATTTAAATTCTTATTACATGAGAAATAATTATACAGGTTCTCTTTTTGACAAAATTGTTGGTGACCGTCTTATTTATTACGTTGAAGGTTGGAAACTTTTTAAAACAAATCCCATAACAGGCATAGGAATGTGGGGGTTTCAGCAAAAATATGGGGGTGTACATCCGTTACATAGTGAATATATGATCCATCTATGTGAAGGTGGTGTTGTCGGTTTTTCTTTGTGGGTGCTTTTTTTATATTGCTGTCTGAAGAATATGAAAACGCTAAAACTTATACCGGGCTATCGACTGTTATTGTTCTTTGGCTTATTTGAATTCTTATTTTGTGGAATATATGCAAGAGAATTTTACTATGAATTTTTTTATCCGTTGATTTCCATGTTCTTGGTAGATTTTCAAAAGATTCGAAATCAATTTATTGTTATTACTATTTCAAAAAATGATAATAGAATGCAAAATACAATGAGAAACGGAGCTAATGGAAATGAAGAATAATTATAGTAGTGTTAATTATATTCTTTTAGTTCATAAATCGCCAAGGCAATTTCAGCGTTTAGTTCGTGCTTTAGACGCTCCTTGGGTGAATTTCTTTATCCATGTTGATAAAAAAACGCCAATTGATGAATTCAAGAAATTAGTTCCCGAAAAAGATAATCTTCATTACATAGAAGATAAAAATAGAATCTCTTGTGTCTGGGGTAGTGATTTAACTATGTGTGCTTCGATGGCGTGCATGCGAATGGCTCTTGAAAAAGGTACTGAAGGGCATTTTGTACTTTTGTCAGGACAGGATTACCCGTTGAGAACTCCAACTTATATTCGAAATTATTTTGAATCTCATAAAGATTATAATTTTATGACGGTCTATCCGATTCCGGATCCGGCAAAGGTGTCTGAAAATGGTGGCTATGAACGGTTGATTTCTTATGCGTTTGATTGTCAAAATCCTAAAGATGGTAGGATGAAGGCTAAAATACAACCGAAATCGTTGCGGTTGAAAACTATTTTAGGTTTTCTTCGTTTGCTTCGTTATCGTAGAGACTTGTTGCCGTTGGCGATAAAACTGTATTTTAAAAAAAGAGCTTATCCAAAATCACTTGCAATGCATTTTAATGAATTTTGGTGCACTTTTAATAAGGAAGCCGTTCAAAAGTTAATTAATGTTTATGATAAAAATTCTGAAATTAGGGAATATTACAAATACACGCATATTCCTGAAGAAACTGCATTTAGTTCAATTCTACTTGCTAATCCAGAATTTGAAAAGACCTTGATGCCGATGTGTCACTACATTGATTGGACTTCTACCAAAAATAGTTTTCCAAAAACTATAGATGAATCCGATATTCCCAAGATAAAAATTGAGATGAATAATAAACCATATATCATGTTTGCTCGTAAATTTGAAGAGAACGCAACGGTCCTAGATTTGATAGATGATTTGCTCTTGGATTGTAAACGGGAAGAATAAGCGATAAAAAATAATAATCTTTTATGGTATGCTTTGATGGAGAAATATGACAAAGATTAAACTTCTTCATTTCATTGATAATTTAAATCAAGGTGGGGCAGAAACCCTTGTGAAAGATTACGCTTTTTTGATAGACAAAGACAAATTTGACGTCGTTATCTTATGTCATGACCGAATTGGTTCACTTTATGAAAAAAAATTGCAAGATGCCGGAATTCGCGTGTTTTTTATTAGTGATTTTTTTCCATTCAAAAGACTGTATTTTAATCGTTTGATACATAAATTTATACGTCATTCTTATATAGACAAATTGATCGCAAAATTTATCATAAAAAGAGAAAACCCTGATATCATTCATTCGCACCAGCCTTTTAACAGAATTATCGAATTTGTCAATCCGTCAAAAAAATGCAAATTGTTTCATACAGTACATTCTGAACCCAAAGAATTTTGGTGTACAGGAACCCGTTATGCTAATAGGGATTTTCAGGCGGTTTCTTCATTAATAAGAAAACATGGAATGAGACTAATTGCTTTGCATGAACCTATGCGACAAGAACTCAATCAAATGTTTCATGTAAACAATACGGTTGTGTTAAACAATGGTGTAGATTTTAGTAGGTTTAAGGTTTCAGAAACAAAAGAAATGATTCGTAAAGAATTGAATATCAGTGAAGACGCTTTTCTTGTTGGTCATGTTGGACGCTTTGTTCCTGTAAAAAATCATGATATGATTATTGATGTTTTCTATGAACTTTGCAAATTAAAAGAGAAAGCTCATTTACTTCTAGTGGGCTCAGGAGAATTGCGTTCTCAAATAGAAGAAAAAATAAAATTAATGCAACTGAGAGAGAAAGTAACGATATTGGAGCCGAGGTTGGATATTCCTAGGATAATGAAGTCGCTGGATGTATTTATATTCCCTTCTCTTTTTGAAGGCTTGGGAATTGTTTTGATAGAGGCTCAAAGAATGGGCGTTCCTTGTGTTGTATCTGAAGCGATTCCTGAAGCTGCATTCGTTTCGAATTTAGTATTGAGAATGCCCAAAGATTCAACTCCATTGCAATGGGCTGAAAAACTGAATGTAGCATGTTCAATTCATCCTGAGTATTTTGGAATTGAAAAATGGGATATGAGTATTGTTGTAAAACAATTAGAAAATTTGTATTTGCAGGAATTGTCTCGAGATTAGATTGTGATGATTAATTCTAGACGGCCTATGATTTCTTTTTAAGGTGATTTTGAAAAATGCAGAGAAGTATAAAGGTTTCTGTTGTTGTCCCCGTTTACAACGTTCTAGAGTATTTGCGAACATGCTTAGATACGCTGGCAAACCAATCTATGCAGGAATGTGAATTTATTCTGGTGTCAGATGGCGCTTTGGAAGAAGAGTGCTCTATATGCAATGAATATGTTGCCAAAGATTCTCGGTTTAAATTTTTTAGACGAAAACATGCGGGGGTTTCTGCAACAAGAAATTATGGTGTGGCACAAGCTCGGGGGGAATATATAACATTCGTTGATAGCGATGACTGGATTGGATCGAATATTCTTAAAGAAGCTTATGAGCAGACAAAAAAGATGAATTGTGATGTGACTTTTTGGAATTATGTGCTTGCGTACAATAAAAGAATGGTACCAGTACGGTTTTCAACAATGGATGAATGTGTTTTGTCTGAAGATGTGTTGAAATCGATAAAAGAAAATCTTTTTTTTGTAAGAAAATTGAACTATTCGATTTTTGCTAATCCATGGGGAAAATTGTATAGAACGTCATTGGTAAAAGAAATTCCTTTTGATGAAGATTTGCCTATTGGAAGTGATCGAATATTCAATCTTCAAGTATTTGCAAGGAAAGTTAGAGTATCGTATTTAAACCGAGAAGCATATTTTTATAGACAAAACAATTGCTCTATAACTAATAGATATCGTCCTAATGCATATGAAATTTTTTTGAAATATGTTAGGAGACTGAGTGATTTGTCAAATGGAGCCTATCGTGGGGAAATCTGCAATGAATTTCTACACAAATTTGAGGAAAGCTTGTCTAGAGATTATTTCCATAAGGAAAATCCTCTGCTGTTTAAAGAAAATGTCAATAGGCTTAAGCGGGTGTTTAAATCAAGGGAATTTCGAAAAGCCATTGAATACTGTAATTTTTCTAAATTAAATTTAATCCACAAAATTGATTATGTTTTTATCAGAGCGAAGATATTTCCTTGGCTTTATGTTAGAACGGTCTTACTGTCATTGAAAAAAAAGATTAACCTAGATTTTTGTGAGATTGACTATATAAATTAAAATAGGTGGCGTTATGAAAGAGATAAAGATTTCTGTCATTATTCCTGTTTACAATGTTCTAGAATATCTACGAACGTGTTTAGATACGCTTGTGGCTCAATCCTTGCAGGAATGCGAATTTATCATGGTGTCGGATGAAGCCTCTGAAGAGGAATGCGCTATATGTGAAGAATATGTAGCTAGGGATTCTCGGTTTAAATTCTTTAGGCGAAAACACGGTGGGCTAGCCGCAGTAAAAAATTTTGGAATGACGCAAGCGCGGGGTGAGTATATAACATTCGTAGATAGTGATGATTGGATTGGGCCGGATATTCTTAAAGGCGCCTATGAACTTTCGAAAAAAACGGATAGCGATGTAACATTTTGGAATTATGTCATTACAACCCCTCAGCAGATTATTCCACAAAGATTTTCTACGATAAGCTCGTGTGTGTTGTCCGAAGAGACAATGGCTTCTGTAAAAGAAAATCTATTCTTTGCAAAAGAAAAAAAGTGGATGATCTTTATTTATTCGTGGTGCAAGTTGTATAAGGCCTCTTTGATAAAGGACATGAAGTTCGACGAGAGCTTGGATATTGGGGAAGATCGAATATTCAGCTTAGAGTTGTTCTCAAAAAAAATCCGTGTTGCATACTTAAACGAAGATGGTTATTTTTACAGGCAAAATAGTGTTTCTTTGACAAAAAAATATCGTCATGACGCGTTTGATACACTCATGAAATATGTTGAAAGGATAAAGGAGCTTTCAAATGGAATGTATCATGCAGAAATTTGCAACGAAATACTATACAAATTTGTTGAAAGCTTATCTTTAGATTACTTCCATAAAGATAATCCGCATCCGTCTAAAGAAAATATCAAAAGGCTTAAACAAATTTTTTATTCAGATGAATTTCGAAATGTTGTGAAAGGATGTTCTTTTCATAAATTAAATAAGTGCCACAAAATCGATTACCTCTTTATCAAGTTCAAAATTTTCCCTTGGCTTTATATTAGAACTATACTGTTTTCAGTAAAAAGAAGATTGGCTTAGTTTATGATGCTTTGTTTTGATTATGTGTTTTGAATAAAGTCTATTATGAATGATATAAAAATTTCTGTCATTATTCCTGTTTATAGGACTCCTTTAGAATATCTGCGAACTTGCTTAGATTCGCTAGTTGCCCAAACTATGCATGAATGCGAGTTTATCGTGGTGTCGGATGGCGCGCCAGAGGCTGAATGTTCTATATGTGAAGAATATGTTGCTAGAGATTGCAGATTCAAGTTTTTTAGGCGAGAGCATGCTGGGGTTTCTGCAACAAGAAATTATGGTATGGCTCAGGCGTTGGGAAAATATATATCTTTCGTTGATAGTGATGATTGGATAGATGCAAATATTCTAAAAGAGGCTTATGATTTTTCGGAAGAAATTGATAGTGATGTGACATTTTGGAATTGTATTACGGTATCTAGCAAAAAGAAGTATCCTGTTCGATATTCAATGATGGATAATTTTCTTTTGTCTGAAGAATCGTTAAATGCAATAAGAGGAAATCTTTTCTTTGCAGAACAAAAGAAATATCTAGTTTTTATTTATCCGGTTTGTAAATTATATAAAACGTCGTTGGTGAAAAATTTTATGTTCGAAGAAAATTTAGAAATAGGAGAAGACCGGATTTTTAATATACATGTATTTTCAAAAGATATACGTGTGGCGTATTTGAATAGGGATGCTTATTTTTATAGACAAAATGCAGATTCGATAACAAAGAAATATTGCCATGATGCATTTGACATTCGCTTGAAATATATTAGAAGAGCGGAGGAATTGTCTGAAGGAATGTATCATGCTGAAATATGCAACGAGACTTTGTATAAATTTATAGATTGCTTGTCTAGAGATTACTTTCATAAGGATAATCCTCTTCCATTTAAGGAAAATATCAAAAGGCTTAAACGGGTTTTCTATTCTAAAGAGTTTCGACATGTTGTAGATAACTGTGCTTTCCGTAAATTGAATGGATGTCATAAGATTGACTTTCTTTTTATTAAGGCAAGAATGTTCTCATGGTTCTATATTAGAACATTCCTTTTCTCGTTTAAAAAAAGAATGTTTTAACTTTTAATCTGATATTATTATGAATAATGTTAGGGTATCAATCATCATCCCTGTTTATAAGGTTCCTTTGGAGTATCTGCGAACTTGTTTAGACTCGCTAGTTTCCCAAACTATGCGAGAATGCGAGTTTATCGTGGTATCTGATGGAGCCCCAGAGGCTGAATGCTCTATATGTGAAGAATATGTTACTAAAGATTACAGATTTAAGTTTTTTAGACGGGAACATGCGGGTATTTCAGCAACAAGAAATTTTGGCAAGGCTCAAGCGCATGGTGAATATATATCATTTGTGGATAGTGACGACTGGGTTGAACCGTATCTTTTTAAAGAAGCCTATGTTTTTTCAAAGAAAAATGATAGTGATGTGACGTTTTGGAATTATGTTGTCGTATCTTCACAAAGAAAGATTTCGCAGAGATTTTCATCAATGGATAATGGTCTTTTATCAAAAGATTTGTTGTGCTCTATAAAAAAGAATCTCTTTTTTGCTGAAGAAAAAAAATATACAGTTCTTATTCTTGCTACTTGCAAATTGTATAGGGCTTCCTTGGTGGAAAACATGTCATTTGAAGAAAATCTTGAAATGGGAGAGGATCGCGTATTTAATCTACAAATATTTTCAAAAGAAGTTCGTGTGGCTTATTTAAATCGGGATGCTTATTTCTATCGACGAAATGAAAGTTCTATAACTCACGGATATTTCCATGATGCTTTTGATTCTCACTTGAGATATATTAGAAAATTAGAAGAACTGTCAAATGGGCTGTATCATAGTGAAATATGTATTCTGATTCTATACAAATTTATAGATTCTTTGTCTCATGATTATTTTCATAAGGATAACCCTCTTTCGTTTAAGAAAAATCTCAATAGGCTTAAACAAGTTCTGCATTCAAAATGTTTTCAGCGTGTTATAGAAGAATGTCCCTTTTTTAGGCTGAAATTAAGTCACAAAATCGACTACCTTTTTATTAGGTTCAAATTTATCCCTTGGCTCTATATTAGAACTAAATTTTGGGGTTTAAAAAATAGATTGTCTTAAAAATGCCATATGCAAGTAATGTTTTTGGTGGCTTTTTGTGATTTTTCTATATTTAGACCAAATAAATGGGAAAAATATGAAAAAAACAATCGTCATCACCGGCGGCGCAGGCTTCATTGGTAGCCACGTAGTTCGCCTTTTCGTGAACAAGTATCCTGAATACAAGATTATCAATCTTGACAAGCTGACCTATGCGGGCAACCTTGCGAACCTCAAGGACATCGAAGGCAAGCCGAACTATAAGTTCGTGAAAATGGACATCTGCGACTTTGACGCGTTCTACAAGCTCATGCAGGACGAACAGGTCGATGGCATCATCCACCTCGCTGCCGAAAGCCATGTCGATCGCTCCATCAAGGACCCGTTCACTTTCGCGAAGACGAACGTGATGGGAACTTTGAGCCTGTTGCAGGCCGCGAAGCTCTATTGGGAAAGCCTCCCCGAGAAGTACGAAGGCAAGCGCTTCTACCACATTTCGACGGACGAAGTTTACGGCGCTCTCAAGATGAACCACCCGGAAGGCATCACGCCTCCGTTCACGACGACGGCTAGCTCCAGCGAACATCACCTGGCCTATGGCGACGACTTCTTCTACGAGACGACGAAATATACTCCGCACTCTCCGTATTCGGCCTCCAAGGCGGGTTCAGACCATTTCGTACGCGCTTTCCACGACACCTACGGCATGCCGACGATTGTCACGAACTGTAGCAACAACTACGGCCCGTACCAGTTCCCCGAAAAGCTTATTCCGCTGTTCATCAACAACATCCGCCACAAGAAGCCGCTCCCGGTTTACGGCAAGGGCGAGAACGTGCGCGACTGGCTCTTCGTGGAAGACCATGCCCGCGCCATCGACGTGATTTTCCATAACGGCAAAATTGCCGAGACGTACAACATCGGCGGCTTCAACGAATGGAAGAACATCGACATCATCAAGGTCGTCATCAAGACTGTTGACAGGCTCCTTGGCCGCGCCGAAGGCGAGGACATGAACCTCATCACCTACGTGACGGACCGCCTAGGCCACGACGCGCGTTACGCCATCGACTCCACCAAGCTCCAGAAGGAACTCGGCTGGGAACCGTCCCTGCAGTTCGAGGAAGGCATCGAGAAGACGGTGCGCTGGTACCTCGACAACCAGGAATGGTTGGACAACATCACGAGCGGCGACTACGAAAAGTATTACGAAACGATGTACAAAGGAAAAGTTACTAGTTACTAGTTCATAGTTACTAGCATCTTTAGTCGAATTTTCTAGTAACTAGTAACTCTTAACTAGGAACTCAAAAATGTCCAAATTCAATTTTATCAAAACCTCCATCGAGGGTGTGACGATTATCGAACCGACGGTCTTTGGCGACCAGCGCGGCTACTTTATGGAAACTTACAACAAGGCTGAATTCGATGCTGCCGGCCTGAACATGGTCTTTGTGCAGGACAACGAATCCCGCTCCAAGAAGGGCGTGCTCCGCGGGCTCCACTTCCAGAAGAAGAACCCTCAGGGAAAACTTGTCCGCGTCATCGAAGGCGAAGTATTCGACGTGGCCGTCGATTTGCGCAAGGGTAGCCCGACGTTTGGCAAGTGGGAAGGCGTTACCCTTTCTGCCGAAAACAAGAAGCAGTTCTACATTCCCGAAGGATTTGCTCACGGCTTTGTGGTGCTCAGCGAGACGGCGACTTTCGTGTATAAGTGCACCCGCCTTTACGACCCGAAGGACGAAGGCGGCCTGATGTGGAACGACCCCGAAATCGGAATCAAGTGGCCGGTGGGTAACGGCTTCGAACCGCTCCTTTCTGAAAAGGATACCAAGAATCCGGCTCTAAAGGACTTGGGATTTGCGTTTGAACTATAAAAGGTAGTAGGTTATAGATTGTGGTCTTAGTGATTGTTACACGCGTTTCGAGCGCTCGTATATAAATGACGAAATCGTGATTTTAATCCTAATGCCTAATACCTAAATACCTGCTCCCTAACATTTTTCCTATCTTTTGCGCATCATGAAAAATATTCTTGTTGTTTGTACTGGTAACATCTGCCGTAGTCCGACAGGGGAGTACCTCCTGAAAAAGGAACTCGGGCCGGATTTTAATGTGATGAGTGCTGGTCTTGGTGCATTGGTTGATAATCCTGCACATGAAATTGCTCAGAAAATTGCCATGCAGCATGGTGTGGATATGAGTGCCCATAGGGCTCGCCAAATTAATTTGGACATCCTGAAATGGGCAGACTTGATCTTGGTGATGGAAAACGGACATAAGAGGGAACTTTTGCATAAGTATCCCTGGCTAGAGGGTAAGGTTTTCCGCTATGGTGAATCTCACCAGGTGGATATCCCTGACCCGTATAGACGTCCAGAAAATGCATTTGTGTTGGCCTGGAATTTTATTTCTAAGCTGACGCCTTATTGGGTTGAAAAAATTAGGCAAAGTGAAGCCAAATAAATAAGAAAGGAAAAGTATGAAAAAAATTGGTATAGCTCTTTGTGGTGTAGCCGCTGCAATCTTGAGTGGTTGTGCTGCTGGACCTCAAATGCGTATGGATGTTCCTTCGGATTCCACAACATACAATGGAATCTCGTTCAAGCTTCATTCCATTGAGAAGGGAGATATGGGTGAACCTGTGGCGGCTCCTGTAAATCCTCAAGACGGTAATTTGGCCGATCTCATGGTGGATTCTCTCCCGGACTTGGAATATAGGATTGGACCGTTGGATATGGTTCAGGTAGTTGTTTGGGAACATCCAGAACTCACGTCTCCGATGGGTCAGTACCAGCCGGCCGGCCAGAAGGTGACGACCGATGGCAAGTTGTTCTATCCGTATGCAGGCGTGATTCAGGCCGCTGGTCTTACCGCCCAGGAACTCCGTCTTGAAATCACAAAGCGTCTTTCGGACAAGATTTTGAACGACCCTCAGGTGGATGTCCGTGTGACGGGTTATCACAGCCGCAAGGCTTTGGTGACGGGAGCAGTGAATAAACCCGGTTATGTGAAGTTTGACGAGAATCCGATGACGATTCCCGATGTCATTGCTGAAGTGGGCGGGTTTAACGAAAAGGCTGATCCTGCGTTTGTTCAACTCCGCCGTGGTGACAAGGTCTATAATATTGATTACGTCCGTGCATTCAAGGAGAACGTTCCTATCGAGCGCATCCTCGTGAAACCGGGTGACCAATTGTTTGTCCCGTTGAGGGCCGATACCGAAAGGGATAGGAAGGTCTATGTTCTCGGTGAAGTGCTGAGGAGCGGGGTTGTCCGCATGGACAATTACTTGACATTGGCAGAAGCCCTTGCTGCCGCTGGTGGTGTGAATGCCGTGAACGCCTCGTCGAGAGATATTTATGTTATCAGAAATACGGCTCCTGACAAAATCGATATTTATCAGCTGAATGCGAAGAACGCGATGGCCCTTGCTATGGCAGACCGCTTTGAAATGAATCCGCGCGATATCGTGTATGTCGATGCTTCTGGCCTTGCAACATGGAACCGTATCCTTGGTTTGATTACGCCGACGCTCAATGCTACAGTTAATACCGGTCATAATGCTGTTAACATGATGTACTACATCCAGCAATTCCATAACACACAATGGAAGTAATCGGAAATAGGGTGACGCTATGATTAACTTGATTCTGTGCGGTGGCAGCGGTACGCGCCTTTGGCCGATTAGCCGCTCCCTCATGCCGAAACAGTTCGCCCGTCTTTTTGACGGAGCGTCCCTGTTCCAGCGTACCGTAAAGACAAATTCACGTATTTGCAGCGCGCAGTACATTGTCAGTAATGCAGAACAGTATTTCTTGGCAAAGGACCAACTTGAAGAAGTCGGTGCGACACATGCTCGTTTCCTCTTGGAACCGGTGGGTCGCAATACGGCTCCGGCAATCGCTCTTGCGTGCCTCGGTCTCAACCCGGATGATGTTGTTCTTGTTTCGCCATCCGACCATGTGATTCGCAAAGCTGATGCTTACGAAGAATGCTTGCGCAAGGCCGAAGAATTTGCTACAAAAGGATTCTTGGTCACGTTCGGCATTACTCCGACAGGCCCGGAAACGGGTTACGGCTACATCGAAGCGAACGGCGAAGATGTCAAGCGCTTTGTCGAAAAACCGGACTTGGAAACCGCCAAGAAGTACGTCGCTTCTGGAAGGTTCTTCTGGAACAGCGGAATCTTCTGCTTTAAGGCTTCGACGTTCCTTGATGAGCTAGCGAAGTTTTCTCCGGACATTCTGTCTGCGGCGAAGGTTGCGTTTGCGAATGCCAAGAAAGAAAACAAGGGTGCTCTTGTCCGTGTCGATCATGACGACATGATGAACATTCCTTCGAACTCGATTGACTATGCCGTGATGGAAAAGTCTTCCAAGGTGAAGGTTGTTCCGAGTGATATCGGCTGGTCCGATCTTGGCGCATTCGACTCTCTCTATGGCGAATACGACCACGATGAAAATGGCAATAACCTAAACGCAAAGCACTTGGCCGTTGGTTCTAAGAACTCTCTTGTTCTCGGTAGCCAGCGTCAGATTTGTACAATCGACCTCGACAACATGCTGATAGTCGATACGCCGGATGCTCTCTTGGTCGCTCCACTTGCGAGTAGCCAGAAGGTGAAGAAGGTTGTTGACGAGCTCAAGGCTCAAGGTTCCGATTTGCCGACGGTTCCACAGACGGTCAATCGTCCGTGGGGTACATACTCCGTACTTGAATCGTCGGACCGTTACAAGATGAAGCGCATTGTCGTGCGTCCGGGCGAACGCCTTTCGTTGCAGAAGCATTTGCACCGTTCGGAACACTGGGTTGTTGTTAGCGGTACTGCAACATGCACTGTTGGCGACAAAGTGTTCTATGTGCGTCCGAACGAATCGACGTACATTCCTTCGGGAACGGTTCACCGCTTGCAGAACGAAGGCAAGCTCCCGCTCGTGATAGTTGAAGTCCAGGTCGGCGAATACACCGGCGAAGACGACATTATCCGCATGCAGGACGACTACAAGCGTTCGTAATACGTCATCCTGAACCCGTAAGGGTGAAGGATCCAGTGAAGGTCTTTTCGCATTTTCATCCCGGCCATTGTGCCGGGTTTTCTTTTTACAAACAAAAAAAGACGGATTCAATCCGCCTTTTTCTCTCGTCTTTCGTCTATAGCCCGCTTTAGCGGGCGTTCTTTCGTCTAACCTAGAACTGGCTGAGGAATCTCTGGTCGTTGGCCGTCAAAAGTCCGATTTCCGGAATTTCGTGGCGGAGCATGGCGATACGGTCAAGACCGAAACCGAATGCGAAACCAGTAAACTTTTCGGAATCAATGCCGCAGTTCTTGAACACGTTCGGATCAACAGAACCGCAGCCGCCGATTTCCATCCAGCCCGTGCCCTTGCAACGGCGGCAGCCCTTGCCACCGCAGAACACGCAGCTCACGTCCATTTCTGCAGACGGTTCCGTGAACGGGAAGAAGCTCGGACGGAAGCGCGTCTTGACGCCTGCGCCAAAGAGTTTGTTCATGAATACCTGGAGCACGCCCTTGAGGTCGGCGAAGCTGATGTTTTCGTCAACGACAAGACCTTCGCATTGCTGGAACATCGGAGCGTGGGTCGCATCGTTATCGACGCGGAACACGTGGCCCGGAGCAATCATGCGGAAAGGCGGCTTGTGCGTTTCCATGTAGTGAATCTGTGTGCCCGACGTGTGCGTACGGAGCATGACCTTGTTATCGACATAGAACGTGTCTTGCATGTCGCGGCTCGGATGGTCGGGCGGAGTGTTGAGCGCTTCGAAGTTGTACCAATCCGTTTCGATGTCGCGACCGAAATCTACATCAAAACCCATCTGCGCAAAGAAGTCGATGATTTCTTCGCGGACGTCGTACAGCGGGTGCGTCGAACCGGCAGCGATGCCAGCGCCCGGGAGCGTGATATCGACCGCGCCGCTGGCGAGCTTTTTCTGGAGAGCGGCTTCGTTTGCGGTTTCGATAGCCTTGTCGATTGCTTCGGAAACGGCAACCTTCAGTTCGTTCACGAGCTTACCGTAAGCAGGACGTTCTTCGGCAGAAAGAGAACCCATCTGCTTCATGAGGTCGGTGACTGCGCCCTTTTTTCCAAGGTACTTGACGCGAAGATTGTTGACTGCTTCTTGATTGGTAAGGTCGGTTTGTGCAAGTTCTGCATCAAACGCCTGTTTGACATTGTTAATAGATTCACTCATAGTACGGCGAAATTTAGAAAAAACGCAGACTCTTTGCACGAGTTTCGCCTAAAAAATGGCTAAAAGGTCAAGAATTGGCTTTGCTTTTCTGCGCCAACCCGCTTGCTAACCCGTAAATAAAGGTATATTCAGAAAGTAAATGTTATAAGGGCTTTTTTAGAACCAAGGAGAAAATAAAAACAAATGCTTTTGGAAAAAATATTTGCAGCATTAACATTATTTGCAGTTGCAAACGCAATAGCTGCAGACCAACAATTTACGCCGCAATATGTCGATTTAGGATTGCCTTCGGGCACGCTATGGGCGACCAGTAACGTTGGTGCCGACAAGCCCGAAGGACTTGGTGACTATTTCGCCTGGGGCGAAACCAAACCCAAAACCGTCTATGAATGGTCGTCGTACGCATACATGAACGATGCTAAGATGGATGGCAGAGCAGGTGCGAAAAAAGGACCCGACTGGTACAACATCAATAAATACACTTTTGACGACGAACTGAAGGGCGCTATATGGTATTCGGGCGTAACATTCGTTGGCGACAACAAGAAAACTCTCGAAACTGCCGACGATGCCGCAGTAGCCAACTGGGGCGGGGACTGGGCTATGCCTACAGCCGACGATTGGAACGAGTTGATAAGCAACTGCTACATTGCACATACCGACAACTACAGCGGCAAAAGTGGCTGGATTGTGTATAAGGCTAAAGCCGAAGCCGACAAAGGAAAAACCGATGGCACTCCATCGGCCTCATATTCTACCGCCGACATGCATATTTTCCTTCCTGCCGCTGGCTACAGGAACGCCTCAGCCAGCATTCAAAGCGCATCGGAATGCCTTTATTGGTCGTCATCGTTATCGGAATACAACACGCAGAATGCACAATCTTTTGAAATTGACAGTAGAAATGGTGCTCGTGTGGAAACAACCTTTAGCCGTGATTATGGAATGACAGTCCGTCCGGTTTGTCCGCGTTCGGGCAATACCAATGGTCACGATGCCGTTGATTTGGGTTTGCCAAGCGGCAAAATGTGGGCGACGAGCAATGTTGGAGCAAAAACACCGCAAGCCGCGGGCAACTACTATATGTGGGGAATGACCACCATACCAAAACAAAAGGTTTATGCTTTTGCCACATACAAGCATATGCTGCCGGGCTGGGAAAAGATTATGGACAAGGAATTTGTAAATCAATTCCAAAAGCACATATTCATAAATAAGTATCAAATTCCAGATGAAAACTGTGGCGGGACCTGGTTCAAATGGAAGGGAAATTCGTGGCAGTTTCTTGGCGATGGCAAGAAAACTCTCGATGCAGCTGACGATATCGCTACTGCCAACTGGGGCGGCAAATGGCGTATGCCGACACAAAAAGAGTGGGAGGAACTGTATAAAAACTGCTACAGCGTATGGACTGAAAACTACAACGGTACAGGCGTGAATGGCTGGGTGTTTTACAAGGCTAAAGCAGCCGCCAACAAAAATAAGCGAGCCTATCAAGGACAAACGCCATTGGCTACGTATTCTTTGTCAGACACGCATATTTTCCTGCCCGCTTCAGGCTATTGGTGGGACAACATCAACGATAGGGGTAAGAAATGCTACTATTGGTTATCGAATCTTAGCCGCACAGCGTCGCGCTCAGCAAATGGTATCTGTATCGGCCCCAAATCGTCTAATTTTGCAGGCGAAAGCGGTGGCACACGCTTTATGGGATACACGGTTCGCCCGGTACTCGACAAGAAAAATGCCAACTCGTCCATACCTCAAGTAAAAGCCCCCAAATATTATAAGATAACCGTCGTCCAACCAGAGAACGGCACGATAGAATCGAGAAACGAGAATCTGGACCTTTCAAAACCAGTGAAAGAGGGTACAAAGTTGAAGTTCTGGTCCCGCCCTGCTACCGGATACACAAACTATTCTGAAACTTGGAAAGGCACCCCCTGCGATGATTTAGGAACATTCATAGTCACAGGCGACGCCACAGTGACTTGTAAGTTCAAACCGAAAAACGCACCAGCTCAGACTGTGACAACCACCACAACAACGGCTGAAACAGAAAAAGCCACTGCAAGCGAAAAAACGGAAATCACGAAAAAGAAGAAAAACGGCTTTTTCAGGTCACTTCTCGGGAAATAGAGTAGGAAAAGCCCCAAAAGGGCTTTTTTTTTGCGTTTTTCGGGTGATACCTAGCACGCTGAAAAAATTTTTTTTCATTTTACATTCAAAAAACTTATTTTTAATAGTAAAAAACGACGTGGTGTAGAGGCAATGAAATGATTTTTTGGGGTTCTAGAAAAAAAGAAGGTTTTACCCTCATGGAGCTTATGGTCTATATAGCTCTGCTTGGGGGTATTGTCCTCATTGCCGGCCAGGCGTTCAGTGACAGTACCAAGATGCGTGTCCGTACGCAGAACATGTTGCAGGCTTCCGAAGTTGCGGAGAGCGTCGCTAATTTAATCAAGGACGATATTGCGCAGATAGGGGCTAAAAGCTCGATGGAAGATGAAGCGTCTGGTCTAGGTGCTCAATATGGGAACAAATTCAGTGGCATTCACACAGATTTGTACATGGATCCTGGCGATGGGGATTCATCCTCTTTTTCTATAACAACAAAGGACGGTTTTGACAGCCTTACCATTCGCCGTTTACGTTACGACGATTGTGGTTTTTTCTTAGCCAAGGAACAAATTGCTTGGTATGTTCGAAATGGAACGCTGTTGCGTAAATGCAAATTTCTGCCCAACAAAATGGCGCTGATAGACGAAAACGGAGATCTTGTTTTAGACGGAGGGAACCCAGTCTTTGTGGACATTCCTTTGACAGCTCATGATGCGAGTTGCAAATCGACCATTCCCGCTGATGATCCGTGTAGGGATTCGACAGAAGTGGAGATTGCAGAGGGTGTGAGTACATTTACGGTTGTACCGGGAAAACCCGGTGTTGTGGGGGATGATATCCAGCTCTTCCCGGCAGCAGGTGTAGCAGAGTTTAGACTAGTGGCTCGAATTGATGGTGATCGTGTATCGCCTGTTGTTTCTAACGAAATAGGGGAAATCAATAAGGGCGGGAATACGCAAACCTTGACCAACTTTTACCAGAACTACGACCAAATAAATGAAAAAATAAAAGAAGCCGGACAAAAAGTCAATGAGGTTATCGCTATTCGTAACGAGACAACTACGATAACATCTTGGAAGTCATTGTGCAGTCAAGAAGGCAACCATTTTACTTTTAAACCTGGCGAACAATATGAGATTTCATTTGAAATATCTTCTCCGGGCGCAAATGATGACAAAAGTAAAATGTTCGTTCCTGGAGTGGATTACATGTCTGTCGGCTTTAGAGATAAAGAATCCGGCAATTTACCCGAAGTGGATGGTGCCGTGCAAGTGAACAACTTTTCTTTTTTCCCGCCGATGGGATTAAATGGCGAGGGTGGTGGCCCTGGTCGTTCCATGCGCTTCTCCGTTGCGAAAAAAGTTGAAAATGTATGCCTTGCTTTCACCTTTGCCTGTTATTCTCCGCTTGTATCACAAGGAAAAGTTTCTATTACAAATTTAAAATTGACAAAAATACCTAGCGCAAACTATAGCTTTGAATATTATGATTTCAATGCGCACAAACATGACAAGCAAAACGTGAAGGCATTTCTGCTGAAGTTGGATGTTAAACGCAATGGTGAATCCGGACATGTTGAAGTTGTTGTTCCGGCGCCGAGTAACGGTCCCCACGACTAGGAGGATTTATGTTGAATAACAAAAGAAATCTTCATTTAAAAAACGGTGTGTCACTTGTCACCGTGTTGTTGTTTATGCTCGTAGCGACAATTGCGGCAACGGCTACATACAAGTTACTTACAAGTGGAGGGCTTTCTAGCGCAAGTAGAATGAAACAACAAGAAGCTCACCAGAGTGCTCTCGCCGGTATCGAAAACACCCGTATGTGGATGACGTTCCACGCCAATGATGTAGGTGCTTTGATAAAGGCTTTTATCGAAGGTGGCAACAAACCGATAAACCTTGATGCAAGAGTCCGCCAGTGGCAACGCGCAAAGCAAGATTACCATGTTTGGCTTACCGGTGTAAATACAGAAAAAAGCACGTATAAATTAAAAATTCTGTCGTCTGGCGTTTCACAGGTTCTAGGGAATACAGATGATGCAAATACCACCGTTGCCACATGGAATGAAACAGCTATCTTTAACGTTGATGGTCTCTATCAGGTGAGGCTGCTCCGTGAAGAACCTGTCGTAGAAGAAGTTGTGGCGTCTATCCCGTTCAAGTATAATTACTTTGGCGGTTCAACGCAATCTCAGGGACACATAAAGGCTTATTCCCTTTTGATTAATGGAGATTTGTTTGGTTCCAACCCTCCATATACAGAGGATAATCTTATTGTTACGGGAGACGTTCATATAACGGGTAATTCCATCGGTGCTGGGGGCACGGCTTGCATTGGAGGCAACATCAGTGCAGATAACGGTGTGTTTGGTAATGATTTTTATATCGCTGGAAACGCAGAAAAAGGATTTACGTTCCCGGCGGCATCTGAGGCGGCCGGACTTGCCAGGGCGTATCTTACGGGAAACGTGTATATCGAAGGAGACCTTGAGAAACCCAATCCGGGAGATCAAAAATTCCAGAAAAACCTGACTCTTAATGGTAAATGGGAAACAAACCTTGGTGCTCACGAATCTCAGGTAGCCGGGAATCTTTGCTTAGGACCTGATGCTAAAGTTGTTATTGATAAGAAAAACGCTGTTCGTAAATTTATAGTTGGTGGAAATGTTTGGGCTGAATCGACATTCCCTATAAGAGTACAAGGGCCCGGAAATAATGAGTTCGAAAAAAACGAAGCTGAATATGACCACATTATTCTAGGGAATAAACCCGAATCTAGAATTTATATCAAGAGTGCCCATTCTAGAGAAGAATACGAAGCTCTAGTGAATGATAGAACGTTTGTTGAATCGAAGAATTATTACAAAGGAACCTCCAATAGTGCTTATGGTATGGGCGCTGCGAAATGGGGCGACAAAACGACACGTGTGTATAAAGAGCTCCCCCCTCATTTAAAAAACAAAGATGATGCCTACTATCTTTATTATTACGGTGGCCTGGGGCAAGACGTGGACTACGTCGTGTCGCGCACTGGTGGCTGGGGCATGGGCTTTGGCGGTACGACTTATTATGCAAGTTATTATGTCGGCAATCAACCATTTTATATTCCAGCGACCTTCGCTACTGGAGAAAAAATCAACACCTTAAACATGAGTGGTAATACTCCCATTGGTTCCCCGTATTGCAAGGCGACTCCCGATAAATGGCGCCCGGAATGTAATGTTTCCCCGTGGTTTCAATCCAAGGGAAACGTATATAGAAACTTTACTTCTGCACAAAAAAATTTTGAATGTGCTGAATCCGTCAAGGCTCATTGCGATTCAGTTTGGAAAAAAACACCGAATGCTGGGTGTCCTCATGAAGGGACGTCTACCGTGAATAATTGGGGACGTGGGGGAAAAACCGATTACAAGGTGGATGATATTCTTGTCACCGCTTACAATAAATTTGAAGTCTATGCAAACAGAGGATGTAGAGATGTTACCCAATGGGGTAGTACCATGTCCGATAGGTTGAACAGGTGTTATCGTGATAACACGAGTAATCCGCAACGCGCCAAAGATAGTCTTTATAATGGTTATCAGGTTGTTAAGGTTAAGAAAAATTGGAAGGTAGACCCCAAAACTCCGTTAAAGGGCAAATTCATTATCATCGTTACTCAGCCGATGGGCCAACAGAGTCTGCCGCCAACGACAACGGATTCTTATGTGTTTCTCTATCTGACTGAGGGAACTGGACATGGCGGAGGAAATACATACACGCTTCAACCTGCCGTTCCTAATGGCACGTATAATTATTTTATCTATACTCCGAAAGATATTGATGGTCTAATGTTTAATGATGAGGTTTTCAGTGGTTCCATTTATGCAAAGGCTGCCACTTGTGCAAAAGTGGGCGATATCAAGACTCGTCAAATGGTTTTCAATGAATCCATGATGAACGATTTGTCGGCAAACGCTGTCGTTTGCCCTGCCGCAAAGGCAACAGAAGAATCTTGTGGAGGACCCGTCGGTTCATCCAGTTCTGCTGCGGCAGAAGAGTCATCTGCTTCCGCGGATTCTGGTACTGGTTCCGGTTCTACTACGTCCGAATTCGATTCCTACTATATTTCGATGGCTCCACAACTGAGTGTAAGACTTGAATCCCAGGGCAAGAGCAAGGAACCTGTTCCTGAAGCCGATGGGAGTGGTGTGACGGTACTCAATCCATCGTTTATCGTGCTTCCTCGTATTATTTATTTGCCAAGTGATCCTTTTGGTAGTTTGACGGATTACTATAATGTTCAACCCCTCAACGGCTCCACATTGAAAAAATCGGAGGTGGAGAATAATGTAACTTGCTCGGGACCAGGAACCTTGGAAACATCAAGTAAACTCTATACAGCGGGAGGAAGTAAACTCACTCAGGGGCTCTATACCTGTACGGCCAAAGCGACAGGTTATTCTGATGTTCCGTTCTGGGTCTATGTTGGGGATGATTCTCGAGCGACTCCATGGGTATCATTTAAGTCAGATGCTTCTGGAGTTATGGGTGCTAACGATTACAGAGAAATTAAAATTTCTGTTCCGGCACATGCTGGTCAAATCACCGTAAATTTTTTCTGTCCTGAAGTTGATAATGAAGGTTGGTCTTATACCTTGGGAACTGGCGTAACGCGCGAGGGGTCAATGTGCCAGTTGAAATTGAACGCAAGTTCTGGAACGACTGAACCCACGGTAGCGGCGGTAACAACAACGGATGCGGTGGATGGCGCCCTTGTATTCCAGTTACTCGCAGGTGATGGCTACCTTCCTGGAACTCCTTCTTCGGCGGAACTTTACCTTGCATCAAGTGCTCTGTTGAATCGCGAAGAGGCTACAATTGATGACCTCAATGATGTTTGCGGAGATAGTCCAGACTGTCCTACGAACAAAACAAACTGGCCGGACTGTGATATTTATGGAGAGTGGGTACAACCGTCAGGAACATCATTCGCCAACCAAATTGTCAATTCCTCGTGGAGTATTATGGTGGGCAATTCTATTCCTATTACTTTAACTGAAGTTGGTAATAATACTGACGATTGCGTGGTGATTATTCCTACATCTAGCAATTCCATTGCCGCTGGAGGCGTAAAGGCCAATCAGTCCTATAGTTTGCGCGCTAGTGCAAAGGTCAAGGCTAGAACATTTACGGTTGGGTTTAAGGGAGAGGTTGGAAATAATCATTATCCAGAAATAAAAGTAACTGTCGGAGCCTCCTCTGGCCGCAGAGAATTTACATGTAGCTATGATAAAAATGCTGAAACAACTGAAAATAATGAAAAGGTGATGAAGTGTACGATTCCCATTTTTAAGGGCGATACGGTGACTGTTGCGTTAGATTCGTTGAAAACAACCGATAACGAAAATTTCAGTTTTTGGAAGTGTTCTGGAGTTGATTGTCCGACAACGGATGAAACCGTTTCTAGTAAGAAATTTGGAACGTTTACTGTTACGGGTAATGAAAACGTTTTGCTAGCTGTCTTTGGCGAAGCTGACAGGCATTGTTTCTTTGATGAATTTAAGAATTCTAGTGTTGAATGCGAAAATAATGTAATATACTGTATAGACAAGTGCGGTAATGATGCTACGTCCGTGTGTTCTAGTGCTGAAGTAACTGGTATTTATACACAGGCCAGGTGGCATTTGATTTCCGGTGAACTTTCTCGAATAGTTACGGGATCGAGTGGCGAAATTCATATAGATAAATCGTCTATCAAGAAAAAGAAACAATCGGCTCGTGAACCGGTTGTCGTTATGAGTACGGTGAATGCGGGCATTGTGGGTACGTTAAAAGCATTGATTAATGTTCCGCGTGCGACTTCCAGCTATGACAAATCCGCAGTAAACATAAAGAATTCTGGATTCATGCTTCGTGCGAATACCTTTGGAAATGATTATTTTATGCTGAGTTTGTATGAAAATGGCGGTGGCAAACTTGAAGCTCAACTATGGAGGGGTGCGACAACATTGTCATCTGTATTGACGAATGATAATGGTTCCTCTGTTTCCGTGTCCAATTCGAGGATGGTCTTGGTGACGGCAGACGTTACAGCATCAGGAACTGTCGAAGTGAGTGCTGTTGTCGGCAATTACTATGGTGATTCGCCCACGGAATATAAATGCGTATTCGCCCTTTCAGAATTCAATAATACATTGGCTGATGCAATGCATGAGTTTGTTGGATTCAGCCTTGCTGACCCGAATTTTAAAATCTATGGAATTGGCTGGAAGAGCGGAACCTACAATTCTGAATGCCACGACACTTACCCGACTGTCAAATGCTCGTTTGCCGCCGTTGCAACAGATGGCGTCATCAAGACAGGAGTGAATGTAGAACCTTGGTTAGGCTATTCAGGATGGTTTGATTCGAGAGGATGTTCTCCGCTGTATTATTATTATAATGGTAATGATGCTTGTGGTTCTCCCGGTGAATCGGGCGCGACGTGCTATGATGGATATTATAATTTTAGCGAAACTGGTGCAGGACAGCATGGTTATACTGAAGGTGATAAGGATATAAAAACAGCTAAAGCTTGGTTAAATTGCACAAATACGAATGATGAGTTCGAACGTTTTTGGGGAATCTCTACAGGAGATGCACGAGCTCACTGCGGTGCGTTCTGGACGGGAGATTTTTCGGATTGTTCTCAACATGAAGATTTGTTTAATGGCTCTAGAACTCTAAGTTCTGGTTTGGAAGAAACCATTGTTCTCAATTCTAAGCTAAACCTTAGGGCGGCGACTCTTCATATAACGCTTGATAATCCTAATCACAATGAGGTTGAAATTTGGCTTGTGAGCGAAACAGCCAATTGGGGCGAAAACGACCACGAAAGTCATTCTGTTCAAATGAATGGATCTACTGGAATGTTTGATGTCGTGCAGGAATTTGCAGCGGACCTAAACGGTTTTGATCCTCAGAACGTAAAGCAGATTGTGCTGAAAAACCATGGCATATCAGAAGTCTCTTTAAAATCGATTACGAGTACTTGTGCAAAAGCTGTTGGTATAGGTTATTGCAGGGCAGAATACGATGGAAATAGTTGGAAAGTAACGGCGCAGATAACGAACAAAGATCGGGTTTCTAATTTACAGGTTGCTGCAACTGTAGAAGGTAGTTCGCATACGCTGGATGCGTCCGGCGATAACGGCATCTTGTGGAATGGCGATATTGCACAACTTGACATTCCTGATGATCAAGTTTATATTACAGATCATCATGGTAAGCATTATTATTTCAATGCTACGATTACTGGTAACGGAGCTACTATTACGAAGTCGTGTTCGGTTACTCCTGATCCGATTGGTTCAATTGAAAGAACATGCTATGTGCCGGTTAATTCCATTGCGAGTGGAGCCCCGTACCCGCAGTTCTTTGTGGACTTTAATGGATGTACTGGTGCTGGTTGTGCTTATGCACTCTATCTTGATAATGGCGGCCAACCGTTCGCGACTGGCTCGGGAACGTCTGTTCGTCTTTCTGCGACCGGAAAACCTGTTTGTGATGAAACCGACGGTTGTATGCATACCTATACAGTAAAGAGTCCAGATAAAAAGTTTGAAGATTGTAGTGCTACATTCAAGGTGTTGAGAAATCAAGAAGAAGCTCCGCCAACGGTGACTTGTGGATTATCGACAAATGATTATGGTTCCTATAATGGGAGTTTCTTTACTACAGACGATGTTTATTTTTGGGCGAGAAATAGCGAAAGTGTGGGGGCTACCTATGCAATGGATTTGCGTGAAAATGGAACCTCGGTTAGAACAGGAACGCTGAATAGTTGGTCGAATCATTCTGTGATAAGTTTGGGAAAACTTTCTGCAGCAACTCATTCGTATGAACTGTTCGTGAAAGGAGAGAAAGTTTGTGACGCTAGTGCTACTGTTAGAGATATAGGTCTAAATTGTTCTGTCAGCAGTACGACAATTAACAAGGGCGAGCCTGTTACATTCAAGGTCTCTTGGGTCGATGGAATGACAGGGGAACCGTCCGATTGCTCTATGAGCGGTAGTGGAGTCCCGTCTGGAGGTAATTGCCATCATTTGTGGAATTTTAATCGGGATATAACGGTGACTCCAACAGCGACGGGTAATCAAAATTATTCGTACTCCGTAAAATGGAATAATAATGGTACAACGTCAGATGCTTTGTCATGCAGTTGGACTGTAAAAGTTAATGAATCCGCTCCGACATTCAATTGTAAGAGCAATATGAAAGCTGTAATTGGGGAAAGTGACAATGTTACAATAGGCTTGGATAATGTGACAGGCTGTAACGAAGGCGGAATTTACTGTACCTATAGTATTACAGGTGATGGAAGCATTAATGAATATGGCGAAGGGTATTCTTCTGGTAATTTACCCTCGTTTACAGATGAAAAAACGTCTTCAGGAAACAAATCTTACACAGTTCGTTTGACTAATTCTGTTGATTACGCCGAGAAAACATGTACGGTGGCGTTTGCTCAGAAATCTAATTGCCATTGTACGTGCCGTTCGGGATGTGATAACTTAAGTACTGCGTCTCAGATTGAAGGACAACAGAATTCTAAGCACTGCTTGTTTGCAACGACGATTACAGAAATAAATGAAAACTACGGTAAACATGAAATTTTGGTTAACGGTCAAAGACCGGGATATTGCTCTAATAATGATAATAATAACCGTTGTTCCGATAAACTTGCGTCGCTTGAAAAAGTTGATGGAGGCTATTATATAGAGACTCCTGCGACTTCAGGAAATGATGCTTGGCTTAGAGTGACGGTGGGCGGCTCGAGAACTCCCAATTGCGGAGGAGGCAGTGAAATCGAGTCTAGTTCCAGTACGGAAACATCGTCAGGATCCAGCGAAACTCCAGATGTGACAATTACAAAATCAGGGGATAAATTTGGCTTTACTTCAAATGGGGATTATACAATCTTGGTTAATCCTACCACCTCCAGTACTTGCGCCGTTAGTTGTAATGGTGATGGGAGTAAAGTGACGATGTCTGTGATAGGGACTTCATATAGTAGTGGTCCTGATTGGTATGTTTATTTTAGTCTGCCTTGTCAAAATGGGGATATTATTAATCTTCGAGTCACCGGTGCTGTAAAAGACTGTATGGTACAGTGGTAGTAAATAGAATCTTTTAAGTAAAAGCTCCTCCTGTCGGGGAGCTTTTTCGTATAAATTGAAAGCCACCAATTATTGAGCTGGTGGCTTTTGTAAAAGCATTTTTCTTGGCTTATTTCACTGTGAACGTAGCTTGCGAGTTCCGCAGTTCAAGCACTTTTTCCATGGAAAGGTGCGAGTACTTGACGATTTCCTCGATAGGCTTATTGTCCGCGAGCATGTCGAGAGCTGTTTCAATACGTTCCTGTTCACGACCTTCCGCACGAGCTTTTTCACGGGCTCGTATTTTGTACAATGCCAGACGATCCAATTCCTCTTCAGTCCATACCATATCGTTTGCCTGATTCATGATGAGCCTTTCCGAAGCGCGATTCACCAGAAGTCTGCGGTCCTCGGCAGTCTGTAATTTGACACGTAAGTATTCGCCAACTTGATGTGATTGCGCCTTTCGTCTTAAATGCCTATTTGATGGCGAGCATCGCTGAAATGACGTCGTCAGGGATGTTCTGCGAACGGAGATATTCGGCCCTCTGGCTGTCACGAGCGGCGTTCGCGGCCTCGTTTTTGGCATCACTAGCGGCTTTGCCTTTGAGGTAGTATTCGGCTTCAATCGCCTCACGTACATGGATGTCGTCTGACATTTGAGCCTCCATAGTTTTTAAAAAGTCCTGCTTCACGCGACTCACGCGCAAGCGTTCAATCGCATCCGAAAATATCGGGTCGTCTGATTTCGGTAGGTCAACTACAATATACCTATTTTTCGAGAAACGTGGTTGAGCCTTATGTATTGCTCCTTGAGACCCGTGCGAAAACGTCGTTGCGGACGCCTTTGAACAAAGCTTCGTAACTTAGGACTGCTTCTGGGATTGGCGTTTCGAGATGGTCGATTTTGATGCCGAGCAAATACTCGATGAAAAGTTGTGCGATATGCTTGTTGCTAAAAACAAGGCCGGACATAACCGGGTCGGTGATGTCAAGCGTTGTTGAAGGGCCGGTTGACAAACTTGCTGAATGGGGGAGGCAAACTGCGTTAGGTCCGTAGAACTTATTTGATGTATTTTGGTCGCGGAACGTTGATTTTATACGGCTTTAGGTTTCTTGAAGAACGCTTCTGCTTCTGCATGCTTACGCTTCCATTCCGGTGGAATAGTGAACGAACCGACTGTATCCGGCATTTTCGCCCTAAAAAAATGCCTTCCGTAGGAGGCTAGTCCCTGAAAGAAATCAGGGCGATGCATAAAGCAACAATGGCATTGAAATACGTTAATGTCAAGAAGACGCATTGTGCTGTATGCGTAAAAATCAATCACCAGATTGACAAATGGAATGCTTTTCTTTGAAAGTAAACTTTTTTAAACTATTTTTGATAAAATTGACGTGATTTTCGTCACAAATTCGACCTTATATATTCCAAGTTGGAGTATAAAAAACAGAAGAAAGATGCTTTTCCGTAAAAAAATATCTATACTTAAACCATCGAAATTTGGCCTATAATCGCGTTTTTTGACGGAAAAAGTGCCTTTTGTCACAGAAAACACCTGTCCATGACGCAAATATGACAAAAGCTTGACAAAAGTATTGCTTTTCGAAAAAAAAGTGATTATATTACCTAATGTAAACGAGCGGTAACGCTCACAACAAGAATGTGTAACTAAAACAAGGAGATACACTATGAAGAAGCAAGGTTTTACCCTTATTGAATTGATGGTCGTGATCGTGATCATGGGCATCCTCGCCGCCGTCGCAGTTCCGAAACTCTTCGGCATGATTGCTAAGTCCAAGGCCTCCGAAGTTGCCCCGGCAGCAGGAACCTTCATCAAGTTGCAGGAAGCTTATGCTGCAGAAAAGAATGATGTTGGCACGTGGCCTGCGATTGGCTACAAGGGACCGGGTTCTCAGGCCGCAGGTGGATCTTCTAGTAAAACGGGAACATTTGGGTATGCGGGGTCATCGGCAGGTGCGTGGCAAGCTACTGCGTTTGTCGCTTTGAATGATTGCGTTAATGGAACATGGTCTGTTTCAACTCAATATGTCAATGGCTCTATTACAACATCGGTCTCCACTTCTGATGAAGATAAATGTGTGACTCCGTTGATGCCTAATTACTGCAAACTTGCAACTTCGGGTTCTTGCACGACGGCTGCATCTACAACTTCTAACTAAATTTTTAGCTAATGTAAGAAAAACTCTCCTCAATATGAGGAGAGTTTTTTGTATAATCCCCCCCCTAAAAAGGGAGGTTTGCACAACTCTTATATAATTTCGCGTCATTTTGAAAAATGAATATTGTTTGTTAAATTTAATTCGTATATGTATATGGATAACCGTTTTGATGAAAAAGGACAACTTGCTGATAGACCAGTAGTAGTTGCCATTGCTATAAATTTTTTCATTTTGTTAGTCTGTCTGCTTTTTGGTGGAAAATTCTATTTGGGTATAGCAGATGATTACTTTATGGCCCGTGTCTTGGAGGGTGCATATGGAAATTCGTATAATGTTCGCATGACGTTTGTAAATGTTCTTTATGGGTACGCATTGTTACCCTTGTATCATTTGTTTCCTAAAATTGGCTGGTATTATATTGGAGAAATCTTTTCTGTTTTTATTTCTTTTACTACGGTGTCCTATGTCATTATAAAGAAAATGGGCCTACAATGGGGAAGCGTTTTCTCATTTTTGCTGGTCGCGTGTTTCGCTAGAGATTTTTACTTGACGATCCAGTTTACTCAGTGCGCTGCTGCACTTGGCGCAGCGGGTATGCTTTTTTTTGTATATAGTCTAGAAAACGGACTTTCACAGAAAAAAAATATTGCCTGGGCCCTTGCTTTGTTGCTGTGGGGATACTGTATGCGCAGTACTGCCTTTTTGATGGGGTTGCCCATATTTGCGTGTGTTATGTTTTTTTATATAAAAAAGGCTATTGCGTGTAAATATAGATTTTTGTTTTGTGCTGTCGCCATTATTTTGTGCTTGTGCGGGGCCAAATACATCAATAGTGCGCATTATGCTGCGCCAGATTACCAAAAATACTTGCGCTTTCAGCCAACTCGCGTCATGTTGGGAGATAAGATAAATTATGATAAAGATGCTGTCTACGATGAAATCGAAGAAAGTGGCGTGTATGGGGAAGATTATTCGTTATTGCTAGATTGGGTGTTCTATGATCCGTATGTATTTGCTCCCGATTCACTAAAGCAAATTACGAATAAAATATCAAAATACACATCCCCTTTAAATAGGGCTACACTGTTGTCTAGAGTCCTTTATCGTTTTGATTGCTCCATTGTTCATCCTTGCTGCTGGGCATTCTGCTTGGCTGGCCTTATTCTTTTGGCTCTTGGTGGGAAGAGGCCTTTTTATGTGTGTGGCGTGCTGGCCATTGTGCTGGCGGAGATGTGCTACCTTATTTATTTGCTTCGTTTGGTGTACCGTGTAGAAATAGGCATATGGTTTTATGCTGCAGTTCTGGCGATTCCGTTGATGAAGGGCTTTCGGTCTATTCCGCGCCGTCCCTTTTTGCTGGTATTAGGTTCTTTGTTTGCTGCATATACAGTATTGTTTTGCTTTACGGGCTCGTACCAGCGCTCTAATGCTAGAGGAGATTTGCAGGCTGTTCCTAGTCAAGAAAAGACTTTGGCAAATTACAAGGCCGTGTTTGAATATATGGATTCCATGCCGAATAATACTGTGTTTGTTGTGCCGATGACTACCTATGGGGCGTTTATCCATTATCGGGAACCTCTCTATTGTTCGGCTCCGGTAGGTAGCATGAAAAGGATTGTTCCGATGGGCTTTTGGCTCCCCTATTTCCCCGATGTTGAAAAATCCTTAAGACAATATGGTGCTGAAAATCCTATGCGCGATGCTGTTAAAGAAAACGTTGTTGTCGTTGCGAATAATGAATTTTTATTAGATTACTTGCATAGGCATTATTATGAAAATGCCAAGGTAGATACGCTTCGCGAAATAGGTGACGTTAAGTTTTTTAAGTATTCGGAAGGTTTAGCTGGTGATTGACTCCAAAGTTGATTATAGTATTACGCTCAACGAGACGAATATAATTAAAGGGATTGCGATATGCGCAATGCTTTGGCATCATCTGTTCCTTGAATGCCATGAATATGGCGAGGCTGTATTTAAACTGGCGTTGACTTGCAAAGTCTGCGTTGCGCTTTTTGTTTATTTATCTGGTTATGGCATGGCGATACAGCTCAAGAACGTTGACTACAAAGTTTTTTTTTCTATGTGCATTGACATCGTAAAGTTTTTAGTCAGAAGGTATTTTAAATTCTATTTGAATTATTGGGTTGTATTTTTTTTAAGTGTCTTTTTAGGATCTTTTATTTTCAGCCGTTCGTTGGAAGTTGCCTATGGGTCTAATTGGCTACTATGCTTTATGCGGGATGCATTTGGGTTTCAAGGCTATAATTCGTATAACATTACATGGTGGTTCAATAGTTTAATTCTTGTCCTTTGGGCGTTTTTCCCGCTACTCTATTGGGCTTTGAAAAGTAAGCTCGTTTGTGTATGGGTTCTTGTTCTAGTTCTATTTGATCCTGGTGGAATCTTGAAGCCTCTAGGCTCTTTGGCTATTTTTTTTCTGCAATATTTAGTTGTGTTTGTATTCGGAATATGTGCCGCAGCGCATGCTGATATAATCAACAAAGTGCTTAATAGGGTGAATGGTTATGTATTCCTTGCGCTGTCTTTGGTTGTAACTATATTATTGCTTTATATGAGAAACCATTATGTTTTATTCTGTTTTTTGGGAATGAGAGGGGACCCGTTTATCGCCTTTTTTCTTTCTCTTACTGTAGTCGGTGCTTGTAGTTTGTGCAAAACGAGAATGTCTGTAATGGCGTATTTGGGCAAACATTCTATGAATATGTATTTAATGCACACCTTTATTTGCGGGTATTTCTTTCGTGAGTTTATATATGGTTTTAAATGCCCGATTTTGATTTTTATCTTATTACTGCTGATTTCTCTGATACTGTCTATTGCTGTTGAATTTTTCAAAAAAAAAATCCATTTTTATGAATTACAACGGAAAGTTTGCCTTTTTTTGGAATAAGTAAAAATAGATTCATGTTCAATACATTATATTTTTGATATGATATTCAAGAAGCCTTTCTTTTTAGCTTTGTGCTTAAATGCGATATTCTTTTTGCTGTATCTGGCTTTTGGTCGGATCCAGCATGGATCGCTTGACGATTATTTTATGTCGAGTGTGTTGACTGGTGCGTATGGAGGCGAATACGATGTCCATATGTATTTTGTTAACTCGGCTTATGGTTATTTTTTGAAGCCGTTCTATTGGCTGTTTCCAAAGGTTGGATGGTATTTTATTTTTGAACTTTTGGGGACTTTTGCTGCATTTACTACATATACCTACGTTTTAATCAAGAAAATGGGTCTTAGGTATGGCGTCCCTTTATCGTTGTTGCTGTTGGCTTCATTTACGCCTGATTTCTATTTCCAGTTGAGCTTTACGCAGTGCGCCACTTCTTATACTGCGGCTGGCTTGTTGCTGTTGTTTTTGGGCGCATCAGAAGATAAAAAAGGATTTCTTGCTTTGGGGGGCTTGTTTCTTGTTGCTGGAAACGTCATGCGACATGGTGGTTTTTTGCTGGGGATGCCGTACCTCGTACTCTTGTTGATTGTGCTGTGGCGAACTAAAAAACTATTCTCGAAAAAATTATTTATCACGTTGATTTTGGTTTTTGCTGCGATTTATGGCCTAAGAATGTATGACAGAAGTTTATTTTCTGAGGGGGATTACAAGTATTATGCGGCATATCAGCCTGTACGTTCTTATTTTGGCGATGGGGAATTTTATGACCGTGAATCGACGTACGACGAATTGGAAGAGCGGGGAATGTCCGGCCCTGATTTTTACCTGTTGAAGTCATGGATGTTCTATGATACGGATGTTTTTGCTATCGACTCTTTGAAAAAGATAATTCAAGTGTCTCAAAATAATTTGTACACGCCGAATTTATTGCGGATGCCTGTAACGTTCTTTTTAGCTGTGTCAAAGGCGCTTACTCGCTGTAATGGCTGGTGCTGGGCTATATTTTGTTTGATTTTAATGTTGATGCGCTCAAAAAAATCAAATTTGTATCCTTGGTTTTCTTTGATTGTTATTGCTGTTTCGATAGGTTATTTGTTGTTAGTTAATCGTCTCGTTTATCATGTGGAATCTGGTGTATGGCTATATGCTGCTGTATGTAGTATTGTTTTTATGTCGTTGGATTTGTTTTGGCAAAATGCAATCTTGCAAAAATGGATGCGTTTTATGCCGATTATTCTATGCGTGTTCGCTATTTTTTTCGCATGTTTTGCTATGACCGATCAATTTATTGTCAAAAATAAAAAGAACTTAATCGAAACTGCTCATATTCCTGTGAATTGGCAACAATTTTTGAACTATGCCGAAAATCATGTTGATGATGTTTTTTTACTTTCTTTTAGTAGCTACAAAACATTAGGTTCTTTCAAGAACCCTCCATATTTGGCCATTCGTCGGGGAAGTTGGCAAAATATTTTTTCATGGGGTTATTGGAACATTCACTTGCCTAGTATGAAACAGGAATTTCTGAAACGAGGTGTGACTAATCCGATAAAAGATATTGTACATGACAATGTGTATTTGATAGAAGACTATAATACGCCTTCGTTATGTGCGTTTTACGAGGATCATTATCACCAAAAGATTAAGGCTGATACGGTAAAAGTTTTTGTTGATTTGATGTTGTTAAAGTATCGCTATGTAAACGACTTGGACGATGCTGGGAGAAAATGATGCGAAAGTGGCAAGTTGTAAATGTTGTAATCTTTCTTGTGCTGATTCTTGCGGTCTCTACTATGGTGTATGTACATGAACGAATGAGCTTTTCTGTTCCTGTTGAAAAGCCTTGGCATCTTCTGCCTTCTGTTCACGAAGATTCCCTGTCTCAGCGTTATTTGGATGAATATAAAATATTGGATAAAAAAGCATTACGCTTACAAGTGTATGATTCTTCTCGTACGAATGTATTCATTTTGGTGGATGCCTGGGGCGTGCCCATACAAGAATCCGTGTTAGAGGAGGAGTTTGCGTATTTTAAAAAGCTTCCGCATACGTTTGCTCTTCATCAACGACTAGGTGCTAGAAATAAGCATGCGGAACGTGTAGAGTTTCGAGATGGTCCAGAAAATAAGATGTACTTGTTTGGCGGAGATTCCTTAGAATATAATCGTTCGGAACTCGTTGACGAAATCGGTTTTAAAAAAACGTTGTTTTGCCAAAATTGCGGAGATGAAGTGATTGTTGCGAAGGTAGATTCCTTGCTCGAAAACGATTCACTTGAGTTTATTGCATGGACTACGCAGAGTTCCCGAGGTGGAAATAAGGATAGCTTGCATAAATCGTTAAAGCTGATAGCGGATTTGACTGCGCGTCATCCCGAAGTCAACTTTGTTGTGCAGGGCTCGCATCGTCCTGTTCTGTGTAGTCCTGAAGTTAGGAACTCGTATAAATTTCATTGGGTGCCGGTGGTAATTCTGAATGGTAAAGAATAAAATAAAGAGAAACGTAAAGACGATATTTCTTGTGGGTATATCGACAGCGCTTATGACGATAACCCCTTATTTGCTGACTTTTGAAAAAGGGCAGGGACTTACTAGAGGTCTGTTTGAATATGGAATTTTTGCAGTACTGCTGTTCTATGCAAGCCTAAGAAAAGTCTTTGGTGAAAAGAAATGGTTTGCGCCTGTATTCTATGTATTGCTGGTTGTGCTCTCATGGATCGATTTGTTGACGATACTGACGGAGAAAAAAAGCGACATTGGCTTTTATGGCCTGATCCCGTTTGTGAGTAGCTTTGTCGCTCTTGCTCTTTTGAAAGATGTCAAGGGAATATCTATACGAAATGTGAATTTGGTTTTGTTCGTTTCTTTTTTTGCTCATTTTGGAGCGATGAGAATTTATCCGGAACAGCCGTTGATGCAATTTTCGATACCTTTGTTCATGGCGCAAAGTCAACAAAGTGTGGATAGAACGTATATCCCAAATTCATTGAAGTTGGTGTATGATGTTGCAAGTTCTGTTTCGATTACTAAAGACAATGTAGATGCTACTCGTAGCAATGTTGTTGTGCTTGTAGAATCTTGGGGAATCCCGATGGATTCAAGCTTGTTTGCAAATGAATTGGCTGTATTTGGAAGCATGTTGAAAAAGCGGGGAATACATGCTAGAACGTTCAGTCGAACCTATACTGCGGAACGAGAAGATTTGTTGGATTCCTCTTGGCGGGATTCTACTGGGCGCAGGGATTCCCTGTTTATGCCTAAACGGTTTGCTGAACTTGGCTACCGCACATCGTTTTTCTTTGGCGGAGATTCCACAATCCAGTGGCGTTATAAGTATGCAAGAAATATTGGATTTGAACAGGTATTTTGGACGGATTCTGTGACAAGTGATGGAATGATGGCTTCAAAGATTGATTCTCTATTGAATGTACCGGTATGTGATTCGTTGGCTGATTCGACGTGTGAAAACTGTCGCTTTATTGCGTGGACTACTCGCGATACGCGCTTCCCTATTAGTGAGAATGCCGTGGAAACGGAACGTCTTTATTACGAACGCCTGTTTGGGACTCTGAGTGTTATTGCAGACTTGGCAACGAAGCACCCTGACGTGCGGTTTGTGGTGCAAGGAGACCATGAACCGATATTGGCTCCTTTGGAATTCCAACAGAAATTCTACCGCCGTTGGGTGCCGTATGTGATTTTAAACTAACTTCTTATTTTTTTATTAACCGAAAGGTAAAATAAAGTTTATATTTCAAGCATGCAGAAGATACCTTTCAATAAGCCTCCTTTTGTAGGGATGGAATTCGACTATGTCAAACAGGCCGTGGAAAGCGGCCGCATTTGTGGCGATGGTACGTTTAACCTCCGGTGCCATGAATGGCTCGAAAAACATACGGGTGCGGTCAAGGCGCTTATGACCACCAGCTGTACGCATGCCCTTGAAATGGCCGCCCGTCTTTGTAATATTGCTCCCGGCGATGAGGTGATTATGCCGTCGTTTACATTCGTGAGCACCGCGGATGCGTTTGTTTCGCAGGGGGCAAAATGCGTGTTCGTTGATATCCGCCCCGATACGATGAATCTGGACGAAAAGCTTGTCGAAGATGCGATTACCGAAAAGACTAAGGCGATTGTACCGGTCCACTATGCGGGGGTCGCCTGCGAAATGGACAAGATAAACGAAATTGCGAAACGCCACAATTTGTTTGTGGTCGAAGATGCCGCACAGGGAATGATGGCTACATACAAGGGACACGCTCTTGGATCTATGGGCGATTTCGGTTGCTATAGCTATCACGAGACCAAGAACTATAGCATGGGTGAGGGCGGGGCGCTGCTCATCAATCGTCCTGAATTCTGTGACCGAGCCGAGATTATTCGCGAAAAAGGCACGAACCGCTGCCAGTTCCATCGTGGAGAAGTCGATAAATACACGTGGGTTGAACTAGGCTCAAGCTATTTGCCGAGCGAACTCAATGCGGCCTACCTCTATGCCGAACTGGAATGTGCCGATATCATAAACGATGCCCGCATGGCGAGTTGGAACGAGTACAGACAAAGGCTAGCTCCGCTTGCTGAGAAGGGACTGGTCGAATTCCCATATATTCCGGAATATTGCACGCACAATGCCCACATGTTCTACCTGAAGGTGGAAGATTTGCAGACGCGAACGGCTTTGCTCAAGCACTTGGTGTATAATGGAATCCTTGCTGTGTTCCACTATGTGCCACTGCATTCATCGCCTGCGGGGATGCGCTATGGTCGGTTCCATGGCGAAGACAAGTTTACCACCAACGAAAGCAACCGTCTGCTCCGCCTGCCCATGTTCTATGGGCTTAAGCAGGAAGAAATTGAGTATATCTGCGATAAAGTGTATGAGTTTTTTGGGGTGTGATAAAGTATATTAAAACAAGAATATGGAAGAAAAATCTCAAATCATCTATATGCAAGCTCGATTGGTGCGACTTGCTGCTGAACAATGGCGCAAGCCGTACCGTGATGTGGTTGAACTTTTTAGAGCGAAGGGCGTTTTCCGCTATATCGCAAAAATGTGGGAACTTTTCCATATAGAGGGTGATTTGGCTGTGTTGGATGATGTGCAGCAATATCTTGCTTCCAGGGAAGGCGTGAATGCTTGAACAGCTGAAAGACGGCATAGTCCTATATCATGGAAGCTACTGCGAGGTTAAAGAACCTGACTTGCAAAAGTGTGCAAGGTTCAAGGACTTTGGTCAAGGCTTTTACTTGACAACTGATCGTAACCAGGCTTTTTCTTTTGCGAAGATATCGACGCAACGAATGATTGAAAATAAGATTCTTCCATTAAATAGAAATTATGGAATCGTTTCGTTTTTTATCTACAGAGAAAACGAATTCTGTAATATTAAGTATTTTGAAACAGCCGATGTTGAATGGCTTCATTGCATAGTCGCCCATCGTAAAATAGGGGCGTTCGCTAATGTAGTGGAACAATATAGAGATTTTGATATTGTTGCGGGGAAGGTGGCTAACGATGCAACGAATAGCACAATCGTCAACTATATGGCTAGAGCTTTTGGTCCTGTTGGTTCTGCTACGGCGGATTCGATTTGCATAGGACTCCTATTGCCGGAACGGTTGAAAAACCAGCATTGTTTTAGGACTGCGAAGGCTATAAGAAACCTGGTTTTTAAGGGGTGCGAAAAAGTATGGATGTGACGAAGGAACAGATTGATGCAACGATAGACTTGCTCACGACAATGGTTGTCGAGGATATTGCACGAGAACAACATCGGGATCCTTCGGATGTTTTGCCCGAGTTTTTGTTGTCGCATACAGGACAAATGCTATGCAATGAGAAAAATAAACTCTGGTGGGAAGGGCCTTCTGCAATAGAAGAAATGTATGAGAAGGAATGTGGCCTTAATAGTTAATAAATATGGCGACACGATTATTTGGGAGTATATATGAAACGCATTATAGTTGTTTACGGTGATAGTGGAACAGGAAAAACAACCGTTATAAATGACATTTACAAAAATCTCCTACAAAACGGAGCGGTTGTAAATGTTTCTCCCGTTTGGTTTGGACAGGGAAAACAAGATTTCAAAGCAGTTCTGACTTATCAGAAGAAAAAAATTGCTTTTATGTCTATGGGCGATTATGTTCAGGCCGCAAGTGATGCTATTGTAGCATTCCGATCGGAAGATGTTTTGATTATTGCATATAACACGCGTCATTCAACTTTAAAGAGTGAATGGTTAAAGAATACATCTGAAATATATATAGTAAAGAAAAGTCTTGCATCAAATGCTGATAATGCCTTTGTTGAGCAACGAGTTGTCTGCCTTATATAATATTCCCTTATGGTAGGTGTCTATAATGCTCTTTAAAGAAAAAGATTTATTCGATTTTAGTGTTCAATGCCTTCAAAAGTATGGCATGTGTCTTTCCGATGCTGAGATTACGGCAAGGCATTTGATTCAGACAGACAAATGGAAGGTTCATTCTCACGGTTTGCAGAATTTGTTCAACTACATTCGCAAGGCTCAGGCTGGCGGCGTGTCGTTCACCAACAGGCCTGAGTTAATCAACCGTACTGCATCTGTTGCCCTTGCCGATGGCAAGAACTGCATGGGCTATATTTCATCGACAGAAGCGATGAAAATGGCTTGCGACATGGCCGCAGAGTCGGGCTTTGCCTTGGTGGTGGTGAAAAATAGTTGTCATTTTGGAGCCGCTGGTTGCTATGCAAATATTGCAGCAGAAAGGGGGATGCTTGGCGCCGTATTTAGTAACGTGGATCGGTTTATGGCCGCTCCTGGGGCAAAGCACCCGGTAATGGGGCAAAATCCTTTCGCCTGGGCGGCCCCGAGCAGTTTGCTGCCGTCGGTTTTTCTCGATATCTGCACGAGCCAGGTGGCATCACTTCGCGTTATCAATGAAAAAATGGCAGGGAACAAGATTCCTGAAAACTGGATTGTTGATAAAAACGGCAATCCAACCACGGATCCGTCCGCATTTCCTCAAGAAGGGGCGCTTCAGCCGATGGCTGCGCACAAGGGCTATGGTTTCGCAATGTTCATAGAGATGATGACCAGCATCATTTCTGGCGGCTTGTTGAGTATGAGCGGAAACATACCTAGCTGGAACCTAAAACCGGACCAGCCGAATGGCGTCAGCCATTCCTTTATGGCTGTTGATGCAGATAAGTTATTCCATAAGGGATACCTAAAAGAACGTGTTGATGAGATGGTTCAGGAAATCCATAGTGCAGAACCCGTAAATCCCAAAGTTCCCGTCACGGTTCCGGGAGAATTGGCTTGGAAGCGTTCTCGTGAAGCCGATCTGCACGGTGTCGATTTACCTGAAAACACGGTTGCCCAGTTGACCAAACTTTCCGAAATGTCGGGGTCCCCATTGCCGAAAGAGGTTGGCTAGAATGAAAAAGATGCTTCTCTTGAACGGATCGTTTAACGAACTCCGCTTGATACATGCCGCACACAGGCTTGGCTATTACGTAATCACGTCTGGCAACGACAGTACGGGAGAAGGACACAAGTATGCAAACGAATATTGCCCGTGCGACTATTCCGATAAAGACGCTGTTTATCAACTAGCAAAGCAGAAAAAAGTAGATGTCATTTGCGCCTGTAGCAATGATTTCGGAGCGCTATCTGCTGCATACGCAAGCGAAAAACTTGGAATTCCGGGCCATGACAAGTATGAAACATGTCGCTTTTTTCACGAGAAGGATTGCTTTAAAAAAATGGCCAGGGAGTTGAGCCTGCCGACGCCAGCAGCAGCCTGGTTTGACTGTGTAGAAGATGCTATCGCCTATATTGATAATCTTTCTTATTTTCCGCAGATTGTCAAGCCTGCCGACTTGAGTGGTGGAAAGGGAATCAAGAAAGTCTCCAATAAAACGGAGGCGAAGGAAGCCGTCAAGGAGGCCTTCTGCCGTTCCAAAATTAAGCGAGTCTTGATTGAAGAATATATTGAAGGTCAGCAGCAAGGAATCACCGTTTTTGTCCAAAACAAGAAGGTTGTCCTGGAATATGCGACCAATGACTATTCCTATGTCAATCCTTACATGGTCTGGATGGCATGTCCGCCGGCGGATAATTACCAAGGTATCCGAAATATCATTGTTGCAGATATCGAAAAGATTGCAGAAAAAAAGGATATTGCAGACGGCTTCTTCACGATTCAGTATATTGTTCGAGATGGGAAACCTTATTATGTCGAAACAATGCGTCGCTCACTCGGAAACCAGCATTACCTTTGCATGTCAAAGGATACCGGCGTAGATTATTATGAACTCTATATTCGCTCGCAATGTGGCGAAGACTGTTCCGAAGTGTTGAAATCGGCTCATATTCCGGACACCTACAGCGGATTTATGGCGATATTTGCTCCATCGAACGGGATGGTTAAGAGCATAGAAATCGATCCGGCGTTCCAAACAAAATTGTTTGATATAAAGATGCTGAATGGTCCCGGGTATTCCGTGGCAGACCATTTGAATGATAAAATTGGTACATTGTATTTTACGTTGAAGAAAGAAGATTTGGACTGGTTCAGGAAAAACAAAATGAACTTGTTCCGTGTAACGACGGAATAGAAGGATAGTGTATTATGAAAACGGCGATTCAATTGCTTGATTGCACCTTAAGGGACGGCGCCTATATAACTGGAGGCGATTTTGGTGCTCCGTGTATTCAAGGTATTGTCAAAAAATGTGAAAAGGCGAATATCGATGTAATTGAATGTGGCTGGCTAAAGAATGATTCGCACAAGGAAGGGTCATCCTACTATCATGTGCCAAGCGATATGCGAAAGTATTGCGACGAAAAGGATCCTGGCAAAACATACGTAGTCATGATTGACTGGGATAGATATGATTTGAGCAATCTCCCAATTTACGATGGCAAATCGATTGACGCAATTAGAGTAGTTTTTCCGCATGGTAAATTTCGTGAAGGCGTTGCCGTTGCCGCTGAAATTAAGCGAAAGGGGTACAAGGTTTTTCTCCAAGCAGCCAATACACTTGCGTATAGCGATGAGGACCTTGTTAATCTTGCTCAAGAAGTGAACTCGTTGTCTCCGGTAGCACTCTCTGTGGTAGATACTTTTGGCGCGATGTATCCTGAAGATTTAGATCGTATTATCAACATTCTTGACCGAGAATTGAATGCTCAGATTGCTCTTGGTTTCCATTCCCACAACAATCTTCAACTTTCATTTTCGTTGTGCATCCATTTTGCTAATGCACTTTTCGGAAAGCGGAATATAATGATCGACTCATCGCTTTGCGGTATGGGCCGTGGAGCAGGAAATGCGCCGACGGAACTAGTGGCAAATTTTCTCAATCAGAAGTACCATAAGAACTATGATATGAACGAGATTTTCGATTCTATCGACATGTATATGCCGCCATTCCAAGAAAAATATACTTGGGGTTATTCTACGCCCAATTGCATTGCAGGAATGTACCAGTGCCACGTGAACAATATTGCATATCTTCTGAAAAATCACAGAACAAATAGTCGCGATATGCACAACATCATAGATTCTCTATCAGTCGAGGATAGGCGAAAATACGATTATGACCTTCTAGAGACAAAGTATCTTGACAATCAGGCTTGGAAATATGATGACAGCGCAAGTATAGATGCACTCAAAAAGGAAATCGCTGGCAAAAATGTTCTTTTGATTGGTCCTGGAAAAACGACTAGGGACGAATACAATAAAATAACGGAATACATCAAGAAGAACGACCCGGTTGTCATCTTTGTAAATGCGTTAAACTCCCTTTACGAAGGAGATTTCCTCTTTCTAATCAGTACCATTCGTTACGATTATGCAGAAGAAGTTCATGGCGAACAGTTTAAATCTCTCAAAAAGATACTTCTTTCAAACATCAAGCGGACTCCGCTAAAGGACGAATACATTATCAACTATGAGAGCGTCATTAAGCGCGGGTGGATGTATTTCGACAACGCCATCATCACCTGCATGCGATTGATGAACCGGTTGTCAGTGAAGAATGTTGGCGTAGCCGGGCTTGACCAATTTCTGAGCGACTATAACGAAAGCTATGCGGACCCCTATTTGCCGACGCTGACAAAAAGCCATGATTACAAATTGCTGAACCAGGAAATTCAAAGCATTTTAGATGATTTTGTTGCAGCAGTTGGTGATTCCATGAATATTGAATTTGTCACGACTACAGTGTTTAAAAAACGATGAACGTGAAAGCGGTAATATTTGATTTGGACGGGACTTTACTTGATACAGGTAAGGGCATTGTCAAGTGCGTTGCATCGACGTTAGCCAAGATGGGGCTTGACGTCCCAGATGAAGAAACTAGCAAGACCTTCGTTGGCCCTCCGTTAAAAAAACGTTTTTTAGAGCTTTTCGAAGCAGACGAAAAGACTGCGGATGATTTTGTGAGATTGTTCCGGGAAGAATACGCGAAAGTCGATATTTTTCTGGCCGACCGCTATCCAGGAATGGACGAATGCCTTACAACGCTTCACGAGCGTTTTCCCTTAGCAGTTGCGACGAACAAACGCGAAGATCTAGCTATCAAACTTCTTGAACGATTTGAAATGACACGGTATTTTGATGCAATATGCGGTTCCGACATCGCATCTACCTTGACTAAAGAACAAATCGTTGCAAATGCCACCAAATGGTTGGGAATCAAACCGGCAGATTGTTTGATGGTTGGCGATAGCCTCAATGATGCGGAAGCTGCAGAACAGTTAGGAATGCCGTTTGTCGGTGTGACCTATGGGTATGGGCTTAAGGGAGAAGATGATTTAATGACTTTTTCGCATATTAGATGCATGCAAAAACCTGTAGAAATTGAATCTATTTTGAAGAAGAATTAGTAAATGTATAGAATAAAGGAGTAAATATGAATTGGCTTGAAAGATTTGCAGAAGAAATGAAAAATGAACAACGGGCAGTGTATCTTTATGGAGCGGGCTTTATTGCCGAGAGAATTACACAACTACTTACGGAATATGGGGGGGGTAGACGGATACGTCGTTGATAGGAAATATTTGCCGAATGAAAAAATTAAACGCATCAAAAACGGAAAACCGATCATTGCTGTTGACGAACTGGATAGAGATTGCATTTTGATTGATGCAATACAACTTGTTGATACACCCGTTTCCTTGCCGCAAAATAGCCATATCAAGAAAATATATCGGTTAGACTTTTCGACTTGTTTTTTGCATGGCGTGTATGATGAGTCATTTGTCCTAGATAATATGCCGAAATTCATGGAGCTTTATGATAAACTTCAGGATGCAGAATCTAGAGTGTCTTTGATGAATTTTATTTCGCAAAAACTTACTGGTTTGTATAGCAAGCCTTGTTCAGAACATGTGCAGTATTTTGATGAAGATATCTTTTTGCCGAAAGAAAATGAAACTTTTGTTGATTGTGGTGCTTATGATGGTGATTCTTTGCTAGGTTTCTTCGCTTTTCTAAAGAAACACAATATATCCACCTACAAGAAGTGTTTTGCTTTTGAGCCGGACAAAGACAATTTTGAAAAGTTAAAGAAGAATGTTTTCGCTTATCCGAATATTTCTGTGTATCAGCTTGGCACTTATTATCACAAGGATTCTCTTCATTTTTCTGATGGAAATGATATCGGCTCAAGTATTCAACGTGGTGGTGACGTAATTATAGAAGTTGATTCCATTGACAATATTACGAATGGAGAAGAAGTATCTTATATTAAGATGGATATTGAAGGAGCGGAATTGGATTCGTTGAAGGGTGCTCAGAAAACAATTCTAAAATATCGTCCTAAGCTTGCAATATGCGTCTATCACAAGACGGATGATTTGCTGACTATACCCAACTACATTTTAAGTTTGCACAATGATTATCGACTTTATTTGAGAAATTACAAGCAAACTGGTTGCGATAGTGTGCTTTATGCTCTGTGATTTTATGGAGCTTGTTTAATAGTGATGATTTTATTGCGGTCTTTTTGTGGACTGTAGTCGGTATAAGGTTTGTCAGTATCAAAAAAAATTCCGCCCATTCTTAATTCTCCGGTGCTTGAAAATTTTTTGGGGATTCTGTAATTTCCGTATTCAGCTTTAAGTATATTGTCGCTGCCGCCAGGAATAGGAATTGATATATACTCAAATTGTATTTCACTTGTGTTGATATAATCTTTTTTTTCTCTTAAAGTTGGATTTACAACGTGATTTTGATCCGTCAATTTTATTGTGTTGTGTAAACGATATTTTTTTGATTCTTTTATCCATTTTTTGAAAAAAAACTTGCTAAGATTTCCTAAAGGTTTTCTAAATAAGATGTATAATATTTTTTTGGGATATCGCACCATTAAATGTTTAGAATCAAAATATCGCGTGGAGAAATATGCAAAACCCCAAGTTAAAAATCGATATAGGGCGACAAATTTTCTGTGAATGAAAAGTACATTTTTATTTTCAGGAACATTATCTAACGTGAATATGTCTACGAAAATGCCCTGATTATAATTCAAGTTGGGACGCTTTTGTTCGGATTTTGCTATTGCGGTTGTGTTTGAATTATGAAGTCTCATGCCAATCATTAGCTGAGAAAGTTCTGGATTCTCATAGTTTTCCAGACAATAAGGTTCTTTGAACTCTTTTTGTGCGATCTCTGATAGTTTCTCGTAGTCTTCTCGAAGCATGCAAAAATCCATGTCGTCGTCCCACGGTATGAAACCTTTATGTCTGATGGCTCCGAGAAGTGTTCCATAATCGGCATAAATTTTTAGATTGTATTTTTTGCAGACTTCTAGAAGTTTTTTTGCGAGATCAAGCTCTACAGCCCATACTTCTTTCATTTGTTTAGAAATATAATGTCCGCACCTGGTTTCCGCTTCAAGAAATCCTTCTGGGGGTGGATAATTTAATGAAACCATTTTAAATTCCTCATATGAGTTTAATATACATTTATAAAAAGAATATGATTGAACCTGTAATTATTAGGGCTATAGAAAAAAACTTTTTTTTCTTGAATTTTTCCTTAAAACAAATATAGGCAAGTATTGAAACAAACAAATAGCTAGAAGCACCTATGGCGCCCATTTCTTTTAAGAGAACCCCTCGGCTCATTGCATAGACATTGGAAATTAGCGAAAAACCCATTAATGCGTAGCCACAGATTACCCATGGATTAAGATATTCATAGATGAATGATGAATGCTTTTGGGCGGCACTCTTTTTTAGCATCATTTGCGCCACAGCTGCCATAAAAACATTGAAAACGGCTAATGTATAAAACATGTTAGGACCTCGCATAAAGGATGATGCCCGAAAGGGTGATGGCAGTCCCAACGATGTTATTTACCGTAATTGTCTCACCGAAAATAAGGTAGGCGTATGTAAGCCCTATAAATCCGGTTATCCCTCTTAACATATACGCGTCGCTAACAGGCATTCGTTTAATAACCTGTTGCCATAAGACCGCATAAATTCCAAGAACAAAAATGCATCCAGACAAAAATGCCAAGTATGTTATCGACAAAAATTCACACCGGGAAGCAAACTTCGAAAAGACTCCCGAAAGTGAATAAATAAGGAATATGCCAAATATGCCAAGATATTTTAGGAACATGATGAATTAAAGTGAAAATAATAATGCAATTTAAGGTGAAATGGGGTGAGTTGTGCTATATCAGCTCGACCTAGTTCTTTGTCAGAATAGCCCCCCAATGTCATCGGGACAAACGTGTTGCCGAATGAACCTGTCCCGCCTGTTATTAAAATTGTTTTGTTAGTTAACATGCTGTCTTCCAAAGAGATACCTTAAAGGAATTTTACATTTAGTAATATATATTATTTAATCAAAGGAATAACACTCTTTTTTCCCTTTATGCCCACTTCTAAAATAGATTACAGCATTAGGCCCGACGAAACGTGGATAATCAAGGCTATTGCCATCATGGCGATGCTTTTTCACCATTTGTTTCTCGGTGGCCCGGAATATGGGCAAGTTACGTATGCCCTAGCCCGGGCAGGCAAAATCTGCGTGGCTTTGTTCGTTTTTCTTTCTGGCTACGGCATGGCCGCATCGTTTCCCAACGGCATGCCTTGCAAGGTAAAAACGCATTTCTTTGTCTTGTGCAAACGATACGCCAAGTTCTTCCTTAACTACTGGTTCGTCTTCTTTATCGCTGTCCCGGTGGGTGTTTTCTGCTTCGGGCGTCCACTGGAAGTCGCCTATGGCGAAAATGCCAACGTGATAAGGTCATTCATAAGCGACATGCTAGGGCAGCAAAGTTACAGTTCATACAACGTAACGTGGTGGTTCAATGGGTTGATTCTTGGGCTCTGGCTGCTATTCCCTTTACTCTACTGGCTGATGACCCGACGGATCTTTTCTGCATGCCTCCTGGTTTTCTTGCTGTTCTGCCCCAAAGGGATGCTAAATACGCTAGATTTGTTTGGGGTAGAAGTGTCAAGTTACATTTTGACTTTTTCCCTCGGGATTTTCCTGGCGCTTCACAAGGATGGGATAAGCAAGTTCCTAAATAGGTTAAACCCATTTCTTGTTCTTGGGTTTTCCATTGCGATTATGGCTCCCTTGCTCTACTGGCGGGCCATCCGTGCCATTGCCAACCTGAGTTCCTATCGGATAGACCCCTTCGCCACGGTATTTATTGTACTTGCCGTAGTGAGCCTTTGCCGTATAACGAAGCGGCGGTTCGGGGCTATGCAATACGTGGGCAGGCATTCCATGAACATGTACCTAACCCACACCTTTATCTTCGGGTATTTTTTCCGCGACTTTATATACGGGTTCAAATTTCCGATTCTGATTTTCCTGGCGCTGTTCGCGACCAGCCTGCTACTGTCCGTCTGCATCGAATTCGTCAAGAGACGGATTGGCTTTTATAGGTTGCTAGGCAAGGTCGTAGATATCGTCAACAGGGTCGGCGGGTTAGTTCCAAAGTAGCGTTTTGTTGCCTAAAAAGAGTATTTTCCATACATTTGTTCAGTTTACGCCATATTTTGCTGGAAAAAATGTATATTGATATATGCAACGACTCTCCGGAGGTTCTCATGACAACGAAAAAAAGCATAGATTCTTATAGGCTAACGGATCCAGAAGATCCGACCGATGAAATGCTCGCTCAGATAATGAAGGAAGCCGCCGAAGAAGCCCGTATGGCCAATGCCGACGCTACCAAGCGTTTTTTCAGCGAAATAGAGAACGCTATTGCCGCCATCCGTTAGTGGGGTGTTATGACTGCCGAACATCGTCCGGTCCTTATAGTTGTTGCTGGACCCAATGGTTCCGGGAAAACAACGATTACATCAAAAATCCTAAAACACGAATGGCTGGAAAATGCTATTTACATCAACCCGGACATCATTGCACAGGAACGATTTGGCGATTGGAACTCTCCCAAGGCCATTCTTGAAGCCGTAAACTATTGCAAGTCATTACGCGAAGAAGCTCTTACGAATCACAAGAGCCTTATTTTCGAATCGGTGTTCTCTTCTGATGAGAAGGTAGATTTTGTTTGTCGGGCAAAACAGCAAGGATATTTCATTCGACTCTTTTTCGTGGCCACGTCACATCCATCAATTAATGCTTCTAGGATTGCGAAACGAGTGATCCTAGGGGGCCACGATGTGCCGATAGCGAAGATCATCTCCAGATATCAAAAGTCTATTCTTAATTGCAGAAAAATAATTTCTTTGGTTGACCGACTTTATGTTTACGACAATTCCATTGAGGACAAGGAAGCCTCGCTTTTATTTAGGATGTCGGATGGGAAACTGGTAAAGAACTATACCGAAAACATTCCCCAATGGGCCGAGACTATTTTGAAATAGGTCTCTTAGCCACTTCACTCCCCAAAGAACACGACGACGCCCACTAAGATGAGTGCGATTGCCGCCGCGACGCAAGCTTCGAGAACACCCCCGACGTGGTGTAGATGAAGAACGTGCCGACCAGGGCGATGTATTTAAGGACGGTGAGCATCTGGTGGGGAATATAGATAATGCTACGCAAAGATGCGTTTCTCTCCCTATATTTTCTCGGCATTTACACGGCACTTTCTCGGCACGTTGACGGCACTTCAATCAAACTTTTTTTGAAAAACG
>Ga0247611_10000735_pt1 | contig 64307 bp, 100 predicted proteins | sample 177DNAGHGhighgp2_FD_192422 | JGI IMG/M metagenome (GOLD analysis project Ga0247611, IMG submission 192422) | Sheep rumen microbial communities from Palmerston North, Manawatu-Wanganui, New Zealand - 1770 DNA GHGhigh gp2 | ecosystem: Host-associated > Mammals > Digestive system > Stomach >... | reverse complement strand
GCAGAAGTTAGTGCAAAAGAAACAATAGGAACAGGAGATGAGGTGGACTTTTAGTTCATCTCTAACCTAAACTATGTTAAATATTGAGCCTATTAAAACAGGTAGTGACGGCAATCTATATATACTTAATTGTAATGATATATATTATTTATTAGAGTGTGGTATAGATAAAAAAACTCTATTAAAAGTATTATATAATAAAGGTTTGTTATTGAGTAATTTTAAAGGTTGTTTTATTTCTCATAAGCATAGTGACCATATTGAATCAGCTAAAATAATTAATGAATTTATGCCTATTTATAGTAATAGACAAGTTATGGAAGAAAAGGGTTTTGAGGGTGCAATTCTAACACCTCTTAATACTTATATGCTTGAAAAAGATTTAACTGTAATGCCTTTTAATGTAGAACATGGTAGTGCAGAAAATTATGGTTATATGTTTAAAAGCGGTAATGATAAAATATTATTTGTTACAGATTTTTATAAGTTTGATGTAAACTTAAAGAATATTAAATTTACCGAAATATTTATCGAATGTAATTGGACTAAAGGACTAATAGAAGAAGCTCTTAAAGAACAAGAGTTTACTCCAAAACTTGATAGACAATATAATACACATTGTAGTTTAGATTTACTTAAAGTTATTTTGAAAGAATCAATCAATTTAAGCGAGTGTAAAAAGATTACACTTATACACCCAAGCAAAGATGTATGTGATAAAGAATTGGCTTTAAACGAGTTAAAATCTTTATACCCTAATATTTGTATTGAGTTTGCTAAAAATCAAATTTAAGGGGGATCAAAATGGAAATTATAAATGGATATTTGTATTTTGAAACAAATAAAACTATCGAAACAAAAAAGAAAATGACAGGACACGATTTTGTTAATCTTGCAGGATTAAATAATTTTACTAAACCTGGAGATACAATTTTATCAATGTTAGGAATCTACAAAAAAGAATTTGATAAAAAATATATGTTTCGTGGATCAATTGCAGAATTTATAGTAATGAATTATTATAAAAAAGTTGAAAAAAGAGATTTTATGTTTTATGATGATGAATCAAAAAAAAGAAACAATTATGATTTTTTCCCAACTTACAAACAATGTGGTGGTATACCAGATTTAGAAATGTTAGACAGAAGCGAAATTATTGAAATTAAATCTAAATCAATGAAAAGTTATGACGAAATAGCAGTTAAAGAATTAATACCGCAAGAAGAATTATGGCAGGCTTTCTTTTATGCTTTTTTAAGAGATTCAAGAGAGGTTACAATGTTTTATGTTTTCTTTGACGAAGAAACCGAAAACCTAATATTTGAAAACAAGAAACCTAATACTTTAAATAATATAAAATTATATAGAAAAACATATAGTTTAAGTTTATATTATGATGATATAGAATCTAAAATAAAAGAATGTTTAAAATATTATAATGATTGTGTTAGATATAAAAGAATCCCAATTAATGATATTAGTCCTAACGTATTACAAAGTTTAAATATAATTAAGGGGTATGACATAAATGAGTTATAATGATGAACAAATATATTTAATAGAAGATAGTCGTCAGCAAATTTCAAAGCATGATTTAAAAAACAAATATTTTCAAGATAATGGTATAAAAGTTTTAAGAAGCAAATTACCTTATGGAGATTATGCAATAATAAACAAAATGAATGTTATAGTTGACACCAAGAAGGACGCTTTAGAGATTTTTGGAAATCTCACTAAAGACCATGTTAGGTTTAGAAACGAAATTAAAGGTGCTAACGATTATGGTATAGGTATTATTATTCTTATCGAGGAAGAAGATTATTATGCCGATTTAGAAACATTTAGACAATGGTATCGTATACCTTTATGGAAAAGTGATGGTTGGAAAACAAACGCAACAGGCACTCAAAGATATAGAGTTCATAAAAAAGGCGAGCCAATGACTAAAGTAGATGTAAATGCTATTGTTAAAGCTATGAAAACTATGCAAGAAAAGTACGCAGTGTTGTTTAAATTTACTACTAAAGAGAGATGTGGTGCTGATATAATAAATATATTACATAATAGATATGATGATTATAACAATTACTTTCAAAATAAAATAAAAGAATTAAAGGAGAAAAACAATGAGTAATGCAAATGCACAACCACAAAAAGATAAAGGCTTACGAGTAGGAAGTCAAATAAGATGTTTCAAGTTAAATACTGGAACTAAACAAGACGGATCAATGTGGGGTATGCTAACACATACTGAAAAAGATTCAAATAAAAAAGTTTTACAAAAATACACACTATGGTTAAATAACACATCTGACTGGATAGCAAAATATCCGTTAGATAAAGTTGTAGATTTAAAAATAGGTGAGATTACAAGTGTTAAACCAGAATGGAAAACTTATACTAAAGACGACAAACAGGTTACTGAAAGAATTATTAATATGGAGGTTGGTGTTGATATTGTTAATGTAATGGATAATCAATACAACAATTATGCACAAGCAAATAATAATTATAACAATGGTAATGATTTAAGAAATACTGGTACAAATATTTATCAATCAAACAATCCACAAGATTTAGGACAAGCACAACAACCTAACTCATTTGATGTAGGTGGTAATAAGTTTGCACAAGCAAACCAACAAGCAAAGAATTATCAACCTAGTCAAGAAGCACAAGATTTTTTGAATGATTTAGATTTATCAGACGACCTTCCTTTTTAAATTAAAAGTATTTCGTGAGAAAATATCTCACGATTTATTTTTGTTTACCACTTGACAATGTGTAAAGTAAATGATAGAATAAAATAAAAAAGAAAGGGGGAAAAAAGAATGTTAGAAATATTAAAGCTAAAGAGAATGCTTGAAAAGGCAAAAATACCATTTAAGTTTAATGATGATTTCTTTAATGGTTATAAAAAGCCATCTTATCAAATTATTATTTACGATAAGAAAAATAAGAAAACTAAACTATGTGATGTAATTTATCATTTTGGTAGTTATGGCTATGAACAAAACTTATTAGAAATCATGGGTGCGTTAACTGATGATGAAAGAGAAAATGATTCTGTTCTAGGTTATTTAACTGCTGATGAGGTATTTAAGAGATTTAAGTATTGTTATGAGCATAACACTAACATTTATGTAAAGGAGGAAAATTAATTATGAAAGTTTATATTGTAACACAAGGAGAATATAGTGATTATAGAATTGTTAAGGTTTTTTTGAACAAAGAAAAAGCTGAAAAATACGCAAAATATAATTCTACAGGTTATGACGAATGTTTTGTCGAAGAATATGATACTTATGATGAAAATTTAATAACAAAAAAACATTATATTAAATGTAGTTTACATTATGACATTGAAATTTTAAATGATAGAGTAAATATAATATATCTAACTAATGAAACTAAATATGTCACTATGAAAAAAGAATTTAATGATTTAATTATTCAAAGAAAATCTTATACTTTTGATTATCCATACGAACCATATATTATTACAAAATATTTTGACGAAGATAAATATGATATAACTACGGCATTAAAAGAACTTAAAAAAATAGGTTACGACATTAGAAGTGAATTTCTTGAATACCTAAAAGATTATAATTTAGAAAAAACATTTGAAATAATTTACTCAAAATACAAACATGATATTGATTTAAAAGAATTGGAAGAGGAGGAACAAGATGGACATTAAGGCTAAAGATGTTGAAAACATTAAAATTGCTATGGTACGAAAATATGGTAGTGTAAATTTTAAAAGACTAGCTGAAGAGATAGGTATTTCAAGACAATCAATTTACAATGCCATCGAAAACAAACCATACACAGAAAATATCAAAATTAAATTAAAGGAGTGGCTATTAGAAAATGCTTAATGGTTATGACACATTTGTAATATTGACTTTAGTTTTCTTATTATTAATATGTTTCTTTATACTAGGTTATTTATACGCTAAAAGACATTTTATGAGGTTTTTTAGTAAATACCTTAATGAGAATAGGATAAATTGTCAAAACGCTCTTAAAAAGCCGAAAAACGTTGAAATACGAGAAATAAAAGTTGATGACAAAGAAAAATTTGAAGAAATGTTGAGAAACATATTCGAAAACATACCAGATGATGATGAGGAGGAAGATGAAGATGACACTAGAGATAATGACTAAAATTTTGAAAGAAAAAAATAATGTTCTTGTTAAAATTGAAACTTTTAAACTATATGGCAAAAAGAAAATTGAACAAGAGTGTGGATTCGAAATCGAGATACGTTCTTCTTCACAAGAAGATGAATATATTTTAGTAAAAAAAGGGGTGATGTAAATGGAGAGTTTAAATATCTTTGATTTATTATATGAAGAATATAAAATCAACAAACCTATAAGATTAATTGAACTCTTTGCCTCGTAGGATATGGCTCACAGGCACTAGCTTTGAAATATCTAGGTGCTAACTTTGAACATTGGAAAATTTGTGAATGGGCAGTAAATAGCATTATAGCTTATGCTGATGTACATAGAAACGAACTTAAAAATTATGGTGTTGATTATTCAAAATATTTATCAAAAACTGAAATAGCTGAAAAGTTATTTAATTATGGTGTAAGTTTGGATTATAACAAACCAGCAACATTAGATCAATTAAAAAGAATGAATGAAGATAAAATGAGATTAACATATAACTCTATTATACAGAGCAATAATCTTGTTGATATTTCAAGAGTAAAGGGGGTTGATTTAAACATAGTGGAAACTGATAAGTATAATTATTTGCTTACTTATAGTTTCCCTTGTTAGATAGGTCAAGATTTGAGTTTGGCTGGTAAGGGTGCTGGTATGGAAAAAGGTAGTGGCACTCGTTCAGGCTTACTATGGGAAGTTGAACGCATACTCTCTGAATGCAAAAACAAACCACAAGTGCTTTTAATGGAAAATGTTACACAAGTTCATGGTGCTGGTAATGATGAACACTTTAAAGAGTGGCAATTAAGATTAGAAGAATTAGGCTATCAATCTTACTGGAATGATTTATCAGCTACCGATTACGGCATACCACAAACCAGAAATAGAACATTTATGGTTAGTATATTAGGAGAATACAATTATAGATTCCCTAAAAAAATACCACTTAAATTAAGATTAAAAGATTTACTAGAATCTAATGTAGATGAAAAGTATTATTTATCTAAAGCAATGATTGATTATGTTACAGGTGTTAACCAAAAAGATAGCAAATTTCCTAGAGGAGAAAGATTTAAACAACAATTAAAAATAACCAATGAAAAAGGTATAGCAGTTACAATTAGCACAAATGCTGAAAGTAGACCAGTTGATAATTTTGCTGTCGATAATAATGATGATATAAAAGTAATCGACAGTTATAATAAAAAATTAACTGATCCTAATTTATCTGGAACTATCTCAACAAGACAGGGTAGTAATCAAGGTAGTATGATAATTGAATCTCTTAAAATTAGAAATGCAACTGCAAAAGGTTATCTTGAAGCAAAAGAGGGTGATGGTATTGATATTTCATCTCGTATGGATTCACATAGGGGAACAGTGCAGAAAGATAAAGCACAAACAATAACCACTATGGGGGGGAGAATGTCGGTGTAATCGTTAAGGGTAATTACAGTCCATCAAACCATAATGCAAGTCGCATTATTGATGTGGGGGGGTAGCCCCTACTGTGATGGAAAATCATGGAACGATAACGGCAATAATGGAAGATGAAAAATGAAACACAATATTTAGATAAAATAAAAAATTTAATTCAGCAAGAATATATATATATATATATATACTCACGAAGCAACTTATGTAGATGCGTGTTTTGAGGGGCATATTATTAAAAATGATTGTGCAGGGGTTATTACAACACGAGTTAATAATTTCAATACATTTATTATTGAGGTAAATAAAAATGACAAACAATGAGCCTAAAGTAATCGGTGGCATAGGGGATAAGAAAAGTAACAATAATACGCAGTGGTATCAGCAAGACAGAATCTATGATAACAATATCGCAATAGCTGTCACTACTGCGTTTAACCCATATTACATTGAGAGCATGAGGGGGGGGTATGATTTAATGAATGAAAATACTAGCAATTTAAGAATTCGTAAGCTTACTCCGAAGGAGTGTTTTAGACTTCAAGGAGTAAAAGATGAAGATATAGACTTAATAATGGAACATCAGACAAATGCATCAGCTTACCATTTAGCCCGGCGATTCAATAGTAGTTCCTGTCTTAATGGCTATTTTTGGACAATTAATAGATGTTGATTACATAAGCAAATTTAATAAAGAAGAATGGTGGAAAAATGACTGATAGCGAATTTGAATTTATGCTTGAAGATAGAATAGCTAAAATCAGATCAATAAATGAACAATGGGATTTAGAGCATAATAGTTATGTATCGGATAGTGGTGGCAAAGATAGTAGAGTTAATAGTGAAATACTTGACATAGCTTTACCAGGTAATAAAATACCAAGAGTTTATTTTAATACTGGCATTGAGTATAAAGAAATGCTTGAATTTATGAAAGAAAGACAAAAGCATGATTCAAGAATAATAATTATTAATTCTGGTGTAAATATCAAAAAGATGTTAGAAGAAAATGGTTATCCATTTAAAAGTAAACAGCACTCACATAATTGGAGTTTATATAATAATAATAATAATAAAGAGTTAGATAAAACAATTAAATATTTAAAAGATAATCCAGATAAACAGTATGATTATAATTATATTCACAATTTACCAAGAGGAATAAAAACAATAGTTAAATATATTTTTGGTATTCGAGAAAAAACAACAAAAACAAATTTTTCTGAAAAACCAATAAATAAATTTTCAAGAAAAAATCCTTTTGCGTGGAATAAAAATGAAATGTATAAAACTGATTTTGGTAAGATAGAAAAAGAAACACACAACACTGTGGTAGAGAGAGAGAGAGAGAGAGCATTATAACATCATCTATGAATATTCTGACTTGCCCTGACAAGTTAAGGTATCAATTCACTACTGATTTTAAAAATACAGGTTTAAAATTTAGTGACAAGTGCTGTTATAAGTTAAAAAAAGAAATAGCGGTAAAATATGAGCAATCAAGCGGTAGAACAATTGCTATTACTGGTATGAGAGCAGAAGAAGGCGGTATGAGAGCATTAAATGGTTGCACGATATTCAATGAAAATAAATTAAAAAAATTTCATCCATTAAAAGTTGTTAGTGATGAATGGGAACAAGAATTTATCAAAAGATATAATATTGAATTATGTAAACTATATTATCCACCTTTTAACTTTGATAGGACTGGTTGTGTGGCTTGTCCTTATGCTTTAAATATTCAAGAAGAATTAGATAGATTATATTTGTATTTACCTAATGAATATTATAAAGCTGTTAATTTGTGGAAACCAGTTTATGATGAATACATCAAAATAGGATATAGGTTAAAATATTATCCACATGAAAAAGGGATACAATTAAGTTTAGAAAATTTTATGGAGGAAGAAAATGAACAAAAAAGCATTAGTAAATGAAATTTTAGATTTATATGATACAATTGATAATTATAAAAATGAATTAAAAAAATATAAAGCACCTACACAAATTTTAAATATTGTAAATGTTGAAGAACAAAACAACAAAGAAAACGAATTTAAAAAATTAGATTCTATGGCAAAAAAAATGTTGTTTGACAAAATGATGAATAGTTGGAATTTAAGAGATTTAAAAGTCGAAGTTGAAGAAGATAGTGGGGAATTTAATTTTTTAACATTTGAACAATTTTATAAAACAATAGATATGTCAAGAGTAATAAATAGTGGTTATAATTATTTATTTGAAAATTTAACTCATAACGAACTAAAAGAATATTTTAAAAACGAATTTATGGAATATTATAAAAAACAAGTTGATGATAAAAAAATGGAAATTGTTAGGAGTGCTAAAAATGAAAACAACTAAGATCGATTGGTGCGACAGTTCCATAAATTTATGTGTTGGCTGTCCAAATGGTTGTGAATTTTGTGTGAGTCCAAACACAAAAATATTAATGTATGATAGCACAGAAAAAGAAATTAAAGATATTAAAGTTGGAGATGAAATATATGGAATTGTTAAAAAAAACAGAAACTTTAATCTTACAAAATCAATTGTAACATCAAAAAATATTACAACACAAAAAGCCTATAAAATTTTATTAGATGATGGTAGAACGCTTATATGTTCAGCTAATCATAGATGGCTTACAAATAGAGGTTGGAAATATACTAAAGGTAAAATGCAAGGTAAAGATAGGCGACCTTATCTTACTATTAATAATGCAATAAAAGGTTTTACGAATTATATCGACAAATCATATATAGTTACTGATGAATATAAAAAAGGTTATATTAGTGGTATAGTTAGAGGAGAAGCCAATTTTAAATTTTATGATTATTCAGGTAAAAGAAGAAAATTTGATAAACAATATCATTTTAGAGTTGTTATGAAATGTGAAGAAGCAATAAAAAGAACAAAAGAATATTTAGATGATTTTGGTATTAAAACTAATGTTTTTGTATTTCCAATGAAAGATAGAAAAACACAAGTAGATATTGATACTATTGCAATAAGAACAGACAGTAAATCTAATTTTTATAAAATAAAAGAAATTATTGAATATCAAGATAATGAAGAATTTTATAGAGGTTTTTTAGCAGGAATATACGATGCAGAGGGAACTAATAATTTTAGAGTTATGAGAATATCAAATTCCAATTTACAAATTATTGAATTTATAGAAAAGTGTTTAAAACATTTTGGTTTTGAATATATTGTGGAAAAAAGAGAAAGAAAAAATAAAAATTATAAAGATATTTATAATGTTCGTATTAAGGGAACTATTTGTGAAAAATTAAAATTTAATATGATTACTCAAAGGGTTGGTGAAATCAAAGGTTGCATGGAAAATATACATTTAAAGACATCTAAAAAATTCGAAAGTAAGATAATTAGTATCCAAGAATTAGAAGAACAAGAATTAATAGACATATCAACAACTACTGAGAATTTTATTGCAAATGGTTTAGTATCGCATAATTGTTATGCAAAAAAGTTAAATGATAGATTTCATTTTATAAAAAAATGGGAAGAGCCAGAGTTTTTCCCAGAAAGAGCTGAACAATTAAGATGTAAGAATCCAAAAGCAATATTTATGGATTCAATGAGTGATTTTGGTTGCTGGACAAAAGAGCAAGTTCATGAAGTGTTAATGGCAATTGACAAGAATCCACAACACGCATATATATTTTTAACTAAAACAAATAAAGATATAATAAATAAATTTAATGAAAATGAAAAGCAAAACATCTTTACTGGTAAAAGTATTACAAAAGGAATTTTCCCTGGTGTAGAAATGAGATATGACTTTTTATCAATAGAGCCACTACACGCACCAGTTGGCATTAAATTTGATTTATTACCAAACTTAAAGCAAGTTATTATTGGTGCTGAAACTGGCAACAGAAAAGGTAAAATCAAGCCTCTTAAAGAATGGGTTGATAGCATAGTTAAGCAGTGTGATAAAAGAAATGTTAGAGTATTTATGAAAGAATCATTAAGAACTCTTATGGGTGCTGATTTTAGGCAAGATAAGTTGATTTGGTATGATTATATAGAGGGAGTAAATAATGAAAGAAAATAAAGATTTTATTTATGATAATAATTTATCATTAAAGAGTAAAGGTTTATTAATATTATTAAAAGATTTTAATATAGAAAATAAAAATATAAATATTATGGAATTATTAAAATATTGTAAAGAAAGCCAAACAGCTCTTAATTCTGCAATAGTAGAGTTAAAAGCATTGGGATATTTAAAAGTTAAAAAATTAAATCCTAACCAATCATCTAATGGTAGATACGAATATATATACGAATTAAATTTATAAAAACAATATATTGATTTCGTGTATTATCTATGATAAAATGATTTTAGATTTAGGAGGAAAATTATGAGATTTGAAGAAAAAGAAGATGTAAGTATATATGTTGGAATACCTAACAAAATTTTTGTTTATTTTTTATTGTATAATGGCGAGGTTGTTTATGTAGGTCAAACTAAAAATGGTTTATCAAGACCTTTTTCTCATAAAAACAAAATATTCGATGAAGTTAAAATAATATATTGTAATGAAGAAGATTTAGACGCAATAGAAAAGAAATATATTTTAAAATATTCTGGTAAATATAACAAAGAATTAAGTTATATGGTTAGTTATACAATGACAAGAGTAAGAAATAGTTTAGAAAAAAATTTAGATATAACTATTCATTTAACAGATATTAAAAAAATAATTAAATTTTTAAAAATAAAATTAAAAATAGATTCTACAATACAAAAAATTGTTATTTCTAGTGATGATTATTTAAAATTAAGAGATTTTATAAAAATTGTTTTATTTAATAGAGAAATACAAAATAATCAAAAATGTAATAATGGTTATTGGTTACAAGTTAATGAAAAAGAAATGATTAAAGCATTAGAGGTGTTTGATAATGAATCATAGTTTTGATGTAGAAATTGCTAAAAAATATGGTATAGAAGAAGCAATATTATTGCAAAATTTATATTTTTGGATTGAAAAAAATAAAGCTAATAATAAACATTATTATAATGATACATATTGGACTTACAACAGCAAAAAGGCTTTTGCAGATATATTTCCATATATGACTCCAAGAAAAATTGATTATACTTTAAAAAATTTAATTGATAAAGGCTTGGTTATTACTGGTAATTTTAATGAAAATGCAACTGATAGAACACTTTGGTATGCACTTACAAAAATGGGGTATTGCATTTTACAAAATTGTGAAATGGAACAAACAAAATTGTCAAATGATATAGATACTACTATTAATAATAATACAAATATAAACAACAAATGTAATAATATTAATTTAGACAATAATAATTATAATGATTTAAAAGAAAAATATAAAAAAGAAAATGATTTTCAATCAATTTTAGATTATTGGAATACTAAAAAAATCATAGTTCATAGAAAACCAACAGTTGATATGAAAAATGCTTATAAAAAAATAATTAAAAATTATAATCTTACTGATGAGGAAATAAAACTAGCAATAGATCATTACGAACAAGCATTACATAGTGATTATGAATATTGTGATTATGAATGGAGTTTATATCAATTTTTGTCTAATAAAAAAGGTATTATTGAATTTTTAGATGATGGCTCTAAATGGGTTAATTATTGTAAATATAAATCTAAACCAAAAACAGTAATGCAAGTAAACGAATTACCAGCAGAAGAATTGCCAGATGGTTATATGTTTAATGATAATAACTTTTAATAGAAAGGTGGTTATTAAATGGAAGATACAAACAAATCTATATTTCAATTTGATGTAGATAATTATAACGAATCAGTTGGCACTCTTAATCAAGAAGATTCTATTAATTGTAGTATATGTAAGAATAAAGGCAAGATAGCTTTTCTTGATGGTAAATACATGAAAATAAAAGATTGTGAATGTATGAAAAAAAGAATCTTATATAAAAGATTTATGGAAACTGGTGTTTCAAAAGAGCAGTTCAAGAACTATCAGTTAAATACATATACAACTGATTTAGAGTGGCAACAAGATTTAATGAATAAAGTTAAAGAGTATATATACGATATATTAAATAATAATAAAAAGAATTGGTTTTATATAGGTGGTATAAGTGGAAGTGGTAAAACTCATTTATGCACTGGCATATTTAGTAAACTTATTCAATATGGTTATGATGGCAGATATATGGTATGGAATAGTGAAGTGCCAGAATTAATCTCAATGAAACAAAGTTTTTATACTGATGTGCAAGATAAATTTAGAGCCAAGAAAAAAGAATTAATTAATTGTGATATACTTTATATAGATGATTTCTTACAAGCTGATAATACATCAAAAGATATTATGTCAATGGCTTATGATATTATAAATGCTAGATATAGTGATCCAAATAAAATTACAATTATATCTAGTGAAGTTTTAAGAGAAGAATTACAAAAAAAGACTAATGCTATAACTGGTAGAATATTTGAAAGAACTGATAGTGGCAAGTATTTTATCAATATAACTGGTCTTGAAAAAAATTATAGATTAAGGAAGTAGAAAGGTAAATAAGATGTATATTAAAATTTATAATAATGATGGCTCTTACAACTCATTATTAAATGTAAATTATATAGTAAGAATATATCCAGTAGAAATAAAAGTTAATAAACAAGTATATATAAAAATAGATTATTTATCAAATAATTGTTTTGAGGGATATATTAAAAAAGAAGATTATTTAAAATTATTAAATGAAGAAATTAAAAAGAATGAAAATAAAAAAGAGGGAACTAAAAAATGATATTAGATATAAATTTATTACCAAAAAAATTAAGTGATATTAATTATTTTAAGAAAGTAGATGGTGGCTGTGAGTTATACTCTTACAATGCTAAACTACAATTAAGAAATGAGGTAATTGTTATTGATTTACCTGGTGTTGAGATTGAAAATGATTTTTGTGTAGATTCAAGAGTTATGGATATGTTAAGAACATTAAGTCCAGCAGACATCACAATTACTGAAAAGAATTTTATTATTAAATCTAAAAAAGGAAAATATAGTGGCAAGTTGATTAGCGAAAATTTATTTGAATTGTCAAAAGAAGATTTAGATTACTATACAACTGTAAATTTAGATAGTTTAAATAAGGCTTGTAATTTTACATCTAAAAATGATAAGAAACCAGTATTAACTGGTGTAAGAGTTGATAACAACGGAAATATTGTTGCAACTGATTCATTTACTTTATATACATATAATTATTATAATAAAGAGTATATATTAGATGGTTATACATTACCAGTAAACTTTATTTCAATTATTAAATCTCTTACAACTGATGAAGAAGTAAACATATATCATAACGATAATGTTGCTATGTTTAAACTTGACAACATTAAGATTTATACAAGATTAATAAGTGGTGGTTATCCAGATGTAAGAAAGTTAATAGCAACAAATGGAATTGAAGTTGTTAATGATATTGATAGAAATGATATTATAGAAAAAGTTGAAATTGCCTCTAAACTATCTGCAACTGGTAATGATGAGAAAAGTATTCAAATAGAGTTATCAAATAATAAGTTAGTAGCTTATGGAGAAGATAATTTTGAATCAGAGATAAAATTAAATTGCAGTGGTAAAATAAGAGTATCAAACATTTTATTAACACAAGCATTAAAGTCAATTAGTGATTTTGATTTTAAATTTAAGTATGATAAAAATAACAAAGGAATTATGCTATATTTAACAAATGAAAAGGAATTATGTTTGGTTTTAGGAATAAAAACTAATTAATTGGGGTGGTTTAATTGCTAAACAATTATGACATTGATCGTAGTTTTTTAAAAAAAGAAGATATTGAAAATCTCTTAAATGACTGCAAAAATAGAGTTGATGTAGTCAATGAAATGGATATAAGTGGTAAAGTTAGAGCTAAAATGATTAAGGGTATAAATCAAGTTGTTGCTACCAGATTAAGAATAGCATTTCAAAGACAGATTCAACTGGATCAAAAAGAGGCATTAAATTATTACAATGCACATATTTCAACATTAAGAGAAAGAATAAGTTTATATTATTATATACTAGATTATATAAATGATATTGGTATAACATATATACCAGATAAATTAACTACTGGCAGTTTTTTTAGGGTAAGTGCTGATGTATTTGATTTTATGCTAAAAGACGCACAAGTAGATGAAGAAGTCCAAAAAGAGTTTAATGGAATAAATGAATTTATTTTATCTCTTACACAAATTGGTCTTGAAACTGGTGCATTAAATAGTTATGCCTGGTATAGATTACAGCTTAAAAATAAATTTGGTGGTCATGAAGTGGCTAAACCAGAAACAACTGATAACAAACCAACATTTGTAATAACTGGTGATATACAGCGTAAATTAGCTAACGATTATGATTTTACAAAAATGTTAGAATCAAATGATAATAAAGATAAACAAGAGGGTTAAAATGCCCTCTTATTTTTTTGATATGTGGTTAAAAAATATTTTTTAAACTTTTTTTAACTTTTTTATTGACATAGTATTTAACATAGTGTAAAATAAAATTGCAAAGATAGAAAAGAGGTATAAAAATATGGAACAATATACATTAATTTGGATTACTGATGAGAAGCATAAATCAGTAGGTATGAAAGTATTTGCTAGTATGCAAGAATTAAGAGGTTATAAGAACTATTATTTAGATGATTGTAAAGATAGTGAATTAACACCTGTTGATAAAGATGGTTATGTATGGTTTTGTGAAAAGGAGGAAAATTAAGATGTATGAATTTATTTTCAGATTTGTAGATAACAGTAAGATAATCATGAAAGTTGAAGAAAGTTTTGTAGATGGTGTATGGAACAATTTAGATTCTATATGTGCTGAATTTACAAAAGAAGTTAAAACAGTATTTCAAAGAAAGATAAAGGAGTGTTAATTATGTTATACGGATATATGAGAGTTTCAACAGCATTTGAATCAACAAAGAATAGAAACCAAACTTTTGATAGACAAGAAATGATATTAAAAGAAAATGGTGTATTACAAGAAAATTTATTTTGTGACAGAATTACTGGTGGCAGTAATACAAAAGATAGAGAAGAATATGATAAGTTAATGAGAATCTTATTACCTGGTGATATGATTTATGTCAGTGAGATGTCAAGATTTTCAAGAAGTTTACAAGATTTAATCGCAAGTGTTAATTATTTAATGGAAAAGCAAGTTGGTATTAAGTTTATCAAAGAGGGCATTGAAATAGGATCAAGTGGTTTAAGTCCAATGAATAAATTTATATTTCAATTGTTTGGAGCATTTAATGAATTTGAAAAAAGTTTAATTGCTGAAAGAGTTAAACAAGGTATGCAAGCTAGTAAAGCGAAAGGCAACAAGTTAGGCAGAAAAAATAAACTTGATAATCTTACACAACAAAAAATGATTGATGACTTTGTGAATGGTATGATATATGATGATTTAGTTGTTAAGTATAAAGTTTCAAGACCAACAGTAGCTAGTATCTGTAAGCCTCATAGTGCAAAAAGAAGAAATAGAACTCTTGCACTTAAAAGAGCTGAACAAAAAGCATTACAACAAAATCTATTATAGTATATATTGAATGTTTAATAATTAGATGTTAAAATAAAGTTGGCTATCTTATATTCATTTTTAAATAACTCCATTAATCATTTACAATTATGTTGAGTATAGCCAGATTAAGCAACACATTAGATGTTGCTTTTTTCTTTTACATGAATTATAATAAAGATGTATTCTTCCATTTCATAATGAATACAACCTTTCTATATTTGTTTTAAGAACTTGTTTTGACGGAGCAAGTTCTTTTTTTGTTTATTAGATAGAGGGAGATAAAATAGGGTGGGGTGGTTAAAAATAAATTATTTTTCTGGCAAAAGTGCCTCTTATTGCAAAATACATCACATCATTATTTAAAAACATAATCTTAAATGGCTCTTAATTAGCCGATGCTAGCATTTTATTTTATTAAGGTATAATTTATCACATCAAAAATAAAAATCGTTTAAAAGGCTCAAAATCAAGTTGCAAGCTTTATCAGAATTAGTTTGATGTAGATAGAATAAAAGTAGAACATTTGCAGTAATTATTTTAAATGTTTAAAATGTATTATTTAAAAACTAATATAAATATTTATATAAATAAAAAATAAAGCTCTTAAAAATTTGCCTCTTATCACCTCTTGAAGTTGCAAAAATCGACAATAAAATTGCATACAATTAAATAATATATAAAATATTAAAATAAAATATTTTTTGTTTTTGTTCCTGGTGTTGATTCTATAAAACGCCACTAAAACAATTTTAAAGCCGTTTTTTTGTGTTTTTCGTTGTGGTGTGATATTTTACTCAATCCATAAATAAAAAGCAAAATTTAAGCCATTTTTGTTAGTTTTAAAAATACATTATAAAAAAGCAATAAAAAAAGGGTATTTATAACCCTTTTTATTTTTTTATTTGTTGATCTGCTCGACTCTATCAATTAAAGAATCACTAACAAATGAAACTTTGATATATTCTTTTTGTTTTCCGTCTATATGGACGATTGCGTCACCAGCTTTTGAGATTTTTTCAGCTCCTGTGCAATTCAATATATTTCTACTTTGTGCCACATTGTCACATTTTAAAGCGATTTTTGATTGTAAATTGGCTCTGATCGTGTTTGATATATTTTCATTGGTTGGGTGCTGGGTTGCTAAAATCAAATAACAGTTGCAAGCTCTACCAATTGCGCCAATTTTAGAAATATAATTATTGATGATCTTTTTCTCTTTGTTTGTGTTGAAAAGCTGGGCATACTCATCAATTATTAAAACGACGGCGGGATCGCTTGAAAATCTTTCTTTTTTCTTTTGCATGATTTTATATCTATTCTTTATTAAATTATACATCATAATAATTAATAATAGAGCTTGCTTTTGATTTGTTGCTACTGGTTGGAGTAGTCCTTTTTCTTTTGTTAAAAAATTATATCGTGTCAGCTCTGTTCCTTTTAAGTCAATCATTAATAAATTAATATTATTATTAAATAATTTCATTGATAAAATGATGTTGTGTAAAAGGTTACTTTTACCACTGCCAGAAGATCCGCCGATCAATAAACTTTTTATATTTTCGAGCTTTTCAAAATATGGATCATTATTGTTTTTTACTCCTAAAAATATATAATTTTTGTTTTTTGGTATTTTATTTATATAGTTTTCAAAATATAAAATATTATTTGTTTGTGATTCAATTTCAATTTTTAAAATACCATTTTCAAAACTGGCTTTTATATCCTGGTTGATAAAAGCTGAAAGCGACTTTATAATTAAATTTAATTTGTTTATGCTGGTATAATTTACATAATTAAAATAATATAATGTATTATTGATTTGTTTTTCTGTTTTCAAAAACTCCAATTTTTCGTTGGAGTTTTCAAAAAATTTTATAATTAATTCTTGCATGCTAGTCACCTAAAAGACTATAATTTGAATTTTCTAAAATATAGGTAAATAAATTTTGTAAATTTTCTTCAACTGTTAGATCATAATCAATAATCATTTTAAATTCTGGTATTAATCCAACATTACAACAGCCACCAGCCACAAAAGAATCATTTTCGCTGTCAATATCAATATAAATAGGTCCTTCCTTAAATTCAAAACATTTAATTTTTTCAATGTTGTTAAAATCATTTATAAATTTTTCTTTATAATTATTTTTCATGTTTAAACCTCCATTTTAATATAAATGATTTTTTACTATGTTTTTTTTAGTATCAAATGATCCCATATCTTTGAATATAGTATAATAATTATGGACTGCCTTAATATTTGGTATTATATTATTATTTATTAAATATTCTATTGAGTCATAATAATATTGTCGTCCGTATCCATACTCGAAAGGCTTTTTATATGTTTTATTATTCTTTAAATCGTAAATAATAGTTGAGTTATAACTATTTCCATTGATTCTATCAAACCAGATAGCGCCCTTAATTATAAAATTTTCTTTGTTTTCGTCTACAAATTTAATAATTTTTATAATATCGCTAGGGATTAATATATCACATTCGCAAATTGATTTTGTTTGTGGGTTTGCATAATGTAAAATTTTAATATTTTTCTTGTATAGCTTTTTTTCGTTTGCTGTGGCTTCATAGTCATTTAAATTGTTTTTGTCAATAATTTCAGTATTGCATGGGCATAATGTAGAATTATCTAAAATGAAAATAAAATCATCTAGCGAATTAATTTTGATATATCCCTCATGGAATAAATACAAATAAATTTTTAAAATATTATCTTTCAATGTGTAGCCTTGTAACCTCCAGGCTTCAGAAGATTTTTTTACTTTGTTGTAATAATAATAAAATTGTTGTGTCTTTGTTTTTGTTTTCATGTTTGTTTTTCTCCTTTTTTCTATTTGTTTTTTTGTTGCTGATCCCTTAAAGTAGATCCAGCTTGAAAGCATTTTTTTAATACTTAACTTTTTAAATGTTTACTTATAGAGAAAATATTAATATATAAATATATCTTTTATTTTCAATAATATATTAGCATATATTTTACAATATGTCAATTAAAATTGTTATATTTTTTGAAATGTTTTTAAATATTTTTTTATGATGTATTATTTTACTATTTACAGCACATCAAAACAGAAAAAAAAGCAATAAAAACCAGGTCAAAACTGTTAAAAATGATTTTAAGGCACTTTTTAAAGTATTTTATTTTTGACTTGATATAATACAAGGGTGGATCAATAAAAATGCAATATAAAAGAAATTGACTTTTTTATTAAAAAATTACTGTTAAAATGATAGATTATAATATATAAAATTGATATGCAATCTATCAATAAATAATTTAATTGTATATAATTAAATATTATATAATTTAATAATATAAAATATAATTGTATAAGTTTATATTGTATGCAATTATAAAAACAAGCTGAAAAATTTTTTTATTTTTTGCAGTTCTAAAAATTATTTTTTTGTGGTGGTTTACTGTTTAGATGTTTAAAAGAATCAATTTATATTTTTTTCGATTTCAGAAAACAAGATCAATTTTTTTATTTTTTTTCATGTGCTGGATATTTATATATTTTTTAAAGCTTTATAATTGAATCATTTATATTTTTATTGTTTATTATTTAATAACTTATTTATATATTAAATGTTTATATATTTATTATTATATATATTATAATGTTTTATTATTAATATTATTATTGATGTTAAAATGTATATATTTATATTTTATATATATTTATTTATTGTATATTTTTTTATATTGATATTGTAAAAGTGGCTTTTTTAATTATTTTATATAATAATGGTATAGTGTTTTTGAAAAATCCAGCATTTTTTCGTGTGGTATTTTTTCAGCACTTAAAAGACATCAAAATTTTATTTTTAGTAAAATAAAGTAAACTATTTTTAACTATAAAATTAAAAAATGCTTTAATAGAGCCGTTTTTTTGATATACCAGCCCAACCCTATTTTTTAAGAAATCAGCCAGGAGCCGAGATACCCTTCAAATATTACAACCAACCACTTGACTTTAAAAAGGACAGCAACTATAATAAAAGCAAAGGAGTGATAAGAATGAAAGATTGTAATTGGTGGATAAGCGGTTTTTGTTTTAAGAATCATGAATTGTGTAATTTACGAAAATGTGAAGAAGTGAAATTAGACTTGCCGAATTTGGCAATGCCTGAAAATAAGATAGCCAGTGCTGTTGGGATTGATAAAAAAATTAGTAAAGAACAATTTATGAAGAACTGGAAAGATTTAGAAAAATTTGTGGCAGAAGAAGATAAAATTTTAAATGAATTTACAAAAAAGTTAGAGATTGCGAAAGGGCATTTTTTATTAGCAAGTATTATCGAGATTTACGAAAAAGGTATGAGCTATGAAGAATACGAGGAAATGGTAAAAAGCAAGGCAGTTAATGAAATAAAAAAATATGGAGGGGAATTAGCAAGTGTTTATATGCTGAACGAGGAGCAAGTAGATTACATAAATTCATTGAGAAAGGGATACCCTTTCAACAAATAGAAAGGATGATAAAAATGAATAAAAACACATTTTTAATTGATAAGACAAGAAAGCCAACGCAGTTATCAAAATCAATTGAGTGTTTGGAAAAATACAACAAAGGGTTGGTTGATGTGAAAGGCTATATCGAGTTTATAGACAGTAAGATAAACGAAATCGAGATGGCAGAAATAAACAAAGAGAAAGTCAAAGAGATAGCAACGGAAGGCTGGTGCAAGTTTTTAAGATTCAAAGAAAGTGAAAAGCAAGGGTTGAAAAAACTAATTAAAGAAACTGGTTGGAGCATGGCAGAAATATTTGATAAATCAGATTCAACTACTCAAAAGCAAATAGTTGATTTGAATATATTATGCCAAATGGTAAGGCACTGGCTTGATTATAAGCAGATTTATAGATTTGATGTTGATACATTAGAAATGTTAAGACAAACCAAAGAAGAACTAACTGATGAGCTGTTAAAAGGCTTAAAATTGCCTTATAATTGCTTTTTTATCGAAAATGAGTTTATGATAAATGACAAAGTTGTAGAAACGATTTTAGTAAGAATAAACGATTTACCTGGTGGCGATAGAGAATTTTCATTTTATTGCTTTGTTAAGGGCGATAATTATAGTTATGCTTATGAAAATTACAGGACAAAGGATGGTAGTTTTCAAGATCAAGTAGCCAAAGTTGAAAAAGATAAGCAAGATTTTATCAAATTGATGTTTAAATTGATGATGTATTTGGCACAACCAAAAGTCGAGATTCTAAAAAAGAGTTCTGGTATTAAAGAACGAAAAGCCAGTAAATCATTTTATAATACAGCTTATAATGAAAATGAAGTTGGTTATAAATTAGGAAATGCTATTAGAAAATATAAATATGTTTATTTGAAAACCGATAACAAAGACAGTAATACTAGGAAATCTAGTTTTAAAAAACCACATTTGAGATGTGGACACTTCCACCATTACTGGACTGGAAAAGGTAGAACTGATTTAATTGTTAAGTATATCGAGCCAACTTTTATTAAGGGTGGTGCTGATAAACCTACTTTACACAATGTTAAGTAATAAAATAAAAAGGTAAAATAATGATAGATATAAGAGAAGATATAACAAAACCTAAAGTGTGGACTACCGAACCAAGTCAATTAACTTTAGAACAAGCATTAGAAATATTAAATCCTGATAGTGGTTATCAATATATTGCATTAAGACGAGGAGCATATAAAAGATTATTAATCGAATTAAAGAAAGGTAAAAATGAGTAATATGAGTAAAGTAATATACGATCCTAATAAAATGAAATTTATATTTGAAGTAGAGCCAGATGACTTTAATTCAAGTGAAGAATGGGAAACTTTTAAAGATAATATCAAATCATTACCACAAAATTGTGGAATAACATTTAATAAAGATATTATTAATCTAAATAAAACCTTAAAACAATCAATAGATAAGCCAATATTTTATGCTAGTAGATATGGCAATAAATACATTGTTCCACAAAAATTATTTGAAGAACAATGTGAAGTGCTTAATATTCTTAAAAAATATGCTAAAAATGATGATTGGTCTGACGGAGGATGGACTATTGAATTTTGGAATATGAAATCAAAAGAAATAGATAAAGTTTCTAAATGGCTAACAAAAAAAGGATAAGAGTGAATAAAATGATATTGTTTTATAGTAAGAGGCACAAATTAGTTAAATCGTTTGAAAAATGGTGTAAAGAAAATAATGCAGATGAAAATGATAAAGTCAATTTAGTTACTTGGTTACATCTAATGGATTTACTAGATGTTGATAAAGTAGAAAAATATTTAAAGGATAAGGAGTGAATAATATGAAAAAGAAATTAGGAGATTTAACAGTAAGAGAATTAGATGAGTATTGTCATAATACAAGCTGTCAGCATTGTGCTTTTAATAAAGGTGATTTTGAGTGTTATAACTTACAAGACTTATTTAATGAAATGGATTTTTATGATAAGTGTGATTTAGAATTTGAGGTAAAAGATGATGGAAGAATCTAAAATAAGCTATACTTGTAGAGATTGCAGAAGAATTACTATATGTAACCACATAATGACAAATGATCCAGAAATAGAGCAGTGTTGCACTGAATTTAATAAGCCAATAAGTGAATCAATTGAAAAGCTGATTTTTGAGCCTAGAAAAACAATTATTGTAATAGGTAATATGAAATACCCAGAATTTGTTAAATTTTCAAGTAAGGTTGCAAACGAGCATTATGAGTATGAAGTTATACATCAGCTTTTACTTCATTATCAAATGTCAAATGATAAATCAATGTTTGAAATAATAGATTCAATGCAGTTAGGTAAATTTAAAGACTTTATTAAAGAATTATTAGAAAGAGAAGTAATACGATTATGATAGATGAAATTACAGATTATACAATTAAAGGCAAATGCTCTAATTGTGGTGCTTGTTGTGGCGACCTGGTTATGATTTCTAAAAAAGAAATTGAAACCATAAAAAACTATATTGAAAAGAATCAAATTAAAGAGCAACCATATAGATTCTATAATGGCAAAATAATACTTACTTGCCCTTTTAGAGATGAAGAAAATAAAAAATGCACTATTTATCCAGTTAGACCAAGTATGTGTAAAGAGTTTAAGTGTAATCAAGGTAGTGAATGTTTAGGCAAAAATAAATTGAAACATTATTTAAGAAAAGACTATAATTCAGCTTACAATAATATGTTAAGTTTACATGAAAAGTTTTATGGAACTTTAATTGATGAAGTAAAAAAGGAGTTTGAAAATGGGAAAAGATAAAGCATTAATATATGTAACTAAACAACCTTTATATTTATTAAAGAAAAATGATATATATACAGTATTAAGTAAAAATGCTGAAACATTAAATAAGAATAATGATAATATACATTATGAAGATTTGAATGGTAAGATAGTTGCTGAATTTGAATTTGATGTAGATAAAATTTATGCAATAAAACAAGAATATCATGAAACCAGATATTCAACTAATCCTTACATCACAACTAAAACTGCAATAAAACCTATATTAGAAAAATCAAATTTGTATTTAGAAGAGTTAGATCAATACTTAAACGGACAAGACGGCTATGCAATAAATATTGAAAATCTACATATATTTGATAAGCCAAAAGAGTTGAGTGATTATTATAGTGATATGCAAAGAATAGTTGAAAGACCAGCACCAACAATAAAAAAAGCACCACAAAATATGTGCTATGCTTTTGATGAAAAAATGTTGCCTTATATTTTAATCTCGATTCAACCACATTGGGCGTATAGAATATTGAGCGGCAGTAAAACAATAGAAATTAGGAAGAAAGTATTAAAAGGGATGTTAGAATAAGTGATAAATTATTTATAAAAACAAAAGAGGGAAAATTATGACAGACAAGCAAACAATTAATTATTTATTAAGATTAATGAATATAAAAAAATCAAGGGATACAAAACTTTTTAGAATTGAAAGAATGGAAAAAGATAATGATGTTAATAAAGGGTTGCAACAAATTAAAAGAAAGATTATACTTTTTGATATTTTAGAAAAGCACCCTCACTGCTCATTAATCAAATTAGAGGAATTAATCAATGAAAATAAAAAAGGGAATTTAATTACAAATAAAATAAAAGTTAGTGATGATGAGATTAAGGCATTAGAAAATTATTTTAATAGTAAAGGGTGGTTAGGAAATGAATCTTAATGAAGATATAAAATTAGATAGTGTTATACATTATGATTCAATTGAAATTATATATAGAGTTTCAAAAGAAAGTAAAGCATTAGAATTATGTTTAGATTACCAAGAAGAAATAGTAACTTATGGTGATCTGGTAAAGTTTGTCCAAAATAACGAAAGAGAAAAAGTTGATAGTATGACAATAATTGCTGAAAGAGGTTTAGCTGGTGTAGTTTTAAGGTGGAATCATATTGAGGGATTATTTCAAGTTGGAGTAACGAGAGGTTATGCTTAAAATGGGAATGTTAGAAAATTTTAGAGATATGGTTGAATGCAATCAATTAGATTATATGGACGAAAAACCAAAATGTGATGAAATAGAATTTTGGCTTGAATTAATAGAGAGTGTTCAAAAAGGCAAAACAATTTTGTTTGCTGGTAAAGGTGTTAAGATAATGAACGCCAAAAAGTATAATGAATATTTAGAAAGAGAAGATATAGAAGAGCCAATGTCTAAAAAAATGCTAATGGCAGAAAATGAAGAATTAAAAAAAGAAAATTATAATTTTAAAGCTCAATTAAATCGCTGGTTAGAATTATTAAGAACAGATGGAATCAATAGTAAGCTAATGGTTGCTAATGATATTCAAGCAATTTTAAATGATATAAATAAGGAAGTGAAATAAATGAAATATTACATCAAAAAAGTTATAAGCAAAAGAATCAGCAAAAGAGGTGTTGGGTTTGTTGATATTGAAATGGTAGTTGAAAATGAGCAAAGAAAAACTCAAACAATTACTGCAACATTTTCGAGAAAGGAATGGGAAGAGGTGCATAGAATTGGACAATTTGAAAATTAATAACTGTGAGCCTTTAAAGATACCAAAGGGAGTAAAAATTAAAACTTTATTTGGTTTTAAGAAATTTAAGAAAGAAACAAAAGATGTAAAAAAAGAAGATAAGTTTTTTACTGATGTATTATTTGTTGATGAGGTAGCAAACGAAAATGAATAACGAATTAGAAATAACTGCCAAAGAAATTGTAGAATACATGCTTGAAAACAAAAGTAGTATTAGGGCAACAGCTAATCATTTTGGTTGCAGTAAAACTTTAATATGGAGCAGAATACAAGATTATAATGGTAAAGATAAAGATAAACTACAAGAACAATTAATAAATAATAAAAAATATAATAGTAGATTTAAAGAAAAGGGTATATAATTATACTCTTTTTTATTTTTCTTAAAAAAGTTATCAAAAAGTATTGCAAAAAAGATTTCAATATTGTAAAATAGGAATTGTAAATAAATATGATACTAATATGGGTTGGCATATTTAGTATAAAAGCAACAAATTACCTCTTTGAAATAAAATCATATATGACAAAAAATCATAAAATACATTAAGCAAAGGTAACCAACCTTACTTTTGCTGATTATGATAAGAGGTAGAAATAGAAAGGTGGAAAAATATGTTAGATTTAGGAAGATTTAGAGTGATTCATTTGGATCAATACAACTGGGTATTTGAGGAATTTAGAATCAACAAAACCAAAAATGAAAATGAAAAATGGAGAAGAGGGTTTGGGTATTATCCAACATTAAGCTCATGCTTAAATGCACTTAAAGAATACATTTTATCAGAAGAATTAACAAGCAAAGATTATGATGTAAATGAATTTATTGAGTTGTTAGATAAGATTAATAACAGTTATGTAAATTGTCAAATTAAAGTAGAGGAGTAAAACAATTATGGAAAAAAGGGAACACAAACTTACTCCAAGAGAGTATTGTATTTATGATGAAATTAAGAATAGAAGTTTAGAAAAGAAATGGACTAGCGTTCAATATTTAGCTGATATGCTTGGTTGTTGCAAAAGAGAAGTAAGACGATCAATTCAAAGAATTAGAGAATCAAGTTTAATTCAAAAAATTATATTAACTGATTATCAAAAAGGTTATAGATTAATGAATGACGAAGATGAATTTGAAATGTTAATGAAAACAAAAATTAAGATTTTAAAGGAATTAAAGAGATACTGGAAAGATGTCGAAAGATATAATTTAAACAATCAAACAAAAATCACTTTTACAAAATACGAAAGAGATTTTTATGAAAGTATATTAAATGTTAGTGAAAATAAGGTGGTTGATAATCAATGAGTTGTAGATTATGTGGCAAAGACAAATTGATATATAAACTTGGTTGTTGCAAAAGATGTTATGATAACAATGTTATGAAAGTATATCATAGAAGAAATTATGCCAGAGTTAGAGTTGATACACAACAAGAACTAATTGAAGAGTTTTTAAATAATCAAAAAGTTTCAAAAAATTATCTAGCTGAAAAGTATTGTATATCATTAAGAGAAGTTTATCACATCATAGACAAGTTTTGTGAATTTGACTATGTTAGAAGAGATAACAATGAAATTATTTTAAATTAAATATTTATATTATAGACTATGTTTAAAAGACATAGTTTTTATTGTTTAATGAGGTGTTATTATGCAAAGTAAAAATTATGAATTATTTTTAAAAATGGACTCAAATTTAAAAATACTTTTAAATACTCCAAAACTGTATTTAGACGAAAATTTAATATATTCATTTGTTAGTGATTTTAAATCTTTGTTGTATGAAGATATACATAAAAATTTAGCACCTAACAAAGATATTTTAGATAATGAAGAAATGATTAGATATTATTGTAAATATATTGCTACAAATTTACTGCCAATAGCTAATAAGAAAATCAAATACTTAAAAGATGAAATCGAAAAAAACGAAAGTAATGTTGATTTTGCAAAACAAATGATAGAAAAATGGGTTGCACTTGAAGATGATTTATATGCACTTGTTTCTTTTAGATCATTAAAACATTTTGCATTTTATATTGAAAGAGGAAACAAGAAAAAAGTATGGGCAAAAACCATGAATATATTTGAAACATATTTTTATTATGCAAATAAAATGATTTTAAACAATGATATGAGATTAATTAGAGCCAGTTATTTTCCTGGTGCAGGAAAGACTTATGCTGGTAATTTAACTTGTGCGTTTTGGTTTGGCTATGATGAAGAAATGACTATTTTAAGAATCACATACTCGGACGATTTAGCAAAATCATTTACAAAGCAGATAGAAAATATAATGACATCAGATCAATATAAAAAAGTATTTCCTAGATTTAACAAACCAACAAATGAATTATTTAAAACACATAATGCAACTGAATTATGGATAGAGGGCAGTTCAAATGCTAACTTTTATGCTACTACAAGAGATGGTCAGTCCACTGGTAAAAGAGCTAAATTAATCATGATAGATGATGTTACCAAAGGAGCAAAAGAGGCTTACAATGTTGATATACAAAAACAAATTGTAGTTATGTATGATAACGATTGGAGTTCAAGAGGTGATGATGACGACCAAAAAATGATTTTGTTAGGAACTATGTGGAGTAGGTTTGATTTACTTAATGTTATACAGCAAAGAGATGAAGAGGACGGACAACTTATCCCAGATAGCAAGTTTAAATACACAAAGTTAAACATCAATGGGGATGGTGCCTATATCGGTGTCCCAATACTTGATTATGAAACTGACGAATCAACTTGTCCTTTAAGATATTCAACGGACGCTATGAGAAAGAAAAGAGAAAAAAGTGCTGATAAATCTTTATTCAATGCAGTATATCAGCAAAAACCAGAAGAGCCAGAAGAATTGATTTTTGCTTATAGAAAGTTAAACACTTATAATGAAAAGAATTTCCCTAAACAAATATTAGATGGTGATTATGAGTGTAGAGCTTTTATTGATCCAAACCGAACTGGCTTTGACTATTTTGTTTGTGCTTTTTATAAAAGATACATCATACCACAATCAAACACTAACGATTCATATAGCAAGTGGTATTTTACTGATGTAATTTGTAGAAGAAAAACTTACAAAATGTTAAAAGATGATTTATTAGAAAAAATCAAAAAACATAGAGTAAGTAGTTTAGGAATCGAAATTAACACATCAAACGAATTGCCTTACTTAATTGAAGAAGATTTAAACGAAATAGGTTATATGGATATTGAAATAGATGAAGAGTTTTCAACTCAAAAGAAAGAGATTAAAATTGCAACAGTTCAGCAAGAAGTAATTGACGAAATAATATACCCAGAAAAAAATATGTTTGCTGACAACTCCGAAATGGGAATAGCTATGACAATGCTAACAACTTATAGTGTTGATAAGAAGAATGAGCATGATGACTTCCCAGACTGTAATGCTATGTTTATAAAGAAAAATATGTTAAAAGATAATGTAAATGAATTTGAAATACTAGATTCTAGTATGAGATTTTAAAAAATATGAAAAGAGTTATTGACAATTTATGATAAAATTTTTAAAATAAAAATAGATAAATGTTTTTATTATTATACATAGTAAATAAAACTAGGTGATTTGGAGTTGGAGGTTAGAAATGAGTAAATATTATACAGGTAGAAAAAAAATAACAATACCAGTTTCCAAGAATGACTTTAATAAAGATCCAATGAGATATATTAAGCATTATTTATCAAATGTTGTTTCAGTTAATACAGTTAATAAAGAACAAGCCAAAGAATTGAAAGACATTTATAAAGGCATGCAAAGTATTTGGAATAAAACTAGATTAAATCAAGATGATAAAAATAACAATCAAATTTCTGTAAATCACATTTTTAGACAAGTTGAATTTAAAAAAGGCTTTATGGTAGGTAATCCAATTGATTACTCATTAGCAGTTAGCAATAAAAAAACAGATGATTTAACTTACTTGCAAAAATATTTTAAAGATAGCGGAAAAGCAAGTAAAGATATAGATAAATACGAGGACTTATATGTTTGTGGTATAAGTGAGCAATTTATAATACCTAAAACTTATGATTTTGATGAAGAGGGCGAAGCACCATTTGAGCTTTACAATATTGAAGTAGGTAATGCTTTTAAGGTATATTCAAATGATATTACCAAAGCACCTTTGTTTGATGTAATTATAAGTGAAACTATTAATACTAATTTTTCTAAAAAAACACAATATGATGTTTATTTTATAAATCCAGTTGATAATTACACATATCATGTATTATTTAGTGTTGCTAATTTAACAGCTAATACATTAGCAACATCTGGTAGCCAAACAAAACAACCATATAAATATTTACCTTTAATAGAATCAGAGCTAAATAAAAATAGAATGGGTATAGTTGAATTAGTTATATCAATTCAAGATGGTTTAAATTTAATTCATTCTAATCAAGTAGATGATATTATAGATTTCGTAAATGCTTATTTAGTATTTGAAAATCAACAAATGGGAAAAGACTGGGAAGAAAAAGTAAAGACATTTAGAAGGTTAAGAGCTATTTCTATTAAGTCTAATAATCCACAATTACCAGCCAAAGTTTCGTTATTAAAAGAAACATTACAGCATACTGAAATAAACGCATTTTATGAATTACTTAAAAAAGAAATGTATGATATTGTTGCAGTTCCACAATCAAGTGGTAATGTAACAAGCGGTGGTGATACTGGTGAGGCTAGAATATTAGGTAATGGCTGGGAATCAGCACAAAATCAAGCCAAAGTAGATATTACATACGCTTTACAATACGAGTATGAATTATTAAAGAAAGTTATTAGTGCTTGTAAAGAAAAGAGTGTTAAAACTATCGGTGATATTTATGCAAGTGATATTGACATCAAATATTCAATTAATATGAGTAATAACATTTTAACTAAAACACAAGCATTACAAAACCTATATACAATGCACTTACCTTATGAAGAGTCACTTGGTATTGTTGGTATTACAAGTGATAATCATGGACTTGCTGAAAAATGGGCAAAGTTTGATGAAGAGGCAAAAACAATATCAATGAAAATGCAAACTAAAAATTTAGGTGAAAATACTGAAAATACAGACAATTCTAAAACTGAAAATGTTAAAGAATAATAAATAGTATATAATTAAAATTATTATATATGTGTTAGAGAAAACACATTAATAAAACGCAAGAAGTTAGAGAAAACTATAATCGCAGGAGGAAAAATTATGCAACATGCAAAAAAACCATTATTGGATTTAGCAAGTAATCTTCAAATGTTTGCCGAAGACCCTAATCCAACTGATGATGGTGGAAAACAAGAGCCACCAAAACAAAAACATACTGACGAAGAGTATGACAAATTAAAGGCAAATTTCGATAAGACATCAAGTGAAATTGCTGAATTAAAAAAGCAGTTAAAATCAAAACAATCAGATGAAGAAAAAAAGGCAGAAGAAGAAGAATCTCGTAAAAAAGAAGTTGATGACTTAAAGAGAGAAGTTGCAACTTATAAGATTCAAAGTTCTTTACAAGAAGTTTTTGAAAAAGAAGAAACAGAAAAGTTAATAAAGCCTATTCTTGATAATGATGTTGATACACTTGTTAAGAATCTTGTTGAATTAAGAAAAGCCTATAAGGACAAAATTTATGCCAACGCCAAAGAAGAATTTTCAAAGTCAGCAAAAATACCTGGTGGTAATGCTGATGACGCTTTACCTAGTGATGTTCAAAACTTTATTGATAGTAAGAAATCAAAAGGCAAAAATGCAAAAGATTATTACTTTGGCAACAAACAAGAAAAATAATAAGTAAAAGGAGAAAGAAAAGAAAATGGCAGAAATGGTTAAAAAAGTGGTTTATGACGCACCAGAAAAAGATGTAGCATTAAACCCAGATAATTTATTTGAGATTGCCGTTCAAGTTACAAACACTGGTGTTGTAGCTAATGCTGACGGCAGAAAGATTATCCCAGCAGGAACTCCTGTTGGATCAACTACAAGTGCATTAGAAACTAGAAATACAATTTTAGTAGTAACTAATAGCTCAGAAGATGGTGCAAATGCACAAGGCGTTTTAAGACATGATGTAGATGTAACAAACGCTACTACAACTGCTGGTGTTACAGCAACTATGATTGTTAGAGGAGAAGTTGATTCTTCAAAATGTCCAACAATTGCAAGTTCAGCTAAAACAGCATTAACACATATTATATTTGTAAACGGAGGTAGCTACTAATGCCTAATATTTTTGAATTAAAGATTACAGCAAAGAACATTAAAGCAATTTATGACGCTGGTCGTCCAGAAGATAGACCTCCATTTTTGGGATCTGCTTTATTCCCAGAAACTAGACAAATGGGATTAGAAATTAACCTTATTAAAGGTAAGCAAGGATTACCAGTTGCATTAGTATCAGCAAACTGGGATACTGATGTTTTATATCGTGATAGAATTGGTTTCGAGGCTTTACAAGCTGAATTACCATTCTTCAAAGAGGCATATAAGATGTCTGAAAAGTTAAGACAACAAATCTTAACAACAACTGAAAACTATCAAACTCCATTATTTAATGAAGTATTTAATGATGTTGATGAATTATTAGATGGTGCAGAAGTCGCTGTTGAGCGTATGCGTATGCAAATTGTCGGCACTGGAACAATCTCTATTCAAGAGAATGGTGTTGATAAGCAATACAACTATGGTTTTGATACATCAACTCAATTTGTTACTGAACAAACATTATGGAGTGCGAGTGGTGCTAAACCATTCAAATCATTAGTTGCTAGAATTAAGGCTTACAAGCAATTAACAAAGAAAACAGCAAGATATGCTATCTTTGGTTATGACGCATATCAAGCATTAATCCAAGACGCTGATATTTTAAATTATTTTGAATCATTACCAGTGCCTCTATTAGCACCAACTGATGAGGAAATTCATACTTATATTGAAAGAAGAACTGGTTTAAAGATTATTCTTAACGATTCTCAATATGTAAAGGCAAGAGATAAGAGCAAGACTGCTACTTACTTCTATCCAGCAGACAGATATACTTTATTATCTACTATTGATTTAGGAGAAACTGTTTACGGCACAACTCCTGAAGAGGCTGATTTATTATCTGGTGATAGTTCATCAGTATTAAGTGGTGAAGTATTAGGTAATGGTGTTGCTGTAACAACTTGGAAAGAAGTTGATCCTGTATGTGTATCAGTTAAAGTTTCAGAAGTTGTTGCACCTTCTTGTCCAAATATCGACCAAATCTATATTGTTAAAGTTTTAAACTAATTTATTAGAGATTAAGGAGATACTATGAGGGAATATTCCTTAATAGCATTTCCTTTTTTCTAATTAGAAAGGGGAAAGAAAATGAAAGTCTATGATAAACAAGAATGTATGAGCTATTTTAAGCGTAAATATAACTATATGGATTATGAAGATATAGAATTATTATACGATATGGCTTTGGATGTTTTTATAAACGCAAGATACCCTTTTAAAGATGATATTGATGATACATTAGTAGAAACTGAAATCAAAAAGCACCCAACATGGTGTTTAAGATGTATGCAAGAAATGGTTGATAGAATGGGTGTATCAAATGTTATAGGCTACTCCGAAAATGGTGTAAGTGTAACTTTTGATAAAACTGGAATTTCACAATCATTATTAGATGAGTTAGTTGCCGTAGCAGATTTAAGTTAGGTGGTGTTGAAATGAAATTTGGAGATACCATTTATTACTGTAAGAAAAAGGATGGGGTTGAAGAATACGAAAAGCCTATCCCAATTGTTTTAAGAAGAAATTATTTTAGTTTACAGCCAGCTAGTGAATATACTGATGTCATGGTCTATGGTGAAGATATAAATAAACGATATAGAGCATACGCAAATTTTAAAGTATGGGGAATGACATTTAAAGAGGGCGACAAATTTTATGTCGATTATCATAAGCCAAATTGTTGTAATGAAAATTATGGTGAAAACGCAAATGCTGAAATAACAGCAGTTTTATACCAAAATTTATTTATTAGATTAGAAATAAGAAAGTTGGTTTAGCTATGGGCGTTGATTTAACTGGTTTAAAGCATTTTAACAGTGTTTTGAAACAGCAAAGGGTAAATATTAAGCCAAGCATAAAAAACCCCAAATTAAGCAAGATAATCGAGATTACAAAAGAAGAATTAAGCAAAGCATATAGTGGCAAATTAAAAGTCAATATAGTTGTTGAGTCAAGAGAAGATGGATTTACTGTTTATGTCAAAGATTTAAACACAAGAAACCCTAAAATAGCATTTGACGAGTTTGGAACTGGATTCTATGCAAAAGGTAGTTATCCAGGTAAATTGCCAACACAAGTAATAACATTTACAAGTGCTAAAAAAACCAGATCAACAATGGGATGGGATTATTACTATGATAATCCAGATACAAAAAGGACTTATGGGCAAGTTAAAGGTTGGTTTACTCCAAACGGAACTTTTCATATAGGACAAAATGCTAATGCTACAATGTATAAAGCAATTAAAATAATTATCAATAGAATAAGGAGTGAATTATAATGTTAAATACAATAGATTTTATAAATGATCTAAAACAATATCTTAAAACATCAATTATAACATTAGATAGCGACTTTTCTAAACTAGATACATACACAGCTTATACATACGAGCATACGCCAACGCCACCAGAAATTGATGTTTACATAAATGATGATAGTGAAGATACTATTTCAAATTCTTATGATGGTGAAAATATATCTAGTGTATCAGTAAACATTTATTGTTATGCAGACGCTATGTTATTAAATAATGATTCTAAAAAAACAAGTGCAGTTGATACAACAACTTTATTAGCTCAAAGAGTTAAAGAAGTTTTAGAAAAAAATAAATATGCTATGGCAAACGAAAACATCATTTCATGCAGTAGAACATCATATACTGGTGCTATGAATGTTAGAGATACAAAATTGTATGTAGCAATATTAAGATATGATTTTAAAGTTAGAAATAACTATACAAAAATATATAATTAAAAAGGAGAAATATTATGGCGATAAGCACTAATAAAAACGCATTAACAAGTATCGGTTTAAAGATTGGTATTGCTGTTGAAACTACTGCTGGAACTATGCCAATAACTAATTATTATTTAGTTCCACAAGTTACTGACTTACCAGATTTAGACTTTGAGCCAGATACAATTGAAACAACATCTTATGACAATTTAGAATATAAGAGTTATTTAAGTGGTTTAAAAGATACTGGTGGTATTATTTCATTACCAGCTAACTATACTGAATACGGAGCTGATATGTGGGATGATATTGTTAATACATTAGATCCATCAACAAATGTTAATGGCTTAAAAGCATGGTTGCTTGTTGCAATACCAGGAACTACAAGACATTGGTTTATCCCTATTAGTCCAGCTATTACTGGTTTACCAACAGCACCAGTTAATGACAAAGTATCAATTAATTACAACTTTACTGTAACTGGCGATATTATCGAACAATCAATTGCTGACGACTCAACTTATTGGGCAAGTGGCGATTATACTGGTTAATAATATAATAAAAAATATATAAAATAAAAGAGGTTAAAATATGATATACAAGTTAAACAATAAAGAATATCAAACAAAAGATATTAATTTTAGGGAAATGGTTAAAATGGAAAAATGTGGTGTTAATATTATGACACTTGGAAAAGACTCAAATCTTTTTGGACAAGCCGTTTGTATGGTTTCATACATCACTGGTTTATCAAAAGAAAAGTCTGCTGAAGAAATTGATTCTCATTTAGATAATGGTGGAACAATTGAAGAAGTATTTAAGTGTTTTGAAGTAATATCAACGAGTGATTTTTTCAAGAAAGTGGGAGCAAAGAAGTAGAGCCAACAACTTCCACTAACAAAATAAAGATAGAGGAGTATGGTAGTATAAAAGATTTTATAAATGAGGTCTATTTACTACCATATTTAACTATTGGAGGCTCACGCACTGAATTTTGGGAATTAACTCCAAAAGATATTGAAATAGATTTTAAAGCCTATAAAAAGAGATGTGAAGAAAAAACACAACTTGCATGGCTTAATGGTTTATATTTTAAATTAGCATTACAAAGCAGTGTATTAGTATCGACATTAGCTGATAAATCAACAAAAGGAAAAATGCCGAAATATCCAGATGTTCCTAGATCAAATGAATACATAGAAACGGAAGATAGAATTAACGCTGAAAGAGAATTGCTAATTGCAAAAATGAATAAATGGAAAAGATTTAATAATTTGAAAAAAAAGAAGTAAGGAGGTGTTGGAATGGCTAATACCGAAATAGATAGTTTATCACTTGACATTAGTATTACAGGCTTAAATAAAGAAGATGTTGCTAATATTGATAGATTATCAAAAGCAGTTCAGAGATTAACAAATTCTCTAAAAGACGCTGATTTTTCAAAATTAAAAGATATACAAGTTCCAAAAGGAATTAAAAATATACAATTTATTACTCAAAACATTAAAGATAGTGTTGCAGGTGCAGTAGGTGAAACAACAAGTGAAACTATGGCAGAGGCAACTGAATTATTGCAAGAATACGCTAATGGTGTTAGTGATGTTGCAGTCAATATAGAAGATTCAGCATTGGTTATAGAAAATAATGATAAAAAAATAGTTATGTCAAATCGACAAGCTAGGAAATCAATTAAAGAATTATATGCTGAATTAGATGGTAAGAAAAAAGCAACAGCCTTTGAAAAAATGCTTGAAAGAATTGGTAAAACTCTTAAAAGATTTAAGACTATTGCATTTATTAAGGCGGTTAGAGGTATCTTAAATGCTATTGTTAGTGCAGTAAAAATTGGTATTACAAATTTAGCACAATTTGATAAGGAATTTAATGATACAATAAGCAGTATAAAAACTGCTGGGACTAACATTTCCGATTCAATAATTTTAGCATTTAGACCAGTAATAGAATCATTAGAGCCTTTTATAGTTGCTTTTTCACAAGCACTAGCAACAGTAGGTAATGAAGTAAGTAGATTACAAGCTATCATGAAAGGCACATCAACATATACAAAGATAAATGCCAAGTATATGGAAGATTTTGCTAATTCTAGTCAAAAGGCACAAAAATTCAGTTTTGATACATTTGAAACATTAAGTGGCAGTGAAAAGAATGATAAATTTGAAACTGCTGAAACAACAAGTGATGATGAAGATAAAAGTAGAATTGAATTAATACAGTCTTTGCAAGAATTTTTACAAAGTGCTTTGAGTATATTAAGTTTAATTGGCAGTGAAATAAAGAGCTTATTAACAATAATGCAACCAATATTAAGCCTTGTGGCTACAATAGGAACAAGTCTTAATGGAGTTTTAGATACATTATTTAAAATAGTATTTGATATATTAAACCCTATTTTAGAAATAATAATGCAACTAATAGAGCCTTTAACTGATGTAATTAAGCCAGTATTTGAGTTTATACAAAATATATTAATATTAATAAGTCCTATCGTAGAAAAAATAGTAAAATTAATTGTAAATATATTAACGCCAATTGTAAACGCATTAGTTCCAACTATCGAGAAATTCTCACCATTAATTGAGGCAATATTAGGTTTAATAGAAAAAATATTTAAGTTTATAGGACCAATGTTTAATTTAGCACTTACTGAATTAACAAAGAACTTTGGACCATTATTTGAAAATTTAAGTGTAATATTTGATATTGTTAAAGAAATAGTTGAAACATTTACATCATTATTAAATTTAGATTTTGGTGGTTTTGCAGAACATTTAAAGAAATTAGTTTTAACTATTGGTCGTTCTTTACTTGTGATGTTAGCAGGTATAATTGACTTTATTGTCAATTCAATAATAGATGGTATTAACTTAATATTCTATCCATTAAATGCTTTGTCTGATTTCTTTGACTGGGGTTGGGAAATAGGAATACCACATATTAATTTAGCAAGTTTAGTGCCAAGTTTTGCTACTGGTGGTTTTGTAGGAGAAGTATGGCAAATGAACGAGTATGGCAATCCAGAGATGTTATACAATGCAAATAACAATTCAAACAATACAGCAGTCATAAATCAAGCACAATTAAGTCTTGCATTTGAACAAGCTATTTACAACACTGGTTTATTAGACGCAATTGCAAAAGCAGGAAATATTAATATTGATGGTAGAGCAATAGCACAATCTACAAACTTTAAAAATGAAATAAATAGAACTAATCCAAATTTAAACATAAGGTAAGGGTAGGTGTTAAATAAATGAGTATATTAGTAAATGATATAAATACAGTATATATAACTGCTTGTATAGATTCTAATAATCCAAGTCAAGAAATAACAACTGCCTTTACTGGACTTGGTAGAGATAGTGTAGGGTGGAATGAAACTGTATGGGGTGCAAACCTAACAAGATCAAATACATTTTCATTTGAAAATATAGATGATGTAGATATAGGACAAGTTCCACAATGCACGCTTGTATTTAAGTATATGAAAATTGAAGATTTTATCTTAATGCAAAAATACTTAAAGCAAAGACATTTAATAGTTAATTACTTTGACTTTGATAAGGGTGAAAGAGTTACACATGAAATGGCAATTACTGGAAATGAGAGAAAGAAATTTTACTCAATGAAGAATTACATTAATGGTGTAAATGATTTTACTATAAAATTAGTAGGCACAAATAGAGATTTTGAGTATGTCGATTTAACAATTACATACGAGCCAAATGGTGCAACAACTGGAAGTCAAAAAGTAATGAATTACACTATAACAGATCAAGCAGTAATTGATAATGGTAGTGATTATGTAAAAACTGGCTATCACTTAAAAGAATGGAATACAAAAGCTGATGGCACTGGACAAACATATCCACCTAATTTTAGTGTAACATTATGGCAAAGTCTAACACTTTATGCAATATGGGAGTGATAGATTATGGCAAATATTAAAGCAGTATTAAGAATAAATGATGATGGTAATGGTGTTATTGAATCTTGGACTACATCAGACAAGACAAATAATTTATCACAATATCCACATCAAGATAATATAACAACTTTTGCAACAAACCAAACCACTGCAAATAAGGATTATCCTGGTGGTTTGGCTACTGCATTAGGAAGTGTAAGAGTTGGCGAATTAAGTTTAGGTATTACACAAGCTGATAATACTAAAAGTCAAAATTACACTGGAATCAATTTTGGTTATAGTGATGATGATAAAAATTATAATTTAACATTTTTAATTACTGGAACTGATATTATTTCGTTTGCAATACATTTTGATCCATTAAGAAATCAATATCCAGTAAATTATACATGGTGGGATTCTAATGGTGATGAACATATTGTAACTGGCAATACAAGTAATGTAGTTAAATTTGAAAATATGTTAGCTGGTCATGGCACAAAACGAATTATGTTTACAAAGTGGAGCAGAGCAAACTATTCAATAGGTATTACTTATATTGAAAATTTACCAATTGATGTATTTTTAAATAAGCAGTGGGTAATGTCAATGAAAACACAAAGTCAAAAGACATCTAATCCAGATCAAATTGAATATAGAGCAATTGCTAACACTGGTGAAATAGTATTAAGAGATTATAAAAATGAATTATATAATAAAGCTCAATTAGGATACTTAAATGTATATGTATTTAATTTAGAGTTATATATAAATAATAAATTATTACAAACTCATATAAGTAATCAGTCACCATATTATGCAGAAGATGGAACATTACAAATTCAATTAACAAATAAACTTGATTACTGGAATAAAACAGAAGTGCCAGATATAACATTTGATGAAACAACATTATACGAAGTATTACAAAAACTTTTTGAATACGATTTAAGAAGTGATGGCACAAGAAGTTATACTGTTAATGAAGTAGATGAAATGCTATCAACTGATATGTTAGATACTGATATAAATGGTGATTATTTTGAAACATCAGTTATCGAAAAACTAATGAATATAGTTATACCAAGTTTTACATTAAAAAAAGGCACTTTATTACAACAAATTGAAAAAGTATGTGTATCAGCACAATTACAATGTTATATAGATGATAATGGAAATATTAAGTTTGTTAATGCTAGACCATTACATGATTTTAATAGTTTAGCACATAGAAAAGCACAAACAATAGTTATACCTTATAACAAACAATATTCAGTGTTAAACTATGATATGCTGACTGCTAATAGATATGATAGTGTAGAATTTAATTAGAGGTGGTAAGTTATGAAAAATGTAGCAACTATACAAGATAATGAAATTTTACAAGCTGGTGCAACATATTATTCAAAAAATTTAAAAAGTAAATTGCAAGATGACATACTTTTAGATTATAATAAAGGTGTTAGGACAGCGTCAATTGACATGAAACCATCAAACCTATTTAACGAGAATCAAGCACTTGTTAAAAACTGGCAAAATGGTGAAATGATAGAAGTCAATGACATTATAAAAGTTTTAAATGAAAACGGCACTGGATATTTAACTGATTTTGACGGCAACGAAATTTGTTTTAGAGTTGTTGATAGAGAAGTTGAATATAATGGTGAAGTTAGTGTTAAATTTAAACTACAAGAAATTGTAGGAGAAAGAGAGGTAGAATAATGGCAAATTGGAGTAAACAATTTAAGCAAATTGACACGATTAATAGTGGACAAGAATATACCTTAAATGATTATGTAACATTAGATATGGTTAATGCACCATTAAATAATACTCAATATTTATATGATTTATTGTTTTCTGATGGTTTAATTACTTTTTTACAAAATGAGTATGCAAAAGTTGATACTGATGGTGCAATAGTCCACATGAGAGATTTAGAATATTATGGTTCAAGACCAGCAGTTTTGAGTGCAGATTTTATTGAAGATTGGGCAACTTGGAATCAAAACAAAAATACTTATAATCCTGGTGCTATTTCACCTGCAGACCAGCGTGTCACTTTTTTACCAAATGATTCTCATAATTCTATTGAAGAAGTAAGAGCAGAATATATTAGTGGAACAACAGATTTTATAGAGTGTCGTATTATTGTTGCTCCAAGTTCATCTACTTCTAGTTATGCAACTATTAGATTTGTCAATATAAATACTACACATCCCAATACAGCGTCAGGTGGTTATCCTGTATATGGTCCAGATATAGTTAATCAAAGTGGTGGAAGTAATTATCGTTCTAAATCAACAACATTTAAAGTTACAATTAAAGATATGTATGGACATATATACACTAAAAATTATACAATCAATTATGCTATTCATTATACACAAGAATAAGGAGGTAAACAATGATAACAGGTAAAGTAGATATTCAAATTATACAAGGTGATTCATTATATGATGATTTTACTAACATCATGTATGAATTACAAAAAGGAGATGGTAAATTATGGCAGAAATAAACTCAATGACATTACAATTTAATGTCAATAATCAAACATTAACAAGAACATCAAATGAACAAGTAGTTGAGCATAGTGTTAATTATCTTTATGCACAATTTACTTTTAATGAAAACTGGAATGAAGTAGATAAAAAATATTTAATTTTAAAAAATGACGATATGATTAATCGTGTGCAATTGGATAACGAAAACAAAGCGTTGATACCAAGTGTATTTGTATTACATAACATACTTACTCTTGCTGTAATCGGTGTAGATGAAAACAATTATGTTGTCATTACAACAAATCCAGTTTATTTACCAATTTATAAAACCATAGCTCCTTATGGTGATGATCCATTCTTGAAATACATAGAATCTAACACTTTAAATGTTAATCAAAGTGGAGATACAGCAAATATTGAGATACCAAATATTTATTTTAAAGATTCAAATTTAACAAATGATATATTGTCTTTTTTAGGTAGAGATGGTGTTTTATTAAAAGCAATTAATATGCCTTATGGTTTATTAAATGATTTACAAATAACTTTAAATCAATCAACATATATATTGACAATAACTGGTTATGATAAAAATAATAATGTTTTATTTACAAGAACAGCAGACTTTAATATTGAAACAAAAGTGTTTAAAACTATTTATTATGATACTCAAACACAAGAATTAGTATTTGTCACAATGGACGATGAAGAAATTAGAGTCCCTATTGGAGATATATTAACAGGCATAGCAACTCAAGATTGGGTATCACTACAATTACAAAACTATGTTCAAAAGGAAAACGGAAAAGGTTTATCAACAAACGATTATACAAATGAAGATAAGGCACAAATTACTACGAATCAAAATGACATTACAGCTATTAAAGATGGTCAAAGTTTAGATTCGTTTGCTGATGTAGAAAGTGCGATTAGAAATGTAACATTAAGTGGTGATAATACAAGCGTAGAAATCAATAATAAGGTTATAAGTGTTAAAGATAGTTATATTGAAAATTTCTTTGCAACTGACCAAGAGGTAGATACAATGTTAGAGGAGGTATTTGGATAATGCCAGATAGAACACAAGATTTAAAAAATTTAAGAGCTGTTGCAACTGCTTGTAAAAACTATACCGATAAAAAAGCCGAAGAAATCTATTGGCACATAGGCGAGTATAGTATATCAACAAGTGATGATAATACAACGGCTTCAAGTAAGATAGTGCCAAGTGGTGCAACAAGATGTAAGATAAAAAGAATTTACGGAAATACAGTTAAAAACAATCCTACTGTTGCAAGTAATACAGATAGTTATAGTATAAAGACAATGCCAACGACCGTATATGATTTTGATGTAAGTAAGGTTGAGGGTAATAGTGAGGTTAGCGAGAACTTACTTGTATTAAGTGATGTAGCCGAAACAACTGTAAATGGTATAACTTATAAAGTTGAAAATGGTGTTTTAACTTTAATAAGAGGAACAGCAACTGGAAATTTTAGTTTAACAGTCATTGATGGTTTTTTACCAGCAGGAACATATTATTTCAAATCTTTTGGTAATGATCTAGGAAGCAACACAACTTATTTTTCATATTATCAAAATCTTGATTCTAGTGATGTCAATAGTAATGTGGTTCATTCATACGATAATAAAACAGTTACCTTAACTCAGAAAATGCGTTTTCAATATCGTGTTATGGTTAGAAATGGTGAAAGTGTTTCTAATGTTCAATTCAAAGACATGTTGACAAAAGGTAGCACCGCTCCTACTGAATTTAAGCAAGGCTACACAGGTATCCACAACTTTGAATGGAATGGTATTAAGGTTGAGGGTGCGAATTTATTTGATAAGTCAAATGTATTAGATAGAACTTATATTAACACAAGTGGTGGTTTATCAACTGAAACAACTGATGGTTGGATTACAAGTCAACCAATAGAAATTATAGATAGTGTAAGTTATAACTTTAATACAATTCAAACAAGATATAGATTATTAAATGATAGTCAAAATTATATTGCTAGTTCTTATGTATCAACAACAAATGCAAGTGGAACTATAACTAATAGTGTAAATGCGAAATATATTCAATTTAGTATTAGAATAAATGATAAAGATACATTTATGGTTTCAAATGGTAGCACAATTCCTACAACATATCAATCATACATCACACCAATTATAACTACAATCGACCTATCAAGCATTACTTACAATGGTAGTCCGTTGTTTGAGGAAAATAGCCTAAAAGCTGTAGGAACTGCAAAGGATTATATTACGCCTTATTTGGCTCATAAGGAAATAGTTAAGATAGTTTTAAATAAAACCGATTATGATTGGCAGTTAAATTCAAGTCAAACTGTTAGATATATTAATAACTTTGCTTCAATTATAAAAAGAGTAGCAACAAACACTGATACTCCACAAATGTTATGTGATAAATTAACTAAAACAGCGTGGGATAATTTATATAATGAAACAGTATCAAGTGGTATATCAATTAGCTCTAACGGTAATATAGGTATATCTATAAGTGATTATGAAAATTTAACCACACTAGATGTTGTATTTGTATTAGCAACACCTATCGAAGTAAGCATTGATTGGTCTAGTTTACTACGAGGTATTCAAGGCTACTCAAAAGGCACAATTACATTGCAAAACACTCACAATATGGATACTGCAAATACTATTACATATAACTCAACTATTACGGAAAATTGTTGTGCAAAGATGGTGCAATCTCGTGGTGGAAGTGTAATTAAGACAATCAACTTCCCTACACAAGCAAGTGATGGTTATAGTGCTAGAAATAGTTATAATGTTCGTGATTTTACTACTAATAAGAGAATTGAAAACATTTATAAATTATCAAAAATAAGTGATTTAACTTGGGATATAACAACTACTAGGGCATTATCATCAGCATTGGAAATCCCAACCAAAGATATAAGTGGTTCTGTTACACCTAATATATTAACTATTAGATTAGAAACAATTAGATTTAATGCGTTTGCAAGTGATAATTTAGTTATTTCAGCAACAACTAGTGGTAATTCTTTGATTGTTAGAGATACGAGTGTATTAAATAATAACAACAGCAGTGTAGATTTATTAAATATATATGGAAATGATAGTGTTTATTATGAGAGAAAAAATATTGACACTACTGACATTACACCACTAGACACTAACATTATCGAGGTAGAGCCTAATGATGTATTTACTTTCTACGATAGCAACGATAACGAAGTCGCAGTTCCTAGTGATTTAACTTATAGAATTGAGGTGGCTAACTAATGGAATACACATTTAGAATTGATGAAAAATTACAAGACCTAATTGATACTTCTATTACTGCCGAAGATAAACAAACAACTTACGGAATAGCAGTAAACAAGTTTATTAGACAATATTATTCAGAGGATAGAGTAGAAGCTATTTTAAATAACTATTTAGATACGCCAGCTGATGAAAAACACATGCAAGAGTTTAGATTTTTACAAGAATGTAGAAAACAAGCAAAGGCAAAAGCAAAAGAATTGTTAAAAATTGAATAAGAAAATCTCACTATGTTTTAATCAAATAAAAAGAGTTAATTAGGATTTGGCAGAGTTTATTTTATCAGTTTAAGCAGTTTATCCAACCCTTTATAATGTTTAAACAAAATGAAATAGATTCTAATTTTAAAAATAAATTATTGAAAAGAAAAAATATATAGTTTATACTTAAATTGTATATAACTTAATATAATTGTAAAGAAAGGAGGAAAAGGAAATGAATGATGTTATTGCAAAAAAGATTGAAGAATTAAAATCAGAACTAGCAAAGCAAGTATTTACTGCTGATGATAAGGCTGAAATCGACAAAACTGTTGAAGATTATCGTAAAGAATTAACAGAAGAAAAAGAAAATGAATATGCTTACAATCGAGTTTTAATCGAGGCTAAAATTGATGTATTAAATGAGGCTTTGGTTGAAATAAAAGAAGAAGAAACTAAATCAGCAGAAGAAGTTTCTATCCCAGCAAATCCAACAATTAGTATGTAGTAAAAGGTAGTGAACTTAAACATGAAAAGACCTTTAAGAGCAATATGGCGTAAAATTAAAGAACTTTGGAATGTTTATGGTGGCATATTATTTTCTACACTAATAGCCTGGTTAAATAATTGGAATAAGCTGGAAATGGATAAATGGTCGAGTTATTTAATATTGACATTGACTTGTATATCCGTTCTAACATTTTTTAAGATAATTTATTTCAAAAAGAAAAAGCCAAGTCCTATTGACACTGCAACCCAACCAAAAGCAACAAGAATGGTAAAAACGGCACTCGATCCATTATCATTAGGGCAAGATGTTGGTGGTGCAATAATATATACTGTTAAAGGAGGTAAAAAAACAATGCAAAAGATAAAGAATTTCTTTAAAGAGTTATGGGGGAACAAATTTACCATAACAAATACAATAGTTGTATTGTTTATGGCAACACTATCACAAATAGCAACATACACTGATTATCTATATAGATTTCAATGGTGTGCTGATAACAAGTTATTGATTCAAATTTTATCACCAATAGTTGCAGTTATAATTGTATTTATTGATTTATTTACAACTTACACAAAATATGGTTTTGAAAGTTTAAAAGAATTGGCTGATAGAAAAGCTCAAAAGAAAATTGTTAATATGTCAAAAGCTGAAAAGAAAGTTTTAAAGGATAATCTTAAAGATTTACAAAAAACTTTAAAAATTGTGACAGATAAAAGATATGAATTAGCAAAGGTTATTGAAAAAACTGATTTATTACTTGGTGCTGGATATAATCTTAATTCTAACGAAAAGAATGAGTATGACGCTAATAAAGATCAATTAACAAACATAGACAATACAATTAAGAATTTAGAAACAAAGATTGAAGAAATTACAAGTAAATTAGATTAAAAGGGTGGGGTGGATAATAAAATGTCCACCTTTTGTCTATTTATAAGGGGTTAAAAACAAGTAAAATAAGGGGTGTAAAAAATGAAGAAATTTATAAACAAGATATTAGACGCACCAAAACTAATAAGGACTTTGTGGTTGATGTTATGGATAATTTTGATATTATTGCTAATATTAAAGTTTTGTTTTAATTTATGGTATCCAGTAGTATCAGAAAATGAAACATTTATAAATATATGCAATTTTATTGATGAACATAAGATAGTTCATGATATATTATTATATTCATTTTACATGTTTAATTTTTATTTTTGCTATTTAACAGCAAGAGGATTAAGTAAATTATCAAAAAGATATTTTATCATAATTATATTATTGATAGCATTAGGAATTTCATTATTAAAGCAATTTAATATGGTAATAGGTTTAATTGTAGAAATAATTTTATTAGTTATTTTACCTATAATATTAAATATAAAAACAAAAAGGTATGAAAGAAATATTAAAAACATTTTAATACCAATTTGTTATTATGCTTTAGTAAATTTTTGGCAACTTTTAATATATCTAGTAAGAGGAATTACAAATGAAGTGTTATTAAATATGCCAACATTAATTTATTTGATATTACAAATTGATTACTATATATTTATAATTATTACATGGATAGGAGTGATTTATATGTTTGGTGGAGTAGGTTGGCTTTTTGGTAAAACTATTACTGAATTAAGAGCATTAAAAGAAAAAGAGTTAAACAAGAAAAACCCAGATACTAAATTAATTGCAGAGATTGAGGAAGTAATTAGAAAAAAAGTAGAAAATGAAAGCAAGTAAAAAATTATTATTAAAAAGATTAAGAGGTCTTTTTACTTATATAATTTGGTGCGTTATTCTATTAACAATTTCTTATTTTCTTAATAGATTCTTTCAAATGTTAATATTTGTATTATTCTTTGAATTTATACAAAATTGTTTTAAATATAGATTTCATGCTGATACAATTGTGAATGATCCAATAAAAGCAGTTAGGCTGTGTAAGGTTATAACAATAGGAGTTGAGATTATATATTTAATGCTATGCAAAGATTTAGACATATCAATATATAGTAATCTGTTTATAATATTCTTAATTGCGTTTATCAATTGTCTATTAGAGTTTGCATTTGAAAATTATTTCATTAAGAAAGATGTATTAAAAGATAAAGATAAATTATTAATGTTATGTGAGAAAGCAAAATTAAGTAATAATGCTACTCAAAGAATGTTAATGAGATTTATAGAGAATAAATCTTATGAAGAGATTGCAGATATTGAATGTGTTGATGTAGAATCAATAAAGAAATCTATCAGTAGAAGTAAGAAGAAAATATTTAAAGGTTAGAAAAGAAGTTTTAATTAACGGACATTCTAACCTTTTTTCTTTTGTCCATTGTTTGTCACTTAAAAGCTAACAACAAATTAAATAAAATGATTTTGAAAAAAATAAATGGAGGAATTTAATATGGCAAACTTTAATTATGGCACTTATCCTTATGGCAACATCTATCAGCCACAACAACCAAGTTATCAGCAACCTAACTTTAATAATAATTTAGGAAATATAATGAATAACCAGGTGCAACAAACACAAATGACACAATGCTATTGGGTAAACGGAGCAGAGGGTGCGAAAGCATTTCAAATGATACCAAATCAAACTGCTATGCTTATGGATAGTGAAAATCCTATTATGTATATGAAACAAACAAATAGTATGGGGCAAGGAACTATCAAATATTACAAGCTAACTGAAATCACAGAGCAAGATATTAAGAATCAAAATTCTCAACAGCAAAATACACAGCCAAATGCTGATTATGTTTTAAAGGCTGATTTTGATGTTTTAAGCAAAAGAATAGATGAATTATCAAGAAAGATAGAAAAGCCTTTTAAAAGCCAAACAAATAGTGAAAAAGGGGGTAAAGAATAATGAGTAATAATCCTTTTAATGTGATAAACCCAGCAAACCCTATGAACGCTAATAGAATAGGTGAAATGAAATCAATGTATCAAGCTTTTAGAAATGCAAACAATCCTATGGCTTTATTTCAACAAATGGCTATGAGAAATCCACAAATGCAACAAATATACAATATGTTAAGAAATGGTGCAAACCCTAATCAGTTATTTGAGAATGTTTGCAAACAAAAAGGAATTGATCCTAATCAATTAAGAAATATGCTTAAAGGTTAATTATATAAATATTATTATTTACTTATTCTAGGCATAGTAGATATTAATATAAATTAATTTTAGAGAAAGGAGAATAATCTTATGTATATTGAAGGTGATCTACCTACAGTAACTACTGGTTATAACAACAATGGTGGCTTTGGCGACTTTGGTGGAATTTGGGGTTTATTAGCAATTGCAATCATCTTTGGTGGTTGGGGTGGCAACGGCTTTGGATTCGGTGGTGGCAACCATACTTATCAAGCAACAAATGACATCGAATCATCATTACATAACGCATTAGATACTATGCAAATCACAAATAAGTTAGATGGGATAACTACTGACTTAAATACTGATTTTGGTAATGTAATCAATGCTATTACAACTAACGGATATGAAAATCGTTTAGCTATGAATGATTTAGGATTCAATATGCAACAGTGTTGTTGCAATACTCGTGAAACTATTAACAATGTAGGAAATGTTTTAGGCTCACAACTTGCTGATTTAAAATATACAATTGCAACAGAAGAATGTGCTACAAGACAAAATGCTACTGACAATGCAAATCGTATAATTGATTACATGACACAAGAAAAGATAGCTACACTTCAAGCTCAAAATACTGCTTTAAGAGGTGAGTTATCACAAGCACAACAAACAAATACAATTGTTAATGCTTTAAGAACTCCAGCACCAATCCCAGCTTATGTTGTAAGCAACCCTTACGGATGTGGCTGTGGTTGTAATGGACAATCAATTCAATAATAATATTCTAATGAGTATTATTTAAGGACTAATTATCCTGTTTTAAGATTAATTATCTATTTTAAAGAAAGCATAAGGGTTATTAGCCTTTGTGCTTTTTATTTTAATAAGTAATTAGTAAATAATTTAAAAAATATATAAAGGAGAATATAAAATGGCAAATAATGTTAATTTATTATTAGGAACAAGAAATTTTGCTAGTCAAGATGTTGTAACAAATGGCATTGTGCAATTAGGTAATGTATATCGTAGATACTGTAAAAGAATCAATGGCACAAGAACATTTGAATTTGACAATAGCGATATAATCTTACAACAAAGTGGAATCTATCATATAACAGTTACAGCAGTTGCAACAGGAGCAGAAGCTGGTGAAATAGCAATCCAGTTATATGAAAATGGAATTGCTGTTCCTGGTGTTTTTTCAAATGAAACTATAACAACTCCTGATACTGAATTTAGAACTTTAACATTAGATTATTTTGCATTAGTTGATAGTGCATGTGTATTAGGTTGTAGTTCAACAGTTGCAAAAGCAATATCTGTAATAAACACAGGTGTTGAGGCAACATTTACAAGTGTTGTAGTAAATGTAGAGAAGGTGTTGTAATATGCCTAGAAGAAGAAATAGTAGAGGACAATATATGCGTGATAGAGCCGAGCGTAGAAGATACCGTATAGAAGAAAGAAGAAGAGATTATGGTTATCCAATGGATTACAGAGGTAATCGTGCAGAATATCGTGGTAGCGTGGATTTTAGAATGGGTAGAGATAGAAACTACCCTGAAGAATATTATATGGGATATGAACAACCTAGAGAACGCAGTAGAATGTATGCAAATGATTACAACTATGATATGAGATATGACTATGGTATGGACTATCGTAGAGGTAGAGATTACGCTGATGATGATTATGATAAAGAATATCATGAAGATTTAAAAGACTGGACTGACAAATTAAAAAAATATGATAGATTTGGTTTATCAAAAGACCAAGTAATGCAAAAAGCAAAAGAAATGGGCGTATCATTTAGTGAATATGATCCAGAAGAATTTTATGCTGTTTACTTAATGCAAGTTAGTGATTATCCAACACTCGCAAATGAGCCACATACATATTTAGCTATGGCAAAATCATGGTTAGAAGATAAAGACATTGAACTTGATTCAAGTGAAAAGTTATGTAAATATATGTATGAAATTGTAATGGCAGATGAGGATTAATGTTTGTATATTACAATGCTCATCCAAACAATGAAATAACTAATGATTGTGTGGTTAGAGCTATATCAACTGCATTAGGTATAGAGTATTATAAAGTATTAAATATGTTATATAAAAATAGTAATTATTTTAATTGTGATATGTTAGTTAAAGATTGTTATAAAAAGATATTTGATGACTATGGTTTAATAGAATATACTCCAAAAAAAGAAAAGACTGTTAAAGAAGTTGCTGAAGATTTTAAAGATGATATTTTAATCATTAGAATTGAATCTCACCTTACAACTTCTTTATATGGAAATGTGTATGACGTTTGGGATTGTAGCAACGAGATAGTCGATACATTTTGGGTAGTCAATTGAAAATAAACCGATTTTAAGCATTTTATTTTTAAAATGAATAATTATACTACTTTTGAATAAAAATCAATTGTAAGCCAAATATAATATGTTTAATAAGAGATTAGAGAATTTTCAATACTGATTATTCTCTTTTCTTTTTATATAACTAAAAAACTGGCAGTATAAATACCACCAGTTTAAGAGGTTTCGCAACAAGCAAAACAAGTATGTAAGAAAAAGGGAACTTTACTTACACGATTTTATTATACTATATTTATTGAAAAAAATAAATAATGCAGACAAAAACTATCAAAATTGAAATCTCTTTTTAGTTTTTTTGAATTTTCTTTTAGTTTTTTATAGATAACATTTTACTTTTTTAAACTTTGTGATATAATATTATCAAAGGAGGTTAAAAATGAGTAAACAAGAAATTGAAACAATGCTTGTGAAATTAGGAGTTAATAAGTCCTTAAAAGGTTTTGATATGTTTGTTGATTTATTATTAATGCTATTAAATGATTTTAAAAATAATAAAAATAAAACAAAATATACAATGAATGATTATTATTATCAATTATCTGTTAAGTATGATGTGAAATTGAATTGTATATCAGCAAACATTAGAAATGCAGTTACTACAAAAAATTATTATGGGGACGGACTTACTCCAAAAGATGTTATTGAAAAAGTATTAGACAAAGTAAAGAAAGAGGGGAACAAATAATGCTTATAAAATCTTTAAGCATACAAAAATTTAGAGCTGTCGAAAATGTTGATTTTCAATTTAAGGATGGAATAAATGCTTTCGGTGGTGAGAATGGTGTAGGTAAAACAACTGTGCTAGATTCTATATTATGGATGTTATGTGATGATACTTTAATCACAGGTCAAGACAATTCAAAAAATTTAGATGACAATGCAAGTGATAAACCTATTCATGTTGAAATGACACTAGAATTAGCTAGTGGTGTAGAGTTGAATCTTAAAAGAGAATATCAACCAAAATTTACAAAAGATGGCACTTTTGCCAGTTATTCAAACAAGTTTTGGATTAATGACGCAAGTTATACGGCTACTGAATATTTTAAGAGATTAAAAAAAGAATTTGGAATAGTTGATCCAGAAATCAAGAAGTTTAATATATTAAGAGCTTTAATTGACTTTGATTATTTTGGAACTATTGATTATCAAATTGCAAGAGATGTAATTGAAAACATATTACATTTAGAAACTGCTGGTGATATTATCAACAAAGAAAAATATATGCTTATTAAGAATGATTTAGTAGGACAAAATTATGATATTGCCAAAACAAAAACAATGTATAACTCACAAAAAGATATTAAAGAAAATGAAATTAATAAGTTAAAAGAAAATATTAAAGTTTTAAAAGAAAATATTAAACCATTAGATAAGAATAAATTAGAAGAATTAACTAATAATTATAATATATTGAAATCAAAAGAGTATGAGCATAGTGCTGAATATAAAACAGCTTATGATAAAGTTAATACAGCAACTGCTGAAAATAATGAACTTTATAAAGAGATTTCAAAGTTAAAAGATGAATTGACTCTTATCGAAATTAAGAACGAAAACATCTTAAAACCATTAGATGAAAAAACAAAAGAAGTTGAATCATTAAGAAAAGAATTTGTTAGAGTTAAAGGCAGTGTTAAGAAATGCCCTAATTGTAATTATGAATTAAATCATGATGAAATACTTAATGAATTAAAAGAGATGTCAGATCGTGGCAAAAAATTAGCACAAGAAATTAAAGAGTTATCTACACAAGTTAAGACAGAAGAACTTAATGCTATGCGTGAAAATGTTGCATTAAAAGAAAAAGAATATAAACAAAAAATGAAAGAATTAGATGTTTTAAGAAATGATTTTGATGTTTATATTGAAAAAGAAGATAATGAATCAGCTAGTTTCTATCGTGCTAGACAAGAAAAGTTAGATGAATTAGGTAATGAAATATCACAAATGAAAAGTGAATCTAACACTACAACTATTGATAATTTAACAGAACAATTACAAACATACCAAAATGATTTAGCTAAATTGTTAGTTAAAAAAGAATTGTTAGTTGATTTTGAAATAGATAAAATCAATGAAATTAACGATAAGGTTAAATCAGTATTTCCTAACATTGACTTTGTGTTAATAGAAGTTAGTGATAGAGGAGCTGAAAAGAAAACATGTAAACCACAATTTAATGGTGTAGATTATTTAAGATTAAATGATGGACAAAGAATTAAAATTGGCTTTGAAATTATTGATGGTTTAACACAAGCATTTAACATAAAAGATAAAATGCCTATTATATTTGATAAGTTAAGAGATTTATCAAAAGCAAACATCATTGATTTAAAAGAAAAAGCAAACACTCAAATATTTACTACATTTGTAGGAAATGAAGATAAAATAAATTTATATGAAATGTAAAAAAAGGAGAATAATATTATATGCAAGATATGAATTTTGACGATTTATTTAATGATACTTTTGGAGATATTCAACAACCAAAAGATATTAAGCAAGAAACTAAAACAGAAGAAAAGAAATATATGTCAACACAAGAATTAATTAACGAGTTTACAAAGCCTAACAATACAAAGAAACAACCAGAAACAGTTGAATTTGTAAATGAAGAAACTGGTGAAAAAGAAACAGCACAAGTTAATCAAAAGATGTTTAAAGAAACTCAAAAGATAGCTAAAGAACAAGCACCAGTTGTTAAGAAAAGTGCATCAATGCAAATGAATGAAAGAATACTAGCTAGAATTGATGAACTAACAAAATCAACAGGTGAAGTATTTACTGGCAAAAATAGAGTTATTGCAACTGACATTATTGTATCTACATATCAAACAATTAAAAATACTGGTTATGATATTAACAATATTGATTTTTTAGGTAATAACTATGAATCACAAGTTAAGCGTTGGGCAAAGTTAGGTGTTGGCACAACAGATAATCTTTATACTGAATTAAGAAAAAATGGTAAAACTGGTAAAATTGATATTAAGGTTAAGCCACAATATCAAACATTAGAAAAGCTAATTATTAAGTATTGTAGTAAAGAAATATTTAGATTTAAAACTGATGTAATCTGTGATGGTGATGTATTTGAAACTGACTTTGATTTTGCAAAAGGTCAAGATGTAGTTAAGGCACATAAAAAGAATCCTAATGTTGATAGAAATGAATTAACAAATATTATTGGTGCTTATAAAATTGCTTATGTAAAAGAAAAAGATGGTAGTGTAACTCAATTATTATGTCAAATTGACAAGAATAGAATTATGAGAGCTTATAATTCAGCACAAACAAAGAATGTATGGAATAATGATACTCAAAAAATGGTATTAAAGACAGTTACTTGGGAAATGTGGAATAGTGAAGTTATTAGACCATTTATGGTGTTCCCAGATGATATTATTGAAAATGATAACTTATCTATTGTTAATGAAAATGCTGATGTAGATTTTGATAATAAAGATTTTAAACATAAAGATTTTATTGACGCTGAACAAAGTGCAAAAGAATCAATAGGAACAGGAGATGGACTAGATTTTTAATATCTAGTCTAACCTGGTTTATGTTAAGTATTGAGCCTATTAAAACTGGTAGTGATGGTAATTTATATATACTAAAATCTAATGATGTATATTATTTAATAGAATGTGGTATAGATAAAAGAACATTATTAAAAACATTATATAATAAAGGTTTATTTTTATATAATTTTAAAGGCTGTTTTGTATCTCATAAGCATAGTGACCATATTGAATCTATTAAAGTTGTTAATGAATTTATGCCTATTTATAGCAATAGACAAGTAATAGAAGATAAGAATATAAATGGTGTGATATTAAAGCCACAAACAAAATATATGTTTGATGGTGAGCTATCTGTTATGGCTTTTAATGTAGAACATGGCAACGCTGAAAATTATGCTTATATGTTTGGAAATAATAATGATAAAATATTGTTTGCAACTGATTTTTACAAGTTTGATGTAAATTTAAAAAATATAGAATTTACTGAACTTTATATTGAGTGCAACTGGACAAAAGATTTAATCGAAAAAGCATTACAAGATGATGATGAAAATAAAACAAAATATGAAAGACAATATAACACACATTTAAGTTTTGATCTGTTAAAAGTAATATTGAATGAATCATTAAATTTAAGTAATTGTAAAAAAATTACACTTATTCATCCTAGTAAAGAAGTATGCGACAAAGAATTAGTTTTAAACGAATTAAAATCATTATATCCTAACATCATTATTGAGTTTGCAATAAATCAAATTTAAGGGGGATAATATGGAAATAAAAGATGGATATTTATATTTTGAAACTGATTTAACTGTTGAAACAAAAAAGAAAATCACAGGACACTCTTTTGTAGATTTATGTGGGTTTAATCCATATTTAAAAAAAGGTGATTCTATATTAAATTTAGTTAATATTATTAAATCATCATTTGATGTCAAATATGCTTATCGTGGTGACGCTGGTGAAAAAATATCATTGTTATATCATACAAAAAAATTAAATGAAAATGTAATTTATTATGATGAAAGCACAAAAAAAGAATTACATTATGACTGCTTTCAAAACTATAATCAATGTGGTGGAATACCAGATATTGAAATACCAGATAAAGAAATTGTTGTTGAAATAAAAAGTAAATCAATGAAAGATTATGATAAGTTTGGTAATGATAAAAATGCAGTTCCCAAACACGAGCTTTATCAAGGTATGTATTATGCTTATTTAAGAAAATACAATTTAAAAATGGACTATGTATTTTTTGATGAAGAAACTGAAAATGAGTTATTTCAAAATCAAAAAGTTACAACATTAAAGAATATTAAATTTGTTGAATTTGATTATGATGTAAATTTTAAAGAAATAGAGAATCTTATAAAAGAATGTTTAATATATTATAATAAATGTATAAGAGAAAAAAGAATACCTATTCAAGATGTTAGTGATAAAGTTTTAAAGTTATTGAATTTAAAGGAGTTTAATGAAAATGAACTCTAATGAAACAATTTATTTACAAGAAGATAGTCGCCAGCAAGCTAATAAGCATGATTTGAAAAATAAATATTTTCAAGATAATGGGATAAAGGTTTTAAGAAGTAAATTACCTTATGGAGATTATGCGATAGTAGGTAAAAGCAATTTAACCATAGATACAAAGATGTCAGCACTTGAATTATTTAATTGCATGACAAAGGATCATATTAGATTTAGAAATGAAATTAAAGGTGCTAATGATTTTGGTATAGGTATTGTTATTCTCATTGAAGAAACTGATTATTATGCCACATTAGATACATTTAGAGATTGGTATAGAATACCAGTTTGGAAAAGTGATGGTTGGCAAACAAGCAGTAATGGAACTCAAAGATTTAAGACTCATAGAAAAGGTGAGCCAATGACAAAAGTTGATGTAAGTGCAATTGTTAAGGCTATGAAAACAATGCAAGAAAAATATGCTGTATTATTTAAGTTTACAACCAAAGAAAGATGTGGAGCAGATATAATTAATATACTTCATAATAGATATGATGATTATAATAATTATTTTCAAAAAAAGATTAAAGAAATAAAGGAGAAATAAAATGAGTAATGCTAATGCTCAACCACAAAAAGAAAAAGGTGTATTTGTGGGTATGCAAGTAAGATGTTTTAAACTTACAACTGGCAGTAAAGCTGATGGAAGTATGTGGGGTTTAACAACATATACTGAAAAAGATTCAAATAAAAAGGCTTTACAAAAATATAGTTTGTGGTTAAAAAACGATTCTGATTTTATTGCTAATTTTCCTAGTGATAAAATAGTTGATTTAAGAATCGAATATATAGGAAATGTTAGACCAGAGTGGAAATCATATAAAGATAAAGATGGTAAACAAGTAAATGAAAGAGTTATTAATGTTGAAGTTGGAGTAAGTATTGTTAATGTATTTAATAATAACTATAATAACAATAATAATTATAATAACAATAATAATTATAATAATGTTAATAATAATTATAATAACAATTACAACAATAACACTGGTTATCAACAAACTAATAATCAACCAGCACAACAACCAAGCCAAACTAATCAAGATAATAATGATTTCTTAAATGATGTAGATATAAATGATATTATTCTACCATTTTAATATATAATTGTGAGATAAAAAAATATCTCACTTTTATTTTCGTTTGCCACTTGACAATGTGTAAAACATTTGATAGAATAAAAGCAGTTAGAAAGGGGTAAAAATATGAGTAGATTAACTTATGAATTAGGACATAAAGGTAGTGGCAGTTATGAGCCTATACAAAATAAAGATATGCCAGTTAATAATTATATAGCTTGTGTTAATAAATTGGGACATCTGGAAGATTTGTTAGAAAAGTATGGAATACCAAATTTAGAATATTTAGAAAAGTGTATTATAGATCACGATAAATATGGTGAACTGGGAGAAAAAATTGGTTGTCCATTAGAAGCATTAGCAAAACTAATGTTAAATGGTTTTTATTATGAATATCCTGAATATGATGATAATGATGAGCCAACTGGCAAAATGGAAATGGTTTATGATAGTTGCACTGGAATAACTTATTTAGTAATGGGTTGTGATAAAAACATTTATATAGATGTTAGAAATCTGGAAGAGCCTTTAAAATTAAGTGATTATGGCAAAACATTTTGGTTAAGAATGGATAAGAGTGAATAGAAAATGAATGAAATAAATGTTAAATTAACAAAAGAAGAATTATCACATTTAATTAATGATACAATTAGTTATATTTGGCATATTAAAGAGATAGTTTTCGGTGATAAATGGAATTTTGGAACAGATATTACCGAAGTTGAAACATTAAGTGAAGAACAAAAACAAAAATTAGAAATGTTTGGTTATTATTCAAGAAAAGAACTACTAGATAAATTAAAAAGAATTGAAAAAGAAAATTTTACACAATATGATTGTAAAGGATAAGAGTGAATAGTATGAGTAATTATATAATTTGGAAATGTGAAAATGAAGCAGAATTACTAATAGAAATATTAAACGAATGTGATTTACCAGATGTTCAAAAAGAATTTTTAGAAAAGGGATATATTATTATCAGAGTTGATTATGCTTTTGATAATGTATTTATGAAGGTGGTAAAAAAAGATGAGTAAAGAATTTAAAACCAAAGATGAAGCATTAAAATTCATTAAGAAATTATCTTTTGATAACATTAAATATAATCGAATTACACTAGGTAAACGAGGAAAGCTATGGTGGATACATTATGAATAAAGAATTAGAAGAAGCGTTGAAGTGTTTTGATAAGGTAGATAATACAATCAATCTTAATTGGCAAAAAGGTTTTTTAAGAGTAGGTATAGATGTTAGAAATCGTAGTGATTGCAACGATGAAAAAGAAATGACTAATTGTTTAAACACTATCAAAACAACCTTACTAAAAGCACAAGAGCAAGAAGAGGTGCTTGAGATTATTTGGAATAAGAAAGTTGATTTGTGGAGATTACACTTTTCAAAAACTTTAGAAGATTATAATACATATATTATGAAAACAGGTGGATTTACTTTTACTCAAGAAGAATTTGAGTTGTTAAAGAGGTGGTTAAATGAAAAAAATTTATAATAAAAATTGCAACATTGAAATTTACATGAATAAGAAAGGCATTATATTTATTACTGCTAAAAGACAAGTTCAAATAGCAACTGGTAGCAGATCATACATAGGTGATTATGGCAGTATGGCTTGTTATGAAGATGACTATGAAGAATTTGATTACGAGTTAGAAATAGAGTTAAATGAGTTAATTTCTAATTTAGAAGAATTAGATAATTTTATAAGTGATTTTGAAGTAAATCTTGAATCAGTAGAAAAAGTAAATGAGTTGTTTGAATTTATTTATAATAACACTACATACTGGAATAAGATTGACGAGTATTTATGTGAAACAGCTCAAACATCAGCAGAAAATGAAAGGGAGGAATAAAAAATGATATTAAAACCAAAAGATGTAGAAAATCTTAAAATAGCTATGGTTAGAAAATACGGCTGTATTAACTTTTCAAAGTTAGCAAATGAAATTGGTATTAGCAGACAATCTATTTATAATGCTATGGAAAATAAACCATATACTGACAACATTAAGATTAAGCTTAAAGAATGGTTGCTAGAAAATGCTTAAATTCAATGTTTTTAGGCGATTTTAGGCGCTTTTAAGAAATAAAGGTATAATTATCAAGAAAAAAATTAAAAATGCAAATAAAGGGGAATTTTAAATGAATGGAAATGAAACAGGTTTACTAATCGCATTAATAATTCTGCTATTAATATGTTTTTTTATACTAGGTTATATGTATGCAACTATTAGAATGAGAAGAATTTTTAATAAGTTAGTTCAGCCACCAAAAAATATTAGAATCAAAAGAATAGATGTTAAAGATAAAAATGCTATGGATGAATCATTTATGAAATTTCTTTCTGATTGTTTAAAAGAAATAGATGAGGAAGATAAAAAAGATGATGATGAAAAGGGTGGTGGCAAATGAATATAAATTTATTTAATTATGATTGTTTAGAGTTTATGCAAAGCAATAAATTTAAAGACTTAATTAGAGATAAAAAAGTTTGCATTGTAACTGATCCACCTTTTAATATTGGGTATCATTACAAATCATACAAAGATAATTTAAAAGAAAAAGAATATTATGATTTTTTATATAAAATATTATCAATGTATAATATGCCTTATGTAATAATTCATTATCCAGAGGCATTATATAAACTTGCATTTAAAATGAATAATACGCCAGAAAAAGTTATAAGTTGGGTGTATAACTCTAATACTGCAAAACAGCATAGAGATATTGCTTTTTTTAATATCAAGCCAGATATGAATAAAGTTAAACAGCCTTATAAAAATCCTAATGATAAAAGAATAAAAGAAAGAATCGCAAGAGGTATTATGGGGGGGAGATTATATGATTGGTGGAATGTTAATCAAGTGAAAAATGTTTCAAAAAAATCAATTAACCACCCATGCGTAATGCCACTTGAAATAATGGAAAAAATAGTAGGAATATTACCAGACAATTATGTGATATTTGATCCGTTTGCAGGTAGTGGAACTACTGCACTTGCTTGTTTAAAATACAAAAGAGATTTTATAGGGTGCGAAATTGATAAAGATTATTATAATTTATGTAAAGAAAGAATAAATAATGAAAAAATAACATAATTTATTTATTGGAGGAATAAAAATGAACAATGAAATATTTATTCAAAAAGGTGACAAAATCATATTAGATGATACACATAAAGTTATATGTGGGGATTGTTTAGAAGAAATGAAGAAAATGGCAGATAATTCTGTTGATGTGTTCTTTACTTCTCCACCATATAATGATAGTGGAACTGAAAACGAAGATGTAGCTATTGTTAGATCTAATAACACACATAAAAAATATGAATCAGTTGAAAGACATGAAGATTGGTATGAATGGCAATGTGAAGTAATTGATGAAGCATTGAGAGTAACTAGAAAATATGTTTTATATAATATTCAAGCATTATCAAATAATCGAAAAAATGTTTATAAAATAATAGGAAAATATGCAGATAAAATACATGATATTTTGATTTGGAATAAATTAAATGGAAGTCCAACTGGAACACCCCATAAGATTAGTAATACATACGAATTTATTTTTATTATAAAACCAGAAGGCATTGATGGTGTAGATGTAAAATCACAATTTTATCGTAATGTTATATCTATGAATATAAATTCAAATAAAGATTATAGCAAAATTCATAGAGCATTAATGAGTAAAGATTTTTGTGATGAAATTATAAATCAATTCACACAAGAAGGTGACCTGGTATTAGATTGTTTTAATGGATTAGGAACTACATTATTATCATGTAAAAAATATAAATGTAAATATATAGGTATTGAATTGTCAGAAAAATATTGTCAGAAAACAATAGAACGTTATTTAGAATATGATATGGGTGTAAGAAACGTTAAAGTTATTAGTGATAATAATATATATACTTATGATGATATAAAAAATTATATTCAATCTGCACAAACAGATATATTTGATTTTATGGAGGAATAATGACAGACAATAAATTTGAATTTATGCTTGAAGATAGAATAGCTAAAATTAGATCAATCAATGAACAATGGGATTTAGAACATAATAGCTATGTATCGGATAGTGGTGGCAAAGATAGTAGAGTTAATAGTGAAATACTTGACATAGCTTTACCAGGTAATAAAATACCAAGAGTTTATTTTAATACTGGCATTGAGTATAAAGAAATGCTTGAATTTATGAAAGAAAGACAAAAGCATGATTCAAGAATAATAATTATTAATTCTGGTGTAAATATCAAAAAGATGTTAGAAGAAAATGGTTATCCATTTAAAAGTAAACAGCACTCACATAATTGGAGTTTATATAATAATAATAATAATAAAGAGTTAGATAAAACAATTAAATATTTAAAAGATAATCCAAATAAACAGTTTGATTATAATTACATTCACAACTTGCCAAAAGGTATAAAAACAATAGTAAAATACATTTTTGGTGTAAGAGAAAAAACAACAAAAACAAAATTTTCTGAAAAGCCAATAAATAAATTTTCAAGAAAAAATGATTTTGCATATAACAAAAATGAAATATATAAAACCGAATATGGAATAATAGAAAAAGCAACACCGAATAATGTGGTAGAGAGAGAGAGAGAGAGAGAGGAATATTCTAAAATCTATGAGTATTCTGACTTGCCCTAGCAAGTTAAGGTATCAATTTACAACTGAATTTAAAAATACTGGTTTAAAATTTAGTGATAAATGCTGTTATAAACTTAAAAAAGATATCGCTGTTAAATACGAAGAATCAAGTGGCAGATCAATTGCTATTACTGGTATTCGTGGTGAAGAGGGTGGTATGAGAGCATTAAATGGTTGCACTATATTTAATGATAATAAATTAAAAAAGTTCCACCCATTAAAAGTTGTTAGTGAAGAGTGGGAACAAGAATTTATTAAAAGATATAATATCGAATTATGTAAACTATATTATCCACCTTTTAACTTTGATAGAACAGGTTGTGTAGCTTGCCCATACGCATTAAACATACAAGAAGAACTAAATGAATTGTATAAATATTTACCAAGCGAATATTATAAAGCAATAAATTTATGGAAGCCTGTATATGATGAATACATCAAAATAGGTTATCGTTTGAAATATTATCCACACGAAAAAGGTGTGCAAATGAGCATTGATGATATGTTAGAGGAGGAATAAAAAATGTATTATAAATTTGAATATCAAAATGATGAATATTTAATTAATTTAGATAAAATAGAATATATAATTAAAAGTTCTGAATTTTCAAATCGTGTTTTAATAGGTTTATCTAATAAGATTTTAGATTTTTCTTTTAATGGCAAAGAAGAATTAGAAAGATTTTATGATGATTTACAAAACGCAATAAAAGAACAACAAAAGGAGAAAAGAGTTTTATGAAAACAACTAAAATTGATTGGTGTGATAGCACAATAAATGCTATTGTTGGTTGTAGTAATGGCTGTGAATATTGTTATGCTAGAAAATTAAATGATAGATTTCATTTTGTTAAGAATTGGAATGAAATGGAGTTTTTTCCACAAAGATTAGAACAATTAAAATGTAAGAATCCAAAGGCGATTTTTATGGATTCTATGAGTGATTTTGGACTTTGGAAAAAAGAACATTTGCATGAGGTTTTAATGGCTATCGACAAGAATCCACAACACGCTTATATATTTTTAACTAAAACAAATAAAGATATAATTAATAAATTTAATGATAATGAAAGACAAAATATATTTACTGGTAGAAGCATTACAAAAGGAATATTCCCTGGAGTTGAAATGCACTATGATTTCTTATCAATAGAGCCTTTACACGCTCCAGTAGGTATTCAATTTGATTTATTACCAAATTTAAAGAACGTTATAATTGGAGCAGAAACAGGTAATCGAAAAGGAAAAATTATCCCAAAACGTGAATGGGTAGATAGCATAGTTAAACAATGTGACAAGCGTAATGTTAAAGTATTCATGAAAGAATCATTAAGAAAACTAATGGGTGCAGATTTTAGGCAAGACAAGTTGGTTTGGTATGACTATATTGAGGAGGTAAAAAAATGGCATTAACTAATATAGAAAATAAAATATATAAATTAATATTAAATGAATGTATAAATAATAATTATTGTATTTTAAGTAATGAAGAAATAGCAAAAAAATGTAATTGTAGTATTTCAAGCGTTGCACATAGTATAAGCCTCTTAAAAAAAGAAAAACTTGTTGAATTAATTAAATTTGACGGAAGAATTAGAAAATTGCAAGTTAGAGTTGCAAGAAAAAAATAATTGTGATAGAATACAATTAGTTTAGGAGGAAAATTATGAATGATGAATTAGAATTAAAAGATATTGCAGATGATTTAGTTATATTAAATAAATATACAGTTGATACTTTATATTCTCTTGAAAATGGTGCTGATTGTATAGCTTTGTATATTTTCTTTTATAAAACTGCAAAATGGCAAAAAACTAACTCTATCAAAGCAAATGAAGATTATATCAAAAAGTGTTTAGGTTGGGGTTATGATAAGATTAGAAGAGCCAAAAATATCTTAAAAGAAAATGGATTAATTCAAATGGTGCAAAATCGTAAAGATAACAAAATAGAGGGTTGGTATATTCAAATTTCTTACTTGGTATCTCAAAATTCTACTGACAAAATTAAGGTTATCAACAACACTCAAAAGCAAGAAGTAGGAAATCCTACGAGTAGGGAACAAGAGATAAATGCTTTAAAATATAATATTAATATACTTGAAAATAATAATAAAATGCTTGAAGAAGAAAATATAAAATTAAAAAAAGAAATAGAAATATTAAAAGAAAATAATATAAATATAAAAAAGAATAAAAAAGAAAATAATTTTGATGAGATTTTTGATTATTGGAATACAAAAAAATTAACAGTTCATAAAGAATCAAATGACCTTATGAAGCAGGCATACGAAAAAGCTCTTAAAAACTTTAATGATGAACAAATTAAAAATGCAATAGATCATTATGATATTATGTTTAAAGATAAAAATTGTTGGTTTGATAACAAATATAGTCTTACAACATTTTTATCACAAAAAAATTTAATTGTTAATTTTGTTGATGATGGTTCATGGTGGCAAAGTTATGTTTATAAAATGAATAAACCAATTATTGTTAAGCAGGGTTTAGCCACAACAGAAATTATCAGACCTAAAAGAGATGATAACGATATAATTTAAGGAAGTGATAGTTTTGCAAAAAATAAAAATAGACATACCTAATATGGAGGGGTATCCTAGCGTTGATGAAGATGAAGTTAATAAATATTTAAGCATGAGTGATGAAGAACGCCAGGCTGAATTTTATAATATGACAACAGGTGATCTTAATCAAAAAGATGGTATCAATTGTGATATTTGTAAGAATCGTGGAAATATAGCTATAGTTGAAAATGGTTATATGAAAATGAAAAAATGTGAATGTATGAAAAAAAGAGAATTATATTCAAGATTATCTAATTGTGGTATGAGTAAAGAGCAATTAAGGAATTATAGATTTGAAACATTTAAAGCTGATACCGATTGGCAAAAAGTTTTAATTAATAAAATTAAAGATTATATCAGCACTCTTAAAGAAAATAAATACTGGCTATTTATTGGTGGTACAACTGGTGCAGGTAAGACTCACTTATGTACTGCACTATTTCAAAAACTAATTGGCACAGGGTTGGTTGGTAAATATATGATCTGGAATAGTGAAATATCAAGATTAATAATGTGCAAAAAAAGTTTTAAAGAAGAAATGCAGGATGAATACATTAATAGGGTAGCTGAATTAATATCTTGTGATATATTATATATTGACGATTTTATGCAACGAGATTTTAAAGTTGAAGATAGTTTAAATGTTGCTTATGAAATTATTAATGCTAGATATAATAATCCTAACAAAATAACAATTATATCAAGTGAACTTGTAAGAGATGATCTGCAAGATGTTATTTCATCAGTATTTGGTAGAATTTATCAAAGAACAGATAATGGTAGATTTTTTGTCAATATTATTGGTGGAGATAAAAATTATAGATTAAAGGTAGATGAATCATGAATTTAGGAAAATATGAAATTAATAATATTTATAACGAGGACTGCTATGAGGGTATTAAAAAGATACCTGATAAAAGCATAGACCTAGTTTACATAGATATACCATATTTATTCACTAATCACGGTGGTGGAAAAAGTGAGTTAGCAAGGAGAAGTGCAAAACTTCATTGTGAATTAGTTGGTGTAGAGTATAATAAGGAAAAGACACAAGCAGAAAATTCTCGAATAGCAAATAATCTTAAGGGAACTGGGTTGGCTAGTGATATAACTAGTGGAATAGACTACTCACTCTTAGATGAACTTTGTAGGGTTATGAAACACATCTATATTTATATTTGGTGCAGTAAAAATCAATTATTAGATATAATGGAATATTTTAAAGATAAAAATTGTGCAAATGATTTATTAGTGTGGTGTAAAACTAACCCAATACCAGTAGGAAACAATACATATCTTCCTGATTTAGAATATTGCTTATTTTTTAGAGAAAGAGATACTACTAAATTAAATGATGGGTATGAATTAAAATCTAAATGGTATGTATCTTCAATCAACAAGGCAGATAAAGATTTATATGACCACCCAACTATAAAACCATTAGAGTTAGTGAAAAGACATATTTTACACTCAACACAAGAAAATGATGTAGTATTAGATTGTTTTATGGGCAGTGGTACAACCGCAGTAGCTTGTAAAGAGTTAGGAAGAAATTTTATAGGCTTTGAATTAAATCCTAAATACTGGCAAATAGCAGTTGATAGAGTAAATGGAATTACACAAAAAGATAAAAGAAT
>Ga0247611_10000734_pt1 | contig 64320 bp, 104 predicted proteins | sample 177DNAGHGhighgp2_FD_192422 | JGI IMG/M metagenome (GOLD analysis project Ga0247611, IMG submission 192422) | Sheep rumen microbial communities from Palmerston North, Manawatu-Wanganui, New Zealand - 1770 DNA GHGhigh gp2 | ecosystem: Host-associated > Mammals > Digestive system > Stomach >... | reverse complement strand
AAACACTATAGTAGCTATAGAAAGGAGATGAAAAAAAGAAGTATGAGAGGTACTATTATTCAACGAGCTTATGACGGGCGAAGATGGTGCATCGTAAAAGGAGATGATGGCATAGAGTATTTTTTCAGTTATAAAGCTCTTGTTAATCCGAAACAATATAAGCACTACAGTTGGGTTGGAAATGAAGCTGTTTTTGATAGAGATGAATCTGACGAATGGCGTCTTCCGCACGCAAAAAACGTGATTCTTGCAGAAATACGTGACCCGAATCGAAGAGAAAAGTATCTTCGTAAAGTTGAGGCAGAAAAAGCACATTTGGAAAAAGAGGAAAGAAAACGAGTTAATGCGGAAAGACAGGCAATGCTGAAAGCGAGAGCAGACCGTCGAAGAGAGTATGAAGCTAATAATACATGGTATGAAGTTCAATATTTCTCTGATAGCGGATGGAAGCCTGTTTGTTCATGGATTCCTGCCAGATATAGAAGTCTTGCAGAAGCGAAGCAGGCAATCGAAGAAGTAAAGAAGCGAAGTCTGTCTAATTTAAAATATAGGTGTGTAAAGACATTAGGATTAACAATGACTGTACACAGAGGGGGAAACTAAATGGATAGAGAAACAACAATCAATTATATGCACAAAGCAGTGGCGTGTCACAATGAAAACCCTACCGATTGCCTTGGAAGAAACTGCTGTGATTGTCCGCATGATTATCCTGCGGAGACTATCGAATTGATTGAATCAGCACTGGAATTGCTTGAGGGGGAAGAGAAAGACAGGTGGATTCCTGTAACGGAGAGACTGCCTGAGACTAATGATACTGTGCTCATCACACATAAAGGTGGTGTATCGTTTGGTTGGTATAATAGCAGGTATTGGGAGCGTGGGGCGAATACAAATCACAGGAAACTTATGACTGTGAAAGCTTGGAGACCTCTCCCTGCACCTTATCAGGAGGATGAAGCATGACAGTACAGGAATTTTACGATTGGTGTAAAGCAAGAAAAATTACCGATGCAGAGATGGAAATCAGTCTTAAATTTGCCGGACTCGACATGAGCGGTGTAAAAGTGTCTGAAATTAATATTGACTATGGGAAAGTGAAATTGCCGCATGAGAAAGAAATGAAATTTATCAGACTTGGAGGATGAAGCATGAAAATCACAATCACTGAAATCAAAGCCACAGCAGAAGACCTGCGTGCAAGTCGTACACTTGCAGACGCCCTAACAATGGCATTCTCAAGAATTGCCAATACAATCTGTTATCCGAAGTACGATACAGAGGAAGAGAATGAAGCGGAGGAAGAAGCATGACAAACCGTGAAAGACTTGCTCGAATGACTAATGAACAACTCGCCGCAGAGCTATGTGCAAATCATTTTTACTTTGATTGTTCCGCTTGCCCGGCAGAAGAGATGTGTGATTATGGTGATAATATAGCTCCTGCTGGTGACGGGTTGATTAAATGGTTGAACAAAAGAGCGGAGGAAGACAATGAGTGATTATATCTCACGTGATGTAGCAATCATAGAATTCATGGACAATGACATTGACCACATACAAGCACCAAACGGAAAAGAAGCAGTGCAGATTTTGTCAGACATTCCCGCCGCAGATGTTATCAGTAAAGCAGATATGATAACACTGCTTGAAGAAACAGAAAGAGAAGTTTTAAAAGGCATAAACAGGTATTCAACACACTGGATAATGATTGATTCCATTTTTGGAATTATCAAGTGCAAGGTAAATATGATGGGAGAAAAGACAGATGATAATAAATGATGTGCAATTTAATTGTGCTCTTGAAGATATATTGACTGAATTAGTCAATCAATTAAGAGCTAATAATATTCCTCTTATAGCAAAACAAAGAAACAGCGGAGACCATATACAGATTACATGTCCTTATCACTCTAACGGAATGGAGAGAAAACCTTCTGCGGGTATAAGGAAGAGTGATGGAATATTTCATTGTTTTGCGTGTGGTGAAATACATACTCTACCAGAAGTAATATCTCATTGTTTTGGACATGATGAAGATTTAATAGGTACATGGGGGTGGACATGGCTATTAAAGAACTTTGCAATAGTACAAGTGGAGGAGAGGAAAGATGTTGCGCTTGATTTTCGGCGTAGTAATATGGCCGATAAAAACAGTATTAAAGCTGACAAAATTAATAATAATTGGGTAACAGAAGAAGAATTAGATAAATATAGATATACACATCCTTACATGTATAAAAGAGGATTAACAGATGAAATTATTGAATTGTTTGATATTGGATATGATAGAGATATGCAAGCAATTACCTTTCCTGTGCGTGATATTCGTGGAAATTGTCTGTTTATTGCTCGACGGTCTGTAAAGACAAAATTCTTTAATTATCCAGAAGGAGTAGAAAAGCCGCTTTATGGATTGTATGAACTACATAAAATAGGAGCATTTGAGAAATATGAGGTTGTTAAATTAGACGGTTCAGCAAAAGGTATAGATGAGTTGATTGTTTGTGAATCAATGTTAGACGCATTATCATTCTGGACAGTAGGAAAGTGTGCTGTAGCACTAAACGGTCTCGGTAATGAATTACAGTTTAAACAGTTAAGAGAATTACCTTGTAGAGAAATAATACTTGCTACAGATATGGATGAAAGAGGATTAGCGGCGAGAGAAAGAATAAGAAAGAATATGAAGAATACCAAAATTATATCAGAATATTTCTTTCCAGAAGGAAGAAAAGATGCAAACGATTGCACTAAAGAAGAGTTGCTCAATTTGAAAAAATACTATTGACAAACATTATGATACATGTTACTATATAAGAGTCGAAAGACAGTAAGAAACTATAATCACTATTAAAAAGGAGAAAATTATGAGCGGAAAGAAAATGGTAGCTATTGACAAAGAGAAATTGCAGAAGTGCTTTAAGCGGCGTGGAGTTACACAAGCAGAAGTACAGCGTATTATTGGTGTTGGTACAACTTATTTTTCTTCATCGTTTGAGACTAACAGAATCTCTATGTTGGTAGCAGACGCACTTGAAGCTAAGTTTAACATTAAAAAAGAAGAATATGTACCAGAAGAAATAACTGTTCCAGTTAGTGAATCTGTAGCTTCTTTTACAGAAGAAGATTGGGAACGTCTTTACAAAGTAATTTACTCGGCAACGTATGAAGCAATGAAACGTGCGCTGTCTGGTGAATAATATAAACACTATTGAAAGGAGTAACTATGGGTCGAGTCAGGTATGATGAAGTTGATAAGTATGGTGGTCAGGGGGGAGCAGGATTCTTCTCTTTGAAAGATGATGGCGATACTGCAAGAGTCAGATTCATGTATAATGGAATTGATGATGTAGAAGCATTTGCAGTTCATCAGATTGAAGGCGAAGATGGCAGAAAGAGATATGTAAACTGTCTCAGAGAGTATAGACAGCCTCTTGACACATGCCCGTTTTGTCGTGAGAAAAAGTCTACACAAGTAAAGCTGTTCATCCCTATCTATAATGTAGATGAAGATAAAGTACAGCTTTGGGAGAGAGGAAAGAAGTTTGTACAGAGAATGGTATCTATCTGTAGCAGATATTCTAATTCTGATACTCCGCTTTGTGCGCATGAGTTTGACATTGAGCGTAAGGGTAAAAAGGGCGATACTTCTACTACTTATGAATTTTTTGAAGTGTCGAAGGATAATACTACGCTTGAAGATTTACCGGAAGTGCCGAATCCTCTTGGTGGTCTTGTTCTCGATAAGTCAGCAGAGGACATGGACTTCTATCTTGAAAGCGGATATTTTCCGCCTGATGGTGATGATGAAGATGAACAGCCTGTTCGTAGACGAGAGAGCAGAGACAGAGACCGTGATGAGGCGCCGAGACGTAGAACGCCGGGTCGTAGAGGAGATGTATATTAATTGAATAAGTTGTCGGCACGCTTTCCCTCCTTTCCGTACAAATACACAATGTTGTATGAAGATTTTTCGTGAAATTTTTACTTCATGCAGTCGGCAATTATATAGGAGAAGATAACATGCCTTTATTTAGTATTCCAAAGCGGGCGGGAAGAGAGCAAGATAATAAACTTGCTAAAAAATCAAATACAAGTAGAAAAGCACAAACAACTGTCCGAGGTGGAAATTCACTATTAGCTAAAATCAATCAGATAAAAGCTATGGTTGAAAAAAATCTTGGACAGTTTAAGGATGATTATGCAATTATTAGAAATCAAGATGAATTGCATGATTATTTTGCAAAGTGTGTAAATAATGGTGTAGTAGCAATAGATACAGAGACAACGGGTCTTGACCCAATTCTTGATAGTATTGTAGGTCTGTGTCTGTATACACCTAATGAAAAAGCTGCATATGTTCCAATTAATCATACTTCTTATGTAACTGGTGCAAGAGTAGATAATCAGCTTACAGAACAAGATGTGGCAGAAGAATTTGATATGATAATTCACGATACTAATATTGAGATTATCATGTTCAACGCCAAGTTCGATATGCGAGTTATAAGAAATCAGCTCGGCGTGAAAGATATTTATTGTACATGGGACGCATATCTTGCGGCGAGATTGATGAATGAAAATGAAGAGCATAATGGTCTGAAAGCACTACATAGGAAGTATGTACTTAATGGACAAGGTGATGCGTTTTCATTTGATGCTTTATTTAAAGGCGTATCAGCAGATAAAATTCCAATCAATTCATTCTATCTGTATGCCGCACATGACGCTATTATCACTTATGAGTTATACCAGTATCAAAAGCAGTTTGTATACTACGATAGAACATGTACGCCAGAAGCAAGAAACGGAATGAACGGCGTATCTTGGGTATTCTTCAATATTGAAATGCCTTGTATCAAAGTAGTTTGTGATATGGAAGATAATGGAATAAAGTTCGATTTTGAATATAATCAATTCCTTAAAGACAAATATCATGCATTACTTGATGATAGGATAAAACAGTTTAATGCAATCTGTGATACATATAGAGATGATATAGAAGCATATAGAAGAAAGATGGGAGCTAATTGTAAATTAGATGACCCAATTAATATTAAATCTTCCTCACAGCTTGCTATTCTTCTTTATGATATTATGGGTTGTGAAGTTCCTGTAGATAAGAAAACAAAGAAGGAAGTAAGAACAACAAATGAAGCGACATTAAGAAGTATGGATAATCCAGTCGCAAAAGCAGTATTAGACTATAGAGAGTTTTCTACAATAGTGGATACTTTTATAGATAAACTGCCTGATTGTGTGAACCCCAAAGACGGTCGTATTCATTGTAGCTTTAATCAGTACGGTGCGAGAACAGGAAGATTCTCTTCTGAGAATCCCAATATGCAGAACATTCCCAGTCATAATAAAGAGATTAGAAAAATGTTTGTCGCTACAAATGAAGAAAATTTGGTATCAACAGATACACAACAATTTGTAGTAGACAGGTGGTGCGAAGTAGAGTGTGCCGATAAATGGAAATACGCAGACAAAATCGTTGCCGGCGATGAGTTGTTACTTGATGATGGTTCTTGTGTAAATGTCGCAAAAGTAGATATTCAACAGGATGAAGTTGTTATTGATTTTAGGTGAAAAAAAAATGATTGTACATTGTTTATTTGAACAAAGTGGGACTTTTAAGAATGAGTTTAAGAAATTTGGCATAGAAGCATTTGATTATGATATTTTAAATGATTTTGGTCAAACCGATTATCAAATTGATTTATTTAAGGAAATTAGGGCGGGTTATGTTGATGAACCGTCAATTTTTGACAGTGTAAATAGTGATGATTTGATAATTGCGTTTTTCCCATGTGTTCGATTTTGCCATCAAATAAGATTGGCTTTTCAAGGAAATAATGCTGGTTATAAAGATTGGCCAATCGAAAAGAAATTGGAGCGTGATAGAGAATTGTTCGCAGAATTGGCAGAGTATTATGATTTAGTAACAAAATTGGTATTGATTTGTTTAAAACGTGGTTTAAAGTTAATTATTGAAAATCCAAAAAGCACTACACATATATTAACAGATTATTGGGCATTGAAACCAAAAATAATAGATGTAGATAGAAGTCGTAAAGGTGATTATTATAAAAAGCCTACTCAATATTGGTTTATAAATTGTGAACCAAAACATAATTTTATTTTCTCCGCGCCTAATTATAAGAATAAAAAGCGTGAAGATATAAGTCATAATACAACTGTTAATCGAAGCATGATACATCCAGATTACGCAAATAGATTTATTCGTGAGTATATATTGTAAGTAGGATTTTACATGATAAGTTATCTTATTGACAATAATCATATATCGTGATAGAATAATATCAGGAGGTGATTATGTGTTAATTTATAAGATAACGAATATTGTAAATGGAAAGATATATGTTGGTCAAACTGTTAGAACATTAGAAGAACGTAAATGGCAACATATAAATACTGCGAAACACGGTCATAAAAATCATCTTTATAATGCTATGCGAAAGTATGGTATTGAGAATTTCAAATTTGAAAAGATTTGTGATGTGGACAATATAGAAGATTTGAATATTCTGGAGAGATACTATATAGCAAAGTATAATTGTATTAAAGATGGATATAATATGGTTGATGGTGGAAATAATAATGTAATGTTTCTTGACGATGTAAAAAGGAAACATTCAGAACGTATGCGAAGTAAGGAAACACGTTCTAAAATTTCACGGTCAATGAAGCAGTATAGAAAAGAGAATCCATTTACAGAAGAACATAAAAGAAAATTATCTGAAAAAGCAAAAGGAAATCATAACTTTGGCACAGGTGATACACGTTCTATAGGATGTTATTGTGTTTTAGAGAACGGAACACATTTTAATTTTCATTCATATCGTGATGCGTGGAAATGGTGGTCAAATGTTGAAAATCCGTTTAATACAAAAGCAGAATGTGTATATCAGAGAAAAATAAAACAGAGTATTGAACACGGATATTTTACTTATGGTAGAAATAAGACTAAGTATGAATATCCGAAATGGTTTAGAAAGGAGGGTGATGCTAATGAAACGGTCGATTAGGACAAGAAAAAGTTATGTACTTATGTCCAGCGACTATTCTTAGTCACAGCAGGAACCAAAAGTAATGACGCAGATGTGTGGCGACCCGAAGATGATTAAAGCATATCAAGAAGGGAAAGATTTATATGCAGAAATCGCCGCTTTGTCCTTTAACACGACTTATGAAAACTGCTTGGAGTTTCGTCCAGACGGTACAACTAATCCCGAAGGAAAAAATAGACGCTCACAGGCAAAGTCAATATTGCTCGGAGTGTTGTATGGCAGAGGAGTGCCAAGTATTGCTGAACAGTTGGGAACAACTATTAAAAAAGCACAAGCAATAAAAGATTCTGTATTTAAGGGTTTTCCGGCAATTCCACAATTTGAAGAAGATTCATTGGATATGGCTTATGAAAAAGGATACGTTACTACGTTGTGGGGTAGAAAACGTAGACTTCCTGATTTGCAACTGCCTGAATATGAGTTTAAGTGGAAAGATGGAGCGCCGCCTGATGATGATTTGTTAGATTTTGATTTAACAGAAGAAATGTCAGAGCCAGAAGTTCCAGAAGAGCTTCAAAGAAAATATTTAAAGAAACTGAATAACTGTTATTTTAGTCAGAAGCGGAAAATATTTGAAGAAGCTAATAGAGAAGGAATATGGATTGTTGATAATGGAGCTAAAATAGCAGATGCACAAAGACAATGCGTAAATTCAAGAATCCAAGGAAGTGCGGCAGATATGTCGAAGTTAGCAATGATTTTAGTTGGCAATGATAAGAGATTAAAAGAATTAGGGTTCAGACTTCTCATACCTGTCCATGATGAATTAATAGCAGAGTGTCCAGAAGAAAATGTAAAAGAATGTTCTGAAAGATTCGCACAGCTTATGTCAGAAGCCGCTAAGAGTGCTTTAAGTATTCCGATTAAATGTGATGTTGAGATAACTAAAGCGTGGTATGGGGAATCTATAGAAAATGAAAACAGTTATAATTAATGCTACTGGATTTGATGGTGGTGGTATAGCTAAACTGGGCATAGAGTATAGTAAATTAGGGTTCGATGTATATTTTAAGGATATTGTACACCCGTTACAATTTAAACCTTTGGGGTTGGCAAATATAAAATTTTATGATACAATTATTGAGTTAAAAGAAATTATTTCTATTTATGACAGAGTAATATTTTTAACTTTTTATGATAACGATTTAGATAGCGCAGTATCCAATATCGCAAAATTGCGTACAGAATTGCCAAATATAGAGTTTTGTTATTTATATTGTGATAGAAATATAGAACGATTATTACGGTTACTTGCACATCTTAAAAAGTATTCTGTTGATTTTGATTATTATTTTTCTATAAACCCCAATATATTAGATATAGTTAAAAATTGTATTTATTTAAATGTAAATGCTTTCACTTTTTCAGAAGTGCCACACTTATCATTAGATAAGCGTAGTAAAATTGTATTAACCGCCGGTAGAGTTGAAGCGTTTAAAGGTACACTATCTTATTTTAAAAGCATTGATACAAAGTTTTTGGGTTCAAATTATTATTTTATCCATGAAGGTGCAAGATTTAATTTTAATAAATCTGGTACTATAAGCACACCGCCTCAATTATTGACATTATTTGACATATCAAAATCCCCAAAACAATTAAAGCCCGAGTTTGCATTTAAATGTTACGATGATGAACCAGTTAGTGGTAAACTTACAATATACCCATCATATAGTTTAGATGCAATAAATAGGTGGTCAAATTATTATGCTGGTATTTGTTGTATACTCGGTAGCAAAAGTAGTTGTAAAAAGACTAAAAGTTTAATTGGTGATACTTGGGTTGTAGAGGATTCAAGAGAAAATAGTTTACTTGTAAAAAAAGCTAAAATTTGGGGTTCAGCAGTTGAGTATGCAAATTTAGAAATGATTGATTGTGGTTTGCCCGTTTTATTTTCACGAAAGTATTCTGAAATAATTAATTTCCACGATGATGCGTTGATTTATGATTCATTTTCTCAAATACCAGATAAATTAGATAGGTTGAAAGATGATTATTCTATGATTCAACAAAAACAGCATGATTTATTTGTTGATAGTCAATGCACAATTAATGAAAGGATAACACAAGTATTTACAGAGCCGTTGGGGGTAATTTGATGAGCCGTTTGTTTCCAGTTAAAAATAAAGAAGCGGTTATTGATAAAAAATATAGTACAAAGGTAGATATACCTCAATATTTGCCCAGTAGTATAAAGCCAAATTTATGGGAGCTGTATGATAAGACTAAATATATAGAGTTAGCAAGAAATATAGCACGGTCAAATGTTCCTGAAGATGTGAAAGATTTTTTAATGTTTGCCGCAACCAGACATATAGTGTTTAATTATGCTAAGATAGCAGATTATTATGCACATGCTGAGCCTGAAATTCAGCGGCTTATGGAACAGTCTGCACTCGTTATTATTGATGTTGATGATGCTATAGCCAATGGTTATGTTCGACTTTCTAAAAACATTAAAACATTATTGGGGGTTGATGATGATAAGTAGTATAACTGGTGATAAAATGTTTGCACATATTGACCGAATATTTGGTAATCAAAAACCTATAACAGCAGATATTTTTCTTAATAATTATTGTAATAATAACTGCCCATATTGCACATATAGACGTTGGGAATTAGATGATGGTGCAAATTATATGTCAATTTCAGATTTTATAAAATATGCAAATAGGCTTATAGATTTGGGCGTTCAAGGGTTTATATTAACTGGTGGTGGTGAACCAACAATATCAAAAGATTTTGATAAGATTGTCGATTGGTTGGATTCACATAATATAAAATATGGTATTAATACAAATTTTAATAAATATATTGTGTGCAATCCGGCTTATTTAAAGGTATCGCTTGATGCCTGGGATGACAGTAGTTATAAAGATAGACGAGGCGTATCAGGCGTTTATAAAAATGTACGAGAGAACATAGTAGAGTTTGCAAATCGTAAACAACCAACAACTAAACTCGGTATTCAATTACTTGCAAAATCAGTAGAGGAAGTTTACAAGTTTTACGATGGTAATAAAGACTTGCCAGTAGATTATATAAGTATTAGACCTATGGAATCTACTAATGGTAGTTATTATAAAAATTTATTGCCTGAGTATTTTGACTCATTACCTACTAATATTATTACAGCTATAAAGCAGATACAAAGTTTAGATAGTCGGGTTACATTAAACTATAAATGGTCTATGTTAGATGTTCAACAAGAGACTTGTACTGCGCAGTGGGCACAGATTGCTTTGAATGAACGTGGTGAAGTTATGTATTGTTGTCATAAGCCGTATCAAATAATTGGTCATATAATGGATAAAGATATTTTGACTAAAAAAGACCTTGCCATAACAAATATGTCAATGTGTGATATACCGTGCAGGATGACGGGCCCAAATTATGAAGTTTATAGAATGTTAAAACCTAAATCTGATGTGGAGTTTATATAAATGAGAGATGATTTTGCCGTATTTATATTAACACACGGTAGAGCTAATAATATGCACACATATAAAGCTCTACAAAAGGCTGGCTATACTGGAAAAGTAATATTTGTGTTAGATGACGAGGACGAGACAGTATACGATTATTATAGAAATTTTGGTAAAGATAAGTGTATAGTATTCAATAAGGCGCAAGTAGCTGAAAGAGTAGATACTATGGATTTATCTAAAGATAGACGGGCTATTGTTTTTGCAAGAAATGTGTGTTGGGATATAGCTAAACAATTAGGTTATACATATTTTCTACAGCTTGATGATGATTACTCTAATTTTAGGGGTCGAGTTGAGATAGATGGTAGCTTACGAACATTTTATGTAAAGGATTTTGATAAACTTGTGGATGTGATACTTGAATTTTTGGAAAGTTCTGGTGCATCAACAGTTGCTATGTCACAGATTGGTGATTTTATAGGTGGGGTTGGTTCAAAAGTATTTAAGGAACGGTTAGCAAGAAAAGCAATGAATAGCTTTTTTTGTAAAGTAGATAGACCAATACAGTATTATGGTCGTATGAATGAAGATGTAACGTCATATGTTTTAAACGGTAGTAGAGGACAAATATTTTTTACACTTGCAGATGTTTCTGTAGACCATTTAGGTACACAGTCATTAAGCGGTGGTATGACTGCATCTTATAAAGATTCTGGTACATATATAAAAAGTTTTTATACAGTTATGGCTTGTCCGTCATCTGTGAAGGTATATGAGATGGGAGATACACATAAACGTATTCATCATCATATAAATTGGGAATGTGCTGTACCAAAAATAATAAGTGGTAGATATAGAAAGGAGAATTAATATGCAGAAAGTAATCAGAATACCAACAAGAGTACATACCAGAGAGCTTGACAGAAATGTAGCACGAGAGCGAATGAAGAAAGCTGGCATTAAGCACATAAATAAGACGTACCCTCAATCTTATACAGATGCTTATGGCTGTCAGTATATTATTCGCAATAGAAGTTATTTTGCAGAAAACTGGAGAACTACTACTGCTAATAGAGTATTGGAGAGATAATATGGATTTAGATTAAGTGTAGACCAAATTAAATATTATATAAAGGAGAAGAATATGAAATTTACAATCCAAACAGAATTAATGAAAGACGTAGTAGCAAGAGCAATCAAAGGAGCTGGTAATAATAAGCTCATTCCTATCACCAGCATGATGTGTATTCGGCTTAAAGATGGAGAACTTACAGTCATTACAACAGATGCTACCAACTATCTGTATATCAAAGAACAGCATGTAGCAGGAGATGATTTCTATGTTGTAGTAGACGCCAATCAGTTTGCAAAACTGGTGAGTAAAATGACTTGTGAAAGCATTACTATGACAGTGGATGAAAAGCTGTATACAATGAAAGTCAAGGGCAATGGTAATTATACTATGGAACTTCCTCTTGATGAAGATGGTGAGCCCGTTAAGTTTCCTGATATTTTTGTCAATACTGCTTTGCACGACCCTAAAGAGTTCAATCGTTCTACTATCATTGCTATTCTTGAAACTATTAAACCTGCACTTGCAGTTACTATGGAGAATCCGCAGTACACAGCATATTACATGGGAGATAAAGTAGTTGCTACAGATTCCTATAAGATTGCAAGTTTAGCTATTCCGATGTTTGATACGCCCAAACTTGTAAGTTCAGAGTTTCTTGACCTTGTTGCTGTAATGCGTGCTGAGAAGATTAAAGCTATGTTCAGTGCTACTGATGTGGTATTTGAAACTCCTGACTGCATGATTGTTGGTAAGTTTGTCGATGGTATTGATGACTTCGCTATTGAGCCTATTACGAATCTGATTGAGCAGGAGTTTGATAGTCACTGTGGTGTGCCGAAGAATGATTTACTCCAGATGCTTGACAGACTTTCTCTGTTCGTTGGCACATATGATAAGAACGCAGTAGACCTCACATTTACAAATCAAGGCTTGCAGGTATCGTCTAAAGCGTCAAGCGGTATCGAGATTCTTCCTTATGTGACAAGTGATAATCAGAGAGACTTTACCTGTGCTGTAGACATTCAGATGCTTGTGCAGGAAGTCAAAGCTATTTCAAATGACTTGATTGAGATTCATTATGGTGATGATAGTTCAATCAAACTCATTGACGGAAACATTACCATTGTTATTGCACTTATGGAAGATGAAGAGTAAAATATTCTTGTTGACAAAATGAGAATAGTGTGATATAATGTTAGAGTAATGAAAAAGTAGTGCTATAGAAATAGCAGAAAGGAGCTTATTATGAAGCTGAGAGAAAAAGTGATTGCGGTGAGTTCGTTAATAGTTGGTAGTACGTTACTTTGGTTTTCAGTAAGTAACTTAGAAGCACAACAGTACACGGGTTCACCGCTTTTTGATTGGAGAGTTTTGTGCATAGCGGGCATCATTATACTGATTCCCGGTTTTATATGCTTACGTAGAGAGGAGTAAAGTTGGCACGACAGTCATTAAAGAACGTTTGTATAGTTAATAGAACTATGCTATAATACACATGTGGAGGTGTATTATAATGCAGGAGATTTGGAAAGATATTATTGGATATGAGGGATTCTATCAAATTAGTAATTTAGGTAGAGTTAAATCTTTGGCGAGGGTGTGTGGTACAAGTGCAAAAAAATATACTTGTGTTGAACGTATATTAAAACCCAGAAATGTTTGTGATTATAACAGTGTTATGCTTTATCGAAATGGTAAAAACAAACAGTTTAAGTGTAGTAGGCTCGTGGCGCAGGCTTTTATTCCAAATCCAGAGAATTTACCAATAGTTAATCATAAAGATGAAAATAAGCGAAATGATTGTGTAGATAATTTAGAGTGGTGTACTATTAAGTATAATACTAATTATGGTAGTGCTATTGATAAAATACGAAAAAGTCGTTTGGGCACACACGCATCAGTTGAGACCAGAAAGAAAATGAGTGCAATGCGTACTGGGACTAAAAATCCTATGTATGGTCGCACACATTCAGAAGAAACAAAGTTGTTAATATCTCAAAAGATTAAACAAGCACGGAAAGAAGGTAAGCATAGTGGGACGAAATAGTTTGCGCAATGTTATTCGGCTCATAGAAAGTACGAAAGAAAAAGTACCAGTAGAGCAAGATTTTTTACAGAATCTAAAACGGTCAATAGAGCTTACTGCTGATAAAGACAGCGGGATTCCAAGTAAGACTTATAAGCCGTCTGGTATGAACTGTATTCGTGCAAGCTATTATCAGATAATGGGAGTGCAACCTGATGAATCACATTCAAATTATACGCTTGTTGGCATTTGCAATAGTGGTACTGACATTCATGTTAGGGTTCAGACAGCAGTAGAGCAGATGAAAGATAACGGAATTGATTGTGAATATATTGATGTTGCAGAGTTCGTAAAAAGTCGTGGACTTGATTATCTTGAAATTAAGTCAAAGAGTGGCATGGAGACAAAGCTCTATCATAAAGAGCTAAATATGTCATTCATGTGTGACGGTATTATTAGATATAAGGGTAGATACTATATTCTGGAACTTAAAACTGAAAGTAGTTATAAGTTTATGAATAGAAAAGATGTTGACCCAAGTCATTATAATCAAGGCATAGCATATTCGCTTGCGCTCGGTATTGACCAAGTTTTGTTTGTATATATCAGCAGAGACATATTGGACATGAAGGCATTTATGTTTAATGTGTCAGATGAAATGCGGCAGAGTCTTGAAACATATATACATGAGTGTGATGGATATGTTGAGAGACAGATTACACCACCGAAACCAGAAAATGTAACTCGTAAATCATGTACGTACTGCGGGTACAGAGAATCATGTAAAAAGGATGGATAAGATATGGAATTAAAGAAATGCCCATTTTGTGGGGGAGATGCTTATTTAGAGAAAAGTTCAAGAGTCTATTATAAGGGAAAAACTGAAAAAGCGGCATATGTGAGATGTTTAAACTGTGAAGCAAGAACTGGTAAAGTTCTGATTTCAGACTATGGTTTTACATCTCATAGTAAAGATGCAGAAGAAAAAGCAGTTGAATTGTGGAATAGGAGAGTGTGATGAGTGAATTAAAAGTCGGCGATATTGTATATGTTTATAATTGGGGTGCTAAATTTCCATTACATGAGGGCTGGTTTATTAAACAATTAGAATCGCATCGAGAAGATTTTGATATACGTTGGGCTGTTAGATTTGCTTACGCTATATCTGGTGAAGTTTCGCCAGAAAATGAGAAGTATAAAATTTTATATTTGGATGGTAATATGGCGTTAATCACTAACTTATATGGCGTTAATTATCCGGTTTATTTAATCAGCACAGACGCTTTAGGTAAGCGCAGGCGCATGACAAAAAAGGAAGTTGAAGAAGAGTTTGGAATTGAGATTATAGGAGGTTGAAATGAATAAAGATAAACCTACAAAAGAACAGTTTAAAGATTATGTGAGAATTCAGAAGAGCGGAGTAACAAATATGTGGGCAATTAGAAATGTGTGTGATTTGTCTACAACAGGTCTTACATCTGATATTTGTCTGTATATTATGGACCATTATTTGGAGTTAGAAGAAGAGTATGGCGCAAAACAGGGGTAAGGATTTTGAAAATGTCGTGAGGGAAGCGTTTGAAAAAGTTCCTGGCGTATCTATAGACAGACTTCACGACCAAACTACTAAATTCAAAGGCACAAGCGCCAATATTTGTGATTTTATAGTTTATAGAGAGCCATATGAATATTATATAGAATGTAAAAGCATTAACCGGGGAGCGTTTCCGTTTAGTAATATAACAGATACGCAGTGGAATGGCCTACTTCAAAAGTCGCAGATAAAAGGTGTGTTTGCAGGAATTATCGTTTGGTATATTGATAAAGATGCAACATTCTTTATACCGATTCAGATACTAAATCAAGATAAAAGTATTGGGCATAAAAGTATGTCCTGTAAATCTTGCTATGAGTATCCTTCTATTGTAGAAATAACTGGTAAAAAGAAAAGAGTATTTTATGATTATGACATGGAGAAATTTTTGAATGAATTGTCCAACATGTAAGTCTGATGAGCCTGTTTATGTAAATTATCGAGAGCCTAATAACAAAATGGCAGTTCAGTTATTAGACATATTTACAAAAATTTGGTGCATAGACACAAGAGTAAAAGATGATTTAGAGTTTATGTGTAAAGAGTGCCCCTTTGAAGTAAAAGAGAACGGCCATTGTTTAGTGAAAGAATTTAGGTGTAAATTTTATCCTAAGTATAAAGACTTTGGTTCAATGGGAGATTTATAATGAAATTCAATATAACCGATGAAGATTCTCTTACTAAAATTCAAGAAAATATAGAGAGTAACGCAGGAGCATTAGATACTATTGTAAATGATATTATCGCCCCATACTGTCGTGACCTTGATAAGTACGTTGGGTTTATAAAAGAGTGCTTGAAAGACGGAGAGAATCCGCCGACAAACGAAGAGTTGGATGATTTTTGCATGAATCTATCTACATACATTTACTTTGCAGGCGGTACATGCGAATATCTTGGTATTCGTGATGATATATCAAAGGCAGTTTATAAGGAAATGTACCATACTGCCAGAGCAAGTCAAGATACAGGTACAGTAGCAGATAAAGATTCTCTTGCAGAGTTGGCAAGTCAGGAAGAGTTTATAGTATCTGCCGCCTATAACAGAGCTTACAAAATAATGAAGTCAAAGGTAGAAAACGCTCAGGAACTTTTGGCAAGTGTAAAAAAGGTACTTAGCAGACGTATACAAGAAGCAGAGTTGACCAGAATTGAAGGTAAATGATGTTTGATGTTTTGAGTATGATAGGAAATTACTCTGAAAGAAAAGTCGATAGATTTGAAACCGATTTATTTACTATTGATACTGCATTAGTTACAGACAGAGCACAGCCGTATGAAACTGCTATCGCACATAAGAAATTTCATGCCGGAGATTGGATTATTCTTGGGTGGAGAGACACAAAAGAAGAAGCTCAAAAATTCCATAATGAAATGGTTGCGTATTATACTTGTCATGGAGACGCTGTGCAAAAAATTGAAGATGTTTATGAGCATGTAGTGTACACAAGAAAGGAGAAAGAGTAATGGTGCAAGAGTTTCAGAAGCATGATGTTGTCCAGTTTAACGAGAATCATAAGTGGTGTGGTAGTCTTGGTATTATCACAAAAGTGAAAGCTCTTGAAGACGATATTAAGTATATGGTAGCTGTACCGATTCCAGAAAAAGGGATTGCTTATATTTTTGTATTGGAATCTGAAAACGCTATCGAGTATATTGGTCGTGCAATTCTTACAGATAGTGAAGGAGAAGATTAATGGAGCATATTATTCAGTTTGGAGTAACTATTGATGATGATGCTATTAAAAAGCGTGTTGAGAGTGCGGCAGTAAAAGAGATTGCAGAAGATTTACGAAATCAGATTTTTGCTATTAATACATGGAACGGTGCAATTAGAGGGTTTAACGACACTACAGAAAGTATTGTAAAAAATGTATTTGCCGAGTATAAAGATGAAATTATTCGCCTTGCCGCAGAAATGGTTGCTGATTCCATGAAGCGTAGTAAGGCATATAAAGAAAAGTTAAAGGAGATTGCGGATGAGTGATATACACAAAAATGACGATGGGAAACCTGTTCTTACTCTTGTTCCAAGAGAAATGCTTTGGGACATAGCTCATGTCAGAATGTATGGTATGCTTAAATATCCTGAGACAGGGGAACATGGTTGGAAGAATCTTGATGTAGACAGGATTCGTAATGCCGCATACAGACACTTTATACATTATCTCGATGACCCAGACGGTTTAGATGATGAGAGCGGGCTTCCTCATCTTTGGCACTTAGCTTGTAATGTAGCTTTTCTTTGTGAAAGAGAGAAATTCGGATTATGTGATGCAAAGTGGGAAAGAATTCATAATGGAGAAGTAGAATGACAGTAATTGAAGCGTTTGCAAAAAATGTAAGGATTGCCTTAGTAGAAAATGGGTGGTCTCAAAAAGAATTAAGCGAACGGTCTGGAATAAGTGTTGCTACAATTAGTGGAATGTTATGTGCACGTAATGGTCCGTCGCTACACACAGCGTATACTATAGCAAAAGCATTGGGAAGACCACTTGATGCGCTTACGAAAGGGGTAGATGAATGATTAAAGTAGAAAATGTAGATGTATGGGGATTTGAACATGCAATTAGGGGTATGAGAAATCCCATGAACAGTTGGAACAAGAGTGACAGTAAATTTTTTAACGATTATGATAACGGTACACGAGATTTTATCTTGGGTAAAAATGATTTAGACCTTATGAAAAGATTATATAAGTCAGGTACAGAACATAGAACATATGCAAGAATGATTCAAGTATCTATGGATATTACAGCGCCACTTTATTGGTGGAAAGAAATGGATAGATACACTGTAGGTAAGTCACAAGTGTCCTGTAGCACTATGCATAAGATTCATGCTAAAGAGTTTGCAGTAGAGGATTTTTCAACAGAACATTTAGAAACGGTTGCAAGATTTGATGAAGATGGAGAAATGCATAAGCCTTATATGGTGCTGAAAGTCGTTATTGATTGTCTAAACGCATGTCGAAACTCATATTTGCAGACGAAGAATAAAACCGATTGGTGGCAGATGATTCAGCTTCTTCCATCTTCTTATAATCAGAAAAGAACAGTATGTATGTCCTATGAGACAGTGTTTAAGATTATTCGTGAGCGTACTGGCCACAAACTTGATGAGTGGCGGGGGTTCGTAGAGATTCTTAGAAGATTGCCTTATGTTGCGGAGATTATAGATGAATGAAACCACTATCTTTTGCCGAATTAAAGCGGATTCAAAAAATGTCGCTCAATGAATTTAATCGTTGGTTAGTAGGTCTATGTAAAGCAATGTACTCAGATGGATTCAAAGAAGGAGAATCAGAATTTGATGATTGTGCAATAGTGACCGAAGAAAGATTAATGGAAGTTTTATTGTCTGTAAAAGGAATTGGCAGAAACAGAGCAGAACAAGTAATTAGTATTTTACTAAATGAAGAGGCTGTAGATGGGACAAAGACTTGATGAAATAATAAAACAGACCAATAAAAAATTTGGCGAAGAGATAATTACTCACGGTTTGTCAGAATATGATTATAAGCGTATACCATTTACTTCTCCAAGAATGAATTACTGTACGTATGGCGGTATACCAGTAGGTAAGATTACAGAGTTCTTTGGAGAAGAGCATGGCGGTAAAACAACTACTGCATTAGATATTGTTGCCAATTATCAGAAATCTGATGATGGGAGAAGCGTACTCTATGTTGATGCCGAGAACACATTAGATGCAGAGTGGGCAACAAAATTGGGTGTAGATGTAGACAATTTGTATTTACTTCAACCTAAAGCTCAATCAGCAGAAGATATATTTCAGATAATAGAGGATGCTGTAGACACCGGAGAAGTAGGGTTATGGGTACTTGATAGCATTGGTGTTCTTGTATCCTCATTAGAGATGGATGAAAAGAAAACATATGAAGATAAAGTATATGGCGGCATATCATTGCCGTTGACAAGATTCTCCAAAAAGATTGAAATGCTGATGAAGCGCCATAATTGTACTGGTATTGGCATTAATCAGATTAGAGATAATCTTGCAAGTATGTGTGGTGGAATATCTACTCCTGGTGGAAAAGCGTGGAGACACGGTTGTTCTGTTCGTATGCAATTTAGCCGTGGAAAATATTTAGATGAAAAAGGAAATGAGTTAAATAAATCAGCAGATGCACCAGCGGGTAATATTGTTCTTATGTCAATGGTGAAAAATAAGACTTGTCCGCCAAGTAGGAGAACAGGATTCTATTCGCTGAATTATGAAGATGGAATAGATTATCTGAAAGATTTAATAGATGTAGCTATAAGAATAGATGTAATCAAAAAATCTGGTGCTTGGTTTGATATAGTAGACCCTGAGACTGGCGAGATTATTCAAGGAAGAATACATGGTCAGGTGGCAGTAAGAGAGTTTTTAGAGGAAAACGAAGAAGTATTGATGCAGGTAGAAAAATTAGTTGACGATTTTATAAAAAAAGATTGAAAAAGTGCTTGCATTATTAAGAATGATGTGATACAATGTTTACATGAGTTGAGAACAACACAATTTAAAATTTGCTGTTTTGTGAAGTGCTGTATATAATCGTTGTTCCTACGTGCGTGTTGTTCTCAACTTCATTTAAGAGAGGTGATAAAATGTTAAAACTCATTGAGAGTTGGAAAGGGGCCGTCGAAGTTGACGGCGTGAAGTATGATTCTATAGAAGCTCTCACAAGCTCTTCTAAGACGTTTTCAGACAAAGTACATATTGTTTTACATGCGAGTGCAGAAAACGTCACAGAGAAGCGCACAGACAGCGAGAAGCAGTCTATAAACGCAACTACAGACAGTACAGAGTATAGAATCACAGTTAAAAAGTATATGACACAGCCTGCAAGTGTTGGTTTTGATTTCATGTTGAAGTGGAATGATAATAAACCGATGCCCATGAGAACAATGCAAGGCACAGTCGAAAAAGAAACTCGTGGAATGGTGTATATGAATCTTCACGGTTTTGCACAGAAAACAATCACATGTGCGTGCTGTGGAAAAGAATTAACGAATCCAATCTCACGACACTATGGTATAGGTCCAATCTGTTTAGGAAAACTCGGTATCGTTAATCAGATTGATGATATTGAAAATATCAAAGAGCAGTTGGAGAAAATCAAGTGGAGCGGGTGGGTAATACGAAGTTCAATTTTAGAAAAGGAGGAAATAAAATGATTAGTTGTGATAAGGGTAAAGTTATGATTAAAGGCAGCAAGCCTGCAATTATGTCAGAGCTGACCTGTTTGATTGCTGAACTTGTTGACGAAGAGGACCAGGTTCTTACTGAGGATGAAATTACAGAGTGTGTTGAGCTTGCAAAGCTGAGTGATGCGGAGCTTGATAGTAAGCTGGAATCCGCAATTCAAGAGGCTTCTCCTGAACAGCTCCTTAACGCAATGTTCGCAACACTAATGCATCATTGACAGATACTTTTCACAGAGCATGAAAAGTTAAAATAAAAAATCGCTCAAGGAGAAAATATGAATAGATGGTATAATAAGTTCATTTATAGGGGCGTAGGAACGTCTACGCCTTAGAAATAAACGTTTTTATATAAATCTAATCGAATTTGTGTATTTTAACGAAAAGCGGTGCTGATAGTCATTATTTCCGGAAAGAGTAATATCAGTTAAATGGCCCTCTACAAAACAGCCGCACTTGCTACCTTGGTGAAATTGGCAGACACGTCGGATTTAAGCCCCGATTCTGAGACAAGAGTGTGGGTTCAAGTCCCACAGGTAGCACTCACAGTATTTAGTCTATAGGCGACACTAATATGCTGTGAAGGTTTTTGTTGAAGTTGTCCTTAGAAGAACATCAACAGTGGGGATTGCCCTAAACGGTTCCTATGCGTCCCCACTCATAGAGACTTAACTCAGTTGGTAGAGTACCTGTCTTATACACAGTTGGTCCTGGGTTCGAGTCCCAGAGTCTCTATTGATAGGGTTAAGAGCAAATGTGGGTAACCCAGTGTCAGATAGCTCAATTGGTTAGTAGGGTGGTTAAAGTACACGGTCATCTGAACACAGCGACAAAAATGACAGGCCAATTATTCCCGATGTGCAGTTATCGGTTTACTTTAAACCGACCATAGGTTCATAGTTTAATGGTAAAACACTGGTCTCCAAAACCAGAGATGTGAGTTCAAGTCTCACCGTTCCCTCGCAACTACTTTTGTCCGGTAGTTTGCCATTTTATTTTATCCTTTCGCAATGTGTTGTGACTTTCGTCATTGCGGGGTCACAACACAACATGGCCCCTTCGCCAAGCGGCTACGGCACAGGATTTTGATTCCTGCACTCACTGGTTCGATTCCAGTAGGGGCTGTTATAGCGCAAACACTCTCCTTCTCTTATAAAAAAGGAACAGTTGACAACAATTCCTATGTTTGCGCTATATATTATCGCCGGGGTAGCTCAATAGGTTAGAGCGGCAGACTTTGTAATCTGTGTCAGTTCTGTTCCATGGGGTTCAAACATGGCCAATCTGAACAAGTATACGCAGACATGTGGGTTCAAATCCCACCCCCGGCGCTATGAAAACATATGAATTATTTACAGGACAGGAGTTGCAAATAGCAGAAAAGATACAGCAAAGACGGTATCAAATGCTGGTGCACTCCTGTATTTATTATCATCTAAATCAAAATTCTATATCAGATAAACAGTGGGATACGTGGGCGAAAGAGCTAAGAGATTTGCAGAACCAGTATCCAGAAATTTCTAAGCAAGTTACATTGTATGAATATTTCAAAGATTGGGATGCAAGTACAGGAGCATTTTTACCTATAACAGAATCTTGGGTTATTGCAAAAGCTAAAACATTGATTACTTCCAGAAAAAACGTTATAATAAAGAATACGCAACCTAAAAAATCTGGTAAAAAACGTTTATTTTAATTGGGGGTAATATGGTATTATATAAAGTTCAAGTTGGTGCATATGCAATAAAGCGAAATGCAGAAAAGCAAGCGGCGAAAGTAATTGCTAAACTCGGTATACGCACAACAATAGTACGAGAAGGTATAATCTACAAAGTCCAATGCGGAGCGTTTAGTCAGTATGGTAACGCTGTTACTATGGTGAATAAATTGCGAAAAGCAGGATTTAATGTAGTAATTAAAGCTGTTTCTACTGAACCCGAATCAGAGGATAAAAAAGAGGAGTATGTTGAAAATCATAGAACTCGAATTTGGGCTATAAACTTCATGGATGAAAATGAAAGTTTATACGGCGATGCAACAGCTATTATAGAGTACGGAGCTGACAATAAAACGATAGAGCATGTAGTTCTTATTGATACCGCTACATCCGCATCTACTACAGTAAAGAAGCTAAAAAAGGCAGGTATCACTACAATTGACGCTGTAGTTATTAGTCATGCTCATGGTGACCATTATGGTGCGTTAACTGATGTATTTAAAAACTTCAAGGTAAAAGCACTGTATTTACCTGATTGTACACAACTTGATAAGTATCAGAGAAGTTATGGCAATGCTATTAGGAATCAAGCAACAAAAGCTAAGAAGTATGGCGCTTCATATACATACATGAAAGCCGGTAGTAGTTTTACAGTTGGTAGTATAGTGTGTGAGTGCATCTATCAAATGCCGGCTTCTGCTGTATCTGAGCATGACAGCCATCATTTTGTTAATAATGAATCTATAGTTACCAGATTTACGATTGATGGTACATGGATTTATCACACCGCTGGCGATTTACAGAACGCTGGTAACAATGCTCTTATTAAAGCTGTTAAAAATCTGAAAGCTGACATTTTCAAGATTCAGTGGCACGGTGATGCAAATGCCTGTAATGAAGCGATTGCAAAAGCTATTTCTCCGAAAGTAGCATTTTCTAATTATCATCATAAAGAAGGTTCTGGTAGAGAGACTACTCGTAAAAGATTAGAAAAGTTTGGTGCGATTGTAATGAGAAATCACGAAGATGGCGATATTTATATAGATTGTATCGGTAATAAAATGATTGTAACCTGCTCTAAAAACACAAAATTCAGAAAGGAGTTTACTAAGTGAATTATAAAGTCTTCCTAACGTCAAGTGATAAGGCGAAAAGACTAAAGAAAGTATCAAATCCATGTATTTTAGTTATTGAACCAGAAGATTTTACCAAAGACGAGATAAAAGCTCTGAAAGAGAAGGGCTACACAGTATTAGGTTATTTAAATGTTGGCGCAGTTGAGACTTATAGAAAATATTATACAAAATTAATACCGTATACATTGAAAACTCTTGATGACTGGCCAGATGAAAAATTCCTTGATTTGCGTAGAACAAAAGTTAGAGACTTTTTGGTAAATCGTGCTAAAGAAATAAAAAATCTTGGTTGTGACGGTTACTGGTGCGATAATATAGATGTATACGAATACTATGAAAGCTCTGCTACATATAATGCTGTTGTATCCACCATTCGCAGAATTAAAGGTTTGGGCGGATATGTAATGATGAATGGTGGTTCAAAGTTTCTTAGTGATAAGATGGACGGAGAATCACATTTAGGGGTGTATAAAGTTCAGTGCGGAGCATTTCTTTTGTATGAAAACGCAGAGGAGCTTGTTAAAGTCCTTAAAAAGAATAATCTTGATGCAATCATTAAGACCGAACGAGATGAAAAGCATACATTATATAAAGTACAAGTCGGAGCGTTTTCTGATTTTAGTAATGCTTATGCCAGAATGTGCGGTGTGAAGAGTTTAGGAATAGATACAATCATTAAACTTGAAGGTGCAAATAAAGAAGAGATTGATGCTAGTACATTTATTGACGGTGTTACACAAGAAGAAGTAATAACCCAGATAAAGAGTTATGAAGGTAAAGGTCAGTTCGGTAATCAAGATTCAAAGCAGAGTAACTGGTATAAAGAGTATATGTGCAGAGTAAAAGTACATGGAATGGATACATTTTTACTTGAATATACAGGAGACGCAAAGTTAGTTACAAAGGTAAGAAAATTTGTCAAGGACTATAAGATGACAGGATACTATGTATCGGATAATGTAGATTTGTAAAATTTTTCAAAAAAGTGCTTGCATTTTCAATTATGATGTGATACAATGTTTATGAAGTCGAAAGACAGAACATTGTATCACATTTTTTGTTATGAAAGGAGAAAAGTAAATGGCAGAGATTACATTGAGAGATGGAACAGTTGTAAGCGGTTTGTTGTTGAGTGTGTATGATGCCTTTGAAGGTGGTAAGCGATACATCTTTTATGTAGAAGGTCGTGGTGAGATTCGCTGTGTGTTTGAGAATTATCAGTACAAGGAATATGTAGCATAAGAAAGGAGAAAATTATGCGTGAATTTAAAGTTGGAGATGTTGTAAGAGTAACAAATTGGAGTAAGCAGTATAGCACATGCACTCCTTGGTTTACTAAACATGAAGATGAGCTTGAATTAGCATGGATGATTAATTATCGGTATGGCAATTTTTCAAAAAATTCTGACCATAATCCTAATGAGAGATTTAAAGTCTTGTTTGTTGACCAAAACAAAGGGCGGTGTCTTATTGGTGAGATGGTTATAAATATGATAGGCGGTACATATCTTATTGATGAGGACGGTCTTGCACATGTTCGTAAGCGTATGACGCAGGATGATATTGAAATGGCGCTCGGCTATAGAGTAGAGCTTATTGGGGAGTGGAGCAATGAATAAACCCACAAGATATTATAGTAAACAGCAGGAGAAGAAAGTAGCAAAGCGACTTGATGGTAAAAGACAAGCTAACAGTGGTGCAACAGCATTTCAGAAAGGTGATGTAATTACTGACCAGTTTCTTGTTGAATGTAAGACAAAGACTAAAGATAGTAAGTCTTTTACCATCAAAGAAGATTGGCTGTTAAAGAATGAAGAAGAAGCATTTGCTATGAATAGAGATTCAGCACTATGCTTTGACTTCGGACCGAGTGCAAATAAGAGATATTACATTATCTCAGAGCGGTTATTTGATTTGCTACAGCAATGTTTAGAAGAAGGGAGAATTTAAAATGGGTGTAACAAATGAGATGATTTCTGCGAACGTTAGAAATTGGTTGCAGGACTTAGCAATCGGTGCAAAAGCTATGAATAAAGAAATAATGTGTGGCGTTGCGGAGAGTGGTGAAGAGTGGAAAGTTAAAGCGTCTACATATGATGATGTGATGCATGACGGTATTATAACCGTTCATATTCACAATATAAAATGTGTTGCAGAAGCCGCAGAGCTTGATTTACAGCACAGAGATTTTACTCCAGTTGATGAATACTATGCTTCTTTTACGGGTGAAGATTTCTTTATCTTTAATGGTGTGAAGTTTTCTGATATGATTTGTGGTTATTTTTCTGATGAAGAGGAGGAGTGTAGAGATGAAGAAAGAGAAAATGCGAGGGAGCAAAGTAGCGATTCTGGAGTATCTGAGAACGCACAAGTGGATGACGAGTAAAGATGCATTTGAATTGTATGGTATCACAAGGCTCTCCGCCAGAATTAAAGAGTTGAGAGATAAAGGTTATCATATTGAAACTGCTATGGTAGAGACAACGACTCGCTTCGGCGAGCCTTGTCGATACGCAAGATATGTTTTATTTGAGAGGAGTATTGAATGAGGCAAGATGCAAAGACAGATGAAATTGAGACCTTCGTTAATAATGCTGTATATTTAGCAAAAATGAAGGGTTCATTGAAAGAGTTTGAAGATTATTGCGGAGTATCAGCAGGATATTTTTCTCGTAGAACTTCTGATGGCATAACAAAGCAGAGAGCAATATCTTTCCAGACTGTTTTACTTGTATGTGAATATCTTGAAAGACCGTTAGAAGATTTGCTTAACCCTAAGTTGAGATATGATTTAGAAGCAAAGCGGATGCAACAGAAAATGGAAGAGATTGAATCTGCAAGATTATCATTAACAGGAGAGGTAAAATGAAATACACAGTAACAACTACAGAAAATGGTTTTATCGAAGAACTTGAAGTTTATGGTAAAACGTATCGAAAAGAGTGGGTTGAAACTGATTGTGGTTTTAGTACCAATGATGGTGAATTTAATGAACAGCTTGCAGAAGATGGCATTGAAGATGAACAGCTTTTAGATGAGATTTGGGACCGCATTGATTGCATTGATGTCGGCAGTGATATGTATAAAATCGAGAAGGAGCTTATGTAATGGCAGTTAAAACGTTAGCAGTAAAATACCGCCCCACCAGCTGGGATGAAGTAAGTGAACAGTCCAGTACAAAGATTATTTTACAGCAACAGCTTGAGAGTGGCGAGGTAAAAAATGCATATCTTTTCTGTGGTCCAGCAGGTTGCGGCAAGACAACATGTGCAAGAATATTCGCAAACGATATTAATAAAGGAATGGGGAATCCTATCGAGTTGGATGCCGCGTCAAACAATGGTGTTGATGATGTTCGTAATATTATTCAGCAGGCAAAGACAAAGAGTATTAACTCCGAGTATAAAATCTTTATCATTGATGAGTGCCATGCGCTGTCTAATTCAGCGTGGCAGGCAATGCTGAAAATCATTGAAGAGCCGCCTGCAAAGAGTATTTTTATCTTTTGCACGACAGACCCACAGAAAATCCCTAAGACAATTCTTTCACGAGTACAGAGATATGATTTCCAGAGAATCAGTCAAGAGGGTATTGTAAACAGATTGATGCGTATATTATCTAAAGAAGATATGTTAGGTGGGTCTCCGATTGATGCAAATGAAGCTGTTGAGTTTATTGCCAGACTTGCTGATGGCGGGATGAGAGATGCGATTACTTTCCTTGATAAGTGTCTTGCATATCACCCTAAACTGACATTGAAGCATGTGACAGAAGCACTTGGTACAGCGGATTATTCTACCATGTTTGAGCTTACAGATTGTTTACTCGGTTATGATGGTATGGGTTCAAAAGAAGCTATTGAAATCATTGAGACACTTCATGCTAAAGGAAAAGAACTGAAAACTTTTATTAAGCAGTATGTCCAGTTTCTTCTTGACCTTGATAAGTATTCTCTCGGCTGTGACTGGAAATATTTACAGATGCCAAAGTTGGCAGATTATGAAAAAGCTCTTGAAAGTTATGGCGAAGATGAGTGGGATGAAATTCATAGATGGCTTTCAATCTTTGTACAGCTTAATGCGGATATTAAATGGTCACAGTCAGCGAAGTATGATATTGAGGCAACTATTATTGTAAATAAGGAGAATAAATGATTGGTCAGAAGTATTTGAAGAAATATGTCAACACACTACTCGATGAGGGTAATTTTCCTCGATTCAGCATCTTTGTTGGTTCGAAAGGTAGTGGTAAAAAGAGATTTCTGAGAGAGTATTTTGAAGGAATTTATCCTGAAGATAATAAGGTAGATTCTATCAGAAAAATCATTGATATGGCATATAAAGTAGCGCATAAGACGTTTATTATTCCTGACGCAGACGATATGTCAAATGCCGCAAAGAACGCATTACTGAAAGTTGTAGAAGAGTGCCCGAATGATAATTACTTTATTATGACACTGGAAGATGAAGTAAATACTCTCGGAACAATCAGAAGCAGAGCCCAGATTTTCTACATGGATATGTATTTTCCTAAAGATTTGAGAGATTATGCTGATGCGATTGGCATAAAAGATGAGGAAGAATTGAAAATTATTGCAGATGTTTGCACTACACCTGGAGATATAAATATTCTTTGTAAGCAAGGCGTAAAAGATTTCTACGACTACACCAAACTTGTGTTAGATAATGTGGCAGATGTTTCATTAGCAAATGCATTAAAGATTCCAGACAAGTTAGCACTAAAAGATGGTGATGAAGGATATGATTTACGATTATTCCTCAGAATGTTTATGAGCCTTTGTATAACAAATCAAGCCAATGCAAGATGGGTAGAATATACGTCAAGATGTTTGACAAAGATGCGGATAAAAGCAATAAATAAGCAGATGTTACTTGACACATGGATTCTTTCTTTAAGGGGGTTGATTACAATATGATAAATTTTTGGATTCCCGTTATTTTTGTAGCAGTATGGATATATATTTTATGGACAATGTGAGGAGAAAATATGGATGTTTCTACACTGAAAGCCAAAATAAAAAGTAAACAGATTCCTCACTATCTGATTTTTACTGGACCAGAATGGAAAGTTCAGCAGATATATATACGACAGATAGCAAAAGTATTAGGTATTGAAGTTGTATATCTTGACAGCTATAGTGAAGTGTATTCTAAGATACGTTCCCGAACGCTCACAAGCTCTTCTAAGCTCTTTTTATTACGAGATGATACAGAAATACAGTCAAGTGATAAAATCACGACACAGCGCATCACAGACAGCTTAAAAGACAATTTTCTTATACATATGCTCACGACAACAGACAAGCGAAAGAAGTATTATAAGGAGAATCAAGATAGAATCGTAGACTTTGAGCCGCTGTCTGATTCTGCTTTGAAAAAGTACATTAAACGGGAAATTAATCTGTCAGATGAAAATTGCCAGAGATTGATTGAAGTTTGTGAACATGATTATGGTAGATGCTTGTTGGAGATTGATAAGATAAGACAGATGTGCCGTGTTCAGTATGATTGTACTGACGATGAGGTTGTTGAGCATTTATTAAAAGATGGGACAATATATCAACCGCCATATGATGCTATCTTTGATTTAGTTGCCGCAATTCTTGACAGAAAAGTAAATAAAGCCTTTGATTTACTTCAACAATCTTATGCAGTTGGCGAAGCAACAATGGTAATGTTGTCAGTTCTCTACAATAATGCGAAAGCCGTATTACAAGTACAGAGCTATAAAGGCGATAATCTTAGTAAAGCTACAGGATTAACTGGATGGCAGATAAAGAACGCAAAGCCGCATGTCAGAAAATATTCCGATAAGGAATTAATTCATATGATGCAGATGATTCAGAAAGTTGAGAGCGGGATAAAAACAGGGCAAATTGAAGATGAAATAGCAATGCCGTATTTGCTCGTGAGCGTGTTGTAGTCAAACCTTATCTACAAAGTTAATTAAAAGGAGAAAATATGCCAAAAGAAATAAAGAAATATCAATGCGAACTTTGTGGTGCGTTATATGATAGTAAGCAGTTGGCGCTTGAATGTGAACATGTGCATCTCCATGTGGATAGCATTGACCGTGAGCTTTTTGCTCCTGGTGGGTTTCGTGGGCCATCAATTATACATGTAAAACTTGGTGATGGTTCGGTAATGGCTTATAAGTTGAGTGCGGGGATGGTGTAAAATATGAATAAATCAGAAGCAAGAGAGGCAAATACAGTCCATGCCATTTGGGATATTATAGTGATGAAACATTCCGTAAAAAGTGTATTGGATACATATGACATTGCGGTGTCAGATATTGAGAATATCTATTATCGGTTAAAGGAGAAGTGTGATGAATACAGAGCAAAAGGAACATGATACATGTCTTAGATGTGGGCGAAAGTTGAAGAATCCAAATGCCAGAAAGTTGGGATACGGAGCAGTGTGTTATAAGAAGATGCAAGCTGGCACTAAGCGGTTATTCGCAGACATTTTGGATAAGCGTCCAACATCCACAAATACAGTAACATAAAAGGTGTATAGTAACATTGCGGATGTTATCGACAATAAATAATGTTATGGAGAAAATTGTCAGGCAAGTCAAATTGTCTGACAATTTTTTAAATTTTCAGACTTGACAGAATTAGCAAAGGCGTGATACAATAAAGACAGATAAGAGAGAAGCGCAAGGCGCAGAGTTCAGATTTAGAAAGGAGAACTAAAATGAGTGCAATTAAGGTGTCCAGAAAAGAGAGTCGTGCAAATGTGGAGAAAGCAATCGAAGCTATTGTTTGGTACTTCGGTTTTTCTCGCAAAGAGGCGTTAGAGTATCTTGGCAATAACAGTCGTGCAGTGATTGATGGTATTGTTCAGAGATATGAGGATAATGCTAAACTTGCATTTTACAATGATTGAAAGGAGATAAAGAAATGGCAGTAACAAATATCGAAATCATTACGGCAGAACAGCTCAGACTTCTCGAAGAAGGCGTCCTGCATTACACAGGACGCAAGCTGAAAGGTATTAACACGTTGACTGGTGAAGAGTGCGAAATTGACGAGATTCAACCACTTAATACGGTAGCGGCGTGGAATAAACTGGGGTACAAGATTATAAAAGGTCAGCATCCTATCGCAAGATTCTCGATTTGGAAATATACAAATCGAAAGCCTAAAGAAGAAGATGGTGAAGAAGTTCAGAAATCTGGTAGAGGATATTGTTACATGAAAATGTCCAACTTCTTCACGGATACACAAGTAGTCAAGATGACTGAGGAAGAGCTTGCCAAGAGAGATAAGCGTTGGAACAAGAAATAATGATATAGCGCCCAGAGGACTGCACATCTTCTGGGTGCTAATTTTTTTGAAAAAATTTTCAAGTTTTGCTTGACAGCATGTTCAAGGATGTAGTATAATGAAATCATAGAAAAGAAAAGCGAACAGCTTGTAATGTCGCTGGTGTTGAAGATAAGCTCACGATGCCAACCGACAGGAGAGCAGATTAAGAAAGGAGATTCCTATGAAAAACATTCCACTTTACAAGAGATACGCAAACAAGCAGGCATGTGGTGTTTGTCCTATGGGTCAGTACGGAGGGCTTGAACTGCTCGATATTGACGCCTGCGAAGGTGAGTATGGAGTTGCTGTAGCGTGTTTTAACTTCGGCACAGGGCGTCAGAAGATTAGAAGGCATAAGATTCAGCTTTCTGAAAACGGTCGTGCATTTATCAGAAAAGAAGGCATCAGATTCTACTTTAGTGATACGGGTCGTGGCAACGTGATTCTTAGAGCGTGATATAAAACCTGCGCTATCGGGTATACGGGCGTTAATAAAGAAAGGAGAATATAAAATGGCAAGATTTCACGAATATACAGAAATTGAGGAAAAAGAATTTTTTGGTCCTGTACATGAGTTTATTTGGGATAAACATCTCGTCAATGAGAATCTTGATGGACAGACAGCATTTTACTATGCGGTGGAGTATATTCACGAACATTTCCCCGAAATAACTGCAAAGTTAGCATTTGAAATCGCCTCTGATATTATGCAGGAGACTTGGGACTTGTATTACAGCAGAATGGAAGAGGAGCGTAAGGCAGAAGAGTCTATTCCTAATAACTATGAGATGTGGACAGAAGATGATTTACCGTGGTAAGGAGATTTGAATTGTCTGACTATTTGCTGATTTTTAGTGAATAGTCAGACTTGACAAAATTATCAATGGTGTGCTATAATAAAGACAGATAAAGAGAAGAGCTAAAGGCTTAGATAGCAGATTTAGAAAGGAGATTAAGATGAAGGTAAAAATTGATACTTACGAAGTGGAAATCAGAGCTAAGGATTATGACAGTTCCCGCTTCAATAAGCAGGACACTTTGAGTTTTCTGTGCCATCTCTGTGTTGAGCTGATAAATGCCAAAGATTATTATAAGGCGCATGGATATGATGGCTGTGCAGGTGTAACTCAGAGGAGCATTGATAATATCCATGCTCTTCTTGAAGAGAACAATTATAATCCTACCAAAAATAAGAAAGGAGAAATAGAATGAAAAAGAATATGGAAGAGAGAGCGAAGATGGTCGAGGCAATGGAGTACATCTGTCGACAGCTCAATAATGAGAACCATTTTATGACATGGCTTAGTGCTGGTGTCGCTGATGGCGACATTGAATACGGCGATTTTGCTGGTGGCAACCCTACAGCTCAGTATTATGCTGAGGACGATGATGATTTTGCCGAATTGATGCGGTTGTTCCTCACTATTATGAGTCGTGCTAAAACTAATGGTGGTCTGTACTGCAATGGTGTAGTCAGTAAGTAATCTACAAAGCTGTGCTATCGGCTTGACGGGCAGAAAGGGACTAATGAAAAAGAAAAAGAAAGTCGGTATTGTTATAGCGTTGGTAATTTTTATTTTGTTTACTTTGTCGGGATTAGAAGAAATTCCAGTAGTTGCAGGAGCTTTAACTGTGGTGCACTTTAAGCACTTTGCGGAGCTGATAATCAAGATTGTTGAGGAGGTGTAATATGAATAAAGAGCAGATGTGGGGTTATCTTAAAGATGTTGTCCTTGTTTCTGAGCAGACTCTCCAAGTCGTGACTGATATTAATGGTTATAGTGAAGAAACCATGTGTGACATTCTGTATGCAGTTACAGGATATAGAGACTTTGACCAGTATAAGGAGGAATACTAATGCTGTTTACACCGATTCTTACATCAAATAAAGAAATCCTTATGGATATAAAGAAACTTTGTACAAATCGGCACTATAAGTGTAAAGGTTGTATATACTCGACAAAAAAGCTAACCGTGTTGGAAACACCTGCTACATGTATTTTTGCGAATTGTCCGTGTGATTGGAAGTTGGAGGAAGAATGATGCGTAAGTATAGAGTTACTGGTACAGTTCTTGACCCGAATTGGGGTGATGATAAGTTTGAGGTAGAAGTTTTTGCTGAAACTCCGTGGGAGGCTATGGACAATGCGGCAGATATTATGAATAAAGAGGTTGGTAAAGATAATATTGATGACCTCAATGCAAAAGACCTCGGACCAGAATTTGTGTTCTTTGAAGTCGGAAATGATTCTATTGAGCCGCAGAGTAGACATACAATGACTGTTGGTGAGTTAATTAGATTCCTTGAGGATTATGATTCTGACTCTCCTATAAATCTTGTTAGTTCTTCTGGTCCTGGCGGCATATTTAAGAATTATGGTACTCTGAATGATTATAATATTAAGGCTCAGTCCGATGCTGAGGAAGAAGATTATTGATAGTTTGTGGGTAGGGAAGAAATTTTCTACCCACAATTTTTTTGAAAAAATTAGCAAATATGTGTTGACAAAATAGATAAAGGTGTAGTATAATATAATCAGAAAGAGAAAGAAGCACGAAGGTGCAAGATTCAGATTAGAAAGGAGACATTATGTATAAGTGTGATTGCTGTGGTAAGTTGTTTGAAGAGCCTAAGATGATTGCTGAAAGCAGAGGAGAATATTGGGGAGTGCCATGCTATGAAAAGATTGCAGTTTCTCCCTGCTGTGAAGAAGATTTTACAGAGGGTAAAATGTATCATGTCGAGGGTAAGGTATATGCTCTCATTGATGATGAAATGCAGGAAGTAGCTGATTTCGAAGGAGAGTATTTCGCAGAAGATGATGGCGAAGCACTTTATGATGAAGTTCTTACTGACCAAATGACGAAGTGGTGCTCTAAGTTTGGTGATGATATTGACATTGATATTGAAACGTATTGGGAGGAATAAAATATTTATCACAAAATACTTGACAAAAGTAGCAAGGACGTGATACAATATAATCAGATAGAAAAAGAAGCGCACAGCGCAAGAAAGGAGATTAGAATGAAAATCAAGACCACAAAGCTGAACAAAGAGGAGCATCGTTATCAGGATATGTACAATAGTAGTTCTGATACTTGTCTTGAACATGCATATGGCACTTATAGCAGTGCAAAAGCTAATGCTTGGAGATATTGCGAAGATAAGTGCAGAGAGTATGATGGTAGAGGTCTGAAAGTTCTTTCCCACAATACCTACATGTTCACTGCGGGATTTGAGTTCGATAATCCTGAGACAGGAGCAGTTGCGTTGTGCATTATTACTCCCAGTAAAGATTTTGCATTTGAGGTCGATGAGTAAGAAAGGAGAAAAGGATGAGAGTAGTATTGAAAGGAAATATTGTAGAAATTAGGGCGAAAGCCTGTGAAGAAGGAAGATTCACTAAAACAAATACAATGGATACTATGAATTGGTTATCCATTTGTTGTAGTGAAGCGGCAAAATATAATGAGGAGCATGGCCACTATGCTTGTGCAGAGGAAATGCGAGAAGCCGCAGATAATCTGTATGAGAAGTTAAACAAGTATGGATACTATGATAGGGTAAAGTGAGCCACATCTACAAACTCGATTGCTGACTGTCAGAAATGGCAGTCAGCAGAAAGGAGAAGAAATGACATATAAAATCGGTGAGAAGTATTGGGTAAAGAATCCTGCGGCAGGTAGAAATAGAATGTCATGTTTTACCCTCATTGAATGGGAGAATGATTTTGTGGCATTAATGTTTAATGACAGATACGGTTATATGAGATTTTCTAAAGACAATTTGGATGAGCATAACTGAAAGGAGAAATTAAATGGATACTATTACTCGTTTTCGTAAATGGAGAGCGCAGACTGAGACAGAGATGGAGAACATCATTGATGAAATTACAAAGAACGGTGATTTAATCGCATCCGTTTCTTATAGCAAACCGGGAGATGATTGTGATAAGCTGTGGCACATCGACACATATGACTGTGACGGCTATGTATTTCAGATTGAATATACCGACTACATGTACATCGACCTGAAAATGCTCGGCGCATCTCAGCTTGAGGAAGAGTGTGAAGAGGAGAAGCATGAAGATAATAGTGCACCAATGACCAATCGGAAGTTGATTGATTACTGTAATAGCCATTGGGGTGAAGTACATCTGTGTTGTGAGTGTCCTTATAGCGATAACTACTGTAAGCAGTTTCAGAGAGGTCATTGTGGTGATACACCATTTATGGGTGACACTCGAAATGGTGGAGAGTTTTATACAGATGAGGAGATAAAATTATGAGAACTGAGCGAGAGGTTATGGATAGAATCTACGAGATGGAAGAGGTAATGAAAATTGCTATCACCAGATATTATAGAAAGCAGGATAGTGAGGAAATGTTTGCGAAGGTATATTCTGATGTATGGGGTGAAATGAAAACATTACATTGGGTACTTGGTAAGTCAAGTGTAGAGGCTACTACGTGTGTAGCTAAAAAGGTAATGAGAATAGCTGATGAAGTAAAAGCCGAGTTAAATAGTTAACCACATGCGCTATCGTACATGGTCATAAACAGCCACATCTACAAAGTTAATTTTGTGGATGTGGCTTTTGAAAAAATTTTCAAAAATGTGTTGACAAACAATTAAAGGTGTGATACAATGTTAGTAGAAACAGAAAGAAGTGCATTAGCACTAATGAAAGAAAGGAGAATTTATGAAAACAGCAATTATTAATGGTAAGGAAATGACAAAGGAACAGCTCTTCGATGCAGTTAAAAATCTGCGGGCAAGAGACCTTATTGAGAAGTATTTGATTCCGAACGGTATCAAATACAATGGTTCAAAGACTTCTCTCAAAGAGAGCAAACAGGCAGTTATCGACCGAATGATTAAGTATTTTGGTCTTGATGAAGAGCCGATTGTTGAAAGTGTGGAGCAGGAAGCAGAGGAAGAGTTTACTGATACTAAACAGGAAGTTGAGCAGGATGATGACATTCCCGAGAATCCTATGAGTGAGGAAGAGCGTGAACTTATTGAAGCTCTCAAGGATTTTACCGAGATTTATCCTGATATTACTGTTGAGGAAATCGGTTATCGTTCCTACGAACTGCGTAAAGGAGATGAGTACATCGGTGTTGTTACTCCTTGTAAGGATAACGTGATTATCGCCTTTACTACTGTTGGTGCATTTGATTATGATGTCGCTGTGGATAAAATCACAGAACTTGTTGAATGATAAGTTTTGACGCAGGGCGCCAGTGAGAAATCGCTGGCGCCTTTTTTTGATTTTGAAAATTTTTTCAAAAAAGACTTGACAGGGCTTACAATGGTGTGATATAATTATCGTAGATACAAAAGAAGTGCAAACGCATCGAAGTAAAGAAAGGAGATACCATGAAGAGATTAGAGAAAAGAAGTAATGTTGGATTTGAGGTTCAGTCTTATGATAAGCACGGGAACAACAGCACAGTGTTCGCCATGAGGGATGTTTTTGAGCTTGCGAACTTCCTTGCAGAAGACCAGTGGGCCGCAGTTCAGTCAATGCACTACAACTTCACCGTTTGGTTTAACGGAGAGCGTTGGGGAAGAGTTGAGGGTTCCTCTGACAGAAGCAATGAAGTTCCTGCTGATTTCGGATACGTAGAAGGAAGATGAGTTAAGCACCTGAGCTATCGTGTCAACTGATTGGCATATGACTACCCTCTATTGGTTATGGCAGAGGGTAGTTGAAATTTTTTTCAAAAAGCTCTTGACAAGATGCTCAATGGTGTGTTATAATATAGAAAAGAAAAGAAGAGCAGAAATGCTCCAACCACAGATTCAGAAAGGGGTTTCCTATGTTAAGAACAGATTATGCCATGCTTCACGAGATTATTGATTTCCACAAAGAGAGAGGAGATTCAAAGCAGACGATTGAGAACAATGCCATCGTGCGTGACCTGAAGAAGAGAATCAGGGAGAACCGCATCAGAGAGCAGGAATATGCCGAGAATGAAGAGCAGTGGCACTACCGTGATTACGACTCCAGATGGTGCAAGATTGTTTACGACAGTTTGCCCGAAGAGTGGTACGACATTGAGATGACCAGAGAAGAGGCCATCAAGGCATACAGAGAAGATGAATGGTGGCACTGGTACAATCCGTATGGAGATGGTCGTGATTGTACTGGCGTGTGGTTCACATTCAACATCTATGTATTCCCTATTCCCGAACTGCACAAGACAATCATTTACCACAGTCAGAGCTGTGATGTGTGACGCTAAAGCGTCACCTAATGCGGGCATAGCACGTTGGCAACCCGTGTTGAGAAATGCAGAGCCGGTGACGAGTGAAAGTCCGTAAAAAGAAAGGAGAAAACGATATGGCAAACATGATTCTGATAATGGTTGACGAGTGTGGCGATGAGATTGAAGTCGACCGCTACACAATTGGAAACGACCTCGATGAAGATTATATCGAGGTCTGGAAGGCAATGAAGATTGAAAAAATCCGAGAGGAGTATCCTGAAGCAAGGAATTTTTACTTCGAGGGCAGAAGAAACTGGAACTCCATGATAAATGCAATGATTCATGGAATGATGTGAAGATGACGCCAATATCTACAAAGCTGAGCTAACGGCATGACGGGCAGAGAGGAAAAGAAATGAATATGTTGGTAGTTTCTATATACGGTAACCCAAGCTACAGATACTACGAATATACCGTGCAGGCTGTTCTTGTGAGAACATATAAAAACGGCGCAGAAGAACAGGAAGAGTTAGAAGAAGTTGGCGCACACACTGAGGAAGATGCCAGAGAAATGGCTAAAATTTTTGTAGATACCTATAGTTGCATGGCAGAAGATGTATGGGAAAGATTTTAAAGGAGGAATAAAATGAAAGGATTTGACGCACGTTGGGCATTGTACAAGCTCTGCAATAAGAGGAATCGGTATACAGGTGGAGATGCTCAGGAATATGAAAGGATGTTAACCTTCGTAGAAGAGATAGAATGTATTACCGATGATGGGATAACAGCAGTAGCAATGGATATATGTTTCCACACACCAGAGCTGAACCCCTATAAGAATGGTGACCTTCAGAGAGTAGTGGCAGACCTGTATTATTATGTATTCTGAGCCACAAAATCGGCGGAAATTGAAAAAGCTCACAAAATATTTACCCTAATATAAAAGTACCTATGTATTAAAATAATAGGTACTTTTATTTTTTAATTATAAAAACACCATAATCTACAAACTTAATAAATATGGTCAGTGGAAAAGTACCGGGAGAAAAAAAATCGGCGGTAAAGAAAAAGCTGTGATATAGTGGAAATGCAGTAAATATCCATATTCCAGATATACCATTAGCTATTACTGAATAACCAGTGGTAAGTGAGAATTAATAGTGCCTAATGGCAACTAATAAATAGGAAACTCAGCTAATAAATGGGGAAAAAGTGGGTCAGTGTGGGAAACAAGGGAATTCCTCGGGAATTTTTTGTACATTTTGGGTAAATTTGTACAAAAAAATAGGAGCTGGCCACGCTTGGCAAGCCCCAAATTTTTGTGCAATATATACAACCAGACCCCTATGTGGAATACCGTACCCTTTGTGCAAATTGCACAAAAACACCTTGCCAACGGCAAATTGGCAAGGTGGCTGGGTATTTTTATTGAAAATTGGCGCCTTAGGCGAGGTGCTTCATCTACAAACTACACAAAAAAAGAGGGGCTTTCGCCCCTCACCTAAGGTTCATGCTGTAGCTATGCTCTGGATGTGGTATCCCTCTTGCCTGTAGTGTTGAATCACTTCATTTACATCCACTGGACGATTGTGGACGCTACGATGCATCTCCTTCATGCTCCCCAAAAGATTGCGGTAATAAAGGGAGATGATATACTTTTGGCAACGGTCTCTTTCCACTCTGTAATATAGTAACATGGTAAGCTCCTTTCTTCTACTTTGTAGACTATCTGGTTCTTGCCCGTATAGCCGATAGCCCAGCTTTGTAAATGTATTACTGGAAGTGGTAATCTGTCTCCACTACCTGCTTTGCTTCTTCGAGTGTTTTAGCATACCCGAAGAATGTTCCCCGTTCAATCTGGTAGATTTGGAAGAACACGTTCCACACTATCCTCACTCCAGTGTTGCTTTTCCACTCTTGTTTATTCCTCGTCTTTCTCCACTTCATGGTTTTACTCCTTTCGCTATGTGCCCGTATGGCCGATAGCTCAGCCCCTGCATCAGCAGGTTGTTACAGTGCCATTCCACTTCTCATAGACAACTTTGGCAGCTCCGAATCTTCCTTTCATTCTCTCCTGAACCTTGGCTGAATCCCACAGGTTGCAGATTTGGATTGCCTCATCGAGGCTATCTACCTTTGTGTAGTAAACTTTTTCCTTGCCGTACATGGTGATGTAGTAGTATGTTGCCATTTTTTACTCCTTTCGTTATGCACCCGCACTATTGCGGTAGTGCCCCTGCTCGGTGTCGCTCCGAGTTACGGTTCTCCCCAGGGGCTTGGGTCTTAGATGACCCCGGTCAGTCGCCACTGCTTCAAGGTGGCAGGCATCACGATGGAGACAGTGCGCCTCACGAGGTCTACCAGCACTCCGTAGGTCTGGTCGAACCAGAAGTGCGGCACCCAATCGTCGGTGCATACCAGGTCGCCACCCTTAAGGTTGGCGTACAGCTTGGAGATGGTCTGGCCATCGGCTTGATACAGAGTTCCAGTGGCAATGGTTGTGGTGGTCATATTTTACTCCTTTCCTCTACTTTGTAGATGATGTATGATGTGGTGGTCAGTTTTTCGACTTGACCGGGTCGGTAGGTATCAGCCCCAGAGGCTCTTAGCGTTCTTCATCAGTGTGCGCATGTTCTCCTCAGTGACCTCGACTCTCCAGCCGTAGTTTTTCTTCTCAGCTCCAGTGATACCTTCCAGGAGCTCTTCACGAGTAACTACGAGGATCGGGCCGGAGTGACCGAACACGCGCTTGCCTTTGTACATCACATGCACTGCGGTGCGCTTGCTATTGCTGTTATAGACGAACCCCTCTTCCTGCGGGATGCTCTTGAGGATGCGGTCGAACTTGCTCTCCCCTGCTTCCTTGGCGGCCTTCTTAGCGGCTTTCTCCTGAGCGGCCTTCTTGCGGGCGGCCTCTGCCTCGGCCTTGCGCTTCGCTTCCTCAGCGGCCTTGTTAGCTGCCTTGCGGGCCTCGGTGAACTCGGCCATGCGCTTGTTGTACTCGTTGGTGACGTCCTTAAACTCCTGGGACTCCTTGCCACCGTTGTTATCCGGGTGATTCTTCTTGGAGAAAGCTCTGTATGCCCTCTTCACTTCCTGTTCTGTGGTGCAGTTCTCAAAAATGTTTTTCATGGTAATTTCCTTTCTGCCCATCCTGGGCGTAAACATTGGTGGTTGTTGATGTGCTGCCTCGGTGGCCTCTCGCCGAGTCCAGGCCGGTTACACCTACGGCACGCTATGGAGTTGGGAAGGAGGTTCCGCGCGGGCGCGGGGCGCAGGCGCATCATCAACTGTGTTATTGTTTATCTTTATCTTATGTAAACAGTATAGCACACGTTTACGGCTCTGTCAACGTCTTTTTTGACCTTTTTGAAGGTTTTTTCAACGATTTCCAACTTTTTTTGCGTCTTTTTTGACATGAACAATAGTTCGATAACATACATGCTATTTGTTAAAGATTTAACATAGTTCGTTAAAAAAATAACTTATAAAATATTTTTTTAACAATCTCGTTAAACCCTTAACGATAAATCTTTAACAATCTTGTTAAATCTCTAACAATCATGTGAAATATTTAACAGAGTTCGTTTGTTAAATAACAAACAATCTTTGTTATATTTTTAACAAGTATGTTAAAGGCTTAACGAGCTTGATAAATCTTTAACATACTTTAACACTTCAATGCAATGAAATGTGTGAAGCCTTTAACGAGCTTGACAAATTTTTAACACACTGTCGCACTGTAACGCTTCACAGTGCTAAAGCGCACAGGGGGGGGGGTTAGCCCCCGCTAACCGAGGGTGGTGGCCCAGCGTTCTCTCACCACGACAACCTTAATTTTTTCGTAGTAGGTCTGCGTGTCTCTTGAATTTTCGTAGTAAGTTGCAACGTCATGGTCTAATTCCCAGATTTTTTATAAACGAATTTTCTAAGTAGGTCGCGGTCACTTGCAATCTTATTAACAGTTGTGCTACAATGTTAGTAAACATGAAAGGAGAATTGATTTATGGAAAAAGAGGTACATACCCTTGCTACTGAATTACTTCACGAACTGAAAGCATCTGCAAAGAGATGGTTCATTATCGCCGTCATTGAATTATTTATTATACTCTCAATGGCTGGCGGATTTATATGGTACATGTCTCTGCCTGTTGAGGATGATGTTGTTTCAGTCGAAAGTGAAGATGGCAACGCTAACTATGTTGGAGACGATGTAACAGGAGCGATTTATAATGGCGAAGGTAACGGTAAGGAAAATTCGCAGAGCAGTACGAAGTAGGAAGGGCAGTAAACGTAGAAGAAGGAGGTGATTTATGGGCGGACAAAGAGACCAATCCCGCATCATAAGAAAACTTCAAAGGGCGTGCAATGTAGTTTATGACGAACATCTTTGTTACAATATCACTCAGTGGTATTCTGACAAACATAAAAGAGAAATAAATCGTTATACCCTACATAAGCAAGTTTTTGATGAGGCTACTGGCAAGAATGTCAAGATAGAGCTTTTCAGCACTTATTCACTTCTACAGATGGTTTTTTTCATGCGGGATTATTGGTACATGCTCAACGGCATTGAATTGCCTACTGACAATGAAATGTGGAATGAGAAGAGAAAGGAGACGATTTTAGCAGATGCCGGCACCGAAGGGACATAAATGGTACGGGGGTGGTACACCTAAAATTACAGAAGATACTCCACTTACTCCTCAAGATTGGAAATTTGTCCAGGCTTATATTAGAGCTGAAACAGAATCTTATCACACTATAGGCAAAACTGTTTCAGATAAAATTAGAGCAGGCGATGGGTACAAAGCATATACACGCCGTCAATTAAAGAAACCTAATATTAGAAAGGTAATAAAAGAGCTTATGGAAGAGAGAGCAAAAAAGACAATAGCAGAATCCAATGAAGTAATGGAGTATTTTACTTCTGTTATGCGAGGGGAGATAAAAGACCAATTTGGGCTTGATGCTCCACTTACTGAAAGAACTAATGCGGCTAAAGAGCTTGCAAAGAGGACTATTGACGTAGACTTACGTAAACAGGGCATGGCAGACAATCAAATTACAGTTACATTGAATTGGGGTGATAGTAATGAACAATGATTTTATGGACGAGTATATTACACAGTTTGCAGTCAGCGCAGGCAAGCGTGCTTTATGGACTTTTGCTGAAACTGCTGTTGGTATGATTACGGTTGGTCAAGCATTTACAGAAGTAAACTGGCTTCACATTCTTTCTGTTGCGGGTACTGCCGCAGTCGTTTCTCTGTTAAAGAGTATCATTATTAGTATGCCTGAAATGAAAGAGGAGTAAATATGTCAAACAGTTCTTTAGTAACATATACAAAACTTTCGCCTAATTGCTATAAACCACGTAAGTATCCTATCTCTCGTTTTACCATTCATCATATGGCTTGGGTACAATGTACTTCTAAGAAGTGCGCTGACAGTTTTGCAAGCCCTTCAAGAAGTGCAAGTGCTACGTATTGTATAGGCTACGACGGCGATATTTCACAATCTGTAAAAGAAGAAAATGCACCATGGACTTCCAGTAACTATGATAATGATAACAGGGCTATTACATTTGAAGTAGCTAACAGTAAGGGAGGCCCGAATTGGGAAATTTCTGACAAGTCTTATAAAGCTCTTATCAATCTTATGGTTGATTGTTGTAAGCGTAATGGCAAGACTAAAGTCATTTGGCTTGGTGATAAAGAGAAATCTCTTGCTTATAAACCTAAAGATAATGAAATGCTTATGACAGTACATAGGTGGTTTAGTGCTACTGCTTGTCCCGGACCTTATCTTATGAGTAAGATGGGTGATATTGCGAACAAAGTCAATGCTCAATTACAGAAAGCTGGTGATTCTTCTCAATCTACTCCGGAACCTACTGAAACTAAAGAAACTGTAGAAGATGATTCTAATGAAAAGAAAATCTGGGACTTCTTAAAGAGTAAAGGTCTTAATGATTTTGCAGTTGCAGGTATTATGGGCAACCTTCGTGCTGAATCTGCATTAAGCCCTATTAACCTTCAAAACTCTTTTGAAAAGAAACTCGGCTATAACGATATTACTTATACACAAGCTGTTGACAACGGTATTTACAACAACTTTGTACATGATGGAGCTGGATATGGCCTCGCACAATGGACATATTATTCTCGTAAACAGAATTTATTAGTGTATGCGAGGAATCGAAAAGTCTCTATCGGCGATTTACAAATGCAGTTAGAGTTCTTATGGAAAGAAATGCAAAATTATTCAACTATGATGAGTGAGTTAAAATCTGCCAATACCATAAGAGATGCCTCTAATTCATTCTTATTCAGATTTGAGCGTCCGGCTAATCAAGGAGCTGGTGTACAAGATGCAAGAACGAACTATGGTCTTGTATACTACAATAAGTTCAGTCATAAAGTGCCTGCTGAAACAGCTAAAGAGACAAAGAAGCTGTATAAAGTACAAGTTGGTGCGTTTAAAGAGAAAGCAAATGCCGAGAAGCGGGTCAAATATTTAGCTGACATTGGTATTAAAGCAATAATAAAGAAAGCAGGTAGCTATAATAAGGTACAGGCAGGTGCTTTTAGCAAGAAGTCAAATGCAGAAGCCCTGCTTACAAAGATTCAAAATGCAGGATTTGAGGACGCATATATAACGTATGGCTAATATAAGTATAGATTTAAACAGTTGTATAATACCGATGTACAAACCTGTGCTGAAAGATGTATTGGCGCATAATCACACCCACTATGTGTTTGCAGGCGGTCGTGGTAGTACAAAATCTTCTTTTGCAGGTGGTATTGCTGTTCCTATGCTTATAATGCAGAATCCAAATATTCATGCTGTATGTTTTAGGAAAGTCGCAAATACTATTCAGAACAGTATCTATGCACAGGTAGTTTGGGGCATATATCAACTTGGTGTAGAGAAACTTTTCAGAATACCTAAAACATACAGCACGCCTATTGTGTATCTACCAACTGGACAAAGAATCTTCTTCATGGGTCTTGATGACCCCATGAAAGTAAAATCTATCAAACCGCCATTTGGATATATTGGGGTTACGTGGTTCGAAGAACTTGACCAGTATGCAGGACCAGAAGAATTGCGTAACGTTACTCAGTCTACAATGCGTGGTGGTAATATGTTCTGGGATTTTAGAACATTCAACCCGCCTATCTCAAAAAATAATTGGGCAAATGAGTATGCAGAAGAATGTGAAGTTTTTGACCAAGATAGAACACTTGTTATAAGAAACTCATATCTTGATGTACCTAAAAGCTGGCTTGGTGATGATTTTGTAGAAGAAGCTGAACGACTCAAAAAGATAAATCCTCGTGCTTATGACCATGAGTATATGGGCATTGCTACTGGTACTGGTGGTGATGTATTTGAGAACGTAGAAGATTTAGATATGCAACAGTTAATAGAGCGCCACGATATTTACGGCAATGTTACTGAACGCATACCTATGTACAAGACGTTTGACCATATCTATAACGGAATTGACTGGGGATTCTCTATTGACCCGTTCAGATTTGTCAAAATGCACTTTGATAGACGAAAGTTAGATTTATATATCTTTGCTGAGTACAATACTATGAAAACAAGAAACAAGGTTGTTTTCGACATATTGTATAATGAGAAGAAGCTGTTAACCTTTGATGAACTTGTTACTGCTGATAGCGCAGAAGAAAAATCTGTTGCTGACTTTAAAGCATATGGCGCATTTATACGTGCGGCAGATAAAGGACCAGACAGTGTTCGATATGGTATAAAGTGGCTTCAAGGTTTAAATCATATCTATATAGATAAACGACAGTGCCCATATACATACAGAGAGTTTGTCAACTATGAATATGAGCAGGATAGAGAAGGTAACTTTATAAGTGCTTATCCTGACGAAAATAACCATAGTATTGATGCTGTAAGATATGGTATGCAGAAGTACGCAAATAGACGTGGTCACTAAGGGGAAAATATGCAATACGACAACGGTAAACAGCAAACAAGAATATTAGAACAAAATGTCTTGAACATGGTATATGGCAACTATAAAGAAGAAAGTGATGGCAAATTTGAAATACCAAAAATGTTACCAGTACACATAGAAGATATTGAAAGCACACCGCTTCAAGGATTTAATTATGCGCTAAAAGAGAAGAATCCAGAAAACATAGGTGTTCATTTCTTTTTGCACGATTATCAGTTTGAACGAGTGTGGAATTACCCTGATAGGTATCTTTCAATATTAAGTAGATTCAAATTCGTACTTTCTCCAGATTTTAGTCCATACGCTAATATGCCAAGAGCATTGAAAATATTTAATGTGTATAGAAATCGTTGGTGCGGTAGATTTTGGCAAGATAATGGTATTACTGTAATACCAACAGTAACATGGAGTGATGCAGATAGTTTACAATATTGTCTTGATGGCATACCTAAACACAGTATAATCGCAATATCTACAATGGGTGAGGGTCGATGGGCAAAATGGCAATCGTTAAAAAATAATTGGGATTTTGTAATTGATACTTTACAACCAGAGTGCATATTGTTATATGGAAAAGATTTATCAAAAGAGTTGAAGGGCAATATTGTACACAAGAGATTGATTAGTACAAAGGTGGCAGTATAATGGCTAAAAGTAATAGCGGTGGAAAGTATCAACTCGTTAAGCGAGAGCCTAATCCTAACACAGCAGGTAATAGAACTGAAGGCTTAGGCGGCGGTCAAAGCACTAAACGTGAATTTAAAGGTTCTGATGTTAAGTCGTACACATTTACACGAGTTGTTAACGGCGTTGAAGTTACAAGAACATTCCGCGCACATTCTGTTAAAGACGCTAACAGAATAGCGGCATCTGCGGGCTTTAAGACCACTGATAGAGAAATTAAACGCCGTAAGAAGAGGAAGAGATAATGTCCGTATGGAATACAATAATAGCGAAGTTAAGGGAGATGCTTGGAATGATAAGCAGTAAGGACATTGAGAAAGAATTAAATTTAAACTACGCAATTTCACCACAAATGGAAGAAGCTATTCATCTGTGGTCAGATATGTATAAAGATAATGCACCTTGGTTACATGAGCCTGATGCAAATAATCCGGTTCGTGTTGCAAGTTTAGGCCTTGCTACTCTGATTGCAAGTGAAAAAGCCCGACTCGCATTACTTGAATTTGAGTCTGAAATATCTACACCTACAGAAGAAGTAGAAGTACCTAATCCAGATTATCCTGGCGAAAAGAAGTATGCTACTGATATGGATGGTGAGAAATTTCCTATTCCTGCGATTGAACCGCCTAAGACTAAGACAGAGGAGCGTCCAGTTGGCGACACACAAAGAGCTGAGTATCTTGAACGGCAGTATGCAAAATTACGTAAGCAGTTACGTAAACAAATTGAATACGGTATTGCAAAGGGCGGTCTTGTAATAAAGCCGTACATTGTCACTAATGCACTGCCCGATGAGAATGATAATTCGTATACTGTAAAGTCTGATATTAAGCCCACTACAGAGATTGATTTTGAATTTGTACAAGCAGATTCATTTTATCCCCTTGCTTTTACACCAGCTGGTAAAATCACAGAAGCGGCGTTTATACAGACAAAGCAGGATAAAGCTGTGACATATCACAGGCTTGAATATCACAAGTGGGATAATAATGTTGTTACAGTTGTAAATAAAGCGTATAGGTCAACTTCTAATACAGGAGAGCTGTCTTTAAGCAATCTTGGCAAAGAGATTTCTCTGCAAGAAGTTCCTGAGTGGAAAGATTTTCAGCCAATTACAACTATCAAAGATGTGACAAAACCTTTGTTCGCATATTTCAGAATGCCCGATGCAAATATCATTGACACTAAGAGTCCGCTTGGTGTTTCTGGATTTGCTCGTGCTATAAAACTCATAAAGAACGCTGATTATATTTACTCCACGCTTCTTTGGGAATATGAAGGTGGCGCACTTGCAATAGATATTGATAGAGATGCATTAAAAGTTGATGATGCTAATGGCAACGACCACACGAGACTCACAATGTTACAGGAACGTCTGTACCGTAAAATTGACCTTGGTTCTTCGTCTGACACTTATCAGCCATTTGCACCGCCATTACGTGATACAAACTATATCAATGGTCTCAATACTGTACTCATGCGTATTGAAGATACTTGTGGCATTAGTAGGGGCACACTTTCTGATGCGGCAGATGTAGCTCGTACTGCTACAGAATTAAGGATTCTTAAACAAAGAAGTTATCAGACAAACCAGGATATTCAGAAAGCAATAGAAGAAGCATTACGAGATACTATCTATATTATGAACGTATATGCAGACCTCTATAATATTACGCCAAAGGGTGATTATGATGTATCCTTTGAGTGGGATGATAGTATTATGGTCGATGCTGATGAAGAGCTTGAAAAGCGCATACTGTTAATGCAGAATGGTCTTGCAAGTAAAGTTGAGAACAGAATGTGGTACTTTGGTGAGACTGAGCGTCAGGCAAGAGAGGCACTTGCTCAAATTGATTCTGAACAACAGCAAAATCAACAAATGGCTATGATGAATCAGTATGATTTAAACAATCGTGTTATGAATGGCCAAAATCCTGATAACAAAATAAAAACATCTGATGAAACAAAAATGAAGAAAGAGAACAATTCTGGTAGTAAAAATTAATCAAAAATGTTTACAAATGTAAAAATTTGTAATATAATGAAGTTAGGTACGAGGGGTACCTGGTTTTCATATTTTCTCCTTGGTTTGTGGAGAGTGCATACAGTACTCCCATGCACTCTCCATAGATTAATGAGAACTTGTCTGGCGTAAAGACGTTTAAAGAACGCACATTCTCCGCAAACTGTAATGCGGATATACAAGTAACAGATATAAAAGAATGTATAAGGAGAATTGAAAATGACAGTCAAGGAAATATTTGACAAAGCTGAAAATGGAACACTCACATGGGAGCAGTTTCAAGCCGCAATGGGCACAGCGAAATTCGTTGATTTAACGGAAGGTCAATATGTGTCGAAGCAGAAATATGATGATGATGTTTCTACCCGTGATACACAGATTACCACTCTGAACTCAACGATTCAGACTCGTGACCAAGACCTTGCAACTTTACGACAGACGCTTGATGAAGCTGGTGATATTAGTGCTTTAAAACAGGCGTCACAAGATTTAGCCAGTCTCCAACAGAAGTATGATACTGAGACAAAGCAGTATCAGAGACAGCTTAGACAGCAGGCATATGAATTTGCTGTAACGGAATATGTAAATGGTCAGAAGTTTACAAGCAAAGCGGCAAAGAACGATTTTAAGAATCAGATGATTGCCAAGAAACTTCAATTTGAAGATGGTAAACTGATTGGCGCAGATGATTTCAAAGCTATTTACGCACAGAGCGACCCAGATGCTTTTGCAGTTGAAACTCCAGCTCCTGCACCCGCTCCAGTTCCTACATTTATTCAGCCTACAAGTACTTCTGCACCACCCAAGCCTACGTTAACACAGTTGATGCAAATGAAAAATGAGCATCCTGATGCAGTAATTAATTTCTAATTTGGAGGTAAATTTCAATGCCTAATCCCCAATTTGATAGTAAAATATTTAACGGCGAAGTATTCCAGAAATACGTTGACCGTGTTCCGAATCTGAAACTGAACGAGCTGTTAAAGTCTCGTGCTATTGTTTCTCGTCAAGACCTTGCTGGTGCGATGGCAGACCAAGTCGGTGGTAACTATATTACTACTCCTCTGAAGGGTCTCATCAGTGGTTCTGTTCCGCTGAACTACGACGGTGTTACTAATATTACATCCCAAACCACTCAGACTTTCTCGCACAGCCGTGTAGTTGCTGGTCGTGCACAGGCATGGACTGAGAAGGACTTCTCCTACGACATCACCGGTGGTGTCGATTTCATGGAGAACGTTGCCCAGCAGGTTGCTGAGTATTGGGATGAAGTCGACCAAGCTACAATCGTTGCAATTCTCACTGGTGTTTTCTCCATGAGTGACACTGAGGGTGCAAGATTTGTTTCTACTCACACCCATGATATTACCACTGTAGCCAATCAAAATGGTGATGTTGGCTTTATGGATGGTACTACTGTCAACACTGCTATTCAGAAGGCTTGTGGTGACCACAAGAGTAAATTCTCTCTTGCTATTATGCACTCCGCAGTAGCTACTAACCTTGAGAACCTGCGTATTCTCACCTATCTGCTGTACAACGATGAGAACGGTATGCAGAGAGAAACTGGTATGGCTACTCTCAATGGTAAGCTCGTTATCGTTGACGATTCTATGCCTGTTATGGAAGACCAGTCTACAGCTACTTTCAGTGCTACTTCTGATACTGCTGTTACAGCAGGTAAGACTTATTACACTCGTACAGGCACTTCTGGTAACTACGTCTACACTGTTGTAGAGAATCCTGTCGATTCTGCTATTGCAACATATTATGAAAAGACTGGTAACGGCGACTCTATTTACGTCACATATCTCTTCGGCGATGGCGCTATTGAATATACTAACTGTGGTGCAAAAGTTCCTGCTGAAATGAGTCGTGACCCCAAGACCAATGGTGGTCAAGACACTCTGTATAGCAGACAGAGAAAGTGCTGGTCTCCTTACGGTATCTCCTTCGTTGGTATCAACAATATCTCAACTCTGTCTCCTACAGACGCAGAACTTGCTACTGGCAGTAACTGGGAGCTTGTTAATACTGGTGGTACTAATAAGAAGTACATCAATCTGAAAGCTATTCCGATTGCACGTATTCTCTCTAAGGGCTGATTTTTAACAAAGGCGGTGACTTCTAATGTATCTCACTTATGACGAATATATTGAAATGGGCGGGGTAGATTTAGAAGAAACCGCCTTTGAACAGTTAGAGTTTGAAGCACGGGCTCAAATAGACTGGTGGACATTCGGTAGACTTAAAAATGAAGCATCGTATCCAGAAGCAGTAAAGCGTTGTATGTATAAACTCATAGAGCTATTAGACAAACAACAGAAAGTGCTTATGGTTGATGCAGTTGACGAAGATGGAAACGTCAAAGCCGGCTTAATGGCTCACCAGTCTAATGATGGTGTATCTTCAACATATAACGTTATAACTGGTAACATGGCAATGCGAGTGCTTAAAACACAGCTTGACAATACCATAAAAATGTATTTACAAGATGTGAAAGACTCACTTGGTCGAAAGGTGTTGTTTAGGGGGTTGTATCCAGGTGAATAGTTTCGGACCTTGGTGGGATACTACAATTACAGTTTTTAACAAATTTGAGGACCCACAAACACAAGTTGTCACATGGCATAAAACTGTTCTGCACAACAATTTTTGGCAAGCTACAGGCAACAAAGTTGTTATAGGTAACGTTGTATTAGATACAAACAGTATTATCTGTAGAATACCCAAGAATGATATGTTCTTAGAAAAGCAAGATTGGATTGCTAAACCTAATGATGAGATGGGTAACTATTTTACATTAGGTGAAGGAGATATTATTGTAAAGGGCGAAGTAACAGATGATATAAATGAGTATGCATCAGGGCATCGTTCTTCTGATTTACTGAGAAAGTATAAAGGATTACAAGGTTGTATGGAAATACAACAGTGGTCTAACAATACTGGTCATAGAGGGAATGAACACTATTATGCCCGCGGTAAATAATCATGGCAGAAGTTCGCATTAGAGTTTATGCAAGGGATATTAGAAGTGCAGTGAAAGAACGGGTGCAAAAACCGATTATTGCACTTACTAAAAATCCAGATGTTATGCGCATAATTGGCAATAGAGCTATCGAAATTGTAACACCGTATGTACCTATGAAAAGCGGTGACTTACGTGATAGTGCCTATGTACGACAAACATCAAGAGCTACACAGTTAGTTTGGGGACATCCGAGTATCGGTAAAACATTTCAATATGCAAGTTATCAGCACGATGCAGATGATAGCAACTGGAAAAGAACAACACCTGGTACTAAATCTAACTGGACAGAAGAAATAATGCCTGGTTCGCCTGGATTTGAAGAATTAGCTGATTATGCGGCATCTGTTGTAGTAGAGGAGATAGAACGTGGCAACAAATAAGAATCAAGCTGTAATAGATTATATTATTACATGCCCGACTATTCTTAATAGTCCGTTATACTTCAACTTCATAAATGCAAAAGATGACACTAATCAGTTCTTTACTGAATCCACTGATACATACACTAACCAAAACTATATTGACGGCAGTGTTGGAAAACTTTATACTTTTACTATACTGACATTCAAATCTGCGGCAGATATTGCTGTTGTAAAAATGCCAGGATATGAGAACGAAAATCTGTCAGATATGTCAGATATTCAAAAACTCATAGAGTGGATAGCAGAACAAAACGAGCTGAGGAATTTTCCTGATTTTGGCGAAGATTGCGTTATAGATTCTATAAGCACTACTACAGAGGAGCCAAAGTTTGAAGGGATTGATGAACAAGTATCCCCTCCACTTGCTGTATATTCCACGTCTATTCAAATAAAGTACCTTGATATAAGTAAATTAATTTGGAGGTAATTCAAATGGCTGTTGCTCCTATAAATCTTCCTACGTACCAAAGAGCCGAGCGTAAACTGCTTATTACTGTTGCGGAGTGGACAGAGAGTGGTAGTGGTAGTAGTAATACACCGGTAAGAGAAATTCTTGGTCGTAGAACTGAGGATTCTTCTATCGACTATAATGCAGATATTGAGACTACCACTGATATTCTTGGTATCAACTACACTGATATTAACAGAACTCAACCTCAGCAGGATTTCGACCCGTTCCTTATTCTCGGCGGCTCTCAACTTGCGGCTAAGCTGAATGATATTAGACGTAGAAACGCTATCAGTGAACTTGACCAGTTCACTGTCTATATCATCACAGCGTTTATTGGTGATGCGACAAATGGATATGCCGCTGAGAAACATACTAATTGTACAATCGCTTACAATAGCATCGGCGGTGATGCGAACGTCAACTTCCCTATCTCTGTATACTACAGTAATAATATTACTACTGGTACAGTTGATAAGCTGAGTGATGATTTTGTATTCACTCCCGATTAATTAAATTTGATTCAAAGGAGAAAATATGGGAAACACACTTGAAAACAACGTTATTGATATTGACCTGTCGGCGCTTAGAAAAAAGCGTATAAGAATTAACGGTGACGATACTAAAATCATTGAGATAAATGTGTCTGATATGGGTGTCATTACACGCTTACAAGAAGCGTATGACAGGTTAGTATCATTAGCAAATAAGTATAATCTGCAAGAAGAAGAGTCTAAGGCAGAAACTGAAGCTAATGGCATTGAGGATGAAGAGATTGTTAAAACTCTGCAAGTTTTAGACACTGAAATGCGAGAGTTAATCGACTTTATCTTCCAAGCCAATGTTTCAGAAGTATGTGCAGATGACGGCACAATGGCAGACCCTATAAATGGTCAGTTCAGATTTGAACATATCATTGAAAAGTTCTTAGCCGTCTATGATAAGAACTTTACTGATGAGTTTAAAAAAATGTCAAAGAACGTCAAAAAGCATACAAATAAATATACAAGGAAATAATTGATTACTATGTACACTATACCAACTTCGATTGATATAGATGGTAAACAATTTAAAATCCGAAATAATGGAGACTATCGAATGGTCTTAGACTGTTTTTCGGCATTAAACGATGCAGAGCTGAATACAGAGGAAAGATTGTTCGCTGGTCTCATTATTTTTTATGAGGATTTAAATGATTTAGCAGATATACAATCAATACCAAATTTAGAAACTGCAATAACAGAAATGTTCAAATTCTTTAATTGTGGTTCAGCTGGAGAAAATGCACGAAAAGTGCCGTATAAACTTATAGATTGGGATTTGGACTCTCAGCTTATTTGCTCTGCAATAAATAGAGTAGCAGGTATAGAAATTCGTGCAGAGCCTTATATACATTGGTGGACATTCATGGGTTACTATAGCGCAATAGGTGAATGTTTACTAAATACAGTAGTGACAATTCGTGATAAACTCATGCGTGGTAAAAAACTTGAATCTCACGAACGAGAGTTTAAGCAACAAAATCCTCAATACTTTGTTTGGGATAGCAGTACCGCAGAAGATAAAGAAGCAGAAGCACTATTTAACGAGCTGTGGAATCAGGGTGACTAATTATGGCAAAACACGATGCAGATATAAACTTACGAGTAGATTTAACTGAAGGTGATATAACCAACACTGCTAATAAAATGGCTCAAAGAATAGAACGTATTTTTGGCCGGTCTTTAGCAAGTGGTAAACTATCCACATCTACGAAATCTTTGCTTGCAACACTTGATAAAGGCTATAATAGAATCAGCCAATTACGCAGTGAATTGGATAGATTAAGAAATACACAAACTAATACTGGTGAATGGAGAGCACAATACGCCAGAGTATTAAATGACTTAAAAGCAGTAAACGACCAGATGGTTATATACACTGAACGTGCAAGAGAAGCTAAGGATTTAGGTCCTAACCTTGGTGTTTGGAGCGATTTTCTTGGTGGTGTGTTTAATGCGAATCATGGATTAGGTAGATTTCTTGCTACGCTTACAAGAGTTAGTACTACTGTTGCTAAAGGCGGTATTGCAATATTACAGACTATATTAGGCAAAATTGGTAGTGCGGCTAAGGCCGCAGCTAAACATCTGGGTGATATGACGAAAAACCTTGCCAAATCTATTGCAGGTGGAATTGTTAATAAATTAAAATCTCTCGGCTCTGCAATTACAGGTATTGGTAAAAAGACTAAAGACTCTAATAATGCCTTTAAAACGGGTTTTACGACACTGCTTCGTTATGGTCTCGGTATACGCTCTGTATACTTCTTATTTAGAAAACTGAGAAAAGCTCTTGGAGAAGGTATTGGTAACTTAGCTCAATATTCTCCCGCTTTTAATACAGTTATATCTAATTTTATATCTTCTTTAACCCAGCTTAAAAATGCTTTTGCTACAGCGTTTGCACCTATTATAAATGTTGTTGCGCCTATTCTTACGACATTCATTAATATTGTATCTGAAGCAGTAACAAAAGTTGGAATGTTAATTGCGGCGCTTACTGGTCAGAAATCGTTTATTAGAGCTAAGGCAGTTCAAACAGACTTTGCCGCATCTCTTGATAAAACATCTGACTCTACAAATAAAGCTAATAAATCCGCAGAGAAGTATAAACGTACACTTGCAGGTTTTGATGATGTAGAAATTCTTAAAAACCCTGATTCTAACTCTGGTAGCGGTGGTTCTGGTGGTGGTTCTGGTGGCGGTGGCGGCACAAGTCCGAGCAATATGTTTGAAACTGTCGCTATGCCATCTGCTTTTGAAGATTGGGCTGAAAAGATAAAAGAAGCGTGGGCTAATGCTGATTTTACAGAACTCGGTCAAATACTTGGTGAAAAACTTGCAACTGCATTAGATAGTATTCCTTGGGACACAATAAAGGGATATGCTGGCAAGTTTGGTAAATCATTTGCTACTTTCATTAACGGCCTTATGTCTGTTGATGAAGATGGTAATAGTCATCTTGCGCAAGCAATAGGAAGAACTATTGCAGAAGCAATAAATACTGTATTTACCTTTGCAAATCAGTTTATAACTAACATAGACCCGAAACTTGTTGGTAATTTCTTTGCTGATTTATTTAATAGCGCAATAAAAACTATAGACTGGAATCTCATATCTAATACGTTATCAGAAGGTATCAATAATATATTTAGTGCCTTTGAATCATTTGCTAATAAATTTGATTTCAGCAATCTCGGCACGACTATAAAAGATACAGTTGTAAACACACTTAATGGTTTAGATTGGACTACTATTCACGGTTCTGTAGTGTCTGTAGCAACTGGTCTCGCAAATTTTATAAATAATTTATTTACTGAAGATGCATTTAGTTCAATAGCTACCACGATAGCAAGAGCACTTAATGCGGTTATAAGTAGTGAAAAAGCATTTGCAATTAAACTTGATGCAGTAAAAATCGGCAAAGCTATTGGAACAAGTATAAATAATTTCTTTAATACGTTTAATTTTGAATCTGCTGGCGTAACATTTGGTGCTATTGTAGATAAACTTGCTACAGCATTATCTACTGCAATCGGTACGGTTAAATGGCAAGATGTTGGCGCTGATTTACAAGGATTTTTAAAATCAGTTCCTTGGGGTGAATTATTTGGCGATGTTAGTAAAATTGCAGGTGAAGTAGCTGGTGCATTAGCAGGTCTTGTTGCTGGGTTATTCGGCGGATTACCTCAAGCTATTTCTGATTATTTTGCTGATAAGAAAAATCAATATGGCGGTAGTATTCTTTATGGTATAATCGGTGGTATAGGAGAGGCTGTTGAAAATATTGCTCGTTGGATAATAGATAATATTTTCAAACCATTTATTGATGGATTTAAAGAAGCATTTGGTATTCATTCTCCTGCATCTGCTCCTGAGCTTATAGATGCCGCAAAAAATATCGGATTAGGCATTCTTAATGGCATTGCAGAGCCATTTATTAATATCGCTAAATGGGTTAAGGAACGGATTCTTGACCCGATAATGGATGCGTTTGATAATGCAGACAAAACAGTTGGAGATATATTAGACTTTTTAAAGGGTGGAAAAGAAACTGTAGTAAAAACTGTTAAAGTAACTATTAAAAAGATTATCAACAAAGCCGGTGAAGCATGGGAATTTGTTAAATCTGGCGCAGAGACTATTGTAAAAACAGTTCAAACAATATTTGAAAAACTCGGTAATTGGAAAGACGAAGCATGGTCTGCATTTAAATCTGGAAAAGAATCTGTAAAAAAGACTGTAGAGGCGGCTTTCAAAAAAATTGGAGATTGGAGCAGTGACGCTTGGAATATACTGAAAAGTGGAGCAGAGACCGTAAAAAAGACAGTAGAAACAACATTTAAAAAAGTTGGAGACTGGACTGGAGATGCTTGGTCTGTATTCAACTCTGGCACAGAAACCGTAAAAAAGACAGTAGAGTTAGTGCTTACAAAAATTGGTGATTGGTCAGAAGATGCGTGGACGTTGTTTAAAGCCGGCGCTGAGACAGTCAAAAAGACAGTACAAGTAGCGATTGAAAAAGCTAATACCTGGGTTGACGATGCGTGGAATATTTTAAAGAGTGGGACAGAGACCATTGTAAAAACAATTCAAACTGTCTATGAAGAAGCATCTGGAAATGAAGCAAACGATATGCCTGAGAACAGTGAGCAAAACATTACAACAACGATAACCCTTAAAAAGCATGGGTGGACAACAATAGCGAATTTTGTAGGCACCGCAGTTTCTGTTGCCATTAGTCTGTGGAAAAACGGGTGGACTAAAATTTCAGAGTGGATCGGAAACGCTGTATCTGTTGGAATAAGCCTTTGGCACAATGGGTGGTCAAGCATTTCAAAATGGGTTGGTACTGCTGTATCTGTTGGAATCAAATTGTGGAAAGATGGATGGTCTAAATTGTCGAAATTTGTAGGAACTGCTGTATCTGTTGGAATCAAATTGTGGAAAGATGGATGGAAAAGTATTAGTAGTTGGATAGGCACAAAAGTATCTGTCGGCGTTAAGCTGTGGAAAGATGGATGGAAAAGTATTAGTAGTTGGATAGGCACAAAAGTATCTGTTGGTGTAAGTTTAATAAAGAAAGGCGCAAGTTGGCTATGGAACCTCCTTCATAAAGCACGAGGTGGCGTATTCGCTAATGGTGGGTGGAGAAGTATCGCTCAATATGCAAGTGGCGGTGTGCCAAATCGTGGAACAATGTTCGTTGCTGGTGAAGCTGGTGCAGAAGCAGTTGGTCACATTAATGGTCGCACAGAAGTATTAAATCAGTCACAAATGGCCGCAGTAATGTACACTGCTGTATTAAACGGCACAGCAAGTCTTATGAAAACTATTACCGGACATATGACTATTTGTACCAACACTGTTATAGCCAATATAGGCTCTCTGTTATCCGCCGTTAACTTTACAACTTCGCAAATATATGATATAACTAATTTAGTAAACAGGTTAAATGTTGGACTGACAGACATTGTAAACGGTAAAGTTGTTCCTACGAAAATGAGTGGTGATAATGCTGAGTTAATGAGGGCGTTAAACACTATTATTCAGAATCAAAACAATGTAGTTACAAGGTCTGAAATACAAGAAATTTTAACTGATGCGTTTAGGCGCTACATGAATATTGACTTCTATCTTGGAGATGAACAAGTAGCGAGACACGCAAACGCAGGTAATCTTAAATTAAACAGACGTTACGGGACAGTATAAGATATGGCGTATGTATTTAAAATAGATGGTGTTGAAATTCCTGCACCCACTGAATATCAAGCTGATATTGAAGATTTATCATCTGAACGAACAGGAAGAACTCTTGATGGCGAAATGCATAAAGATGTTGTTGCTGTCAAAGATACATATGCTTGTACTTGGAAAAGATTGTCCTGGGAAGATGCGGCAAAAATATTAAATGCAGTTGATGGGAAAACTGAGGTCAGCTTTACATATGCTGACCCCAGAGTTCCTAATCAAATGTTAACAAATAAATTCTATGTCGGCAAAAGAAGTACACCAGTTGGTGTGATTAAGGATGATGTCGGTATTTGGAAAGATATAAAACTGACATTTATCAGAATCTAAGGAGAAACTATGCGAACAGCTTCATCTGCTTTTAAAGAAAAAGTTAAAAGTAGCTCCAGAAATTTCATAAATACCGCTGTAATCACATTAGCTTCACAAGAAGAACTGACAATAGTTAACGCAAATATTTTATTTGATGGCTTTGAAGTAGAAGATTCTGTCGGCAGTGATAATACATTTGATGCACTCGGCTCTACTATTATAAATAAGTGTACAATCATTTTATATAATGGTGATGAGTCGTATTCAGCATATGATTTTGATGATGCTCATGTTGTAGTTTCTACTGGTCTTGAAATTGACGGCACAACAGAACCTATTCAATTAGGTGTATATACTGTTGAAGAAGCTAATTATACAACAAACTCTATTGTATTATCTATGTTGGATAATATGAGTAAATTTGATAGACCGTATAGTGAAAGTCAACTTGCTTATCCTGCTACACTTTCCCAAATTGTTTCTGACGCTTGCACCGTTTGTGGTGTAACATTCAATTTTGCCGAATCTGATTTTGTATATGATACATTCTCAGTAGCTACTAAACCAGACGGTAATTCATGTACATTCCGTGATGTTATAGGTTGGGTAGCTACAATTAATGGTACATTTGCAAGATTCAACTCTTTTGGTCAATTAGAGTTTAAATGGTTTGATTTATCTGGTAGACCAATACCTACAGATAATATCACTGTCATTGATGAGAATAATGTAGAGCATGAACATGCTTCTCTTGTTTTAAGTGACGGCACAGTTGTAGATACCATTTCTTATATACCCGGTAAAAATACAAGTCTGCCAGAAGTCAGCTCTTTATTCTCACAAGATATAGCTGTATCAGATATAACTATAACTGGTATAACTATAACAGTTGCAAATATAGAAGATGAAGCTGATATAACATCAAGTATAGGTACTGATGATTACAGAATAACTATATCTGATAATCCGTTTATAACAGCAGATAACATTGAAACTGTCATAGAGCAAATCGCTGACAAAGTATTAGATTTATCATTTAGAAAATGTAGTATTACTTGTGTGAGTAACCCGCTCTTAGAAGCAGGTGATACTGCATATCTAATAGATACAAAAGGTAATGAGCATCGTATACTGCTCACAAGAGTTACATTCTCTCCTACTGCAAATCAGACAATCGTTTGCGGCGCTGACACACCGAGTAGAAAATCGGCTACATTATATAATGCTGATACACGTACATCTGCACAGCTAAAATCACATTTACGGTCATTACGTGAAAGATTAGTAGAGACAGAGACAATAGCTGGTAATACTAATCAATACTTCTGGTTTACAGAAGAGGGTACAGATACTGGTGCTCATATAACAGAAGTTCCGCAAGAAGAGTTTATTGACCCGACTTCTGAAAATTATCATGCTGGATATAATGCATTATTCAGGTCAATAGGATTTGCAATAAGAAATGGCTTAACAGAGCTTGCTACTTTTAGTGCAAATAGTATAAGACTTGGGTTGGGCAATGCAAAACACATTTTAATTGACCCAGATGGCATATCGCTATACTCTGCGGCAAACACACTGCTGTCAAATTTTACTGCAAGTGATGTTAGATTATATGTAGCAGGAGTTTTACGGACACTTCTTTCTTCATCTGGTCTTACAGTATATGACGAAACTGGGGAAAAATCCGTTGCACGCTTCGGGGAGGATTCGCAGATTGGAGCCGATGAGAGCAATCACCTCGGGATTGATACCACAGGAATACAAGGCGTCAACGAAGAAGGTGTCAATGTTTTCTCTGTCGATATGGATGGTGGTATCATAACCACCACTCGCCGTATGGATATGCGGATAACACTGGAAGTGTGGAATGAGCAGTCAGAGGTTCGAAAAGATTTGTTCGAATCGCTTCAGCCAATAACTTTCCCCAAGGGTACGGTTATAACATTTGACCGTTCGGGTGGAACATACGGCTATCTCTCACAAGCACTATCGTATGACGAGACTAAATTTTTGAGCATACAAAGTCTCATCTTCGAGCCCATAACATGGGGAACTGACAGCAGTCAAACGATTACAAGTCGTGTTGGAACACAGCACACTTTGGAGCATGTTGATGGCAAAATCTTTTTTAGTTCATCACTCGGGACAGCTACTGCTGAATATAATGAGCGATATATTGCTGAAATTACCAAACCCTTCGTAACAACATACACGCCGGGTCCTGCCTATACGTTTGGTACACGGAACAACGAGACATCTGGTGCTTTTTCCACAGCTTGCGGAGAATCTCTATCAGCAGAAACAAGAGACCAGTTTGCTTGCGGGAGATATAACGAGGACAACAGTGATTATGCCATGATGGTCGGCAACGGTAGTGAAGATGGAGACTCCAACGCTTTCGCCGTGACATGGGACGGAAGTGCGAGACTTGGGTTTGATGCTGATGCTACGAGTGGAACCGATGCGTCTATTTACTCTCTGTTGAGAGCACAGGACCTGGATTCATATATGATCCAAAACGGGATGCTCGACTTGAAACGACTTATAGCCCATGTTCTTTTTTATCTTGTTCCGCATACATTGTACAACACTAAACTGTCAGCACCATCCACACAGAACGAATACGCCTATGCAGGTGTAGCGCTGAATGATTGGAACGTAGTACTCATGCGGTGCGAGTGCCACAATACAAGACAGCTTCTCGTGTTCTGCAGGCTGTTCGGAGACAATCCTATGTATCTCTCAGACATGTCCGGGAGCACGTATGTAAGAGGTGGATACCTTGTGAACTGGAGCAGTAACCAGATTGGTGTACGGTGGGTAAATGGCACAGCCAGTATTGCAGGTAATATCTACGTACAACAGGTCTACGGAATAATGTAAGGAGACAACATGAGTGTAATAGGATTTAAGATAGGCTCAGTCACAGAACAATATAATTATCCAAATCTTGATAATAAGCCTGTACCAGATGAAACACTTTCACAAGAAGGGCAGCCTGCTGATGCTAAAGCTACTGGAAATGCAATAGGGGCAATAACACCACAATTCACAGATTCTAATAATGATGGTAATATAGTTATTACATTAGGATAAGGAGCATATTATGGTAAATATAACTTCTTATAAACAAACTACTTACAATAGTAAAGAACAGAGATATAATGGATATACACAAGGTACTTGTTTATCTACTGACACTAAACCAACTAATTGGGATGGCGGCTCAATACTATTAGAAATAGATACTTCTAAAGTATATATGTATGATGCACAGAATAAACAATGGAGAGAATGGTAATGTTTGATATTGTTTCTTATATTCTCGGTAAAAAAGCAGGAGAAAAGACTGTAAATCTTGAATCAGATGATTATATTTTTTCCGATGATGGAGATGGTAATGTGATAATAGAGGAGGTAGATAATGGCCAATAAACCACTGAAATCAATAAAATTTCCTGAATTATCAGACACATATATAGTCCCACAAGTAGACTCAGTCCCCACACAGGGCAGTACAAATGCGGTAAGTAGTGGGGGAGTGTATGAGTCGATTAATGAGATAAGCGGTGATATTAATGACTTAAAGAGCGATTTAAGTGATACAAACGCAGAACTGGCAGATGTGCGTGTTGGTGCAGATGGCACTACATATAACAGTGCAGGTGCTGCTGTTCGTGGGCAAATCAGTGGTATTAAAAACACAGTGCTTACTGGTGTTCCTATTTCGCATAATATTGATAAAGATGATGATTGGTCATCTTACATGGCATCACATTATGCTTCATCAAGTAGGTGGGTAGAAAGCAATCAATATGATTCGTGGTATTTCACAGCAGAATCAACTGGTCATATGTATCTTAACACACTTGGCAATGCTTCTTATCTTCAATTGTGCGTTTATCCCAGTGGTAATTTCAACGACTCAAACTATGTTAGATATAGATCATCTGATTCCAATCTTCCCACTGAAAGCACACCATTGACAATCGGCACTGGTACGCTTGTCATCATATCCGCAACTAAAAACACAACATGGTCGTTTGTTTTTAATGAACTTAATGCTTATAAACTAAATCCATCTGTAAAGCTTGCAGAAACACACATTAGTCAGGTTGCGGATTCGCTGAACATTGGCAACTATCAACTATCATATGCAAATGGTGTATTAACAATCACAGGAAATGGTATTGATTGTTCTTTTTCAGATTTAGATTTTAACAATGGTCATGGTGTCTTTGAATTACAAAATCTCACGTATAACAATGCAGTGATTTTTGCTACTAATAACGACTATTTAGGGCCTGTTCGTGTCCATGGCGAATCAATCAAAGGCGCAAAACATGGTAGTGAATTGACTGATTCTGTACGTATTTTTGCAGACGGAACAGAACTTGCTGACGGTGATTCTGTATCAGCTAGAACAGTTTCAATTTATGTTGAAAGCACTATCTCAACAGATGAATTTAAAAGATATACTGTATGGGCATTAAACAGAAATGCGCTTACAGTAAATACAATTATAACTACTTTGAAGGATTTGCAGATTGATTATGTGTTTGGTTGTGGAATCATATCTTGTCAAGATGATGTTAATATTGCGTGGCTCAACAAACAAAAATTGACATCAGATGTGTTAATTGGATTGAATGAAAATACTGCAATTGTTACAACTGGTGGAACATTAGTTAGTAAGCGTATTTCAGTTAATTCAGAATATGGTGATCATAGAGTTGCATTTAATGTGTATAGTGGCAGGAAAAAAATATATTATTACACATGTTATGGTAGTAATATATCTGTTCCAAATGGGACAGTATTTGCATCATGTGCAGAATTAGAATTTTCATGACAGTGATATTACATCACTTTGAAAAGTGGTGATTCCATTGCACAAGACTATTGAAGAACAGCAATGTGCATTAAAGCACACTTTAATCTATTTTTTAAGAAGAATAAATGCTTACATACTGCTTTGAGAGCGCATATGTACCACGGACGCTTGCGAAGTGCCGGAGCCGGAAGAGGTGACAGAATAATAGATATAATTATTACGATTGATAAGAAAGGAGATTAAATTATGGAACTGAAAGATACTATCGAACTGATGAGCAGTTCTGACTGGAAGGATCGCTTCATGGCTGAATACCTTCAGACAAAAATTCGCTATGAGAAACTGCACAACTTGATTGTTAAAAGAGAGGTTGGTAAACATGGCTTTAATACGCCAATCTCGCTTGAAAGTTGGAAAACACAGGCACACCATATGGGATTGTATATTTTTGAACTTGAAAAGCAGGCAGTTCTGCACGGAATTGAACTTCCTAAAGTATAACTTAAAGCACACTTTAATCTATTTTTGGAGAAGAGTAATGGCACTCAGATATTGTTTTGAGGCTTCTCGCGTGCCTGCAACGCTTTCTGCATGCAAGCGCAATGATTTAGCTGTGGTTGATACAGAGGGGCGAGAGAACCTTGTGAGGGCGGCTGTAAAGCGTGGCGTGTGGGTCTACGGATATTTGAATGTAGGGGCACTTGAAAAAGAGCGCTCCTACTTCGAGAGATTCCACCATATCCGGCTTGCAAAATATTCTGGATGGGACGGCGAATACTGGATAAATCCCACCGCAAAGGAATGGCAGGAACACGTCATTTCCGAAGCGAAAAAGATTAAAGCGACAGGAGCAATCGGACATACTATCAGTAACGGTTCTGCTGTACAAATTACAGGCACAATGCCCAACAACGGAGCGATTGCTGGAACGTTTGACGGGCTGACTGCGACAAGCTATGCGATTCCTGCTGGATATACGTCCGGTGGCACAGTATCCATTACATCCGACATCGAAACTGCACTCGCCGCCATTTAAGGAGGCGAGCCTATGAGTATACAAAGCGAAATCACGAGAATAAGCGGAAATGTAACCGATGCCTTGACCGCCATCGGAGCAAAAGGTGTGACTGTTCCATCTGGAACAACCAGTGATGATTTGGCAACGCTGATTGCACAGATTTCAGGCGGTGCATCCAACCACGTTATTGGAACATTCACCGGAACAAACACTGATGCGGCGGTGGATATACAAATTCCATATACAGGGAATGGATACCCAATAGCTGTCATGGTTTTCCCAACGGAAGGCCCGTACAACAGTGCATCCGGAACATTCTACAGTAAAACACAAAGATATGCTTGCGCTTATTACATGGGCATAAAAGCCAGAGCCGACCGTGCGCCAACATATAATGCGAGTTCTTCAGATACAGTAGCAACCTATTCCAGATATAAAAATAGCACTTCGAGTGCTACGTCATATTCGGGAACTGCGGCTAATAACACAAGCCTCTTCACATCGTCCGATGCGCATAATGCAGTAGGGCACATTGTGCACATTAAGCCGAACAACATCTTATCGGTTTTTATAGCGTCTAACTCATACGGCTTTATGGCGAATGTAGAATACACATATCATATTATATATTCGGAGTGAAACATGGCACTGACATACTGCTTTGAATCCGCATAAATCCGTGCAAAAATCGTAACATATATTTACTCTTGTCTTTTTGACCAATTTACTTTAAACTCAAAATTGAAAGAGGGAAAATTATACCAATGTGCTAATTTAGTGGAGTGATAATACATGAACTTATATGAACTAATTACAAAACTTTTTTCTGGTCTTTCAAACTTCAGCTCATCGTTTCTTTTTTACGGCGCTATTCTTTGCACGATTGTACAGCTTGTGCCAATAAAGATTAATCCTTG
>Ga0247611_10000733_pt1 | contig 64441 bp, 54 predicted proteins | sample 177DNAGHGhighgp2_FD_192422 | JGI IMG/M metagenome (GOLD analysis project Ga0247611, IMG submission 192422) | Sheep rumen microbial communities from Palmerston North, Manawatu-Wanganui, New Zealand - 1770 DNA GHGhigh gp2 | ecosystem: Host-associated > Mammals > Digestive system > Stomach > Rumen... | reverse complement strand
TGCAACCACCAAAGACACCTACGTCAATCTCAACCACCGAGCTGGGGATGGTCACTGAAGTCAGGCCTTCGCAATAAGAGAAGGCTGCGTAGCCAATCGTCGTCACCGAGTTGGGGATGGTCACCGAGGTCAAGCCAGTGCAACTATTGAAGGCCCATTTGTCAATCAAAGTCACTGAGTTGGGGATGGTCACTAAAGAAAGGCTCCTGCAAAATTCAAAAGCACAACTAATAATTTCTTTAACCTTATCAAAACCTTCTATATATACTCTATATTCACCTGGTTCATATTCATTTACTGTATATCCATCTTTATCTAATTGAACATGTTCTCCGTGTATATAGACTTTATCTTTAAATTCTTGTATATAATCATCATATACACTATTATTATTAAATATTTTTATTTGCCCCGGCTCATCTATTTTATAGACAAAGTGATATTTTATCCAGTGTTCTACATCAGACACTCTAATTAATCCAGAATCCTCTATATCAGAATCTTTCCACTCAATCAGTATTCTATTTAATATATTGTTATTCATATTATATTTATAAAAAAATAAGTTACTCCTATAATAGAAGCAACTTATCTTATTTTTTATAATCTTAATCTTTATTAAAGCATACACTCATCCCAATAATCACATCTTAAACCTAATGACGCTTTCATTGGTTCGTTTGATGTATAATTTAATGCTGGACCTTCAAGAGCTTTGGTAGGAAATACATTATATAATATCCATTGCCAGAAAGGAACACCTTCACGATCCTGCATTGTAATAGTCATATTAGGAGCTACATAATTCTTTTTCAAACCTGTGCGACCTGTCATTGGGTCATAAACAAGATCATTCCACTGTCTTAAGAACTTGTATGTAAAATTATCAGGAGTATCAGAATCTGGTCGCATATTCAATGCAAAATTGATTGTAATATCCATATAAGTTTGAGAAGGAACAGCATTAATAAATGAACGATCTGCATGTTTATATTTTTGAGTAAATGCTCCACCTGGGAATGTATCTGAATTCAAACCTTGAATATCTTGTACTCCTTCGAGCATTAAATTCATAGATTCTTGATCCCATTGATCAGCAAGCGCTGCAGGCGCTGTCAACTGAACAGTAAAAAGATTAAGATATATTGGCTCTGCCATAGAAGTTGAAATACGTGAAGATCTGTAATGTGGCAGACCTAAAGTACCTTTACTCCAACCATTATTTTCTCTTGATGCCATATTATATTATTTTTTAACTAATTTAATTTATTTATCTGAAAAATAAAAATGTGATTATATTATTTTATTTTTTATTTCTATGTAATTTATTATCATCTTGTTTCATCTTGTCTATTTGCTCAATAAGTGACTGTAAAGAGCCTCTCATTTCTTCATCTAAATAAGCATCTAGTCTATAAATAAATTCACATAATTCATTTTTATTTTTTATATTTACCTTAATAGGAGTTTCACGAGATAAAAAATACATATGCATCTTAATATATCCTTTATAATCAGGATAAAACTTAAAAGAACATAATGTAGTTAAATCAAAATATGTTGTTCCTACTTTAAGAAAATTCTTTCCTGTAATTACCATAACTGTGTTAAATTATTTTTAGTTATATACTTATCTAAATCTTTAAATACTTTCTGTTCTGAATTATCTTTCCTTTGTAAGAATTCTTCAAATTCCGTATCTTTAAACAGTTCATGAATATTAAAATGCTTAGGTATAATCTTAATATCATCTGATATCATCAATTCAATATCTGCCTTATATCCTTTTATATTATCAGGAAAATTGTCCGATTTTAATTCTACAAGAAGTTTTTGAGTTTCCAATTTTTTGTGAATATCTATATCATTCATATCTTTTTTAATAATCGGCTCTAATGAATCCTTGATAAGATTCTCTTTTATTAATAAGTCCTCTACAGAATTTATAGATAATGCCTCCTGAAGTTTCTTGAATTTAGATTCTGTTACTCTGGAGAGTTTACCTTTATTATTATACCATGTATAAAAACTTGGAATATTATCACTATTATCTCCACAGAACATTTTACTTAATACAATATCATTAGGATTAATAATTTCAAGCTTGACTTTATTGGATGCGTTGGCTATGATAGTTTTTAATCTATTTTTATCATTATTGATATTACTAAAAAATATATCATTTACTTCATTTTCTTCTGAGCTCCACCATTCAAAAAAATCTTTGGTTACAAATAATCTCCTGATTCCGCCTTTTAATGAAACAGGATTATACACAATACAGTATTGCTTATTATTCTTATTAAAATCAGCAAGTTGACGAATATCTGCATCAGATGATACTAAAATAAGATTCCAGTCATTATGTTTTTCAAATACTAATTCCTTAGACATGCATAATAAATCATCTGCCTCCCCTCTAGAAACTTCACAGAAATCAAACCCTTTTGATTTCATTATATCTTTTAATTTATCTGCATATTCATAAATCTTATCCCAATCCCATCTATCATCTTTTTCTCTGTTTGCCTTATATCCGGCACCGGCATCATCTTTTGGTAATAAGTCTTTTCTCCATGCATTTCTGCCATCTGTCATTATTAAAACCTTATCCGGACAGAAAATCTTAAATAGATATGCCAAATCTTGGCCAAATTTACATATAAATGATTGTAATTCATCTACATCTTTATATGAATTATTTCCGAATGTAGATGACATAAATAAAGATCTGAACATTATATTTGTCCAGTCTATTCCTAATAATAATTTCTTCTGAGTTATCATTTTAACTGCTCGTTATATTTTATATAATAAACGGTAAAAAAACAGAATGGTTTTATTTTCTCAAATAAAACCATTCTGCTACCAGATTCATTTTAATTCCTAATTAGATTTCATTATCAACTAAAATTTTAATATGATCACATAATAATTTTTTAAATATTATTTCTCTGGTCTTTTGTTCTTCTTCGTCTAAACTATAATAATCATCACATAAACTTTTACAATACTTCATCCTTTGTAAAAACCATAAACTATTCTTAATTAAAACTCTCTTAACTATTTTCTTACTTTCTTCATTAGTCAAATACTTATAAAGGTTCTTCACAGAATCTATTACAAAATCATACTCATTATTCCTATATTTCGATTCTAGTTCTGTAATTACAGTTTCTACATATTTAATATCAATATTAGAACATTGTTTAATTATTTTTTCATTCCATTCACAATACTCGTCTGGTATTATTAATTTTTTTCGTCTAGCCATTTTTGTTATTTCAATATTTATATAAGTAAAAAGATGGGTTTATTAAAAATAAACCCATCCAAAAAATCTTATATTGTTAGCGATTAAAACGGGTAGGAGCAATGTAAAGATTACTCAACTTACAGTTCATAGGATTACCGTCCTTAAAAGAGATGTTAACATTCTCAATATCACGACAGTTAGTAGCGAAAGTTTTCCACACGAGAGTTGATACATTAAATGTAAGTGTACGATCTACTGCACCTTCAAGAGTTACACGAGCAGATGCCTTAGGAGATTGTCCGCGACGAGTAGTCATCATATGACCAGTGATTTTGTTGCGTACACGTCCCATGTTAGATACTTGATAACAATTCTTAATGCCTCTGTAATACAAATCTACATTGAGGTCTTTCCAAATTTCATTCTTCATTTTTAAAATTTTAAAAAAGTTAATAAAATAAATTATCTGTCAGTTTCAATTGACATTACAAAGATATATCAAATATTTAAAATAAAAAAATATTTTAACCAAATTTAATAATAAACTTAGGTAATTCCCCTTCTTTTAACGATTCTTCGTAAATCCTTATGACTTTCATATCTGGAACCTCTTCAAATTTACTTCCTATTGTGATAAATGGACCTCCAGACGGATCTATGAATATATATTCCTTGTCTTTATAAGAATGTTCATTATCCCATCCGACCCTACAGAAATTAGCATCTTCAGAATTACTGAACTCCAAATAAAACTCATTTTCCCTAAATTCAATTAATCTGTTACTGGCTTTATATCTGTTGCTTAATTTAATCTCTCTCATATCTTTAAAATAAAAGGAATATAAATTTATATTTTAAAACTTATATTCCTTTTTGTTTATACCATGAATGTGAATTTATTATACATCCCAATAAAACATCTTCAGAATAATCTGATTATTATCCATTACTACATCATAACTGGCAAATCCCAGACGATCTGAAAGCTCATTCGCGAAATCCTCTAAATAATTATCGATATTGGCACAATCTCTTCCGAAGAAAATAAAATCATCATCATGAAGATCAAGTAAATCAATACCGACTTTTACATAAGGAGTATCTTTACCATCGAATGAACCGCCGAATGTAATGTAATAATCAAAATGATGTTCTGCTGAAAGCTCATAATAAAGATTGTCAAATCCTGCATTACCCGGATCTGGTTGAGCTGTTCCATTCAAAATATTCTTAAAAAGAATAATAATCTTATCTACTACAGGAGTAAGAGTATCTGTTCTGTCTTTATCAGGAACAGGTGTAGTATTATCCTTGTTCAGAATATTCCATGTATTATAATGCTTTGTATAAAGCTGCTCTGCAATAGAGCTCTTTTGTGCTTCACATTTACATTCACATGTAGAATCCTGCTTACATTCACAAGCAGGTTCTTTATGTTCTTGATTAAGATCCCTGCAGCATGACTTATCACATTCTTCTGTGCATGTATATGCAGCCTTATTTTCAGCTTTACATTCACATTTTTCACAGCATTCATTTTTACATTCACAGTTTTCATCCGCATTGAAAAAACCAAAAATTTCTTCAAATACAGGTGCAAAAACTTTTTCTAAACTTTCAAAAAGTTCACTCTTAACTTGATTATAATCTTTTGACATATATAAAAATTTAATATTAAATTAATTCTTTTTTCTTTTTTAAATCATCTAACCTATATATTTTTCTTAATGGGCCCGGATGATTTCCAATCATCCAAGATATTATCCAGAAGAAAAATAAAAAAGCACTTAATATAATAAAGAATATACAAAGCAAAAGTTTCCAGAAAAATAAAATAATATATCCAAAACTTGACACTATAATATTTTTAAACTTCTTCATTACTTAAAAGTTTTTTCGATTAATGCCTTAATACTATCATAACTTTTAGTACCTATAATTCTCTCTACTTCTTTTCCGTCTTTAATAAAAATAACTGTAGGTATATTTCTTACATTATATTTAATAGATACATCTTCTGTATCTTCTTCTATGTTAACAGTCTCTATAGTAACAACATCTGCATATTCTTCTGCAAGTTTTTCAATAGATGGTTTCATCTGTTTACATGGACCGCACCAAGGTGCCCAAAAATCAAGAATTTTATTATTACTCATACTTAATTTATAAATTTTAGTTAAATTATTTATTGTTTATTGTCGGAGGAAATAATCTGTCAATTAACTCGCAGATATTGTTTTTATAATCCTCTTTTGTATGGCACCTACCAGGTATTGTCTCCGCCAATGCAATAATCATATTTTTAATTTGTAAATCTGTCGCATTCATAACTTTCTTTCGCTGCTTTTCTAAATCTCTTGTTCGTTCACTCATAGTTTAATTATATAATTTAATTTCAATACCTAATTTTTGAGCTTTTTTCATTTTTGATGAAGTACTATTTAAATCATTACAAAACAGAATTTTACATTCATTCCATTTTGTAGTTTCTGTATATTCAGGATGCTTGGCAAGCCACTCTTTTTTAGTCATGCCTTCTGGCCCGCCAGTCATAATAATTTTAATCTGACTATCATCCTGATTATTTAAATCAACTCGTGTAAAAATGTTTTTACCTTTACCTTCAAAACATTCATAAAGATATTCTAATGCATCCCATTCAACAGACTGTCCATTTAATACCCATAACCATGCCTCACTGTTTAATCCCTTAAAGTCATCTGCTGTAATAATATGGTCTGTAGTCATTTGAAGATAAATCATCTCGGCAATTCTCTTTGACGCCTTATTACCGCAAGAAGGGAAATTGCAAGAATTAATAACTTGCTCTAATGTCAATACATATGGAGCCTTATTTAAAGTATCCATAATATTATCGGTAGATTTACTTTCTCCAAGAACCTTAATTAATTGCTGTTTAATAGTATCATCAAATAACTCACATATATTCCATAAACAATAATGCACATTATATAACGCATCCCAAATTTTTGCGGCAGTTTTTGGACCTATATTATTGAGGTTCAGTGTTTCTGCAGATTGTATAAACTGCATTTTAATTTCTTCCGTCTTATCCATTTGATTTATCATTAAATGTTCAATTCCAGATTCTTCTGTAACAACCTTACTGTTCTCAGGAAGTCTATACTTATCAGTTGTTTCATATTTCTCATCTGTGCCGATTATTTCATATACGAATGGAATTATATCACCGGCCAAAGAAATTCTTACCACAGAGCCGATATGAGCATTATGTGACATTATATAATTATAATTATGCAATGATGCCTTCATAATCTTTTTTCCATCCATATATACAGGCTCCAATACTGCGGTTGGATACCATTCCTTATTCTTTCCGAGCTTCCAGATTATATCTGTAATAACAGACTGTAAAATTTCCGGAACAAATTTAATGGCCACTGATTCTTCCGGACGTTCTCTTGAAAAATCATTCAGTCTATAACTTACAGTAGGTTTAATAACAAATCCATCAAGGGCATATTCAGAATTTTCTCGAATGTTTACAAACATTTGATATAAGTGTTTAAAACTATCTGGATCAAACTGCGACTTATTAATATAATAGATGTCTTTCGGATACTCTCCTATACCTACTGAATCTGTATAAGGCCCATCAGTAACATTTTGAAAAGATAATTCGTATGCAGTATTTCTTCCATTTATTTTAATAAATGTATAAAAAACAAAATTTAAATCCTCCCTATAAGATTGTTGTTCAGGAGTATTTTCCCATTTCTGGCCAATACATCCAGCTACCCATGCTCTGGGATTCGCGAAATCATACTGATATTTTTCTAAAAATGTTTTTATCTTAATAAGACATTCACCTCTGACAACTAATTTTTCATTCTCAGATAAAAGCTTTTTACATAATTCTTTAATAACTGATTTATTTTTAATATAATCAGTTTGATACCATACACTTATATCTTTACCATACTTACCATCTCCTCTGGTAGAAGCCGATAATAGCATACCAAAACGATCAAATATAAGTTCAATCGACGCTCCATCAAATTTAGGAGTAACCTCATATACAGGACAATCTTTTGTCTTATCCATATATTTTTTAAGGTCACTTAAATACTTATCAAACTGTATAGTTTTAGTATCCTTGTCTTCCTTAATCTGAATTTTCGAAAGACTTCCCATAAGTACAGGATGAGAAACTGTATAAGAAACATTATTAACTGTTCCTATATAACCTTTATTTTCAAGACCTAATGATTTCTCAAGTTCATCAAATTCTTGATCAGACATAATCGGATTACCGTTATAGTATGCCTCTTTTGCTTGATTGTATAAATCCATGTTCATAATTTTATATTTTTATTACTTTACAAAATTACATCAAATATTTGAATATCGGAAATTATCTAAAGTTTTTTAACATTTTTTGTTATCAATTAGTTATGTAATAACTATAAAGTAAATATTAAAATTTTATATTTATAAAATAAATGAAGGTATCAGATTCAAATACTCCATCTGAAAAAAAGACAACAAAGAAAAGAGGAAGAACTAAAAAAAATTCTGTAGACAATACCCCGGATATTCTTTTAGGAGCAAATAATACGCCAAGTATTAATGATTGTTTTCTATCTGAATATAATTATACAGGATTTTTAAGCAAAGACAATGATACTCTTGTTATTAATATAAACAAGATATATGAAGATATATCTGCTGACGCGCAGGAGCGCGCATATAAATTAGGATTATCTGGACCTATAATTCCATTTTCTTTTACAGATATAGTTAATTCACATGGAACTGCTAGTTCAGATTTACCAGCTAAACTTAATATATCATCAAGTGTATTTGTAGCAAAGGACGATTTAGATATACTTGTTTATGGAGGAATTATTATTAATGGTAAGATACTTAAAAAACCCCTTACTACTAATCTTCATGATGAAACTATAATATTGCCTACTATATTCGAAGGCGATTTAGGAAAAGGGAAAAATTTAGAAGCTATTAATCAATATATAACTGTATATTGTCCTGATTTTACTTGGATGAATACACAAAAAGAATCATCAAGAGATTTTAAAATAATCTTTCAGGTATCTTTATGTGATTCTTATTATTTAAATTCTGATTATACACAAATCCTTCAAAATATAAAAGTTATTATTAATATAAACATATCTCCAAATAATTACCATTATGAAATCTGGAAAGACAGTATAAAACCATTATATAATAATAACAGTTCTTACGCATTAATCCGTACAAATCCTAAACTTACAGGAAATATAAAACTTGTAGTAGATAATAATTATAATCTGTATCTTGATACATTCAAAGTATCTAAAAACCTTTCAGATAACAAATACAGAAAAGTGCATATCTCTACTGACGGCAATTATCCAAGAGATGTAAGACAGGCATTCAAAAGTCTGCCGAAAGGAGATTTATATAAAATTCCAGAAAATCTTTTAAATCCTCATAAATTATATACAGATTTAAAAGATCAATATATAACAACATATGAATACGGAGCAGAAACTAATTCCGATTTTCTTTATCCTGAAAATTTTAGAATACTCGCTCCATTATGGATAGATAATATACTTCCAGATTTTTTCTGTATATTTAAAATAGATTCCTTCTATAACAAAGATTCATATAATATTACAGATAATTTTTATACTGATACCGAAAAATTTAAAAGCATTCTTAGAGAATGCTCACTTGTAAAAGTCTTTGATTTACGAGAACATACTCCGATAGGCATATATTTAAATAATTATAAAAATAATTATTTTGTTCCAAAAAATGTGTTTCTCCAATTCCCAAAATATAATAAATTACCTAATGAAAATGAATATGAGAAACCTTTGGGTAAAAACTCTTGGTATGGCATATCTCTTGATACAGGTGTAATTACATATAAAAATGAGATTTGTTATAATGGAAATAAGATTATAAATTCTGGTACACAAGAAGAATTCAATGCATATATAATTGGAGGATATGAACGTAATAATATGCTCATTCCAAATTTATTGAATTTAGAATTTTTATTCAATGATTATAATTCAGAAGATTTTATTATGCATAGATATTTCGGTTTATATCTTAAAGCTAATCAGCTTATTGAATTTGCATGTATTACAAAAACTGAAAATAAGGGTAAAATTGAATTGACAAAATATGATAATAATTATAATGTTATTTCAGATGAGCTATATGATAATATTATAACGAAATATCCAGAAAAACTTTTCTTCGCAGAGGCCGGAAATATAGTTGAACGTATTAAAACAGAAAAAGATAAAAAACTCTTCCAGCTTAAAAATACAGCAAATAAACCGGGAAATAATATACTTTCAAGCAGTGTGACATTCCGCGGAACAGATGACGCCAGAGAATTTATTACATTGAATATGAAAAAACCTATGGAATATGGAGAACATATTCGTATTATCACAACAGATGCCAAAAATAAGAATACATATATATTTGAAATAATTGCATCAAATGATTCAAGACTTTTATATACAAAAGATAATATTTCTCCATATATCCTTTATAATCAAAAAGACAGTAAATTATTCGATAAAAGTGTTTATGTAAGATATAAGGGGGACATACAAAATTCAGAAGAAGATCATGAGCATCAATATTTTGGAGATGATCCATTTACAGTAGATCCTATAACAGGAAATATTATATGGAATGAAGATATAAATGACTATCCAAATGATACATCTTTATATTTTGATCCAGATGAAGCTCATTTTAACTATACTTCATATGATCCTGTAAACCTTCAGGATCCTCTCTCAGATCTTCCTATAAACCAAAATTCCGGAAAACAGGCATTAAATTATAAATTTACGAGAATAGAACATTATCCTAAAATATTTAGATTATGTTTCTATTCACAGGATTTAGCAAATTCTAATGCGCCAGCACAGATATATGACCAGATTAAACGTATCAATGCATGTATTGAAAAGTTTAATTATAAGTTTTATATGGGCGCGAGTACAGCTAAATCATTCTCTATTATAGTAAATCAAAAGAATACTGTTTTTCAGCATATTACAAAAGATATCCTTGATTATAAGCATGATTCTGAATTGGTTTTAAATATTAAAAATATGGAAATATCTGAAACCGATATAGAAAACCTGAATACCATTTATGATAATAAAAAAGAGATTGATACGACATTTGATTATTTTAATAAATTAAAATATGTATCATATACATACCCATTATCTTTTGACACAGAAGGTTATTCACAGGATACTTGCCGTTATGCTCCTCTTGATTTTGAATTATTAGGATGGAGAAAATCAGCGATTATTAATTTTATGCCTATAAGCAAGTATGTATATGAAATATCTATTCCTGATACAACATATGATTATTTTGATCATATGATTACAGCAAAAACATTATCTGACAGATTTACAAATATCTATAAGTTTAATATTGTTAAAAATGCTGTTGTATATGTTCAGGATAACCTTAATACAATGAATAGCTCATATCTCTACAGCCCAAATGATGAACTGCTTTATATTCAATCCCCTTGGAATCTTGATAAATGGCTTATTCAGAGCACGGTGCCTTTAAGAACTATTAATGGACATATTAATTTATATATACCCCGTAAATCATCATTATCTATTATGGGCATATTGCCTATAAAAGATTTTGATTATAGTTATACCGATTCAGATAAAATTGATATAACCAGTCATACAATATATGTTACACAACAGCAAAAATTATATATAAATAATTTTTACTTATCTAATAGTTTAAAAACCAATCAATTATACTTTTTAGAAAAAGGAAGCTTTACTGATTTTAAAATTCCAGAGCATTCATATTTTATAATATATGACGCAGAAGATCAAATAGGATATAATATAGTTTATAAAGGAAAGAAAGAATATATAGCATTTAATTATATAACTGTAGAACATGATACCAAAATATTGGTAGGAAATATAGATGAAAATAAATCTTTATCCTTAAAAGAAATTATACCAGGTCTTAATATATATAATTATTATAAAGATAAGAATCCCGCCAATGACTTAAATTGGCCAATTGTATCTCCTGTTATATTTAAATGGGAGTCTATCAACAATCAATTTCTTAATATTAAAAATATAACTAATTATTCTCGACCAAATATTATATATAATAGATTATTTAATTCTTTAAATACTATAACAAAATTAAAGAATACAAATAATTATAGCTCTTGGCAAAATATTATACTTAAACATTTAATAGATAATCCTTTATATACATTCTTAAATAATTCAAGTGAAAGGTTAATTTATGCCGGTAAAATTATATATAATGATTATATTAATATTCTTACATTTATATATAATCAATTTGTCTTTAAAATAAGTTTAAGCAATACTATATATAATAAGAATATTAAATTGTATAAGTATGATAATTATAATTTATATATTATTTTAGATTATGTGGATGATGATACTCCATCAGAAATCTATATATCAGAGGATGAAAATATATTCTTACTTATTATCCATAATTATAATCCCATGCTTTATACAATGGAACAACATAAATACCATCCTAAAACACCTAATCTATATTCAGATGATAATTTTGAAAATTGGGTTTCTTGGAATTGGAAAACGGGAACATATATAATCGATAAAGGATCAGTGTTCGGTGGATTTGATAAGATAACAGGATCTTATACTGGATATATTCCAGAATCTAATAAAGTCGCCATTCAAGATTTTGCACAAATATCTTTTAATATAATGGGAGATAATTCTTTACAAAATACTACGGCGCTTTATAGAGTTTTTGATGCAGATGATTATAATGAAGAAGAAAAAAGGTTTAAAATGAAAAATAGTTTCTTCAGTAATTATATAGATGATGAATATACTTATGGGCTTATTGATTTAAAATACGGAGAAAATACTTATAATAAATCCTTATTCATAAATTATGATTTACATAAACATGAGACTACGACTTCATTGGATCAAGAGTTTATTAACGCGATTACACAGGAATCGATGATATTATATATTATAAAAAATAAGACATATATAAAATATACACAATCTATTATAAATAAAATCTTGAATATTGACATTTCATATATTGACCAAGATATTCCATTAAAATATAATAATAATTATTTTATTCCGAAATTTATAGATATATTTGAATTTTATGATAATGAGAATATAGAAATTATAGAAAACACTAAAAGGTCTTACTTGCACGGAAATACTAATATCAAAAAAGTGAACCGTCTTAATGATATATATATTCATAAAGTATATTCTTCTACATATAATAAATCTATATTGCCTATAAATTATCAATCGGCGGCTGGACATAGTATTCTTTCTTCATCGTGGGATAGAAATTATTATAATATAATAAACCAGAATTCTTTAAAATTTATAAATGGATTTATCCCTGGTATTGAAACAAAGAATTTCTTTGGATCCAGCGGAATAGTATTAAATGACCCTATAATAGGAATAGAAACCTGGCCTTCAAATTCAATATCTACAGATTTAACCGTTTCAAAATTCAGTGAAAGCAATAAATCTCTTCCTAATCCAGTTTTGGCAGAAGATAATAATGTGAAATTTGATAAGCCTAAAACTACAAAGAGTTTAAATATCACTCTTAATATATCTGAAGGATTATATCTATACCTGAAAAATTCGGGAGTTTCATTATATACAAACTGGACAGACTTTACAGGTGTCGATAAAGAGAATTCATATAATAACTATATTAAAAATACACTTATAAAATATTTTAATATAGATGATAAGAATAATATTAAAATTTATTCATATATTTCTCCTAATCCCGTTGATATTAATGATGTTATCTCTTATGAGAGACCTCAAAATTTCAGTAAATATACAGTAGAAAAAAATATTGATATTACATATAAGAATATTGATAATACTATTTTCGGAACAGTATCTGTTCCATATACACAAAATAAAAAATATTATATAACTGTTAATATAAAGAGCATATGAGCAATACAGTATCAACCTTTTATTCAGAATTAAAAGAAAATTATCTTTACGCTCCCGGCATTGCCACATATGGCATAGACGGAAAAACTGGTCCCGCGGGTAAAGATGGATCTTCAGTATATTATTCTAATATCGCGTTCACAAATCAGAATTTCTCTTTAATAGTCTCTAAGATTATTAAAAATGAAATGCTTATATATAATTCTACAGAAATTAATTCCAGAGGATATCAAAAAAATGACATTTTTATTACTCCTTCAGGAGAATTTTGGAGACTAAATAGATCTAGAATTGAGTTAGTCGATATATTAGAATATAATAATAATATCAATTTAGTTTTTTCCAATGTAGGTAAAATCAATCTCCAGGATTTCAATAAACTTACATCATTAGAAAATGCGCCGTTCGGAATTTATTCAACTGGATCAACCGGAGATACGGAATCTGCAAATTCAAATTCCGGAATTAAAGTATATACCAAAAAATATAATGGTATAGATTTTGTTTCTAATAATCTCATAGAATTATATACAGGATCTGGATCTTATTCAGACAGCAATTTTAAACTGGCGCAAGATTCGATATTACAGAAATATACAGTTAATATAATAAGCAATATAAACAATAACTATATTGATCCTCTTTTAAATATTACATCAGTCGATCAGAATACATTTAATATTAATAATTTAAATATTACTTATAATTCTTTAGATTCTGGATTCCATATTTCAAGCTCTGCTCCAATATTTTTAGATGTAAAAGATTTAAGAGTAAAACTTCGAGAAGCTGAAGAACAATCATATGATCAATATTCACAATTGAATGTATATACAAATTCTATAACAGAAGTATATAAATATTTTTCAAATTCTGTAAGATGGGATATTTCTACAGCAGATCCATCAGAATCTGATGAAACGCTTGATCCTTCTCTTAATAAACTGATTATTGAATTTACGGAGAATTCTCCAAGTTTAAATTTATATAATGAGACATTTGTAATAAAATTAATAGTAAATGATAATAATACTATTATTGAAAAAATTATAAATGTTCCTGAAAATATGAGAGGCGGTGTATTTAATGGGCCATGTGTAATATCTGTTCTTCCTAAAACATATTATACAAGGGAAGACATTTTAGCTGTTTCAATAATTACCAGCATTGAAGTTTTTATCCTTTGTAAATATAACACTAATTCTAAACATAATCCCGTATATAATATTCCTACAACATCTGGACAAAAATATGATCGTTCGGGAATTGTACCGACAGTAGATGTCGATGTCGCACAACAAGCATCAGTAATTACTGAATTTGGGACGGTAGAACGTTCTGGTAATCAATTATCAATCAATTAATTATAAATTATAATTCAGAATGAATAATTATCAAATATTACAATTACATGGATTACCTGCAATAGGAGTAGATGGTTCATGTGGTAATCAAGGAAAAAAAGGTAAAGGTATATATTTTGGATATATCAATGATTTCTTTGAATCTATAGATTATACTGTTACTCCTTATCTGTATGCTGAACAATATAATACAGATATTGAGCATGCAAATGATTATAATCGTCGAATGAATGAGTCCGACACCGCATATTATACCGGATTTACTCCAGCTACTCCCAGCAATCCAAATGAGTGGGAATATGATTTAAATAAATTTATAGATTCTGAAAATAATGTAGTTTTTAGGGAAATACATAAAATAAAAACATCTGCTGGAGTCCCATTTAGTACAATTTATAAATATGATTCATCAGTAATTGAAAATGATACCAATAAAGTTATTCCTTCTAATAATTGCATGATTCTTGTAGATATGCAATATATCAATATGGATACTTCCAGCGGATTTAATTTAATACAGAATTTACGATTTAAACAGGCACCAGATAAAATAGACAGTTCTATATTTCATCTTCAAGATATAAGCACTGGAGAGACATCTATCGAAAGATTTCCTTTTTATAGTTCTCCATATCCTGATAGAAATGAATTGACAGAAGATGTATCTAATTGGTTTGATGAGCGATCAGCAGATTTCCAAAATGATCCATCTATAGGACAAAAAAAATTAAATGATAATATAGGTTATGTATATTATCATACTCCTTTTGATCCTTGGTCAGTAAAAGATATTGAAAATCAAATAGTTGAATCTATATATGGTGAAAAAAGTGAAATAACTGAATCCCCTAAAATTCCACTATTTGTAAATGATACTATTAATACATCCTTAAATTGGAATCAACAAGGTGTTTCTGTTTCTATTCCTGTAACATTAAAAGAGGAATTTAAAGAAGGAGATATATTATATATATGGAAAGAAGGAACAGGATATGTCAGTAAAGAAATAGAATATATGATTATCCTGACAAAGGAATTAGAAGGAGCTGATTATAATACTATTATTGCAAATGTACAAAAAATAAAACCATTTAATTTATTTCAGGCTGATATTATAGATGACAGATTTGTATTATTTAATAATATAAATATCACTAAATATGAATTACCTAATTATGTAACCGGAAATAATAATTTAATTAATACATATACATATAATTTTGCTAAATGCACAGATAGTGAATCTATATTTAACATAAGTAATTTTAATGATCCGTATTTATTGAATTTTGTTCATTGTTATGAATCATCTACTAATTATACAAATATAGGTTTATCTGGAATTTTACAAAATAATAACTTAATATATAAATTTTCCGGTGATCCAGTATCTAAAACTCCTAAATTGTATATTGATACTGATGTATATCTAAATGAAGAAACCACATTATATCTACCAGGTGATTCCAGTGTATATAAATATCCGGAATTGGGAAAATATATTCTGCTGAAAGATATTATATTTGATAATGATTTATATGTTCAATTTAATTTTAATGATAATTATATACCTAATACCAAGCCATATATTTTTAAATTTCTAAAATCTGAAATGATAAAAAATAATATCGATATATATAATTTCGATATTATTTCATGGTATACTATTACAGATTCTAATAGTTCTCTTGTATTTAATTCTAATGTATACCACCATTATTTCATGAATTCTCCAGATAATGAAATAAGTATAGATTTTACTAATGAAATAATAACTACCGCCAAAAATAATCTTATATATTCTGAATATCCTTTAATGCTGAATATACTTATACGAGTATTCAGTTCAGAAAAAAGTTATTATTACACTAAACCTTTCTATATTAAGTTTACTGGATATGATTCAAAAACTGAAACATTTTCCACAACTACAGGAAGTATTACGGCATTTGAAGAAAAGGAAACAATCATAAATGAAGATGATAGTCCATTGGTTTTATTTAATTTAAGCGAAAATCTTTCTTGGGAGGCTGGTAAACGATCGACTATTATTGTTACATTAAATTCAGATAAACATAAATTTGTATCAACTGAAGTAGATGATCAGCATATTATTTCTGTCCATTATTCTGATAATGTAGCAACTGATGATTCAGAAGAAAAGGAATTTATATGTTCATCGACCGCTATATATGTAAATGAGACTACTCTTAATTTAGACATAACAACAAATAGATCATTAATATCTGATTATTCAGATGCGACTATTAACAGTATAACAGATTTATTAAATTATGGTCAGGATTCAGATGATCCGCTTAAATCTCTTGAGCAAAAACAAGCGTTTACCAATCCTAAAAAATTAAGTAAAGTAGGAAGTCTTTATTGTTATATCGGTATTGATATAGAAGATATTTCAACTGGGGAAATACAAACATGTTATTATACTATATATCAAAATGGTATACAAGATTTTAGAGTAAAACCAGAAGTATCTTTCTATCCTCGAATTAAAAATAATGAATTAGAAAAAACCAATAATATTGACAATGGAATTTTATGTAATCAATTTCAATATTTTGTAGACTTTAAAATATCTAATTTTAATTATTCTACATGGGGATATCTTATTAAAAATAATTTATTACCACAGGATACATCTGTCTTATTAGATTTAACATTTACAATTAATAGTTTTTCTAATCAAGCTGACGTAATTCAATCTTCACAAATCAGTGGAATAGTATCTAATTATTCTACAATCCACTTCTTAGATAATAATATTGATGATTTAAAAAATAATAAATTTAAATTTAAATTTGACGGATATATAAATATTGATCCTGAAACTATAACTGCACAGGCATTAAATGAATATTCTAATGATAATATTATATCTGATACACTTCTAAAATACCAAGATATTTCAACAAATCTTGTTCCTCGAAGTATAGCAGCTAATATGGTATTTGCCGGAGTTTCTAACAGTTTTCCAGATTCTTTGAATGGAGGTATATTCATTGATCCTGAAAGCAGAGATTGCGGTGAATGGTATAATATACCATTGGACGGATTTATATCTAATAACCCGGCTCTTAAATATTCACAGCAGCATATAGGAATTTATTCTGATAATACTGTGACATTTAAAAACATTTCATTACAAGATATAGAAAATAATACTTACTGTCTCAGAATTTATTTTGAAGAAGATAATCCATTATTGACTTACCTTAATTATGATATAGCTCTTCAAAGTTCTAAAGTCACAATTATACTTAATGACAGTTCTACGTATACAGAAATTGATCCTGAAACAGGAGCAGAGATATTAGTTGAAATTCCGGCCACGACATGGACATATACATTTGATAAAGATAATTTCTATATTGATAATATTCCTTCAAAATCAGAAAATTCTATAAATTATCTGTATTATACAAATAGTACAGGTAATAAACCATTTGTAATTAATCCTATATCATTAATCGGATCAACAAATACCGATAAGCCTCTTGTTGCTATGCAAGGATTTAATTATATAGGACCTGAAGAAGAAGTAACTACAAGAACGACATTATACAATCCTAAAATTTCAGATAAACGAATATATGAATATTTTGGTAATTCTGAAAATTATCTGAATTCTTTAGTACATTCTAATATTGTCGGAAGTATTTTACTTCCTCGAAAAAATGGTCTTCAAGATAATGTTAAAGCTATTTCTATAGATCCTATTAATCCTATAGAATTAAAGAATACAACAGCTTCAGATTTTTATAAATTATATAATTCTAATCTGAAATATAATAATATATATGTCGATATTACTGATAATATTGAACAGGATGAATTATCATACCTTGCTTTAAGATATAATGCTTTAGCACTTAAAACAAAACGTAAACAAGGACAAACATTCTTTAATTATAATAATTGGGAATATGATATAACACCATATAATCAAATAGCCACAAATACAGGTTTATTCGTAGAAGCCAATTCATATATACAACAAAGGAGTGATGATGAATTGAGTGCTATTGAATCATGGAATTATGAATATGAAATTTCTTATAAGTATAATGAGAATAATGTATTCGGCGGTGTATTGACAAAATCTGGTAATGGATATATGATGGTAGATATTAATGATCCCAATCTTAAAGAAAAATATGTCACAGATGAAATTATGGCTTTAGAAGATTTACAGACAACACAAAAATCTTATATAGCCACAGATTCATATGATACTATTTCTTATGAAGATTTATGGTATACTGATACACATCCTGAAGATGGTGAATATTATAGAAGTATTTTATGGTCCGCATATTGGCAATATCCTAAATATACAAAAAATTATATATTAAACTATAATTTTGCACAGCCTTCAATATCTTCAAAGGGATATGAATTCGTAAAAGCTATTAGTGGACTTACAGATGTATCATTAGGATTAAATATTTCTACTTCTAATAAGATAAAAGCATTGTTATCTCCATTTGAAGATTATATAGAAAATAAATTCGGAATAACCTTAGATACTTCCACTACTTTAAATAATATTCTTAAACAGAATTCAGAAAATGTATATCAGTATATACCTTATAACTTATGTTATCAGATATATCCAAGGGTAATTATTAATCTTAATACTCCTATATATACAACATATAATATATTGATGCTCAGAAAACCGACTATAGGAACTGAAGATAGTTCTATAATAAAACGAGAATTTCCTATAGAAACTATTAATGAAGATTATTCAATACCAAAAACTTATATATTGGAAGAATAAATTAAATAACCAGATGCTGTTAAAACATCTGGTTATTTAATTTACATAAAAGGGTATCAAATTATTTTAAATATTGAAATGATCAAATAAAAGCCATTCTAAGAACTTGACAATTAGCCAAAACACACCCAAAATTGCAACACAGATAAGTCCGCCTACTATAAAAGTAATAACAAAGCCGATAATAAATCCAAAAATAATTTCCATAATCTTGTTTGTTTTATGAATTAAACATTAATTTTATTTTTACTCTACAAAATTAAATTAAATATTTGAAATAAAAAAATTTTAAGGAATTTTTTAATATTAATTAACATATAAAATAAAAAGAGAGGCTACATTTTCACAAACTCACCTCTCCACTCACATTTTTCCTACTTTACTCACTACATAAATATTAATAGAAAAAATTATAAAAAGTTTTTAATTGTTTTTTAAAATTAATTGAATTTTATAAATTAAGGCTAATAATACAATTGTTTTGTCAACAACTTTATATAATTGTTCTTGTGCTTCTGCACATGCTATAACAATCAATGGAAGTTTAGATAAATTACCATTATGTTCTCTGAAGTATTCTGGAAAATCTTTACAGATTTCAATAACTCCCTCATCTGCCTTATTTCCCCATTCTCCTATAACACACTGATAATTTTTCCAGGGATCGCTCTCATTTAAAATCAATTCAAATAATTCCGATCCATTAAATGTCGTTTTAATGACAGATTCATTTAATTCCTTAATTCCCCTTGTGACAAACTGCTGAATTTTTTTAATGATACTCCGCATGTCCGGAAAATCTTTAGCCACAAATTTCTTGACTATTTCTAAATTCGCCGAAATCTTGAGACTTTTAAGAATTAATGAAACCCTGTCTGTATATGCTTTAAAAAGATAATCCTCTTCTTCTTTATTCACAGGAGCAATAGAAATACAATTAAACCTTGATTGAATCGGTTCTGGTATCTTTTCAATATAATTACAATTCGCCACAAACCGAACATTATTATGGTATTTTTCTATTAATGCCCTTAATGAATTCCAAGCATCCTGTGTCATTGCATCGCACTCTTCTAATAAAATAACTTTTAAATTATCTTTATTATCTGTAAGTAAAGATGCAGATGCCGCAAAAGTTAATACCTTTTCCCTAATTGTATCTATACCTCTTTCAAGAGATGCATTTATTTCAAGATGTGGTCTTGAATATGCAAGAATCCTTGATAAAACAGTTTTTCCTGATCCGGCAGGTCCATAAAATAATACATTATCTACCAAACCTTTGTTCAATTCTTCTCTAATTCTTGGAACAATAAGAGCTTGATCTAATGTCTTAGGCCTTAATTTTTCTGTAAATAACTCTTGAATAGGATTCATATCTTAATAATTTATATTAATTTAATTCAAAATCTCTTTTTTGTTTACCGCATATTCTATTACTTTCTCTATTAATTCTTCATTATATTCAAATGCAGGTTTATATACATAATATTCTCCTGTATTTGTAAGATCATCACGTATCCTGAATTCAATAATATATGTATCTATAGGATCTGTTATATTATATGTATGAATAAGAAAATATTTATAAAAATAAATTTGTAAAGTATATTCTATATAATTGCAATCATCAAAATCTTTTAATGGACCAAACATTTTATTTCCGTAATTATTTTGTGTATTGACTTTTGATGATTTCCAATCAACTAATACATATCTGTCTTTTCCTTTAAAAATACAATCTTCTCTTCCAGAAAAAATATAATCCTTATATTTAAAATATAACGGTTCTTCCTGTAATTCTTTTTCTAATTTTAATTTTTTAAGATTATTCAATAACTGCTCAACCGCGTCACATTTTCCTTTTAATATAGGTTCATTATTAATATCATTATCTAATCTGTATAACTTAATTTCTTTTTCCGTAGCGCCGTTTAAAATTAACTGTATATATTCATCTATCTTATTTCCAAGCTGTCTTGTTTTTGCAGCTTTTTCATTCCAGGATTTTATAATTTCAGATTCTGTCATATGATAATACTTATGACCTTCTATATCATAATATTTCTCATGACATCTTTTAGCCTGTACATTTGAATCAAATTCTTTCTTTATTAAATTTAAAATATCGTGAATATTCATTTTCTTATATTCACTTCGCTGTTCTTTTGAAAACTGTGTATTATTATAATCTGTTACTATTGTTTTTAAATCCATATTAAAACAATTCTATTATTGATGTGTCTTTTTTATTTTTTAAATCTACTACCTTGACTTTGTTTACAGGCTTCTTTAATTTTATGGAAAAATTAGGAAAATCTATATTATCATCTAATTTAAATTTTCCTAATTGTACATTTTTTGGATTTAATTTATTATTCATATAAAATATTACCTACATAAAAAGCTTGAAGTCCTTGTTCAGCTGCTGGCTTAATGACATTAAATATACATTTCTTTCCCCAACTTATTAATTTTAACGGAATAGCTTCATATTTGTTCTCGGAACCTTTATATTTAAATTTAAGCTTTTTTCGGTCACATTCTAATTTTTCCAATTCTGTTGATAGAATTGTTAATAAATCTGAATTTTCAATACTCTCATTGTCTTCTTCCATAGATTCTTCTGTTTCATCTTCAAGTCCTCTAATATTTTCAGAAAATTCTATGGCCTCATTTAAGAAATTATCATTTTCTTCATCATATAAACACATAATTAAAATAACTGATAAAATTTATTAGTTATTTATCATCAAGATAATAATCAGATTCTTTTATATTTTGTTCATAGAGATTCCATTTTTTCTTCTCAAGAATCTCTTCTTTATTTCTGATGTCAGATGAATATAATAAATCTTTCTGAATTGCTAACGGCTTCTTTGTAAAATATGTATTAACTATCTTTTTATTAGTATCATATTTTAACGCATTATATAATGGCATATCGGCTACTTGAAAATATTTGTCTTGACATGCTAAATAATATTGCATGCCTTTATGGGATAATGCATAACATGCGGTACACCATCCCGGCCAAAACGGAATAAACCAGTATGTATTTACACTTTCAGATCTCGCAAGCAAATCAATATAATCATTTGTTCTAATACCTATATAAGAAGACATCATTAATATATCCCAATTATCAGGAATATTATCCATACAGTTCTTAAAATAATCATCATCTTTTATAAAAGCTATATCATCTTCCATTATAAAGATAGTCTCTATACCTTTTTCAAAAGCTTCTTTAATGATTCGATAATGCTCCATAGCACAACCTATTTCATTAGGTTTTTTAAATGAACCTGTATTAAAAGCATTAAAACCCTGCATAATTGTTTGGTTGTGCGGGAATATAACAGCATTATGGTATGGATATATTTCACCGAAAACTCGGTTACATTGTTTCTCGATATTATTCCTTTTTTCTTTATCTTTTAAAAGGCTTAATATTTTTACTTCTTCAAAATAATTATATAGACTTTCCATTAATTAAATGCGGTAAAATCAAATTGCGGTTTAATTTTTCCTTTCTTATATAACTTTTCTATCTTACGTTTAGTATTACGTTTAATAGATCCACTCATAGCATATCCATGTTGTTCTTTAAATGCTGCCATCTCATTCTCTAAAAGCATATTAAGCCATTGCTTAATTCGTTTAGCATCATTTTGTTTCTTTTCTTCAACTGCAGTTTCTACAGTAGTTTTATCAAAAACTGTCGGAACTCCTGCCCAAGGATTTTCTTCTTGAGTATCTGTTGAATCTGTACTTGGATTTTCTTTTTCTTTTTCTTCTAATTTTTCAAGCACAGTCTTTTCATTATTATCTATGGATGATGTACTATCCAATAAATCAAAAATATTATCTTCTTGCATAATAAATTTAAAATTTTAAAATGTATGTATACTATTATCTAAACTTGTAAATAGTGATTTTGGAAATTCTTCTCCTTTGTATCCTAATGATCTCCATCCTTTTCTAATTCCATTTGATGCGACTGAAGTAAAATATGCAAATGGATTTGAAGATAATTCCGGATTAAAATTTCTCCAATAACTCAAACAATCTAACATTGCATGAGCCAAACAATCTTCTCTGTCTTCTGGTCTTTCATATATCAATGCCATAGAAAGATTTTCTATAAGAACCATAAACATCTCTACCGCAGCAGGTGTTAATTCATCTTGTTCTTTAGATTTTATGATTTCCCTTAATAGTATAGGATTGGATACATAAATCTTTCCATCTTTCTTTATTTTTATGCCGTCATTAGTTTTCGCTAATTTTTTTAATTCATCTTTAGTCATTTAAAAAATTAAACAATTATTTTTCACTCATTTCTTTATCTCCATTAAGTGTTGCTTGATTAAACCATTGCCATCCTCTTAATGTAGAATTAACTGCAAGAGTCTGCATTAAATTATTAATTTCATTATCCGTTTTATTCTTATATTTTGTCCAAAAACGAACTAAATCAGTAATTATTGCATATGAACAATATTCTTTTTCATTATCTGAATATTCTTTTCCTTTATCTGCTATATCTTTTGCAAATGCTTTAATATATTCATATGCTTCTGGAATTAAATATCCTTCTTGAATAGACTTATCTATTAATTCTTGTATCATAATTTATTTAAAATATCTTTTTCTTTTTTACTTAACTTATTAGGAATCAAGTATTCTATAATTAAATAATAATCACCTTTATTAGCTATTCCTCTTCCTTTAATTCGTAAATGGGATTCTGGTTGTGTACATTCATGTATTGTTATGTACTTAATCTCGCCATCTGGGAATGTAAATTCATATTGTCCTCCTGCAATACATATATTCCAAGGAACTTTTATTTTTTCATAAACATCATATCCCTGAATATAAAAATTTTCTTCATTAAAATCCCATTGGGCAACAGCAATAAAATTACCGTTTTTACCCTTTTCATTCGGAGCTTCATTACCTTCTCCGTTAAATAATATTCCATTATTATTCATAACACCCGGAGGGAATTTAACTGTAATAATTTTTTCTTCTTTTTCAAATCCTGTGCCATTACAATTCTTACACGGATGTTTTACCATATAACCAGTAGCATTACAATATGGACATGGGCTTGAAGTTGAACTATATCCAAATGCTGTATATTGGGTTTGTGTAAACATGCCTGTACCATGGCAATACTTACATTGCTCTTTTCCTTCACCTCCAGTACCATGGCAAGTATGACATCTTATATTCCTTGAATACTTTACTTTTTTTGTACATCCATTATAAATATCCTCAAATGATAAATTTACTCTCATTTGTATATGTGTACCTGATTCATATTCAGGATTTCTTTGTCTTCCACTGAATGGATTACCTCTTTCAAATCCATTGTTCCGGAAAAATTCTGCAAATTGTTCAAATGGATCAAAACCAGCAGGACCACCAGAAGTAGTAGTACCATCATCAATTATTCCTAATTGATCATATTTAAGTTTTTTATCAGGATCACTTAATATATTATAAGCTCTTGAAATTTCTTTAAATTCTTCTTCTGCTTTCTTTTTTTCCTCTTCGCTTTTTCCTTGCTGTCTATCTGGATGTGTACGAAATGCTGCCTTTTTAAAAGCTTTTTTTATTTCTTTCTCATCTGCAGTTCTTTCGATTCCTAAAATTTCATATAAATCTTTCATTATCTTATAAATTTATAAATCAAATCTAATAATTAAATTATTTTTATCTTTAAAAGTTTTATACCAAAAATAATCGGTGGATCAAAAATATCACCACCGATTATAGTTAACTGTTCAATTAAACAAAAGTTATGTTAAAATTCGGATAAATTTCTTCTTAAGTGCTGTGGGTTTAGAATTAGAACTTGGATTCATTAAAATCTCTACATCCTCATCATCTGTTTTCGCATTACAATATGATACAGGATTTACTTTAATTTTTCTCTGAGGTTCTTCATCTGTCTGATCAATCACTATAACTGCATATGGCCATTCATCTATATCTGAATGAACAATCTCTACATCCTCTAATGGCATTAATTCCACAGATTCCATATCTTCATTCAATATTCTGACATATTTGTTTTTCGACACAATGTCATTGAATACCGCATATGACTCATTATATAATTTATCTTTTACTTTTAATCCAACTTTTACTTTATTTAAATCATGGAATTTAGAAACTTTATCATCCCATGGATTAGTGGTAAAATCAGGATTACCAAATCTATCAAATTTACCGAATTGTAATGGAGTAGACAAATCTGCATATGAAAGAACTTTTACTTGACGTTTTGTAACACCATCAACTGTCATTCCATGTAATAATAATGTCATTGTTCCATCAGGATTAATAGCTTGTACTTGTGCCTCATCTCCTTGGAATTCAACTATATCCATAGGTTGTGGTTCTTTTTTAGCATATTCATATTCAAATATTCTTAAAGCTTTACCTTTGAATATCTGACTTTCTCCAAACATTCCTCCAGGACCTCCACCTTGTTCATTTCCCTGCTGTTGGCCTGTATATCCTAATTTTTTAAGACGTCTTTTGAATTGTTTTTCATCTTCATCTTCATCAGGATCATCCATAAGTTCACCTACTAATTTTGATTTTGATAAATCATTTGTTTCAAATTTAGATTCAACAGTATCAATCTTGACGCTTTCGTCTACTTCTTCTGAATATTCATCTTCTATATCTTGCAATTGAATATTTTCACCGTATTCATTACCAAATAACTCAGCTACAGCATTAGCACATTCATCAGGATTTCTTACACTAATTTTTTGAATATATGGTTCTAATGGACTTAATATATCCTCATTATCTTGTAATTCATTCCATTGTTCTAATCCTTTTATTCCTGTGCCGAAAGTCTCTTCTAAATTTAATATACAAATATTATTACCGTCTTCAAAAATTAAATATTTCGGAAAATTTTCTTCGGGAGATAATTCATCTGCCCAAGAAATCAATATATAATCACTTGGGGCATTTGTCCAGAAAGTAGATTCATTACAATCAATCCACATTGCATCACATTCATCTTGAATTCCATATTCATCTATAAATTCATTTATAAGATTAAAAATAGATTGTAATACTTCATTAGATGAAAGTTCTGTCTCAAACATGTAATCTACATCATTTAAAATATCTAATCTTTTCATCGATTTATATATTCTTAAAATTTTAATGTTTTCTTTGAAGAAGATTTTCTTACTTTACCTTCTGTCAGGGAATAAACTTTATTACCGTTTTTAATTCTTGAAGTGATACTTAATACAGATTTTTTATTTTCCTGAATTAAATCACCTTCCGCATTAGCATTCTCAATCTCTTCAAATTCAATATTATCAGCAGGTAATTCTATATCAGTATCGCCATCTTTATATGTAGGTATATCTACATAATCATTTTCTGGTAAATCCTCTTCAGGAATATCTATTTCATCTGACATGTCAAAATCTGTATCATCCTCTGGATATTCTTTTTCTGTGGAATAATCAATTTCTCCATGGTTCTCTGACGGTTCACCCTTTTCAATAACTTCTTCAAATTTTGGGTTATTTTCAATAGCCGCCAAAGCTTTATTATATAATTCCGCTGAAATATCCTCATTATTCAGTATTGCCCTGTTATTATCATCAATATAGAATTTAATATTCTTAGTTTCTATATACTTATTACCATCAGGACCTACCATAGGCTCAGTGATTGAAATTGTGCCCGATTTAAGAATAGTACCAGTTTTAACATTTTCATCAAAATAAATTCCTGTAACCTTAGATTCATCTGTATCTACATTTACTTCTGCTTCAGGAATTTCTGTTTCAACATCATCTCCTTCATCAAAATCATCTAAGATTTTATCTGCATGACTGTTAAATCTATTTTCAAAATCTTCATCTGAATCATCAAAATCTTCGGCGCCTTCAATTTCTTCATTAGGAAGTTCATCAGGATTTACAAAATCTTCATCTGAAAAATCATTGTTAACATCTTCTTCATCTGTAGGAGCAAATTCATCATCCATATCTTCTTCTGGATATTCTTCATCTGTCGCGTCAAGATTTGGTAGACCATCTTCAGTATCGAAATCACGAGGTCCCATATCTTCTTTATTATAATCAGGAACATCTGCAATATCTTCATCACTTAATTCTTCAGATCCCTCTTCAGAACCTAATTCTTCTTCAGGGAAAATATCTTCCAGTGTATCATCAGCTGGAGTAGTATCACCTGCCAATGACTGGCTGTAATCATTTATATCCTCATCTGATACATCTTCTTTTGGCTCATCTCCTTTTTCTACTTCAACATCAGACTCTTCATCAGACTTATCTTCTCCAGTATCAACATCTTTCTTATCACCGTTAACAGCCTTATCAGATTCTTCTTGCCAATCTTTAAATTCTTTTTCAGCGTCTTCAATATCTTTCTCGCAATCTTTAATAGCGTCTTCAAGTTTTTTCTTGTCTTTTTCATCATCGCATTCATCAGCCTTAGCCTGAAGATCATCTTTAAGATTACGCAATTCCTCAATCTTCTGCTCATATGTCTCTTTAGTTTCCTCAAGAGCTTCAAGAATTGCCTTCTGATTAGGAAGCATATCTTCAAACAGACTTGAAACATTAAGCCCCATATGCTCATTAATAATATTCTTGCACTGAATTGGATTTACATTGCGATAGAATATATGGCTGTGTGAAACATCATTATGAGTAGATATGAATAAGTTAGAATTAACATTAAATAAATCTAATGAATATGAATTGTCCTCATTCAAAACAACTCTCTTCACAAAATCAACTTTAGCTATATCATTAAAATGTTCAAATAAGCATGTCGCCATAACATAAAATTCTGTATCATAGTCATTATACTTATTATACATTTCATTAAGATTACGTAAAGTCTTAGAAGTCTCGATATTACCATTAATACTTACAGATCCCTCAGAAATAACACAAATCTTAGATGCATTATCAATAGTAATTGTATTATTATCATGAATATGTACTCTTGGATCATTCACAAGCTGACATAATTCTACGAAACTTTCATCAAGTTTAGAAATCTGTGTATTATCAAGTCTTGAAATAAAGTTACCTTTCTTCTCATAGAATATACCTCCGAGATTGAATACAGATTCATTTTCCTTAATATATTGAATTGGCGAATACATCGTAACAACACTCGCATTCTCAAGAATAAGTTTTCTTCTATCTGCTTTTGATAATACAGATTCTCCCATTACATTAGCTTCTTTACTGTCATCCAAAATTACACATTCCAAAATCTGACGAACATATGGATCATGCGCATATGGGCGCAATCCAAAAATAAGCGCTTGTTTCTTATTTGGTGTTTTATTCTTAATATAATCAACTACCTGATGTTCAATAAGAGGAACAATATAATAGGATGAAGTAGCTTGCATCATCTCTAATAACTTAGTAAGATCTATATCCTGTTTAACTGCATTTATTCTCTTATTCAATGCAGACATTTCTGTTTCTACAGGAAGAAGATATGAATAATTAGAAAGGTTACTGTAGAATGTCTCATATAATCTTTCTTCATATGCATTATTTGTCAATGCATTATAATATTCATCAAGAATATTATGAAGTTTCTGATTAGATGTTTTCTTCTTAAGACGAATAATAGATTCCATTAAATTAATACCATTCTTATTTGCGATATCATTTAATGTATACTTATCCGAATCATTTACAGCATTCCAGTCTTCTTTATCAACATTATTGTCAGATTTATCATCTGAATCTTCTTTATTGTCTCCGCATTCATTATTATTTCCACCGCATTCATTTTCAGATTTTTCATCTTTTTCTTCTTCAGCTTTATCAAGAGCTTCATTTACAAATGCATGGATATTTTTACGCAGCGATTCAACATCAATAGTCTTACCATTATCAAATTCAGTATAAGAAGATTCGAATAACTTATAATTTTTATCTGATAATGATGCACCATTATTTAAAATAGAATACATTTTATCAATATTCTGATTACCGATATTAGAAACAGATTCCAAAACCATATTAAGCTGTGGTTTATAAAGATCCTGGTCTAAAAGATAATTTGAATATGATTCTTTCAAAAGATTCTTAACACCTTTATCTTCAAGAGACTCGTAAAGATATGCAATTTGTAGAGTTTGTCTGTTCTCATTCATTGCATCAATAAGATTATTTCTTATCTTTTCTACTTTTGAGTTTGATTTAAATTCATTCAATGACTGTATAAAGCTTTCAAGCAAAAGAATTTGATTCTTTTCTGCTAATTTGCCTTTATACTCAACAAGCACTTGAACTAAGTCCTTATTATTTTTACATGATTCTAAAAGGTATGATATATTTTTATTGAGATTAAAAATATCAGTTGTATTAGTTTTTCCATTAGAAAATCCCATACTTTCATTAATTATATTATCAACACCTTTCAAAATTTTAGCACGATTGATACTCATATAATAATATAAAATTTAAGATTTTTATTATTTATTACTATATAAATAACAAAAATCTTAAAAATTTGATTAACTAATTGATTATTAATTAATTAGAAATACAATATTTTTATATCATATGACTTCTGTTCATTAAACCTGATAATATTACAGATTGAATATCTTCAAAATCATAACCAAAATCCAATAATGCCTGATACATTTCATTTACATCATCCTCATCTACAATAACAACAAAATATTTTCTTTTGTCTTTACCGTAAACAAGATTAGTATTTCTGAAACATCTGTTTAAAGAATGCTTATTGAATATAGGCATATCCTCGCCGCAAAGAGCATCGATATAAATCTTACATTTAGAAACACTTGATTCAGTTATTAAATTAATAACTTTATTAGGAACACCTATTCTTTTTGCTTCGCTCGCAGATTTTTTCTTGGCGGCTAATGCTTTTTTTCTCGCTAATATTTGTTTTTGAATAGTTGTATTAAAATTATTAAATTCTTGTTCTTTGGTAAAAATCTTATTCTGTAGACTTAATATAGAATCATGAACCTGCAAAGGATCAAATTCATATGATGCAACCGTCTGATCTCCTGCATGCATCTTATTTGATATATCTTGTTTTGCTAATGTTAATTGGTTATTTAACTGAAGCATTTCCCTGTCATACATAACCTTTTTATCATTCAGCATTTTATTTAAATTTATTAAAATAGTATCAGAATCAATAGACTTTGCAGATGTAGCCTGAGCATTCTCATCATCTCCTGCAGATTTTTGTACTTGCTGATTAGATTGCTGATCAGCTGCTTGGGGCTGTTCTTGAGCATTACTACTCATTGAATTATCATCTTCATTAAGTAATATATAATGTCCTGATTCTATATCATATTTAAATATTGATTTACTCATTATCTTTTATATTATTATTGTTGAGGCATCCATTTATTGCTAATATTTGCTGCACTTTGATCAAATTGTTGAGCTTTACTTAATCCTCCAAACTGATTTTGACCAAATGCACTTACACCATTTTGCTGCTGAGGTTGCTGCTGATTTTGCTGCTGATTTTGCTGCTGTTGCTGTTGATTCTGATCATTTCCTTCTTGATTAGGCTGACCTTGTGCCTGTTGTTCAAGTTTTACAATAGAAGCTCCATAATTATTTAATGCTGTTAAAAATTGTCCCACTGCATTATAATTCTTATTTTGTGTAAGATTCTGATAAGCTTTTGATACAGCATCAGAACCCTCAATTTTCTGATCTGCCTGTCCTACACCTTGAATAGGTTTAGCATTTTTATCAATGGCCTCTAACATAACTTGAAGGATAGTTTCATTAGCCTTTATAATCTGATTTTTAATTTCAGTATAATTTGGACCATCTCCTTGTGGCTGCTGTTGCTGTTGTTGCTGCTGACCATTATTTTGTTGATTTTGATCTGGAGCGGGAGCTTGAGGCTGCGCCTGATCATCTTCATTCAATCTTTTATACCTGCGAATTTTTATACTCATATCTTTTTATAATTTTATTTTTAAATATAATCACTATAATCCTCTTCTTCTAAATCATCTGATATATAATCACTTATATCTATATCTTGATTTAAAGCTTCAATATCCTGCTCTTTATTATATTTTTTAATTTTTTCAATTGCTGGATCATCCTTTTCTGCATCTCGGACAATTCTATCTGGATCATTTTCTCTTTCTTCAAAATCATTATATTCTATATCAAAATCTTCTCCATAATATTCTTCATTTATATATTTAGGATTATACTTTTTAGAAAATTTTGATTCATATAATTTTCTGGCTTGCTTTCTTGTAAGATGTCTTGCAAATTCATCTAAATGCCTTAAATCTTTTTTCATATTATTATAATATATTTTTTTAATCAAATATTAAAATATTTGTTTTTACAGGGAATGGATTGGGATTATACAAGAAAATACTGTTGCATAAATTCCTGGTATTATCTGTATCAGAATCCGCATTAGTTATCAATGTAAATACTTGTCCGAAATTAATCCAATCATTATTTTTAGAAACCTCTGTAAGATATTTATACATGCCTATAACTTTCCCAGATGATGCTGTAAGTCTGTTATCTCTCCAATGAGGATCCTGAACAGCTGCCCAATCATCATTTAAGCCTTCATTAAATACCGCATAATCTTTAGCTGGATTAATAGCCGGGTTCCAATCATCATTAGTAGATATATTATAATCAATATCTATAGTAGAACATTGACATCCTTGCATATCACCCTTAAGTTTTTCATTTGATATATTAGATCCTGCCAAAACTGTTACATCTTCTCGTTTCCAATATATTCTTTCAGACTCGACATTAATTTCAGTCCAGTCATCCATATCTGTAGTAGGATCATCATATAAATCGCCCATTTCATTAATATGGTGTGCCTGTGTTACTAATACAGGAGTATATATGCTCATCTTGTCTTTAATGATATTAAGTTTCAAAGAAATGAGATTGGCGTCTACTTGAGAAGGATATTGAGGAATTATAGAAATTCCCCTAAATGCCCCATTAGGATATTTTAATGAATCCACTCGTAAATCAAGGTTTTCAAATAATTTATGAACAACCTCAGTTTCATCAGGATTTGATGTTCTTAATCCAGTTAAATTAAATATCTCTTTAAAAATAGGCCATACACCTCTATGGACTATTCCATTAACATCTTCTGTATCATTATCATAAGGATAATATAATTCATCTAATGTTTCATCTTCATCTATATTCCACCAAGGATTATTTCGTCCATATCCAGCATAGACAGAATATGCATATTCTTCTGGTGTTTTATATTCAAAATCATCCACATATTTAAGACCTTCATCAAGATTAGTAAGTACATACAGATATAACGAACAGTCAACCAAATATGGATCCATTTTTTCTTTAGCATCTATTCTATAAGGTTTTACATTTTTTATAGCCTGTATAACATCTTGAATAGTTATCTGTTCAGGACTGAACGGAGATTCAGGAAAATCTTCTGATGCGAAAATAGGATATACTCGAAGATTCCTGATTGTAAAATTATATCCTAATGAAGTAGCCATAAAACGGATATATGAATATATTTTAGATATATTCAAATTTCCTGTATTAGTCATACAACCGTCACAATTATTATGGGTTCCGGGAAATCTTGATAAATTCTTAGGATCTTCTTTATCTTCCTCATCTACATTAACAGGAATATTCATACAATCAAACCAATTCTGAATAAATGTCAATATTGATTCCGTATCTCCTGGTTGTCTATTTGATTTAAAATGTTCAGTAACATTTTGAAATTCATTTGAATAAGTTATATCAAATTCTACATCTACATAATTTTCCCAACCTGGAACTTCTGTCAATTCTTTACAGATTTTAAAATATTCGGTTGTATAAGATTGCCCGAATTCTGGGCCCTGTATATAATAACAGCTGTTAGGTTGTAATACCTTAACTTTAGATTCATATTCAAATACAGGCTCAACAGTAATATTGCCCAATGGTTGTGAAGCAACAGGATTTCCATTAGCATCATTAATAACCAATGCAGGATTTCCGTCTTCGTCAACAGCATATTCAGCAGTCATATCTGAATTGTTAGATAAATCTCCATCACAGACATAACCGCTATTAACATAATTTTTAGAACCTGAATTATATAATGATTGAAATAAATTAGTAATAGCCATTTATTTATAAGTATACATTATAGTATTTTTATATTTATTTAGATAACTTTATATATAATAAATATAAAAAATATTTAGTAATTTTTATAATACTCTTTTAATTATGATATATCTTTCAGAAGCATTAGTTAATAAAAAAATAAACGATTACTCTTCTATTATAGATAGATATGATTTTTCAGATGCTGAATACTGTTTTGAATTTTCATTAGAGAAGTTTAATAATGATCAAGATTTAATAAATGAACTTACAGAAGATTTAAGGAAATTATCATTAAGCGTAAGAAAAAATACAGGAGGAATTAAACATATAGATAATCCAAAGGAATTAGAGGAAATTGATGTACAAAGCCTACAGGATATATATGGACAATATCGTGTAAATTTAAAAGTCTTAAGCCCTATGATGATGGGAAATGAAAACCGTCCACAATTTTCTGAAAATTACTGGATTCTTATTCCGGGTAGACCTGTATGTGAATCTCAAACCAGATATTATTCAAGAATAAAAACTATTGTATCAAAAGTGGGAGCATTAAAAAGAAATAATGATATTGCCCAAGCTATAGTAAAAAATATTAATATTTTCGGTAAAGAAAAAATACAGAATCTTTTATTCTATGTATTTAAAAGCAGTTATTTAGATAATCCAAATCCTCAAAAAATTAAATATCGATTTGTATTAACTTTTGAGTTTAAAGATAATGGAGACGAAATCATTAATAACAGAAATCAAAGAAGGCATCATAGAATTGAAGCAGAACAAGAATATATAGACAGAAAAAATAAACTTGAGCAAGAAGAAAAAGATTATCAAAGAAGAAAAGAAGAATATATCAGAAAACATGGAGGAGAATCTGGCCCTGGAAGATATTATGCCGAAAAAGACTGGCTACGTTCATATGGAGATTCCCGATTTGAATCTAATATAAGCATGAGAAACTCAAATTATACAGGAGATTAAAAAATTAAAACCTGAATTATTAAAATTCAGGTTTTAATTTTTTTAATTCTCAATCTGCATAATTTCTTCCAACTCTTTAATATCATCGAATGAATCATGATCAGGTAGCTGGAACATCGGTTTTATAATAGTCTCATTTATCTGTTCCATAAATTCAGGAGTAAACACTTTCTCTGAATAGAAATCCTGCAGGGAAAGTTGCTGCCCTAAATGTCTTACAATCATGCCGACTTTACCCATAGCCGTTTTCTTTTCCATCGCGTAAAGCTTTTCTCCTTCATATTCGAATTCTTTACATTGATTCTGTTCAGCTGGTTTTAATTTCAAATATTCAGCTTCTGTATATAATTTACCAAACATTATTCCTGCATTATCCCAATTTAAATACTCTTCTAATCCCACATAAGGATTCATCTTTTTATGGAATGGTATCTGGAACGAAACTTTCCTTGGAATTGTAAACCTTGATTTTACAGGTTTTGCTGTAATCAGTACACCATTTTTAATGGCCGTCTCATTACCTTGCTTTTTAGATCCGAGAATATCATTCTCCTTATCCTCAAGTTTCTTTGTAGATAATTCTAATGTCACAGATGAATTATACTGAATACCAGAACCTGATGCCTGAACTTGAGTGGGGACATAACTTCCAATTGACGCATAAGAATGATTAATAACAATCCAAAGAATTCCTAATCTCGCAAGAGGAGTGGCATTTACCCTGAACATTGCTTTGACTTCTTGTGCCTTTGTAAGATCTCTTTTCTGGTTACCCGCAATAATATCTTCTTTTTCTTTATCTGATGTCAAGTTTCCGAGAGAATCCAATACGATAATAACTTTATCATGTGTACCTGTCTTCTTTTCCTGTTCCTCCAAAGCCTTACATAAATTAGCGATAAATTTAGAAGTCTCTGAAATAGTATTAACCTGTTTAATAATGCATTTTGTAGGATCTACTCCTATTCTTGAAACAAATGTTGCATCTAATGATCCTTCGCTGTCAAGAATAATTGGAGTATAACCTTTCTTCTGAGCTTCACGGCATACTGAACATTGAAGGAAACTCTTGCCTGTCTGATTAGGCCCAAAAAATGAACAGATTCTTCCAGTAGGCAGGCCTTTAAACATATCCCCTGTTATTGCAGCGTTCAGAATATAATTTCCCGTACTTATATAATCCTTAATATTACTATATGCACTATCAGCTATAATCTCTGCCTCATTATCTATTGATTTAACCAGATCAAAAATTGATCCGCTTTCTATATTTTCCGTATTTTTCTTTGGTCTTGCCATATTATTTTATTCCGTTAATTAATTCATACACTTTTATTTTCTGGTTAATGCCATATATCATATTATCGATTGTCTTTAATGTCTCTTTACAGAAATCAACATTATTTGATATAAGCATTATTGTTGTTTTTTCCGCCTCTAAATCAGCTTCTATCTGTGTAGATATAGCACTGTCATTATTATACCTTAATCCATTCTTTCCTAATTTATAATAATTATATCTCTCAGCATATTTTGTTTTATATTGTCTTGTTAATTTACTTAATATATTTAAAACAGAAAACATATAATCACATAAATCCTGACGTTTAGAATATATTTCATTTAATAATGAATCTATCCCTGGAAGATCTTTCATTTTAACATTTAATTCAGAAATAATGTTAACCCATTTATCCTGAATATTTTTCAACTTATCTTCTGTTGTCATTATTTCCTTATTTTCTTCTTCCATTAATTATTAAATTAATATTATATATGAAAGTTTATAAAAAAGAAAGACATTTAATTTAATTTAACTAAATGTCTTTCTGATTGTTAGCATATTTAATTACGCTTCATAAATCTCCCAAAGTTCTGCTTGAAGCTCTGGCTTCTCAATCATTGCCATAAACTCATGGATAATCTTCCATGGAGCGAGACTCATAAGAACAATAAACTGATTCATATCATTGATAGGCATTTTATCACCAAAATCTTCGATAATCTTGAATAGCTTATTAACTTGAATCTGGGTATCTGGAGTGCCGATATTCTGATTATAGCCGAGAGTACCGATAGTATTCTCTAGCATCTCCTTAAACTTTGGTTTTACGCGAATATATTTAACATATTCCTTTGTCTGAGGTTCTGGCATAGTATCAGGAGCCTCTTCACTGTTAGTAACCTGGGGTTCTGGCATATCAACAGCCTCTGTTTTTTGAACCTCTTCCATTTCATTCTTTTTTAAATCTTCTGCCATTTTGTATATACAAATTATTTTATTAATTTAATTTTTAAAAATTAAAATTGTTTGGTAATGACGGGGAAGGAATTGATGGAGTTTTAAAACCTCCCATCTGATTACTCATCATTTGGTTCATAGAGCTAGTGGTAGGCATTGAACTCTTAGTTGCGGCATAATCTTCTTCATACTTCTTCTGTTGCTCTTCATCATGTTTCTTACGTTCTTCCATATAATCTTGATAAATTTGCCACATCATTTCTACTTCATACCATGGCATAGCTAATGTATCTTTATATGGCTGACGCAATTCTTTACCAAAAATGAATATAAGTTCCATTAGTTTTTGATATGGAACTTTAAAGCAATTATTTAAATGATGCCATAAATCATCAGTTCCTATTCTGCACCAATCAATAGCTTTCTCAACATCTACGTCCCATTTAAATCTACCGCCGGTCCATTGGTAAGAAGACATTTTTTCAAGCCATTTCTTACCAACAGACCTCCGGTATAAATCATTAAAGAAGGTTGTCGAAGTCGTATAAGAATAATCCTTTGAGCCCGCCCTTGAGAAAGGTAATCGGAGCTTCTTGCTCTACTCCTCCGTCATCAATATATTTAAATTTAGCGTCAATTGAATCTTGCATTAAATCACGTACATGCGTGATAAGTGACCATTCATATGGACCGAAATCTTGACAGCTTTCTACAAATGATTGATATGCCATATCATTTAATCCCCTATAATCGCGAAGAAGTAAAGGAGCAATAGACATGAAATCCATATCAAAACCTTGTTTTTGTTGTTGCTTACGTTGACCATAGGTTTTTAACCAATTACCAACCCCAAGACACGGAACATAAACATTGATTTTCTCAATTTTTTTATTCTTTGTTGGGAATGTAAAGCATCTGTCTACATCATTATAATATTTTAAAAGCTTTGGATTCCATTCAAGAAAATCAATATTATCTTTTTTTAATGGCATATAAGTATTCTCATTAATCTTCAGCTGAAGCTCATTACTTCCATCTGTAAATGTAAAATCACGAATACTTAAAATAAGATAGAATCTGTCGATCTCTTTAAGATCCTTCCAAGACGCATTAGGAATACCTGGCATTTTTACTCTTAAACAATGTTCAAGAATATAATTAAGATGATCATCCACATCATTAGTATTATCTTCTTCAATAGTTGACCAGTGTTTAATTTCTCCTGCGTTAGCGGCTCTAATCATAAATTTAGTTCCTTGTGGATAAAACATTCCTTCACTTGGAAGCGTATCTACAGGAACATTAATAAAGCCCATTCCTAATTCTTCTTGTGTTGCCACCATATCAGCTTTGTGTAATTCACGAGCTTCTTGATTTGACGCCGCAGATTTATATCTGTCAAATGCTTTGGGATTGCTAATCTCGTCAGATACAATTCCATTGCCAATCATGTTATCAGACTTTATAACTTCTTGTTGCTGATTATTATTTTCATGTGCAGCTACATATTGTTCTAATGTCTGTTCTTCAATATTTTTATCTTTCGACATAATTTATAAAATATATATTTTAAAATTTTTTCGATATTTTTAAACTTTTTTTAAAACTGTCGTTTAAATTAATGTAAATTAAGAAAAAAGAATATACGCATAATTTACAAAAGTAAATTTAAAATAGAAATAGTTTACTTTTGTAAATTTTTATATAATTTATATTGAAAATTCTTTTTTCTTTGCACACTTTCTTTTTTATTTTTATAAAGTTATTTTTCTTTCAAAAATTGGAAAGTTCTGTTCTTTATAAATCTTTTTTCGTTCACATCCATGTTTCCAAAGATAATTTTCCCTTTTATATCTGATACCCTTCGGCGCATATTTTAAATCATCTACAAAATCAAATAAAAGAACTTTATCTTTTCCTGGATATGTTCTTAAGCCTCTGCCGCAAATCTGACGAACTAATCTTTCAGATTTTGCTGTATTTATTAAGAATATATTCCACAGGTTTTTAACATCAATACCTTCTCCCATTGTTCCGATAGATGCTACTATTATAGTATTTCCTGTATCATCTTCTTCCATTTGCTGCTTATAATATTCCCTGTTTTTAGAAGGAGTGTTTCCGTCGCAGTAATAAACATTCTTATCAGAATTCTTTTTTATATACTCATAAAATTTTTGACCCGTATTAAATTTAATATCTCCGAAAAGAACCATAGAATTTTTCTTACTGGAAATAACAAGATCACAAATATATTTCATTCTCTTATTTGAATTATTTACAAATATCTGTTCTTCTTTTAAAAGTTTACTCCCGATAGAAAAATCATCTGTCTTTGATCCTGATAATCTGGAATTATATAAAGTTATTTTTTCGTTATCAGTCGCCCAATTTAAAATATCATATATAACATAAATCGGAGTCGCGAACTTTTCTTTATTTATAAGGTCATTTGCTGTCAGCCTATATACTACTGGCCCTATATATGATTGAATGATTAAATTTTCATATTTAGATTCATGAGGGAATGTTCCAGTCATTCCTATTACATATTTAGAATTCTTACAAAAATTAATTATTTTGCTTAATGATGTATTACCGGCATGATGGGTCTCATCAATAAGTAGAACTTCAAATCTTTTAAAGAAATCCTGTTTTTTTCTGGATAATGACTGGAATGTCGCAAATAGTATATTACATTTATCCACCAGTTCCTTTTCTTTCTTTTTTAAATTAGAATGAAGCTCCGCTATTATATAATCTGTATCGGATTTAATTAAACCGTCATACTGATAATATTTCTCCGCAGATTGTGAAGCTAAATCAATAGAAGGGACAATATATAAAATATTCTTAATTCCTAAAGACATCATATATTTTACTATAATATATGATATAAGCGTTTTACCTCCAGATGTAGAAATCTCAATACAGCATTTTTTATATTTCAATGCCTTATACGCGGATTCTATCTGATAATCTTTCGGAAAAAATGAGTCAGAATCTTTAAATAAATTTTCTATATATTTCTTGAAATCTTCATATTTAAAATCTTGATTTATGGAAATATATGTTTTAAATTTATCTGTAAATACACATGCATATCCATATTGTTTACATATATTAATAACCATAAGCCATAAACCAATAGGAATCATGCCGAAATTATTCATGAAACATTTTTTAGTTTCTAGATCAGGTCTTATTTTAGATAATATATAAGCTGAAGGCAAATCTCTTGTAAGAGACAGCCTTAATTGGTTAAGTTCTAATTTATTCGCGTCCTTAACTATAATAAACTTATTATCATCTGTTATATCAAAAACCATGTATATATTAAAATATATTAATAGCCAAAAGTTTAAATTGTTTTTATAGATAATCTTTATTTTATAAGTAAATACTAAAAACATGATTTTAAAATGTTTAAAAAGATAAAGACTTGGTTAAAAGATAAAGTTTCTAAGTTTACTTTCAAGGATTGGCTTCTTATTTTGTGCGGAGTTTTAATACTCGGTCTGATTATATATAGCCATTACTGGAAAGGTAAATCATTAGAATATTATAATCAGAGAGGAATATTAACGGACTCTTTAACTACCTATAAAAATAAGCTCGGAGAAGAATATGCCGCGAAGAATTCTTTGATTATGAGCGCGAACGATCTTAAAAAATACAATGAGGATTTATGGAATGAATATAAGAATTTAAAAAACGCGAATCCTTTAGTATTGACTAAGACTAATCTGACAACAGAAATCCGTGAGATACAAGGAAAAAATGATACTGTTTGGATAACTCCCCATACACCTGAACCGGGAAATTCATCTGATGCAGCAATACCAGATTTAAAGGATTACAAATTTGAATGGTCGGCCAAAGATTCGACATGGTATGAATTAAAGGGTGAAACTACGTTTACGGGCAGAAATATTCGAAATTTTAATTCGAGAATTCCTGAATTTAAAATGAATTCAAATTTGACATTAGATTTAATCGATGAAAAAGAGAATTTAAGAGTTATTGCTAAAACAAATAATCCATATATTAATATATCTGATATTCAATCTGTTGTAATAGATCCAAGAAAATCGCCTACACTTAAAAAATATTTTCCACAAAAAAGATGGGGAATTGGTCCTCAAGTCGGTATAGGATTAACAGGAGATTTAAAATTTAGACCTTATATAGGTATAGGTATTCAATATTCAATATTTAATTTTTAAACATATGTCAAAGATTACTAAATACATGCAAATGACAAACCAGCTTCTGGTTTCGTATGAATATAATAAATGGGATGTTATTCAGGAATATTTTAATACTTCTGAAAATGAAACAGCTAATTTAGACTATCCACTGATGCAGCATTGCCCTGTATTAGTATGGCAGACTTATAAAGATGTAGATAATAATCGTCTTTATAAGGATCCTATGCTCATAGATACATTTTTAGAGGATGATAAGGCAGGTGTATCATTTAATAAATATCTTTCTAAAAATGACAGGTATAATACGGGTATAAGTTCAATAGCATTCCGCAATCTTAGTGGAACGGAATATTATAGACTTGGCATATTCGATTCATACAGTAATGTTAATAATACCGCTTTGATAACTACAAAAAATTATAAAGACATACTTGATAATTTAGTAAAAGATCAAAGTAGTAGATCTTATGATAAAGAAAACAGGATCCAGACATATTTTAAAGACAGTGATAATGAAACGCCTATATTTTTCGGATATAATACAGGAAACCAGGATAAACTGTTTTATAATAAAGTAAGGATTTATATTCTTTCAGGATATGTATTTTCACAATCTGAAGGATTTTGCTTAAAGGCTAAAGTTAAACAGCGCCCGAAAGAATATAATTTATACGGAGAAGATTATATTGATAATCTGGATCAGTGGGCAACACTAATGAGTTTTGTATTTAATAAAGCCGAAATAAGAGAAAAAGTGAAATGGCTGCCGAATCCATTTTATATGAGCTCAAGGTATTATGACAGATATATTGATGTATGGATGCCTGATCCTTTTTATCTCGCTATTAAGCTTGAACGGATGTCTAATGACAAGAAAGACAATATCGAGAAGATAATGAAACTCGACAGGAACAAAAATAACAGAAGCACAGCGTTCCTTACGCAAGATGAAGAAGGATATGATATAGTTGATCCATTAGCCCTGAATAATAATTATGTATTCCCGTATAATTCTATAGAGACTTTATGCGCTTTAATGAATGTAAGTATCAATAATGATATAATATTTGAATATTCTCCTATACTTCCAGAAAATTATGACGAGAATAATGGCGGGTGGAGATCACATAGATTATATTCTCTGGACTTAAATCTTGGTTCTCCTATATCCAAATTTGAAAAAGAATGTACCTTTATGCTGGAGCAAACGGCTACAGGTTATATTAAACCTATATCTAATTCGGATTATTTCAATTGCAAGATAATTCAGGATCCTAATACGGGAACAATATATTATTCTCCAAGATTCGGTGTGCCCAATAAAAAGACAGGAGACATTCCTATTCTTAATAAGAATATAATGGACAGGATTAATTCAGGATTAATCAATATGTATAATTACGGTTTATATGACAATGATTATGAAGATATAGATGAATTTGAGAATACCTATGGTGACGAGGCTTCTAAATGGGTTGTGCTTAATGAGCTTATAGTTATATATTATTATGAGAATATAGTTAATTATGAAGTAATAAGAAGAAGTTCCACATATACTAATACAATAGATTATTCCCAGGCATCTAATGAATATACATTCTATAATTCTATAAATGAGGCCGAATTATTTGGAGTTACAAGTTATCGCCCGATTATCAAACCTATAGACGGATACACATGTAAATCTATATCATTTATGTATAACTGCCATTTGGTAAACAGAATGAATGGAGCGGAAGTGATTAGAACAGCTTCATTAAGTATTACTGATCCAGAAACTATATATACAGAACTTCCGAGGAAGATAAAATTAGATAATCTCCATACATGGAAAGTATATAACAGAGTATGGAATGAAGATAATGTGTCTGAATATAATTATATTAGTCCGGATACAGATATAAATTCAGATGAGAATTCAGGACCAAGTATTACAAATTATTATGAATCTGCTTCTATAGTAGTAAGAGATGAAAATTCTACATATCCTCAAGGAAAATATAATTTAAGGCTTTACAATACTGCCCATAATTATAAATTTAATCTTATGGAAATCCGTAAAAATACAAATGAAGTCGTTCATATGTCATTAAGTCCTGTGGGATGTGTATATCTGTTAAGATTCAATCTTTCTGACGGATCAAAAATAGATATTAATCCTACCAATTCAGAGAATATGAATATCGCATTAGGTCAACTTGAATACAGGATTTCAGAAACAAATGCTCCATTAATTTTATCAAGGAATGGGGCAGGGACATCATTCAATATAATCTGCCGCTCTAATACAGGAGATAGCAATGTTTATCAAGGAGTATTTTCCGGATATTAAAATTATACCTTATAGGGTATAGATAATAAAAAATAGATAAGATTTATATCATATAGGGTATAAAATCTTATCTATTTTTTATTAAACAAAATATTATATTAAAATATTAAAATTATATAAATATTTTAAAATATTAACAAAATTTTTTAAGAAATTTTCTTTCTTTATATATTTCTTTAAAATATATATTTCAATTTCTTAATTGCTTACAATTATATAAACGACAAATGTAAAAAAAGTTTAAATTTTGTTTAATTTTTTTAAAAATATTAGGTAAGTTTATAAATGAATGATTTATATATAGGGTTTGATTTTTCAATCAATAAACCTGCGATGACAATTTATTATCAGGGTATAATAGATTTCTTTATATGGCCATTAAAGCAGAATAAAAAAGATTTTGAAATGTATAAAGATAACCATGTATATTCTGTTAACAGGAATCTGAATTCTATCAATTCTAAAATGTATACATCTTCAGAACTTACAAAAATACATACTGAAAGATCAAAATTTTTGGCGGATTTAATAGTAGAGACTATATTCAGGTATATGGATGATAATCATATACCAAGAGACATAGGCGTACATATCGCATCTGAGGGATTAAGTTTTGGATCTATAGGAGACGCTACATTGAATCTCGCGACTTATAAAGGTGTTCTTTTAGTTAAGTTAATAGAGAATTTTAATATAAAGAATTTATATACATTTTCACCGGTTTCTATAAAAGCATTAGCTGGGTGCGCGACCAAAGAAAAACGTAAAGATAAAAATGCGATGATATATGCATTTATAAAGGAAGATTTTATAAATGAACATAAATTCCATAAGAATGTAAAGACATTTATTAAAAAGAAAAATTTCGCGGCTTGTGTTGATGATATAGTAGACAGTTATTGGGCCTTGAAAAAAATGCTGGTGGAGTTAGAAAAAATTTAATTTCGGTGTTTAAATAATAATATGATTAAGGATAAAAAAATAGGTTTAGGTATCGTAGCTTTCGATGCCTGTGAGCATTTGATTAATATAATATCAGAATTAGAAGGTCTGCCGGATTATGTTGTTATAGGTCTTCAGAAAGTTTCTTACCATGGAAAACCGATATCAAAGGAAGATTTGTATATGTGTGAGAAGCTTGTTGAAGATAAACTGGTAGATAAAATAATCTATATAGAGACAGATCTTACTAAATTTGCAAGACATCAGGAAGTAGATAAAAGAAATCTCCTTTTAGATGATATACAGAATAACGGACAATGTGATTATGCGTTTATAATAGATTCGGACGAATTTTATCAAAGACGTCAATTTGAAAATGCAGTCAATAAAATTATAAATAATGATTTTGATATTACATATTGCAGGTATGTAAATTATTTTGGTGACTATAAGCATTATTTAGTATATCCTTTTAAAGACGGATGTTATGTTCCTTTTGTATCAAAATCTGATTATAGGTATGCGTGGGAATGTAAAGATTTTACAAAGCCCAGTGATCCTACAAGAAGATATGTCCGAAAACGGAATGAACATAATCAATGTATTGATAAACTGTATGAATTTCAGTGGAGTGAATTAAATATGCATCATCTTTCATGGATTAGATGGAATATATCATCTAAGCTTGATAATTGGTCTTCTAAAAAATTATTTAATAATTTTCCATTTCTTTCTGATAAATCAATAGAAGTATATAATAATTTTTTAGAAAATCCCGCGAATGTATCAGAAGCGACATTATTATTCAATACTCCCGGGAATAAAGTTACTATAGCAGAATGGCCTAAACAATATATAAATCCTAAATATGATATTCATAAAGTAGATATTCCTGAAGAGGTAGTATGTTCTAATGATTATAATATATGTATTTTAGTTAATTTAGATTATTCAGATATTAAAGAAACCCCGGAAGATACTAGGTCAAGATATATAAACACATATAATACAGATAGTAATAGAGATATAAGATTTTATACATCAAAATATAAAAATTTGTCCAAAAAGTATAATGATATAATATATATAGATATACCTAAGGATGCAAATAAAAATATTATTAGAGACTATACAAAATTAGTCAAATCATTAATTAATTTGACCAATAAAAAAAATTATGATTATATAATTAAAATAGATCCAGATACATGGATTAATATGAATTATATTAATTATGCGATTTCCCATAAATTATTTGACAGGCGTTGTATATATGGTGCAAATAAAATTAAATCATTCCATACTAAATGGAATCCTTATATATCTGATGAAGGATTAATTTTATCTGATATATGTGTATATAAAATAACATCTACCTATAATAAAACAGTTGAAAAAGAGTTTCCGAATAGCGCAGATATATTGATAGGAGCTGTATTAAATACAGAGTATAAAAAAGTCGGTTTACAGGATTTGGATAAAAAATGGGTAGGACTGGATATATGTTATGGGTTTGAAGATATGGATGAAGATATAGTACATCCACATAGAGAGTTTTTCGTCAAGGCATTACATGGAGACTTGAATAAGATTTGGAACAGTTTAATTACATATGACAGGGAATTTAATATATTAGATATTTTAAATATAAAAGATAAGATTCAAAACGAGCAGCAATGTATAGATATTGAATTAGAAAAGGATGAATGGATAAAGAATAATTTAGATTCATATAGGAAATCGGATATTTATAATAATATGAAACTATTTAATAATCCAACCAACCCACAAATTTATTAAAATAATTTTTTAAATTAAAATATATGACAGAAAATCTTTTAAAATATTTCAACAATGATGAGTTAGCCGCAAATGTTTGGAAAGACAAGTACGCTAAAAGAGATATAAACGGCGACTTGATTGAAGAAACTCCAGATGACATGCATAGGCGTATGGCAAAGGAATTTGCGAGAGTAGAGAAAAAATTTACGGATAAACCTTTATATAAAAAGAAAACATGGCGGAATTTTATAAATGATAAACCTAAATTCTCTGATTATTGGTATAAACGTCAACAGCTCGATGAAGAAAAGATTTATCAGTTATTTAAGGATTTTAAATATATTGTCCCTGCAGGTTCAGTTATGTCAGGATTAGGATCTGAGAAACCTGTATCATTGTCAAACTGTTTCGTACTACCTTCACCAGAAGATTCATATAGTTCAATTAATCTTACAAGGCTTTATCAGACAGAACTTATGAAACGCCGGGGCGGTGTAGGGTATGATCTTTCTAATTTACGTCCCAGAGGTGCCAAAGTTAATAACGCGGCTATCACAAGTACAGGAGCTGCATCATTTATGGATGTATGTTCAGATGTAACTAATGAGGTTGCTCAACAAGGCAGACGTGGAGCATTAATGATTTCAATGAATATATTACATCCTGATATTCAAGAATTTATAGAAAAGAAACAGGATCTTACTAAAGTAACAGGAGCTAATGTATCTGTACAGGTTACAGATGAATTTATGCATGCAGTAGAGGATGATAGAGATTTTCTGTTAAAATGGCCCATTGACGTAAGATTTAATTTAGAAGATAATTATGATTCATGCTATGATTTAGAAACAAATAAGCAGGTAGATAAGAATGATTTAAAATATAATACATTATACAGAGTATTATATACAGATACACCGTTTTCATCTATACTGAAAATTGGGTATTGTAAAAAAGTTAAAGCAAAAGAATTATGGAATAAATTAATTCACTGTGCTTGGAATACCGCAGAACCTGGAATTATTTTCTGTGATAAAATGCATAATTATTCACCTGATGGAATTTATCCAAAATATATGGGAGTAAGTTGCAACCCATGTGGGGAGATATATATGTCTGGAAATGAATCATGTAGACTTATTAACTTAAATTTACTTTCATTTATTAGAGATCCATTTACGCATAATTCTTGTATAGATAATGAATTATTATACAATATTGCATATGAGGCGATGCGTCTTGGAGATGATCTTGTGGAGCTTGAGAATGAAGCAGTATCCAAGATTATCGAAGAAGTCAAAGATGATGAATTCGGTGTAAAAGTCTGGAAAGAAATTTTAGCCAAAGGTATATCTGGCAGAAGAGTAGGATTAGGATTTACTGCATTGGCGGATATGATCGCAGCATTAAATGTAAAATTCGCTACTGAAGAAGGAAATGAAATAGTTAAGAATGTTTGTAAAATATTAACATCTGCTATTTTAGATTGTCAGGCTGATATGGCTATTGAACGCGGAAAATTTCCAGATGAATCTATTGGTCTTGAAATTGTAGACGCGAATGAATGGTATAATTTCATTAAAGATGAATTTCCTAAACAATGGAAAAGAATGATGACTTATGGCCGCAGAAATATTTGCGCCACTACAATTCCGCCGGCAGGCAGTGTATCATTAATGACAAGAACGACTTCTGGTATTGAACCATTATTCATGCCTTATTATACCCGTCGTAAAAAATGTGTAGATGAATCTGACAGAGTTGATTATATTGATAAATTAGGAGTTAAATTTTCTGAATATGTAGTTGTTCATCCACAACTTGAGAGGTGGGTAATGGCTGGAAATATGAAAGAATATTATGATCAGTTTGACGGATTGGCAGAAAAACAATGGGAAAAGATTTATAAGGCTTCTCCATGGTATGGGGCATGTGCACAGGATATTGACTGGGAAAAACGTGTAGAGCTTCAAGGTATTGTTCAGAAATATTATACACAGCATTCAATTTCATCAACTGTAAATCTTCCTAATGAAGTAACTGAAGAAGAGGTTTCTAATATCTATATGACAGCATGGAAAAACGGTCTTAAAGGTATTACAGTCTATCGTGACGGTTGCAGAGAAGGTATTCTTGTACAGAGAGAAGAAAAGAAAGAGGAAGCTAAGTTTCTCAATAATATTGATGCTCCTAAACGTCCAAAGACATTGGAAGCTGATTTCTATGTGACAAGTGTTAAAGGAGAGAAATTCTTTGTGATTGTCGGATTATTTGAAGATAAGCCTTATGAGGTATTCCTTTATAAGCCTAAAGATGATGAGAAGACTAATTATAACCAGCATAAGGGAACAATCACAAAAGTAAGGAGAGGATATTATACATTTAAATCAGATGAATTGACTATTGAAAATATATCAAGTGATCTTACAAATGAAGAATATACATTATCTTTAATGTCATCGATGCTCATGAGACATGGCGCGAACATTAAATTTATCTGTAAGACTGTTGAGAAGATAGATGATAATATAGCGTCATTCAGCTCAGCGATGAGAAGAATTCTTCTTAAATATGTTAAAGAACAGATTATTGAAGGAGAAGTTTGTCCAGATTGTGGAGGTAAACTTGTAAGAGAAAACGGTTGTATTCATTGTATGGATTGCGGTTGGTCTAAATGTGGATAAGATTAAATTTATATAATATTAATTATCTCATACTTAATTTAAGTATGAGATTTTTTTTATAAATATAATATGAATGCTAATATATTAAATAAGATTTTAATCGAATGGGATAATTCTGATATTGAAGATTCAGGACTTATTAAAGCGTCTGCTGTAGCAAATGAAATGAAATATTATCTTATCTATAAACTGGATAAAACAGGAAAAATAAAAATATTTGATGGTTATAGTTATATATATTCTGAATTTAAAGATAAAGTCTATATACACGGAGAACATGTTCAATTAGATAAAGATGGATTTACAGTAAATGAATATGAACCAGGTGAATACCGTGTATATATAGAAGATTTTGATAGGCTTAAAGAACTATATGAGTATGCATTCTCACGTTGCAAAGATTTGACATCAGTGATTATTCCCAATTCAGTGAAGAAGATTGACAATTATGCCTTTAGTCGTTGCAAAGATTTGACTAGTATTATTATCCCCGATTCAGTAACTTCGATTGGTCTTTGTGCTTTCAACGGGTGTATCAGATTAATATCAATGGTTATACCTAACTCGGTGATTTCGATTGATAAGTATGTTTTCTCTAATTGCTCCAGATTGACTTCTATTGTAGTAGAGAAAGGAAACCCTAAATATGACTCTCGCAAGAACTGTAACGCTATAATAGAGACTACTACTAGGACATTAATTTGCGGTTGCAAGAAGACTATTATCCCTGCTTCAGTGAGGAAGATTGCTCCCTATGCTTTCTGTAGTTGTACTTACCTAACCTCAGTAACTATCCCCAACTCAGTGACGTCTATTGACGACGGTGCTTTCTATTGCTGCCCTAATCTTAAAAAAGTCTATGTAGAAGATATAAATAAATTTAATGAAATAAAATTTGGAAATGAATATTCAAACCCGACATGTTACGGTGCAAAATTGATTGAATTAAATAAATGAAGTATTTGAATGAAATATTAATTGAATGGGATAATTCAACTGTTGAAGATACTGGAATTATTAAGAGCTCTAATATTAAAAAAAGATTATATTTAACTGAATTTTTAGTTAAATTAGAAGATTATTATAATATTATAAATAAGATTCTTAAAGTTAAAGGAGTAGATTCTAGGGAATATAATTTTTTAATTTGGTTAAAAACTCCCGAAGTATTGCACAGATATATGTGGCAGGGTTTAAAATATAATCATAATTCTATTAATCCTTTTGAAATGGAGTATTTTTTTGATACACCTGTAGATATATTTTATGATTGGGCAACATCAACAGAAGGAGGATTATTAGATAAAGATTCTGGATGGCAGTTTCCTCCAAATTTTTCATTTGCAATTTATATAGATGATAGAAATACAGAATCTCATCTTTATAAACATTATAAAAAGTTTGAAAAATTTTTAATTAAAAATTTTAATAGTAATTCTTTAGAAATAGAAGATCATCCCGCTGAAATAGGAAATGATGAATTTTATTTTTTTATAGTAAAAATGGAAACAAATAATCCTAAAGGAAATGAAACAATTATTAAAAAATGGTTTAATGATATATTAGAGGTATGTGAGTTATATATAAAATTTATTCAATTATTATAATGAAATATCTAAACGAAATATTAATCGAATGGGATAATAATCCTGATATAGAGGATTCAGGAATCATTAAAGCATCTGATGTAGAAAACCAAATGAAATATCAGCTTGTCTATAAAATAGATGAATCTGGATTTATAAAAATATTTAATAGTACAGTAGATATATACCATGATAATATTATATATTCTGAATATAAAGATAAAGTCTATATAAACAGTGAACATGTTCAATTAGATGAAGATGGATATACAGTAAATGAATATGAACCAGGTGAATATAGAGTATATATAGAAGGTTTTGACAAGGTTAAAGAAATTGATAAGTATACATTTTATCAATGTGAAAATTTAACCTCGGTGACCATCCCCAACTCGGTGACTTCGATTGGCAAAAGTGCCTTCTGGTATTGCAGTGGCTTGACCTCGGTGACCATCCCCAACTCGGTGACTGAGATTGGTGAATTTGCCTTTGACAAGTGTTTAAACCTTCAAACGGTATATGTCGAAGATATAAACAAATTTAAGAGAATACAATTTGAGAGTGCATTATCTAATCCTACATTTTACGGTGCAAAATTAATTCAACTAAAGTAGTGAAATATTTAAATGAAATACTGATTGAATGGGATAATATATTAGATTCAAATGATACTATTATACAGACATCTTCGGTAATTTCTGAGATGGATAAACTTTCGACATCTAAAATTAAGTGTATATATTATCCAACAAATTTCAAAAGTTTATCAGATATTATAGAACAAAAGATAAATGAATCTATAAATAATGGATCTAAGGTTGCTGATTTGAGAGTTATATCTCTTTCTAATATAGAAGGGAAACAATATATATTAACTTCTTTATTTGAAGATCTTGATGTAAAGCAATATCCAGAAATTATTAATGTATCTCATTGGGATACAACAGGTTGTACAGATTTTAATTATTGTTTTTATGATTGTAAAGGTCTAAAAAGAATTATAGGATTAAATACATGGAATACCAGTAAAGTTGATTCTATGATTGGGATGTTTGTTTTTTGTTCTGATTTAGAGGATATAGGGGATTTATCTAAATGGAACACTTCAAAATTAAGAAGCATAAATGAAATATTTGATAATTGTGTATCTTTATCTAAACTGGATAATAATAAAAAACTCGTAATCGATTATAAAACATGGAAACCAAAGGGTGGAAAACCGCGTATTTCTTCAGATGGTAATATTATTGGTTATAGGTTAAGAACATTTAATATAGTTAAAAATACAAATTTTAATATATTTGATTTTATATGTTTTAAAAATCTCCCGTCTAATTTAGATCCTGATAGGTTAGTGATCCCAAAATGCTAAAAATAAATGACTGTAATATTACAGTCATTTATTTTTTAAAAACCTATACGTTTTTGTTTTTTAGTCTGATAATCTTTATCTTCAGAATTATATAATTCAGCGACAGTCATTTCAGTTTTAATTTTTCCATTCCATGGATTTTTTATTTTATTTTCTTCTATAAGTTTATCTATTTTATCAATAGATAATTTTCTGAATTCATAATTAATCTTACATCTTCCTTTTCGAAGGAGGGCATTATCTATTTTACTTATATTGTCTGAATTGAATGTGCATATAAATTTAAACCTGAAAGCCGATCCAAGAATACCGTCAGTCATATTAAGAAGATTCATCAAGCCAGAATTAATATACATTGAATCTAAAGTATTATCTCTTGAAACTAATAATTGTTCACAATCTTCTAAAATAATTATAGCTTCTTTATTATCAGATAAGAAACTGATGAAATTCGGATCGCTTAATCTCCCCATTATATCTGGTGATACAAATAAAAATTTCTTAGACTGGAATAATGTCGTGAGATATTTTATATAAGATGTCTTTCCAGAGCCTGGACATCCTCTATATATCAATAAACCAGATTCTTTAGATTCAATGAATTCAATGGTATTTTTGTGGACTTCTTCAAAATCATCATTTACATGCATTAAAAGATTCTCATCGTTTTTGATTACATCGGTAATTTCTATTTCTTTAGTATCAAATCCACCGCCGGGAGTCATAACTATAAATGATATACTTGCAGGAGATTCGACTATTTTCTTGACAAGAGATAGTTTATAAATTCTTAAAATATGGTTGAATATTTTTTTCTCAGTTTCTGTCTGTACATTATAAATCAGATATGGATGATAGTATTCAGCATCATGCATAAGCAGTATTACAAAATCATCATTTATATCTTTTACTATATTTTCAGGCATTTCGAAAAAAGTTTTCTTGTCAATAAGATATATATTGCATGAATCATGTTTTATATCAACAGAATTACCGTCCATGTCAATGCATTTAATGATATTCTTGACATCCAGCTCTGCTGATAAGGATTCTTTTAATGAATCCCAGTCAGGAGGTAATGATATATCTCCCCATACATATTCATATGCGTCATTATCATCAATATCGCTTACATCATATTCAAGATCATCAGGTGTATCTATACCAAATGAAAAGTATTTAGTTAAGTCTCCTGTGATTTTTATATTTTTTGGCACTTCTTTAAAATCTTCTCCCAGTTTACACCAATAGTCAACTGAACATAATAATTCATTACATTTTTCATAATTGAAAAATATAGTTTTCATAGATCTATTGGGAAGAATTTTTAGTATATCCGGATATATATTATATTGACTTATACAGAAATTATACCAGTTTTTATTAGAGAATAAATTATATTCATTACTAAAAATAAAATCATTTTCTTTGTTACGTATAAAAGACATAAGTTAAAAATAAATATTAAAACTTTTTAATTTAAATAATTAATGGCTCAAACTGTTTTGTCAGAAAAGCAATTATATGAAAATAGGAATTATGATGATGTCTTCAACAGAGCTGTTATAGCCGGAATATTAAAAGTTCTGAACAGGCGTTTAGTATATAGCCAAATTTGGAATGAAGAGGAAGATAAGGTTGAAGATGTCACGGTTCCATTTTTTTATAATTTTGGAGGCTCAAATCCTAATTCTGAAAAATTTATCCAAGATAACTATACATTTTTCGGATCAGATCAATGTACAGAAATAGGATTAAAAAAAGTCGACGGTAATTTTGATATTTATCCAAGAGGTTCAGTAGAAATGGTTTCATCTACAATAGATTCAGGTAATATAGTTAATCGTTTCGCGATGGCAAATTATCAAAAAAAAGTAGATGGTGAATTAGAATCTTTTGTATCATTTATATATTCTATACCATTGACTTATACATTTAAAGTTTCTATTAAATCTGAAACTTTAGAGACTGAATTTAAGATTGAACAGGCAATAAGAGAATTCTTTTATAAAAATAAGACATTCTATATATATTATAGAGGTCTGCGAATAGGATGCCGTGCAGGATTTCCAGATGCTTATAATGGAGATAAAGCATCAACTACATATACAATGGGAGGAGATCATGAAAGATATATTACACAGTCTTGGGATATAGCCGTTGAGACATATCAACCTGTATTCGACAGAACAAGTGAAATAAAGGCATCTAATTATATTAAGAATATGTCCGCGGCTATTTCAGGTATAGATAAAGGAGATGACGGAAAAGGAAATATTTCATTGGATGATTCTTTGGGCGGTAAAAGCGTTCCTGCAGGAATTGATTTAATGCTGACATGGAAGTGGAGTTCTCCAGGAAGTGATATAGGAAAGGTGACATTTTATTGGACTGAAATTGATTCTAAAAATCCAGAAGAATCAAAAGAACATCTTATAGGTACAGTAGATAATACAGGATATTATGACTGGGTAATACCGGTATCAAGTGATTATGAAGGTATAGATGTCATTATATATAATAATGATAATTGTTCAGTTAATAAACAGCCGGATATAAAGGCTATACCAGATGCCCAGACGAATATAGTTTCTCCAAAAAATGTGGTTATATCAAATAAAGGATATTTTATTACATCTAATGCATCTGAAAAAATAGAAGGGGCATTCAGTTATATCAATAATGACGGTAAATTAGTAGAGCATCCATTTACATTAAACATTTATAATCATATGATTAATATGGAAAATCCAATTGAATTTAAACCATTTTTATATGAAAAAGATTATAATCCTAAAGTAATTAATATAACTATAAAAGATTCTTTAGACAATACAGTAACATCTACAATTGAAAATATTTATGTAATATGATTAATACAAATATATTAAATAAGGTTTTAATAGCATGGGGTGATAATACCATGCCGGAGGAAGAAGGAATTATTAATACTATAGATGTCAAATCTCAATTATCTGATGGTACAATAATTGCCAAATATCAGCAAGGATTTATTTGGAAAGGGATTAAACTGATTAATCCTAAAACATTGTTTAATTTAAATAGTAAATTATATGTTAATTGCGGCAAACACATATTAGATATTGTAGATATTTATATAGGAAATACAAAATTATCAAAGGATCAAGTATCTCTTATGGGGCTTATAACAGATAATATAGATGAGCCGATGCATGAAACCGTAAAAATTATTTTCAAACGAAGAATTCCAGTAAATTTATCTGCATTATTTTTTAATTGTGTAAATCTGGTAAAGATTGAGAAATTTTTAGATTTGGATTTAATCAGGGAACAAAACCCGCCCGAGACGCCTGTGAATATGTTTAATATATTTTATAATTGTCATAGTTTATGTGATATCTGTTTTATAGACGGATTAGAATATAGAGAGGCTATTCAAATATATAAATCTATTCCGTCTATAAGCTTAATGAATAAGTCTTGTGGTTTTATAAATCAGTGCAAAGAATTGAACATTATAAGCTAATAAATAAAATAAATTATTTTATAGTAAATGAAAAAGATAAAAAATGAAAGTTTACCTATTTTAGCAGAGGCTATGACACCTGCTCAATACAGAAGATTTAAAAGGCTTTATGAAGGAAAACTTTCTAATATAACTAGAAATGTAAGAAGAAGTATCGATAAGGCTTTTGATGATGCAGATGCAGCTGAAAACCCTTCATATCTTTCAGATGAGGATGTGGAAGAATTGACACAAGAATTTATAGATAAATGCCATCGGATGAAAGATAGAGCTGGTAGAGTCATCAGAAAAGGTGGCCATATGCTGAAAAACGGATATAAAAGAACAAGGGATTATTGGAACAGAAGTATAGACAAAGCATTAGAAGCTCCTAATCCTGGATATGTGGAGGATGAAGATGATGAAGACACACTTTTCTAAATCTGATATAACAGAACAAGAATTGTTCGAAGGCTGTGACTATTATTCAAATTTAAGTCTTGAATCAATAGACGCAGCTAAAAAGTTATATAATTATATAGTCGAATCTGCAGAGGTCGCTGAAATAGAAGGTAAATCATTAGATGATACACTTGATGAGGGTATTTTATCAGGTTTATTAGGCGGTGCCGCAGGAGCTGCATTTGGTCCAGCATTAGGTAAAGCTCTTTGTAAAGTATTGGGAATCAATCCATCAGGTACACTCGGAAATTTATTGACAAGTAGACTCGTATTAGGAGCATTAGGATATGAACTCGGTTATTAATATATTGAATGAAGTTCTTATAAATTGGAATACTGAAGAAAATATTTCTTCAGATAATGGTATATTAAAAATTAATGATGTTAAAAATAAAATAACCAACCAATTTGGAAATTATAGTTCATTAGATGATTGGAAAAATACAGTTTTAGAATTTGATGATATTGTAAAACATAAATTCTTTGATTATTTTACGAAAAAATATCCGGAATATAAAGAATTTATAAATAATCCCGATCCAGAAATATATAGTTCTACTTATTTTAAAGAAGATAATCAGTCTCATGGATATAGATGTATAGGACATTTATATGAACCTGCTAAAAATTATAGTGAAGACGAAGATTTTGGTGATTCTGATGATTGGGCATATGATAGTTATTTAGTCTGTTATATTATTAATCTGGTGGCGCAATTAATAGGATTTCAAAGAGAAGATGGTTCACATTTATTTTTAACAAGTTTAACGGGAAATATATGTGAATATACAGAAGACGCATTTTATGATTGGGATTATCATACAATACAGGCTGCAGAAGATATCGGTAAAACCAATGCAGAATTAATTTATTATGAATTATATAATTATTTAAAAACTAAAAGTCCATATTTAATTTATGATAATTTAAATGAGCTTTTTTCAGAAAATCCAGAAATAATTAAAAAGATAGATTTATTACGGAATGAGTATTCAGGAACAGCTTGTGATTATTTTATAATTACAGATAAGCAGCATAAAAAATTCACTTTATGTTTCTATGTTTCTGTAAATGATGATTATGAAAAGGTTTATTTTATAGACTATGGATTTCATTAAAAATATTTTTTTAAATTAAATGGCTTATAATAGAAAAGACAATACAGATAATATTCAAATATTTAAACTTCACAGAATAAAATTTGAAGAGCTATGGAATGATGCTAAGGCGTATATAAGAGAAACCTATAATGCATCAGATGAGGAATTCACTATATCTTCTCCATTTGCACAGCTTCTTTCAGTTATTCTTCATCTTGGCCGTATGATATTATATTATATTGAAGATTCTATTACAGGTCTTAATATAACAACCGCATTCCGACCGGATCAAATTAGAGGTCTTGCTACATTGACAGGGCATGATCCAGCAAGAAGTATTGCCGCTCGTGGATCTGTAAAAATACAATATAATAACCAGGCATCTAGTGATATGCAGGGAGAAATAGTATATATTCCTAATAAAACAAAAATATTAAATAAAGCGACAGGCTTACAATATGTATTATTATTTTCTGCAGATAATGCTCGAATGACTTTAAAAAATTCAAATATGGTTACGGGCGGAGTTGCGCAAGGATCTCTTAAATACCAGCAGATCACATCTTCAGGATTATCATTACAATCATTTAACTTTAAAGAAAGTAATTATCAGAATATCGATCAGTATTTTATTAATGTATATGTTAATGGCGAACCATGGGACATTGTTCCATCATTAGTCGATTTAAGCTATGGTCAACATGGATGTGTAGTTCGAACAGGACAATTGGGAGGTGTAGATATATTTTTTGGTAATTTAACATATGGAGCAATTCCTCCGTTGGGAGCGACAATTCTTGTTGAATATCTTGTAACTGCCGGATCAGTTGGCAACTGGGCAAAAGAAATAGCTATGAATATGGATTTCTGGGCATTTGACGGAGAAGGTTTTTTAAAGGATGGTACTACAGTTGATTTAAATGAGTATTTTAATATAATTCCAGATTCGGATATTATATTTGGTACTGATGAAGAAGATGTTGCATTAACACAAAAAATCGCTCCATACGTATCAAGGTCTATGGTTTTAGGAAATGCTATTAATTATGAATATTTCCTTAAAAGACTTAATATGTTTTCAGATATTCAGGTAATTCAGGGATTTGAAAGAAACATTACTTCTGATATATATGCTAACAGGAATCAAACAAGATTTGAATATGAAAACGCATTACGTACATATAGGTCTTATGTAGAGTATTATGGGGAAAATAGTGATGTCACAAAACCATATTTTGACGCATTGAAGGATAAACGTATACAGTTAGATCGATTGAACAGAAAAGTACGTAATTATGAATCATCTAATAATACAGTCTATTTAATGCTTGTTCCTGACATTAGAAGAAGATTGGGAGATGCGAATTATTTTACATGCAATGAGAGTTTATTTACATTAAGAGACGATGAAAAAACAAATATTCTCGATTTAATTGAAGCAAGCGGTCAAAGAATTCTGACAGTCGATAATGTTATAATTGATCCCATCCAACCAAGATTTGCGGTAAATGTGAGAGTAAGAATTTGGGATAATTATACATTCGAGGATATTTACACTATGGGATTAAATGCTCTTTCTACATATTTTATTAATAATAAAAGAAAAGACAGGATACCTATTTCTGATATTATTTCATTATTTGAAAACTTAAATCCTGTAGATTCTGTAAGCGCGTCTTTTGATGCAGATGAAAGAAATAAAGCATATTATGGTGATAATTATGGAGTAGACCAATACGGAGATATTATATTGACAAGAAATATAAATGATAATATAGGTAATATAATTAAAGTAAAAGATATGTATCCTTTATTCAGAGGTGGTTTTACTTCTCCATCAGGACTTCAGTATTCGGATATTCAAGATCCTTATGGACTTTCTGGATTTAATTTAACTGTAGTCGGTTCTTCAAAGAGCAGAAAATTATCATTAGAAGGCTCTACTCCGATGAATTAATTCTATATGATATAATATTTTAAGTATAGTAAATATTCTAAAAGGATTTCAAAACTTTTAGAATATTTTTTATATATGAAATTTTCAAATTTATCTTTTTTCAATTCAAGAGGCGAAGAGCTTAAAACAAATATATTTTTCGATATATCTTGGAGAATAGAAGAACCTTTATTAGATGATGCATATAAATCATGTAAAATATATCCGACTGGATATATTGACGGGGACAATAATGTAATAATATCAAATCCGGGTATTATATATGATAGTTATCAATTATGGGACAATGGCTATTTGATATTTAATCCAAGGATTAATAATGATAACTGGGAGGCAAGCATAACTGAACGTTTCTCAAGTATTAAACTTACTAAAAATAAAGAAAAGCGTCAAAATGCATTAAATGAAAACCCTTTTATAGTAAGCATTAAATCATTATATAATTCCCAGGAGGATTTTGAGAAGAATATTTTAAAACTTAATTTCAGTACATCTGAGATATCAGATGATCTGGATGATACTTTATACTCAAAACCTGAATATAAGGTTTTAAATAAATTTGAAAATATAAATAAAAAATCTGCAGATTTAGAAAAGTTTTGGAAATTTATAAACAATTGGTATAATAACGGAGATGCTGTAAATAATTCCAATTATCCTTATTGGCATTTAGAGTCTACTGTAATGCTTGATCCTGTGTCAGTAGAACTTGTAAGCCCATTGACTCTTTACATATTGGATGAATATGAAAATAATAAATTTAAGCGTCCATATGTTCCTATAGAAAAAGACGAAGATGATAATGATATAGTTACATCATTATATTTTGTTACTGATAATGAAGAATTAGATATGTTCAGTAATGAAATGGATTACAGTGATATATCATGGTATGATAATATGACTTTGCCCATAGATACAGAACCAGAAGAACATTGGATAGACCCGGTAACATTAACTGTCGGATTTAGCGCAAAAGAAGAAGGTCTTTATGTAAATGAATTAAGAATTTATATAAAAAAGCAGAATTTAGCTAAAGACTATACATCATATCATTATATAGGTACTATATTCTTTAAAGGAACAGCAATAGGAGAAGACGACAGGTACAGAACATTATTTGCGAATTTCGGTATTCCTCATCCAGTGGATTATCAACATGTATTTAAAGAATATGATCCACTAGAAGAAGGAAATGATTATGAATTAGTTAACAGAAAATCAAAAGAATTATTTTTAACATATGATAAAATATTTCCATATATTGGAACATATAAGGCATTAATTAATGCTGTTAAATTTTTGGGATATAATGATATATACTTTAAAGAATGGTATAAATTCATGAATGATGAAGATAATCATAATACAGATTCTGTTAATTATATCTCTATTGATATGAGAACTGGTGAAACTCTTCAATCTAAACTTAAACGATTCGGGTTTACATATGAAGAATATCTTAATTTAAAAAAGTTAAATCGTCTTACAATGATGTATCGGTTTAATATTGAAGACGATAATGATGATACAGTTACATATCAAAAGATAAAATATATAGAAGATTCGGATTCAAGTACATTTACAATAAATGATGGAGAAGATCATAAGAAATTTATCAGGACATTAGATTTTCCTAAAGTTATAAAGAACTTTGATTACGGTCAAGAAGAAGTTTTGGCTAAATTGTTTTATTTAAAAATATGGCTTGAAAAATATATTATAGGCGTAAACTGTAGGATTATAGATATTACGGGAGAAGGCGTATATTTTGAACATCTTAAAAATAATGCGTATGCTGTAGATTATGTAGTTAATAATATGCAGAAAGAATATTCATTAACTCCCTATGTCATTTATGATGAAAATGATGAAGGTCCCGTAATGAGAAACAGTAAAGCTATTGTAAAGGCATCATTAAAAGAGTATGATTATACAAAAATTTTAGATATACAACATTTAAAAATTGCAGATTTTGTAAAATATGAAATCGATATGAGTAAAGATGTTATATTGAATCCAGCTGGGCCAGAATTGCCGGATAAAGTAACGGCCGTTTTATGGGATAGCAGTTTATCAAGAAGATATGATAATTTACTTAAGGAACAGATTTCAGAAAAATCATATAAGATGATTGAAGAGATTCAATTATTTGGTGCGCCATATGCCGCCCCATTTATATTAGATGAGTATTTTTATGAGCTAAACGCGAATCTGCCTAACGGCTCTATGATAGAATTAAATGATGAATGGGTCGGCGGCACAAATATAGATGAAGATTTAGATATATGGACAGATAATAATCAGGTTATAAGCAGTGATACATTGTTTATATCAGAAAATGAAATATATATTTCTAATCAAGATTCATCTATCGGGGTTAATTGGCAGAAAAACGCTCCTATTATTAAAGCTCAGAAATGTAATTTAAGGGATATTACAAAAAACAGATGGAATCAATCATTAAAATACGGAGTAAATGAAGTGTTCAATGTTAAAGAGAACAGATATTTATATAGATTCTTTTCATATAATGATGATATATTAGGAGGTCCTGTGCTTTCAAATGAATATATTTTATTTGTGCCTGTTAAAGAAAAAGATTTAAAGAATTCTAAAAAGTACAAAGATTTAATAAACAATATGCCCCGAAATCTTCGCTCTAATCAACAGAGAAGAGAAGCATATATAAATAACGCTAAAAATGAATCATACGGAAAATTAACATATACAGAAGATAATTTTTATGAGGCCCCGATGATAAAACTTCATAATTATAAGCTTATGTATAATAAAGAGGGTATCGTTTATGATTTTAAAGATTCAGATGGAAATTTATTTCCTATAGATGATTTTGTATTAGAAATGATAGAGGGTACATTTGAATCTAATGAATTGCCAATTACAGATAATGAGAAATTATTAGAAGTATTACATTTTACATCACAGAATAAACCGTTATTTAATTCCTGGGAATCTGTATGGGGTGATCCAGATGACGGAAGATATGAGAATTTGGATACAGGAAATTATGTGCAAAATGAACAATGGGTATATCCTGAATATACATATAAAACATTCCCTCAAAAATTTTATGAGATATATGATGCATTAATTACAGGTATACAAGAAATTTGGGCGCAGCAAAAAATATTTTTGAACTCATTAAATCATCCATCACAGACAGAAATTAATAAACAAATAGCTTTTATAGAAGAATATAAAGAAAAATATAAAAATATAATATTATCTAATATACCAGAAGAAGATAAACCTTTATATTGGAAAGATGAATATGAAAATATATTAAATGATCGTATAAAAAAGGCCTGGGATCTTTATAATACTATAACTAATTCTAAATCATTAAATGAATATAATATAAATTATAATAATGATTATGAAGAAAATGTAATAATTAATAAGGAAACACCAATATTATCTAATAGAACGGGATACTGGAATCTTATAGCTAAAGCATATGATGCATATAATAATATCTTTATAAATGATATTGATGATCAAATTTATATTAATGGAGAATCTCCGGATTTAAATGCATACACTATATATAATTCAATAAAGCAAAATAATGATTATAATTTAAACAGTTATGTAGCAGATTATAGTCTGTTAGATGCTTCTGCTGTATTAGACAATGAACCGAGATTTCCTAAAAATTATAGATTATACGGTATTAATTGTATAGGAAATGAAAGGATAAGATATGATAATGTGTCATATATATACGATACAGTCAAAGCAGGGGATTATGTAATATTTAATAATTTTACAAATCGTATTTTTGGATCTTTGCCTAATATTAATCAAACTTCTAGTGTAGAAGCATCGAATGAATATGATGGTACAATTAAATTATGGAAACATAATTATAATTTAGATTCTGTTAATATGACTACAGATACATATTATGGTATTGTACTGTATAATGAAAAGAAAATGCAGCTATTTTATGATAAACCGATATTAGTATCTGGAAAGTGGATTAATGATGCAAACACTGAAGAATTCCATTCATATAAAATTAAATATTTGTATGAAGAAGAAAATGAAATAAATGAAATTAAAAAATATATAAATGCGTATAATGAAAATTCTTGGATAAAAGCATTTTTAATTAATATACAGCAATATAATATAAATCCGTCTACAGGAATATTCAATGATCCGTCTACAGGTAATTCCATAATTTCATTTAAACTTGAAAGTGTGTATTCGGGGTATTCAATATTCAACAAAAATCAAGTAATTAAATTAGTGTATACAAAAACAACAGATAAATTATATGATTGGAGTCGAAATATTGAAAATGAATATATCGCTTCAGTATCTTACAGAATTAAAGATGTAAATATAATATCCAGAGGAACAGAATATTATGTAAATATTGAATTATATGGTAGAATTAATACAAATTTATTAATAAATCATTATTATAATAATTATTTGACCAAATCAATATTCTATAAAGACAGCGATTATAGAAATTTAATAGAAAAAGAATTAATAGATAAAATTAATATTACTTTATGTTATGCTAATATTTCCCCGGTTTCATATACAGAAAAAATAAAATATAATGGATGGGAAGAAAGCCTAACTACCGCCGGATTCAGAATTGATAAAAATAATAAATTCTTAAATGATTATATAGATTCTGGTTATAGCGGATATAGAATTGATTTTGATCCAGTTAATGCATTGAATGTATGGAATAAAGATGCATTTAAGGATATAAGTATATATAAATATCCTCAAGATCAAGGTACAATTATTAATATAGGAGATTCTATTATATTAGAGGCAGATGATAAAAATAAAGTCTTATCTACAAGAAATAACTTATATTATTATTGGACAATTTTAAATAATTTTATAAAAGTAGAAAATAATACTTTATATAAATTTATTAATCGATATGTTTGTATTACACCAGAATTTTTTGAAAAATATGATATAACAGGAAGTATTACAGATATATACGGTAATATTTTGAAAAATAAAACATCTTCTAAATTTTTTGTACAATAAAAAATTAATTTACTATGGGAATAACATTTGAACAGGCTTGTAAAGATTTAGCTAAATTTATTGAAGATAATCATTTATGGTATCATAACTGTAGATATGGGCCCCCTTGCCCTTTGTTAGGCGGAGATCAAATTCAGCCAGACTGCTCAGGTTATGCATCAGCTGTAATATCTTATTATGCTGGTGTAGGCAAATATCATCATGGTTCATCGGCGGGATTTTATGAAGGTGGACATTATTTTAAATTTGCGACAGAGGCAGGAGCTCAATGTATTCGTGTTTCTGCTGAACAGGCTAAAGAATTTGCAGCTCAAACAGGCAAACCACCAAGTTTTACTCAACCTTGGGATGTTATTCGCCATTGCGTAGATGGTTATGGCGGACCACAGAATGGGCATGTATATATTATTGGTAATAATGGAGAACGGTGGGAAATGGGCGGCAGAGTAAATAAATCTTCCAATAAAAACCCACATATGCCAGATACATGGTATAGAGATTGTGGTGCGGCAACCGGCAAATATCATGATTATTTTATATTTCGTTA